>Ga0213836_100291_pt1 | contig 44787 bp, 50 predicted proteins | sample SWPATP03_FD_160578 | JGI IMG/M metagenome (GOLD analysis project Ga0213836, IMG submission 160578) | Coastal seawater microbial communities from Marineland, Florida, United States - SWPA TP0 #3 | ecosystem: Environmental > Aquatic > Marine > Coastal | place: USA: Florida | collected 2016-08-05
GTGCGATCCGCCCTTAAGAGGAGACAACATGAAAAGCGTAACGTTCTCGGAAATCGTGGGAGCGCCGCGCTCCCCCCTGCGCGGCCTGTCTCCGCTGACCGCCTACGGCCTCACGCTGGCGATCGGGATGCCGCTGCTGGTGCTGGCGCTGCGGGCACTGGCCCCGGCAGCGCCGCTGGCCTGCATCGTGCTGCCGGTGCTGGCTGGCCTGGCCGTGCCGCTGTGCGTCAACGCCCCCGGCCGCCTGGAGGTCAATACCCGCTTCGACGCCAGCCACATGCGCGCCACGCTCGACGCCTCGCTGGCCGCACTCGGCTTCACGGCGAACGAGGCCGGTCCTCAGCGCATCCGATACATCAAGTCCGGCGCCGGCGCCTGGCGCAAGCCGGCGGTGAGCGTGCGCATCCACCCGCACAGCCTGGAAGTCATCGGCGCGATCCCCACCCTGCGCAGCTTGCAGGCCTTGTTGTCCGGCAGCGCGCAGCCGACGGCACCCGCCCCACGCCGCAGCGAACGTTCAAACAGGGAAAGTGTTGCCGCTGCAATGCAAATCAGCGATAATGCGGAGCGCGTTGCCGGGATGGCGGAATAGGTAGACGCACGGGACTCAAAATCCCGCGCCGCAAGGCGTGCCGGTTCGATTCCGGCTCCCGGCACCAACGCAACACTTAGCATTACCCCTCATTAACTCGCTTTCCGTGTATTTTCAAAGACTTACGGCACAAGCGGCGGCACATACACTTCCACTAAAGCACGCAAAATACCGCTATTTCTCAGCAGCGGTTACGCACGTTTTACGCAATAATTACGCACGCGTGCGTAAATGCGTTTTTGGAGGTCGGCATGGCATCGATTAAAAAAAGTGGCACAGGCTGGCGCGCGCAGGTCGCGACGCTTGGCGTGCGCGAGTCAAAAGTGTTTTCGACCAAAGCCGAGGCCAGCACCTGGGCGGCACTGCGCGAGACCGAGATCCGCTCTGGCAGAGCAACAGGCGTCCAGGCCGGCCGTACCCTGGGCGAGGCTTTCCGCCGCTACGAGAAAGAAGTGTCGGTTCACAAGGATGGGCACCGGTGGGAGGTTTTACGCCTGAACGCGATCGGTCGCTTCAAGATCAACGGTGTCCAGATGGAGGACATGAAGCTGACCGAGGTAACTTCTGATGTTTTAGGACAGTGGCGAGACTACCGGCTGAACATCGACGGCGCCCAAGGCACACACAAGGGCGTGACCGGCTCGTCGGTTAACCGCGAGCTGAACCTGATCTCGCACGTGTTCACCTGTGCGACGAAAGAATGGAAGTGGATAGCCGAGCGGCCGACGACGAACGTGCGCCGGCCGAAAGAATCGGACCATCGGGAGCGCTTGTATACTGAGGACGAAATCGAGAGGCTGTGTTTCGCGATGGGCTTCGACTTGGGCGGTGAAGAAGTGGTCGAAACCGTCAGCCAGCGCGTGGCTGCCATTTTCCTGTTCGCGCTCGAGACTGGCATGCGCGCCGGCGAGATCTGCAACTTGGCGCAGCAGGATATCGTGGGACGAGTTGCCAAAGTGAGGAAGTCAAAAACGACCGCAGGCAAACGCAGTGTGCCGCTCTCGCCGCGGGCGGTAAAGCTGCTTGCACTGCTGCCGAAAGTGGAAGATGGCGAGCCGATATTCGGTGTTTCCTCGGTATCGCTCGACGCATTGTTCCGCAAAGCGAAGGCGCGTGCCATGATCGACGATGCGACGTTCCATGACAGCCGTCACAACGCTATAACAAGGCTGGCCAAGAAGTTCCAGGTGCTTGACCTGGCTCGCGCTATTGGCCACACGGACCTGAAGAAGCTGATGGTCTATTACAATGAAAGTGCCGAGGAGATGGCGAAGCTGCTGAGCTGATCCATACTGATGATGCAAAGGTATCTTCTCCTATGAATATATCCGTGAAATTGCAAAAGCTACGCCAAAAGTCACGCCAAGAAATTAGCTATTGGCACTTGAATTTTTGCTAACAGGCTACAAATCGTTACTTCATCGGGAGTCAGCCGGCACCCGAGAACGATCCCTGAAAGGACTATTCGATCATGCAGCTGCCTAATACCGTACTCGACGAAAATTGCGATCGTCGGCTAAATTTGCTGGTGAACGTTCGCTCTCAGCTCTTGCCTATGCTGGCTCACTTCGCAAACTGCAAACAAATTGCGAAGAGTGTGTTCCACCAAGATGATCAGCTTTCCGTCGTGGAAAGCGATCGATCCGACCGCGTCGAGCTATTGTATGCAGGAACGCGTATTAGATTTAGTCTCGTTGTTGGCCTGCGTGGGGAAGATGTGGTCAGCAAGATCGTCTGTACTCATGTCGTCGATACGTTCGGAAAAGAGCAAAGCTTCGCGCTCGGTGAATTCTCCGTGGATGACCGCGGTCGCACAAACTATGGAGAGTCCTCAGGAAGGCCACACTACACGAAGGAGTCGGCCGACCTAATCGTTGCCTTCTACCTCTCAAAAGCATTCGAGAACAATCTTCGGATCGAGCCGGAATCTTCAAGAGGCGGGGAATAAGTTGCTCGTAGGTTCATAGCCTACCGGGGGTTCGAATCCCCCTCTCTCCGCCAGAACACAAAAGCCCTTGATCTTCAAGGGCTTTTTCTTTTTCCAGCATCGCTTGCTATCGTTAGCTGAACTGCTTGGGGAATTAGTGGGGAATTTCCGACAAACTGCTATGAAAAAACCAATCGCCTATTACACGGTGACTGCGGAACGGTCTTTAGGATGCTCGATCAGCGGCCCAGTCCCCCTGGCCGGTCTGTGGTTGCAACGAACGGCTGCGGATGCTGGAGAGCGAACTGGTTCACTTCCGACTCGCTATGCTAGCAGCCGAAGAAGTAACAAATTGCTCGCTGGCCAGGGAGATGTGACCTGGCCAGACGAGCACCTGCAATAGCGCCGGCCGCTCAGCCCCTTGCTTCCGGCCAACATCATCGCCAGTCCGTCTTAATATGGCCATCCGCCTATCACTCTGACTCAGTCCGCACGACACCTCGCGCATGCTGTCAAGCGGATGGGGCCGCTGGCACAAGCTCGGGTACGCTGTTCTTTCTTGACGACCTCTTGATCCACAGCCTTGCTGGCTCCTCGATCCAGTGGTATCCGGCTGCCGACATCGCCATTAGAACTACGAACGACGCGGCGAGGAGCGCCCGATTATCTGCAAAGACCGGGAAGGAAGCTACAAGCTCGGCATGGTTCGACTTCAACGCAAATAATAGAACAACCTGGAACGAGTAAAAGCTGTAACTAACGTGGCCGCAATAAACAAGAACACGAGAGGACAGCACCCGCGAGAGAACGCCGAAAGAGTGCGCTGTCGAGAAGATCGTCAAGGCGACCACCGGCAAGACGATCCAATTGTGTCCGATGAAAATCGGTAGTTTGTTGCCTATAAATCCGAGGTAGGCTATCAGGAACGCCATCCCACCAATCTGCCATGCTGATATGAGGCGGGGTGAGGCAGTAATACGCTGCGCCAAAATTGCCGTGCAAACCCCCAGAATGAACTCGGGTAAGCGATAGATCGGCATCGAATAATAGAGATCGGGATTGGGGCCATAAAACAGAACAATAGATAAGCCAGGCAATACCGCGCATGCGTAGCACATGACCGCCACCCTCTTCACGCCGGCGGTCGATAATTTCTCTATTGGCTCAAGAATAAATGGTAGCAGAACGTAGCAAAATGCTTCCACTGAAATTGACCAACTACCGGAATTGTTCCAATACCAGAACAGTTGCGGAAACCACGCTTGTAATAATAAAGCGTCCACGACAAACAAAGATATGATTGCAGCAATTTGCTTTATGCCTGTGTAGAGTGAATCGGCTTGCAACGGAATACCAATCCATGGAAGCGTCAACAGTGCGGCCACGACATACACGGGATAAATACGAGAGAATCTGTTGACCAAATAATTTCGGTAGCTTTCACCACGGTTTCCGTATCGGTAAGCAAGAAGGAAGCCTGACAAGATGAAGAATAGGCTCATCCCGACCGCCCCCTGACCGATAAAATTAGTTAGAAATTCCGATGATGGGAAGAGTGGCCAACGAATTTGAATGTGAAAGATGAATACGTAAAACGCCGCTAAAAACCGGAGACCCGTCAGTGGGCGAATTTGCTCTGCACTTGCTTTCATATGTTTCCTTATAAGTTATGCAATACTAGCATAGAGCTTATAAAAAATCATTTCCAGTGGGCATTTGTTGTTTGATTGCCGCGCAGCTCTTTGCGCAGATGAACTCTGGGGCCAGAAAAGATGATCAGCATGCGCGGCAGCAGGTCGGCGTAAACCGCTACAGATCGCAAATGAGCGGTTTCCCGCAACAGCGCCTGTAAGTCATGGCCTGAGTTCCTGTTCTGAATTTCCTGGAGCACTTCGTTCTTCAGATCGGCCTTGACTCTCATCCGTATCCTTCCCTGTGCGGGAATCCATTGTATCTACTCGGGCATCCACGATCCGTCCATCTTCGGTGCTAAACAGATGCACCATGCCGCTCGGTGTGATGATGTGAAAATCCATTAGGATACCGTGGCGTCCAGAGACTCGGCGAGCACAGGTACTGGTGCGTAATTGCGAGCGCCGCCGACACGCACTCCTACCCACATCAGCCACCGCCGCCAACCAGCAACGCCGATTACTGCTGATGCCTCGCGGAACACCGCGTCTGCCACGTCACGAGGCGCACGGCCCGATGTGTACAGATAGTCGTGGACGACAGCCGCCCGACGCGCCACGCCACCGCAAAGGCTGTACACGATAGGGAGGCGCGGTACGCTGGCCAAGTCAGTAGGGAATCCGGCCGGGACCGTGATTACGCGACCGGCAACGTCCGACTCGTATACCAGCGGAGCAAGCAGCACCCATTTCTCATCTGCCGCGCCCTCGTTATCGCGCATGTCCAGCGGCGTCAGGAAGCGACTCATGCCATTGCCTCCATGAAGCGATCTGTGATGCTGCAGCGCTTTACCAGAGCGTTTTCGCCCCCATTCACGACCCGCGAGATGTCTGCAATTTTGCCCGCGTCTGCCAGTGGATTCAGGCTGGTGCCTGTGCGGTTTCCCTCATGCCAGAACCAAGCCGCTGCAAGACAGCCCACGTCCGGGCGCGAAAGCAAGTCCGGCGATGTAACCAGGTCGTAGCCGATGGCGATGCCGCAGCGGCGGTAGTTGTCTTTGCCAGTAAGCTGGATGGGACCGCGGCCGCGATATCGCCAGCCGTCGCCGGAGTGGATCGGCCCATTGCCAAGGCGACTGCCGTAGGCGATGTTGGCAATCATCTCCTGATCGGCTCTCTGCACGCCAGGCACATAGCCGAGGCGGTCGGCCTGCTCCCTAGTGAATCGCCCTTTGAATCCGGATACCGTCATCAACGCCGCCGGCCTGTAACTCAGGTCCTCGATCACTCGGGTTAGTCCCTCCGATTCCACCAGCAACTGGCTCACAAAGGCAGCTTGCCGCTTCGGTGTGTTGATGTGGAAGCGCGCCATCGAATCGTTTAGTGGTTCGATGAAGAGCTTCGCGGTGCCCAGACGCACCTCACCAATGGAAACAAGTTGCTGGAGTTTCATCAGCCCCTCCAGTGCGAAATGATCCAGCTCGCGACACTCCCTAACGAGCCAGCTGCGCCGCCGACCAGCATCAGGGTGCGCCAGCCGCCCTTGGCCTCGGCGAGCTGTGCCAGGACGCGGTCGAGCTTTTCGTTTTGCTGGGCATTGGTGGCGCGAAGGTCCGCGACTGCGGCCTTGAGGTGTGCTACTTCAACTTGGACGGTTGCTACCGCGATCGCGGTTTGTTGGTCGGTAAGGTGCATGGACGCCATATTTCGGAGTGATCGAAAAGGCGGCCGCTCTTGTGTCAAGGGCGCCTCGGATTACTGATGAGTTTATGGACTAGGGCCGTCTCAAAACAGGGCAAATTGAGACGACGGCACGCGAATATGTCCTACATGCTTTCCCATTCCAGAGTGGTAGCGTGCCGCGCAAAATTCGGGCGCCGCATTGCAGACGTTTGCACAAGGCCGCCATATATACGGTGATCGCGCGAGCGCTCCGGCGAGGGGTCGCCGGGATAGAGGTCAATGATGCTTGGGCCATCGGTGTCGTTGGCCACCTGCATGTCGCAAATGAAGGAGCGGTCGCGCTCGGTCATGCTGCCCAGATCGATCGACAACTTCCAACGTTTCGTTCCCTTGACCGAGCGGCGATCCCCAGCGTCCGTATAGAACGGCGTTGTGGTGCTGACCGGCGTGCGGGCCGGGTCGTAGGACGCATTCTCATCGGGGCTGAACGTCTCGCCGACAAATACCCGCGACAGCTCGAGGTAGCCTTGCAGACTTCCTGAATCCCTAACTCGAATGACCAAGCGCCGGACGCTCGTGTTGTTGAAGTAGGTGAAGGCATGGGCGCCGCCGCCCCAGGCATAAGCACTTGCCGCGGTGACGGGCGTCCACGGCGGCAAGAGCTCGCGCGGGCGGGCCGGGCATGCCAGGCGCGCGCCAGTCTCAAGTACTTTGCTGGCGCCTTCCTCATCGGAATAGCCGAGCACTTCGATAGTCGTCGACGGGGAGCCGTTACACGAAGGGAAGTGCACACCGCCGATACGCTCGGCGACGGCAAAGGTCATGATGATCTCGATCTCGGTGCCGACTGCGCGGCACACGTGGGACTTCGTGTCATTTAGCATTGCGTCCGCCGACATTCCCGGCACCAATGGTGCGGCGGACATAGCCGCACGCGACGCCACGTTTTTGTTCATGATGATCAGATTAGGCATCGAGAGAGTTCCAGGTGTAGCCGTACGCCTCGGCGGGTGTAGTGGCGTTGTCGATCAGATCGCGCAGTGCGCGGCCGCGCTGATGTATGTCGTTAATGCGTGCGGTGAGGGTGAGGCCAAGCGACATGACCTGTTGCGCGTTGAGCGTCACGACGGAGTTATCCGACACAGTCCAGTCAATCGCAAATGGGTCCCCCTCTGCACGCGGCAGCACGGCCGCCAGAACGGCGCCGGTGATCTTTGCGACGTCGGGTTGGTACAAGGTCTCGGCGAACTCAAAGTCTGCACCCTCGGCCTCGTCTCGCGCTTCCTTGACAGCTGCCCACGCGTTCGCACGGGCGTCGGCAAGTTCGGCCAGGTCGACCCAGTACAGGCCACACTCGAGCGACCAGTACAGCACGGACGTCGGCGTGGGCCCATTCCAGTCAATCGGGCCATCGAGACGCACGAGCGTACCCTCGGCTTGGCCGTGCCATTGGTGCAAGGGCGTTTCGTCTTCGCATGGCAGGCACGCGCGCACGCGCCCACCCTCCAATACATCGGCGTAGTAATTCGTCATGGTGGCGTTCCGTGCTGAGCGTGAATGTTAAAGGTCAGGACGCGCGCACGCTGGTTCGCATCGATCACGACACAGGTAAGCGTCGCGTCAGTTTCACAGTTTGTGCCAGTGCCGCTGATCGTAGCGGACACATCGGCACCGCCGTTGATATTGATGCGCGAGGTCGCACTCGTCTTGTAGCGGATAGCGAGCGACCAAATGTATTGATATGGCGCACGCCCGCCCGATGCTGAAATGGTAAAGGTGCCATAGGTCGAACTGCCGTTCGGATAGCTGCCACCAGCAGCGCCTGATGCCGAAACGGTAAAGTCATTGAACTCCCCGGCGAAGCGGGGTACGCCATTAATAATGGTGAACCCAGGGGCGTACACATCGCCGAATTGATCCGCGTTGAAATAGCGATTATCGGGAACGCTGCCGCACATGAACCCTTCTGGACCAACATAGAAGCCTTTCTTGCCGGGGGAAGTCGGCCAGCTGTAGGAGGTAAAATCTCCCCCGTGAATGCCGCCGCCGGGTGCAATGTGTAACGAGCCCAGCGTACCCGACGGGCCGATGAGCGTACCGCTGAAACCAACCACCGTCTGGCCGTTGACAACGCCACCAGAGAACATGACCTGTGGCGCCGCGCCAGGCGTTACGAAAGCAAAGTTGGCCGCATTGACGATAAAGCTCGATGTCGGCTGACCGTCGATGATTTCGCTGGCCAATCCCCAGCCGACGACGTAGCCGTTGTTGTCGATCACCAGTACAGCCTGGCCGCGCAGTCCGTTAATGCTATCGGCTTGTGCCGTGAGCTTCTGCTCTACGGTTACACCTGAGCCGCCGACATTGTTGAGGCGTGCGTTCACGGCCGTGACATCTTGAGCGGCTGCGGTCGCATGCCCTTGTGCGTCCGTCGCGCTTTGCGCGGCGCTGTTTCGGTAGGCTAGCGCGTTACCTGCTGCAGTGCTTGCTGTGCTAGCACTTTGGCTCGCAGCGGTAGCGCTCTGCCCAGCGCTGCCCGCGGCCGTGTTGGCTGAGGAAGCCGAGGTTGAAGCGGCACCTGCAGACCCTGCCGCTGTGTCACGCGCACTCTCTGCGGCCACCCTGGCGCTGTTCGCGGCCGTCGCGCTGTTACCTGCACTGCTGGCGTGGGTCGCTGCCGTCGACGCCGACCCGGCCGCAGCCTGCGCGCTACCACCGACAGCGTTGGCAGAATTCGCGGCATTGGTAGCGCTCGTCGATGCGCTGCTGGCCGATCCAGCAGCGTTGGTTTCCGATGTGGCCGCGCGCGTGGCGGCCGCCGATGCCTCGCCGGCCCTGGTCGTTGCCGTGCTCGCGCTCGTCGATGCCGAAGTGGCCGATGTCCCAGCCTCCCCCGCCTTGGCTACAGCGGTGTCCCGCGCGGTGACGGCCGCTGCAGCCGCAGTGTCCGCGCCGCCACGTGCAACCTGAGCTGCAAGTTTCGACGCGTTCGATGCACCAGCTGCTGATTCCGCCTGCGTGACATAGCCCGAGGCGCTCTGCGCCGACGTAGAGGCTGCGCTTGCCGCAGTGCCCGCAGCGCTGTTCGCTGCCTCAGCAGCAAGCCGGGAGGAATTCGAAGCGACGGCCGCGCCGACGCTGTCGCCAGCTGCAAGAATGGCCGCGGCCTTGGCCGCGATCGCCGCCTCTGCTGCTTCGGCCGCCTGCGCTGCTGACTCTGCCGAGGCTGCAGTATCGCCAAAGGTTTCGACAAGGGCCTCGACACGATCGACCAGGCCTGTGCCCTCGGCGTCGACAAGGTCGATCCGATCGCGCAGATCAGCGAACAATTGCGACTCAGTGATCTGGTTCTGTAGCAGCTCGAGCAGATGTTCGGCACCGGTGCCGGTGATGCCGAGCGTACCGCCCTGGGCGTTGAATGGTCCCAGCACGTTCGCTTTGGAGACGTAGCGGATCCAGTAATAAAACCGGCCGGCCGCGCCAATGACGTCCGAGTGCGTGCGTCCCAGGCCTGCGGTCTCACCGACGGGCGACGCGGCAGCGAGGTCATCATCCAGCGCGCGCCAGATCTCGACCTTCGCGATGTTCGTGTCGTTGGTCGGATGCCAGCTCAGGTTGATGCTCGCCAGCGCGCCTTGGGCGGCCAGGCCTGTCGGCGCCGGCGGCACCGACGAATCGAACGCCAGCAACTTGGTCATCGACTGGCGGCCCACGTGGGTATCACCCTGGTAGGTAACCGTGGCCACGACCTCACAACCAGACCCCATCAGGGCTGCAGGCGTGAGGATGGCGACATCGCCGTCGACCGCAAGGGGAGTGCCGTTGTTGGTGGAAAATTCGACCGTGCCGCCGGTGAAGCCCACGCGGGTGGCAATGAAGACAATCGACGACGGGGTAACGGTGGCATCGAGCGCCACGTCGAAGCCCCGCGCGCTGGCACTGAGCTGCAGCCTGCGCGCGTACGCTTCGCCGTAGCGCGACGGAGCCGCCTGCAGCAGTCGGTCGATGTCGTTGATAGCTTGGATCATTTCAGGAATCTCACAGTAACTTTGCGGGTCCACCAGTCGCGTTTAACCGACAGCACTTGGGCTTCGACGCCGTTGAACATGCCGTCCTGCTCGTGATAAACAATGAGGCGCGCGCCTTTCTCGAGCAGGAGCAGGTCAGGCACACCGTCAAACTCATAGATGTCGCGACCCGGACCCCATAGCGCGATCTCGCGATCGGCTTCAGCGGCAGCGTCGACGCCCTGTAGCAGCATCGTCGCGCGCATCGTCGCGGTGCCAGGCAGTTTGCAGTCGCGCATCACGGCCGCGCTGGTCCGGGTCACGGTCAGCGGCCATTCCTTCTCGAGCAAGGCCAAGTGCTCAGGCAGGAGGTTGCTCTGCAGCCCAGGTTGGGGCGTCCAGTTTTTGCAATACCCCAAGTTGACCGCTGCTACCGGATCGATGTGCTCGATGTGACGCAAGGTGCCGCCGACCATGTGCTCGGCGCGGATCTCGGTCGCGGACCCGGCCGCCGGCAGTGCGATCTGGATCAGCTGCAGCTTGCCGTTCAGCGATGGTGCGAGCTGGGCTCCGATGCTGCTGGCCAGCATGTCGCACGCGGCGATGACGTTCAGGCTTTCACGTACGTGCAGTCCGACTTCCTGCTGATTTGCGGCGTCGAAGGCAGCAAAATTCGCCGCATCGATGTTGGCCAAGGAGTAGCGATCGGAATACTTGCCGTATCCGGTGATGAAGCGCTGGACGAGGGGCGCGATTGTCTTGCGGAACACGCCGCCGAACTTGTCCCCCTGCACCCAGGCAGTGATCGCCGCGCTCGCGTTGTCCACGGTCAGCTGCGCCTTGCCAGTGCTCTCGGAGACAATCACCTGCTCGGTGATCGGCAGCCCGTTGGCACGTGTTTCCGGGATGCCTTCGATCGGCCCGTCATGCCACTGCCGCTCGCGGGCGTTGAAATCGCTCCACTCGCCTGATGGGTTGAAAGGCTCGCCGAAGGTTAGCGGGATCGGCAGGTCGGCGTTCGTGCCGGCGCCGCCGAACTTGCGCTCGCTGAGCGGATAGTTCAACCCCTCCATCATGTCGCGCAGACGAAGGGCGAAGGCGCCTCTGCCCTTGCGCACTAGTCCCGCAGTATGGCCAACGAAGATGTCGCGATAGTCAGCCCGCGCCCAGGTCTGATCTCCTACGACCGCGACGATCTCGTCCGCCCAGATATAGCTGGCGTAGGCCTCGTTCACGCCGTTCGTATTGTCGACCTCGAAGTCGCCAGCCGAGAGAGAGGCGGCTCCTGTAATGGATAAGCTCTCCTCGAACGGGATGCTGGCCGAGATCATGGGCGCGTAAAAGATCGGGTTGTTCGTGCCCGCGGTCGTGTATCCATTGGTGGACCAGAAGAACTTAGTGCGCACGCCGCCGACGAGCGCCCAGGTCTCGACCAGGATGTTCGTGATCGCATCGTCGCTCTTCAGCCAGGCCGCGAATTCAGCGTCGGTAACGGTGCGCGCGGCCGGCTGCTGCTCAGCGACCGTGGGTGCATCGAATACCAAGCTGCCACTGGGCGTATGTGTTGTATCAAAGACGAGCGCGGTCATGGGCCCACCAGGATCCGAGCAGCCACTGCTGTCGTCCCGTCCGTGTCAGCCAAAACCAACCAGTACCATCCGGTTGGTACCGTCCCTGCTGGCACCGCGATCTTGAGATCAGCCGAGCCTGCCGTCATCGTGTGCGTCCCCTGGGCGACGGGAGCGCTGAAATGGCGCGGCGACGCTTGCGAGAACAGCGACCATTCCAGAACTGCGAGACTCGAATGCAGTACGCCCTCATGGGTGGCCAGCTTTCCGGGTATGTAATTCGTGCCTGGCAGGGCCTCACCTGTCGCTGTGCTGGTGGTGACGCCAATAGTCAGCGGCTCCGACGCATTGCCGTTCGTATCGACGCAGCGCACGTCGATCTGGTAAGGCGTGCTGGCCGCCAACGCAGGAAACGTGTGCGTCTTGCTAACCTCTTCCGCAGGGGTGGCGGGTGTGTACGCTCCAGTGCCGCCAATCCGATATTCACGCCGGGCGATGGCAACGTTGTCTGTGCTGATAGCGCCCGACCATTCAATTGTGATCGAATTGCTCGTTGAGCTGTACTGCAGACTGCCAGTGAACGTCGGAGGAACACCGTCACCCACTGCAGGCGGGGTGCCTGAAGTCAGTGACAGAGCGCCAGTTCCCATTGGCGCCAGGCCAATTGCCTGAACGCCAATCATCAGTTTGCCCCTGCACCGGCAACCACTTTATAATTCGCTGCGGTTGCGTTAGTAGCCCACCCAGCATCGCTAATCCCGACACTGCCGACGACAACAGTACTCGACAAAATACAGACCTTGCGCCCACCACTGCCCGCCACGTATTTAATGTCATACGCAAAGTCGAAGCCATTCCCGAAGCTGTCATGCTCGGTGTCGTAAGTGCCGATGCCCAGTGCGTGGTCTCCGTTGATAACGATCGAGTTCTTACAGCACTCGACGTTCAACATGCCAATCCAAGACGAGTGGAAAGCCGGCTCCAGCGTGACCGCATTTATGCACCCGTAGATGGTCAGGCGGTCGATGCTCATGTGTTCGCTAAAGCTGACGCCGTTGTTATAGCCGCCGACAAACACTTGCCCCCACTTGAACGCGCCACTGTTATCGCGCTTGGAAGTGCGAATGCCGGTACTATTGACCGCAGTAGGAACAGGGTTTGTTCGCATGCCGCGATTGACATCGACGCGAACGTTATTCAGGAAGCCGCCATTCGCCAGGTTGTACAGGTCGAGTCCGCCCATCTTGTTAGCGCCGCCAGCCGTGTTTGTGCGGATGCATACGTTTTCGAGCGAGAAGTCGGTGAAACTCAAAACGCCCCAGGTGAAGGTGAATCCCGCAGCCGAGGTAATGACGGCCGGATTTGAGCCCGACGTAACAGTCAGGGTGGACTCGAAGATGACACCGTTGTTCACGACAGGAACATCCGAAATCGCGCCATAAATCCAATTCGTCGCGCCTTCGCCGATGATGCGAATACTTTTCATTGACGCTGCAAGATCGGATGCGGGAATGACGATCTGACCATTGCAGCCGCGCCCGAAGTCATCAACGGTACGTACCGGCCCGGCAATCTTGTAGCGGCCCTCCTGCGCGCGAATCGTCTGCACGCCGGAAATAAACGCGTCGTTGATTGCCGCTTGAATACCCGCAGTCGAGTCCGTCGTAAAGGTCGGGTCGACTGGATAATCCCGCAGGTCGATATACGATTTGACAGCCATACGCTTGATGGCGGCAGCGGTCAGCGTGACGTAAATATTTTTGGTGCCGGCAGCGAAATTGACCCGCGCATTGCCGTTCGAGCTTTCCGTCACGATGTCGCGCGTGAAGATAGTGGTGCCGGTCAGGGTGCCAAGACCGGTTTCCCAGTCCCCCGTCGTCATGTCCTCGATGCAGTACGGAATGCCCGACTTTCCGACCGCGTACACGCCCGCAAACGTGCGCAATCCAAGCTGCGTCAGGTTTGCCAGCGTAACCGGCCCGTTGCCGGCGCTGGTCGTCGTGTCGCGCACGCGGTCGGCGTAGTTGTTGGACTGGCCGCGAATGCTCAGGAAGTAAGGCGAAACTGTCAGGCCTGCCGCGACATTGTTCGTGACAGGCTGCGCGGCAAACGTCGCCGTCGCGTTGCCTGCGGCATCCTGCAAGCGCGGGTTCGCGCCTGGCTGCGTGTACGCAATGCTGATTTCGTCGCCACTTGCATACGGCGTGTTGACGGTGACGCTTGCCACAACGCCAGTAACGGTCACGCCGGTAACGGTGCGCCCGCCTGATGGGGTAAATGCGCTGTTCGACGGCACGCTTGCCGCCAGCGCCTCGTTCATCGTCACCAGGATGACGGACGGTTGCGCGTTGGCCACCTGCGCGCTGGAAAATATTGGCGCCGCGTTGTCGGCGGCGCCGACGTTATTCGCGATCGCCAGCCCGCTGAAGTTTGCCAGCAGGTTGGGAGTGGTCGCAACGTCGCGGGCGTTGTTGATGCCCGGCTGCGTGTAGGCTACAGTACGCGCCGCTTCGCCGTTCACGAAGGCAGCGGAAACCGTCGCGCGCAGGACTGTAGCGCTTTGCCAAGACAGCGCCGTGACGGCGTGCCCGCTGACCGTGACCGATGACGCGGCTGGCGTGGTGGCTGTGTCCATCGCCTCGGACATGGTGATGTCCACAAACGTCGGGGTGGCGTTGGCAACGGAGGCGCTCGCTGCGGTTGGAGGGATTGCGTCGGCGACGGCGCTGGCTTTCAGTTCAATAACCGACTGCGACTGGGGGACGATGCTTGGCCCAGTAAGCGTCCATGCCATCGCCGTAGGTGCTTGCGCGTAGCTCATGCCGGCGTAGAACGAATTATCGACGGCAAGGAACTTGTCAGCTTGCGTCGATGGTGCTGAAGGGACCGGAGCGCTCGTGGTATCTGCTTTGGCAACCACGTACATATCGACAGCTACGTTTCCTGCCGTGACCGCAATCGACTGCGAGAACGGACTGCCTGCTGTCGCGGCATGCCCCGCGACATTACCAACTGGCGATGCCTGGTTGACCCCGCTGAAACCGCTGACAATAGCGCCAATGTTGGTCGAGGTCGAGAACGAAATGATAACGTTATTGATTCCCGATGCCGGGCCGGTGCCAACATACATAGTTGTGCCTGACGACACCCCGCTCGCGCCATCATGACGTGCTAGTGTCAGGGCAACACCGTTATAGGTGACGCCGGTAACGACTGCGACAAGGATGTCGCGAATACCGACCACGAGTGCATCGCACCCGGTGGCGTCGAATGGGATCATCAGCGTGGTTGCACTTGCTGCGGTGCCGCCGCCATGCGCGGCGCGTACAAATTGAATAGTCATTAAGCGGTTATGCTTTCGGTGCGCGGGTTGAATTTTCTACAGCGATAGTTGCCAGCTGTAGCGGACCGGGGTGCGTCGAAATATTCGCAGTTACAGATAATGCGAAGGTGTCGTTACAAAATTGAAGCATTACGGTCCTTATCTGTTGTTAATTTAGTTCTGGAATTAATTTAGCTCTGGCGTTTTGGGGACTGAATCTTTATCGGTGCGGCACTCTGCTTGGGTTCGCCGCGCGGTAGGCGGCCTGCTCGATCGCCCCGCCGACCTCTTTCGATACCGCCTCGCCCATTTCCTCGGTGGCGCCGACGATATCGCCAGCATTGCGGTTGGCGTCCGTCCGCAGCTGCTTCAGCTCGGCCAGCATCTGGGCATTGATCTCTCGCTGCGCGGCGCCTTCTGCGCGCAGCGCCTTCACCTCCGCCGCCAACACATCGGCGGACGCGCTAGAGCTGGCCGCATAACGCTGCACATCGAACGCCGGTGCGGCCACCAGTACCGGCGCGGCTTGGTTGACGATTGCCTGCTGGATGGCCGCCGCGGTGTCGTTCAGCTGGCCGAGGCCGGCCACCTGCTTGTCGAGCGCCGACAGCTGCCGCTGCGCATCCGTCATCTGCGCGCCGGCGATCGACGCCAGGCGGCCCATGTCGCCTTGCACCTTGGACTTGTCGCCGATGAAGGCCGCGCTTGAGGCGTTGATCACCTGGCTGGCGGTGAGGAAGGCAGTCGCGGCGCTTTGGGCGCCCGACGCAGCGGCCGAATCGGCAGGGCTGGCCAAGGCCTTGTCGACCGCAGCGTTGTACTGGCGTTGCGTCTCGAGGTACTTCTGCATCGGCGTCAGCGTCGACAGGCTGCCGAGGGCCAGGGAGTCAAGGTAGGCCAGCGTGCTGGTCTTCGTCGCGGTCAGGCGATCGATCGTTTCCTTGAGGGCGTCCGACGTGCCACCCGTCGCGTCCTTCAGCTGCCGCTGCAGGGCCACCTGGTCGAACAGGGCGCGGTTGGCCGGGTCGATCTCGAGGCGCGCCTTGGCCAGCTTCTGAGCCGACGTCAAGGTCAGGTCGTCCCACTCGGCCAGGAGATCCGCGCGCTCGTCGGCGGCCGAGCTGGTGACGTCCTTGAACGCCTGCTGCACGCCCATCAACATGGCGTAGGTTTTGGCGCCGGCCTCGGTGGTGACATCCAGGCCAAGGACGAATTTTTTGAACAGCTGCTCGGCGTCGGCACCTTCAGTGGACAGGCCGTACTGGGCCAGCACCGGGTTCAGCTTGGCTTTCTGGGCGTTGATCCGCTCCGCATCGGTGTAGAAGTTCTGCATGAACGACTTTGCCGAGGATGCAAATTCGTCGAGGCCGCCAGACAGCTCGACCAGGCGCGCCTTCGCTTCCACCGTCATACCGTCCAGGATCGACGCCATCTTGCCGGCGGAGCTGTACAGGCCCGTGGCGGTCTTGCCCATCGACGCGAACACGCTGTCGACCGCCTTGACGTCCGTAGCGACGCGCACCAGCGTTTCCCCGATGCCCTCGCCCATCTTCTGGAACTGTGCGATCGTCGGGAACAGTTCTTTCGTCACCGTATCGAAGGCGACGGAGACGCCGGCATTCAACGCGTCGGTGAGCTCCTGACCTTTCAGGTCGCGCAGGCTCACCGCGAAGTCGACGCTGATACCGTTGATCGCGCTGGTGAGGGTGGCGCCGTCCTTGCCGAGCTTGACGCCGGCGTCGACCAGCAAGTCGCCCATGTTGTCGAAGATGAGGGCGAACGGCTTCATCGCCTCCGCGCTCAGCGCCTTCGTGTTGGTCGACTTGCTGGTCGAGTCGCCATGGAACCAGCCGCCGTCGCTGGTCTTGATGACGTCTTCGTATTGGACGCCGCGGCCCTGTCCGGCACGCAAAGCGCCGAACGTGCCGCTGAACTTGACGCCGGTATCGTCGATGGTCGTCGTCTTGTCGGACCCGAAGAAGTTCGAGCTCGAGCTGTTGACGGTGCCGAAGGCGCTGCCGCCCGTGATGCCGGCCGTCTGCATGATGCCTTTGGCGGCGCCGCCCAGGGCGGTCTCGATATTGCGCAGCGCGGTGAGCATCGAGTTCTGGTAGTCCAGCTCGAGCGAGGCGTAGCTTTCCAGCATTTCGAGCGACTTGGCCATCGATTCCGACTTGGCCGTGCTGTCACCCAGCACGGTGCCGGTGCCCTGCACCTTCTGCTTTTCTTCGAACGACGGTGTGACCGCAGAACCGCCACCACCAATCCCGCCCAGCATCGACGCGCCGGCGGCAACGACAGCGGCCAGGGTCGCGGCGCCGGCGGCCAGGTTCCATGGGAACGGCAGCGAGGCGAGCGACTTGACGACGGCGGTGACGCCCCAGGCGCTGGCCTCGGTAGCGGCCAGCCCGGTCGATGCAGCCGTGGTGGCGGCCTCTCCGGTCAGCTTCGTTCCGTTCAGCGCGAGATTGGCCGCGACCTCGCCTTCCTTGAAGAATATCTTCTTGACCATGGCCTGCAGGGCCATCGCCATTTCATAAGCCCGGAACGCCTTCTCGGCGCCCTCCATCACCTTGTAGCCGGCGGTGTGCTCTTTGAAGAATTTCTTGCCGGCGCTGGCCATGTCGCTGTACTGGCGAATCTGGGCCATGGCAGCGGCCTGGGACGCCTTGGTCTCGGCCGCCTTGATTTTTACCGGATCGTTCTTCGCGTCATTCTTTTCTGCGGCCAGCTGGGCGGCGATCGCCGCCTGGGTCCGGCCGTACCCGCTGAGCGACGTCGTCATCTCTCCGATGGCCGCGCCCACCCTGCCGAACGATTCGGCCATGCCGGCCGCAGCCGACCGGGTGATCTCGTCGATCGACGTCATGATGTCCAGCAGCTCTTTCGCCTTGGTGACGTCCGAACCCTGCTCGAGCTTGTCGAGTTTTCCGAGTGCCGCCACGTTAGGCTTTTTGGCTGCAATCATTCGCTCGAGGTGGGCGACTTCCTTTTCGTCCAGTTCGAGCGATGCGCGACGCGCCAGGCGGTCCTCGAGGCGGGCCAGCGTCAGCTGCTCGATCTGCAGCTTGGTCATGCCGTAGGTGGCAACCAGCTCCTCATTCGCCGTGACTTCAGCCATCGCCGAAGCGTAGGCGGTGTTGCGGTCGTCGCTCAGTTCCTGGACGGCCTTTTTGACACCGGCCGCCGACAGCAGCTCGGCGTCCTGGGCTGCGACAACGGCGATCTGCGCGCGCGCGGCATCGATGTGGGCCTGCGACAGCTTGTTCTTACCGGTACCGATCGCTGCGTCGAGCTGGATCGTCATTTTCTGGGCGTCGGTCATGGCCGAATAGCCGGTCTGCTCGAGCTTGTTGGCGGCTATCTTCTCGTGGATCGAGGTCATCAGGGTCGTGTACGCACTTGCTTCCTGCTTGACCTGTGCTGCGGCGCCCTTGTCGGCATACTTGGCCCGGACGAACTTTTCCATCTCCGGGGTAATGCGCCCATATTTCTTGCGGAGCTCGTCCAGCTCGTAAGCAATTTTCTGGGTTGCCGTACCGTTTTTTCCCTGCCATTCGGCATATTCCGTAGTAAAGGCCAGATCCTTACTTTTCTTCTGGGCGGCCGCAAAATCACCCATCTCCTGGGTAACCGAATTAAGCCGCGCGCCCCAGACGCGCAGCATCTCGGTTTTTGTCCCGACATCCAGATCGGTCTGCTTCGAGATGCGATTGATCTCGCCCAGGATCTGTTCCCGTTTTTTCTCGCCTTCGGTCGTTGGCGCAGCGCCAGTCGTCATGCCTTTGGCGGCGAGCTCGTTACGCTCCTTCAGCTTGTCGATCTGTTTCTGGAGGTTGCCCAGGTAATCGTCGATCTCGTCCGCCAGCGTATTGGTGACCTTCTTTTCCGCCTCCGCGCCTTTGTCGCCCCATACCTGCCAGGCCAGGGCGCCGACACCTAGCAAGGTGACAACCGCGCCGATAGGACCGCCCAGGAAGGCGATGGCACCGCGCAGAATACCCATGGCGCGCGCACCGATCGTGGCCGCGGCGGTCTGGGCTGCGAGTGCGCCGGTGTGGGCGTTCGCCGCGACCGTCGCGGCATTGCCGGCGACAGCCTGGGCGGCCAGCGCGACGGTATTGGCCTCGGCAAGCGCGATCGCGCGCGCCTGGGCCGGGATCAGGCCGTTGGTGGCGATTGCGAGCGCGACGGCGCCCTCGGCGGCCAGGACGGACGCGCGCAGCTCGGCAACCCGGGCATTCGCCAAGGCCATTTCCGAGGCGGTGGCACGCACGTTGGCCTGCGCCTCGGCCAGCTTCGCCGCCGACGAAACGGCGGCGGCCTCGGTCGTCGCAACGCCCGACGCCAACGTCGCCGCGGCCAAGGCGCGATTTGCGGTCACGGCGCCGTAAGCACTGGTGGCCATGTTGCCAAGCCAGGTAGCGAGCTTGGCTGTCGCCACTGTCGCGACCGCGCCAGCAATGAGGGTCAGATTGTTTGCCAGTAGCCCGATCGCACCGGTCATGGCAGCAACCGCGCCGCTGGCTTGCGCCTGAACGCCAAAGAATTCCATGGCGTTGTTTTTCAGTACCGTGAAAGCGCCGCTGATGGTCTCGACCTGTTTTGCTTCCTCGCGCAGCGTGGCCAGCGCCTTAGGCAGCACGTCGGCCATGATTTTCGACGTGATCTCGCCGTTCTCAGCCATTTTCTTGAGCGCACCGACAGGAACGCCGATGCCGTCAGCCAAGGCCAGCATGAGGCGCGGGGCCGCTTCGTTCACCGCATTGAATTCTTCGCCGCGCAGCGTGCCGGACGCGAACGCCTGCGCGAGCTGCAGCTGGGCGGAAGCCGATTCGGTCGCAGTCGCACCGGACACTTTGAGCGCCAGGTTGACCGTTTCGGTGATGTCGGCGACCTGCTTTTGAGTGGTACCAAGCTCACGGGTACCGTTCGCGATGCGGGCGTAGAGAACGCCCGTCGAAGCGAGGCCTTGCTGCGCGTCGTTGGCGATCCGCTTCACATCCGCGTATGCGGCGCCGTACTCGCGCTGCGACTGGGTCGCGAGGCGCAACTGGGCCGTGAACTTGGCGTATTCGTCCGACATCTGGACAACTTGGGCGACACCGGCGCCGATACCGATCGAGGCAGCCAGGTTGCGCATGGCGCTTTGCACGCTGGCCGCCAGGTTGCTCATCGTCCGGGCGACGGTGTCGATCTCGCGGCGCGACTCCGCAGCGCCGTCGACGCCGATGCGGATGATTGCTCCAGGGGTCCCGCTGTATCCCATATGCTCGCTGTTCCCTACCGTTGTTTGGCCCACTCATCGAGAGCGGCAAATTCCATCGCCTGAACTGTTGCGAAGTACACCGGCCTATCCTTCTTCCGGATCGCCTGGTGACTCATGCACTCCCTCACTCCGCTGTAGTCCAGACGCGTGCGGATGCCGTTATCTGTGAACCACTGCGTCTGAACCGAGAGCCACAGGCTCCAAATCCCGCAGTTTTCCGGCCAGAGGCAGAACTCATCCTCGACCGGCTTATCATTACCAACTACGTAGAAGCCAAAGCCGGCCGCGTCTGCTTCGAGGCGCTCGGCGGCCGGCGGGTCATCAGCTACCGGGAACCGTAATTGCCCGCCAGCCAACAGCCGCGCGGCCTCTACAAGTTTTTTGCTTTTGCGCCGCTTTCCTTCATGTAGGAGGCCACGGCAATGTCCAGCACGTTGGCGGCGCCGAACATGACTTCTTTCGCCTCCTGGTCGCACGGTGCGGGCTGCTTGACTTCGTCGAGGACGAAGTTTTGGTTGGTCCAGCCTTCGGTGATACGGATCATCGTGTCGCGGATCTTCTCGTTCGTCGGAATGCCGTCGCCATTCTTGATGCTGGCCTGGAATTCCTCCACCGTCAGACGCTCGCAGGTAAGCGAAAAGTTGAAGCGCTTGGTTTTCTCGCCGTCCTGGATCTCGAAGATCATCGGGACACGAACCCTGTCCGCCACTGCCAGTTGATATTTGCTCATGTGTTCTCGTTTCGATATGGGAATGAATAGATGCCGACCAGGTGGTGCAGTCGCCTGCACCACCCTTCTCTTACAGGCAGACCAGGCGGATTTCGTCGTTGCCGGCGACCGGGATGAACTTCAGGTCGAAGCCGACATAGCGGATGCCTTGGACATCCACCTTTTTCGGATTCGACAGTTGCACGGACGGGCCGTAGATCAGGATGCTGTTGCCGGTGATGAGGCCGATCTTGAGGGCGACGCTGATCTCTTCGCCGGCGCGGACCTTTGCCAACATGGCGACTTCCTGCGCAGCAGTCAGCTGCAGCTCGGTCGAGCCCGTGACTTCGCGGTCGGTGATGTCGGCCTCGTTCAAGCTCAGGTTCGAATGGAACTCGACCTTGTTGCCCAGGTTGACGTCGAGACCCGTGCTCGGATAAACGGTGCCACCAGCAATTGCCCCTGCGGCGTACACGCCGCCGAAGGTCATGTCGACCACGTTTTCCTTGATCATCGCCACCGGCTTTTTCCATGCGGTCAGGGTGGCAACCTCGTTCGGCGTTGCGGTGATCGCGCCGGCCACGCCGGTGAATTCATACTTCAGAGACGGCGTGCCGCCCTTCTTCGCCGACAGGGAGACATTGCCCATCGAGCCCAGCGCTTTGTGCAGGACGCCGTCGTCGTAGTAATAGACCGTGGCATCCTTCAGACCAGTGGAGATCGGCGTGTATTCGACGCGGTCCGGCACGGTCAAGGCGCCTTCGGCCATGGCACAGGCCATGTTCAGCTTGCCCCAGGCCGGCGGCGTGGCAGCGGCGCCCGAGCCCGCCAATGCGACGGTGATCTCGATCTTCACGCTTGCAGCGCCCATCAGGTCGGCACTTGCGCCGAAGAAGCCTTTCATGGCGGGATTCGCGATCTTCTCGAGCTCGAGCGGAGTGATCGCCATTTCCGAGACGAGCACCGCATTCGCAGCGCCGGTCGGCACTGCATCCTCGCCGGCGTTGGTCGCCAGCTTGACGAGGATGACGGTGTTGCGAATACGACGGGTATTTGCGCCCATGGATTATTCCTTCACTTCTGCTGCTGGTTGTTCGGCGGGCTCGTTCGAGACCCAGTCCCACTTCACGCGATCGAAGGTCCAGCTGCCGCCGCTTGGTGGTGTCGGGATGGCGCGCTCTTCGACTGGCGCGTCCTGTGCTTTTTTCGTCATGGTTGTTCCAGAGTGAGGTTGTTGGTTTGGTGCATCACCGGGTACGACATACGCACCCAGCCGGTTCTCTGCTGCTCCGCGTTGTATTCGGCCTCGATCATTGGCTCACCGATGTCCGTCACCAGGTCGCCCAGCGTGCGGTCGGCCGCAATGCGCTCGTACACCTGCATCAGCAGCGGGTCGACGGCCAGGTCAGCGCTGGTCGTGGTCGTGCGTGCGTAGCATTCGATCGTGAACTTGGACTCCCAGTCCACGGGCGCACCGAAGATCGCTCCTCGCGCCGGCAGCGCGCCGTCGAACTGGACGTTGATCGCGTCCGGAAACTCCTCGGCCAGCTGGCGGTCGCGCGCCCGGAAAATCTGCTGCGACAACGGCGGCTCGGCTTCGAGCAAGGCGACGAGCGCTCCAGTGATGCGCGCGAAAGCGGAAAAGCTCATGCCAGCTCCAAGAGCAGGACGGTGATGTCGCGATCGGAGTTTTCGGCGTCAATGCCTGCCACCCGGTACGCGGTGCCGTCCTCAAGCAGCAGCGGCTTGCCGACCGGGCTGGCCGGTACCGAGGTCGCCGGCAACGTGAAGGCTGGGCGAGTGGCTGCAAAACCCATCCCGCTACCCTCGACCAAATGCTGCTTATCGAAGATCCCGACCACGGGCGCACCGGCAAGCGTTGCGTTGTCGGCAAACTCGGCGGCACTAAAAAATATAGTCAGGTCTTCTACGAACATGGGAATCCGCGATCAGGCTGCTGGTTGGTCGGAAGTGCCAGGCGCTACCGACTGGTCGGCGGCGGCGTCAGCCTTCGCTTTCGCGGCGGCGTCAGCGTCAGCCTTCGTTTTCGCCGCGCGCGGGTCGGCCGCTTCCGCGGCGCCCGCATCGATCAGCGCGGCCGCTGCTCCGCGATCGATGTCGACCGTGTCGCCAGGCTGGAGGCGCTTCCCGTCATGCCGGGTTGGGTGGAGGATCGCGATTTTCATCAGGCAGCCGCCGGCACAGCGTTGGTGATCAGGAAGCCGGCGGTCGGCGCAGCCAGGACAGGCGCTTCGGCACGCGTGACCGGGTAGATCCACGACTTCGCGCTGCGGTCGTAGTACGGCTCTTCTACGTCCGGGTAGCCGTTGAGCTGGTAGGTGTAGCCGTAGCTCGGCAGGCCGCCCGATTGCACGCTGGCCAGGTTGGTGTACGCAACAATGACGTCGCGACCCCAGACGTCGATGAAGTCCGATCCGTCGTCGTTCGCGTAGATGGCATCGCCAACGGCTACGCGCTCGACACCGAACAGCGCCGCCAGCAGTTCCTTCGTTGCAACATCGCGACCCGTGTACTTGATGCGCTCCAGGACCTTCGGGTGGTTCTTCAGCTTGGCGAACACCTGGGCGCCCAAGGTAACGGTGTTCGGGCGCTTGCCCGTGGCGGAGCGAATGCGCTCCTTGGCGGCTTCGATATCGTCGATCGGGTCGCTCGTTGCATCGGTCCACTGGTCCGAACCAGACAGAGCGACCTTGTTCGCGCTGCCGTAGCTCGCAGGATTGCGGGCCAGGTCAGCGGACTGCTTTTCCAGGCGCAAGGCCATGATCGCGCTGACGTCATTGATGGTGCCGGCGCTAAGGTCAATGCCAGGGCCGTTCGCAGCTTCTTCCTGAACTTCCATCGGGAGCACGCCTTCGAGGGAGTAGTCGGTCAGAGCGTACGGGGCACCGGCATAGCCGAAACGCACGCGGCGCGTGTTTTCGCCAGGCGCGCGTTCGCTCTGGTACAGCATGAACGCTTCCTTACCGAACTGGATGATCTTTCCGGCGCGCAGATGCACGGGCACGGTCGGGAACAGCATCGACCCGATCATTTCGTTGTTCTGGTAGCCCTGGGCGACCGTGCTGAGGACTGGATCGACGATGCGCGCCTGCGCGGGATTCATTTGTGGCATGTGATGCTCCTGAATTAGTTAGGGATGACCAGGACTTCGATCTGTTCGCCGTCAGCCACGGCGGCGGTGAGAGCACGGCCGACGGTGATGCCAGCGGCCTTGGTGACCACCTTGCCCGCGGCGCCCACTTCCACTGCTGCGCCGAGCGCGATCGCGCCGCCAGCGGTTGCGAGGGCAGTGCCCAGCGCGGTCACCGGCAGGCGCTCGCCCGCAGCAGCGGCCCCGGTGTTGGTAAAGCCGACCGCGTTGCCACCGGCGGCGGCAACGTTGCCGGCGGCGCTGATGGCACGGTTTTGACCGATTGCCGCGACGGCGATAACGCCGATGGTGAGTACTGCGAAATTACCTTTGGCCATGTTCAGGCTCCCTGTTGGATGTGTTTCACGGCGGCGACATAGCCGACGCCCGGGTTGGCGGCCATGTACTCTTTGGCCTTGGCATCAAGATCGGCACGCGAAAGCGGCTTCTTCTCTTCCTCCGCCTGCGACACGGCCGCAGGCGGCGTCAGTGCGAGCGGCTTTGGCGCTTCATTGGCTGCGGCCGCGGCGTGCGCGGTGCGGGACGCCTTTTCTGCTGCCAGCACGGCCATGGCTGCATCGCCGCCGGTCGACTTGCCGTCGAACTTGAGCGTGTTGATCAAGGCCTCGTGGCCCGCAATGGTTTGGGCTTCGATGGCCTGAATGCGGCTGCGCTCAGCGGCGGCACCTTCGGCGCGCAGTTCAGCCGCGAGGGCCGGGTGTTGCGCTTCGATCTGGTCTTTGTTCACGGAACTTCCTTTTGGGATGGTGGTTTGCGAATGGTTGGTCCACGCTGGGCCGGCGCGGTGCGGTGTCGCTGCGCGGCCCGACACGCCGCGGTCCTGATTCAATTTCTCGATTAGTGCTTCGAGGGACATGATCCCGTCGACCAGGCCGGCGTCGAGTGCCTGCTGCCCGGTGAAGATGCGGCCTTCCGCCATGTCGCGCAGGACGACGTCCGCGCTGACACCGCGATACTTCGCGACGTCGCCCACGAACATCGAATACATGTAGTCGAGTTGCTCCTGGATTGACAGGCGGCCGTCTTCCGAGAGCGGCGCGTACTGGCTGGCCACGCGCTTGAACTTGCCGGCCGTGAGCTCGGTCGTCTTGATGCCGCGCGCGGCTTCGGCCGCGCTGATGTCCTTGTGGGCGCCGACAATGCCGATCGAGCCGACCGACGTAGTGCCGTCCGCGATGTAGACGGCGCTCGCAGCGCTGCCGAACCAATACGCCGCGCTGGCCATCGTTCCGCTACCCAAGGTGACAATCGGCTTGTCGCCGCGCGACTCGAACACGGTCTCCGAATAGGTCTGCGTGCCGTCGACCGTGCCGCCCGGGCTGTCGACGTACTGGATGATGCTGTGGACTGCGGAATCCCTCTTCGCATCGATCAAGCTCTGGCGCGCCAGCTGGCTGCTCGCGCCGCCAGAAATCTGGCTGAACATGTTCATTTTTTTGGCGACCACGCCTTCGATGGCGATGATCGCGACGCCATCGACGATGTCATAAGCCCGCTGCTCGTTGGCCAGCGGCCGGCCAAGCCGGGCCTCGACTGCCGCGATGTCGATCTGTTCGCCGCGCACGTGCGAGGCATAGATCGCCTGCAACTCGAGGAGCTTGCCGGGTTCTATGGCCCAGGGACCGGAGAGAACATCAAGAATTTTCATCGAATTATTTGGCAATCGAATAGCTGAGCTGAGGCATGAACTTTACCGAGCGGCCCTGTCTCAAAACAGGGCAAATTGAGACGACTTCGCGCGCTATTGTTCAGGCGTTGCCGGCGGATCAGCAGCAGGGCCAGGACCGGTTGCAGGCGCCGCCCGACCCATCGGCGGCAGGTAGATTCCATCAGCCTTTTCGGCCTTGATTTCCTTCACCCTCTGGGTGTGCTTGGCCTGCCAGCCGACGCCGTCGTGGAGGATGCTTTCGGCATCTTTCGTGCTGATCCCCATGTCGACGCGCTTCTGTGCAGCGTCGACCTCTTTCACAGGGTCGATGCTGCCCGGGCCGTCGCCGGTCCAGATGGCTTTGCACCAGGCGGCGCGCACGACGTCGCTGGAGAAGAACCCTGGTGCGCTGATGCGGCCCTCGGCCACCTCGTCCGATAGCCACAGCTCGTACACTGGTTGGCACAGGTAGGTCGCCAACATGTCGCGCCGGGCCCGGAAGGTTTTCCACGCCATCAGCAGCGCGGCACGGGCGGCGCTGTAGCTGCTCTGGAAGTGCATCGTGAGCACTTCGAACGGCAAGTCGAGCGCCATGCCGATCTGACGCACGATCGCGCTCCAGAATGGATCGAATTCAGGATTCGGCCGGCCGGGCGAGCTGGTTTCGATGCTCTCGCCCGGGAGCAGGTTCACGGCCTGTCCGGATTCCATTTTTCCGCTCCACCGTCCGGCGTTTTCGACGATGGCGCCCTGGGCGTCTTCATCGAACAGCTGGTCGAAGGCATCCGGATCCATCTTGACGAACACGCTGAACAGGCTGCTCGTGACGGCTGCATTGAGCTCATTGTCCGTCCAGGCGGCGAGCTGCTTGAGCGGTTCCAAAATTGGTGCGATCAGCGGAACGCCACGCACCTGGCCCGGTCGCAGCGGCTTGAACAGGTGCAGAACGTTGCGCCGCCCGGTGCTATCGCCGCGCATCGCAACGCGTGTCCATGCGTTGCCCTGCACCTGCCTGTCACCGGGGTGCTGTCGCGCGACCTGCACGGCGACGGTTTCACCGGTCTCCTCGCTGATCTCGATTCCGTCGATCAGGGTCAGCGTATTGGCGCCCCGATTCGGGTTACACACGCGATCGGCCTCGAGCAGCTGCAAGGCCAATCTCGCCACACCGCCGGCGCGCGCAATACGTGGCGTGATAACGAAGGCATCGCCGCTTTCGAGCATCGTCCGAAACCCGAGGTCCTGGATGCCGTAGAAATTCAGGTGGCGCGCGACGTCGCAGTCCGTCGACTCCGCCCAGATGTCGAAGCGAAGCTTGGTATTAGCGGCCCATTCCGCCGCCTCGTCGTCCGTAATTCCCAGGAGGGCGGCGGACGGCGCCGGCGTCAGGGCGAGGCCGGTGCCGACGACATGGCTGACCGTGGTGTTGATAGCGCCCAGAGCGAGCGGCGCGTTACGCATCTGGTCGCGGCTGCGCGCGCGCAGCGCCGGAAGGTCGGCAATGATGTCGGTGGTGGCGGATCCGCCGGTGGTAAGCCAGCGGCTCAGCGCGGCGCGGTCGACCCGGGCGCCCGTGTAGCCGCCGCCCAGGGCGAGATGGGCGCGATCTGCCATGCGCTGGCGCGCTACCTTTGGCGCCACGTAGGCGATCGCTTTGTCGAGCAGGTTCTGCTGAACGAGTGGGTTAGGTTTGCCGGTCATGATCAGCCCCCGACAATGGTACGGCGGCGGCTGCGGCCACGGGCGGCGCCCGACAGGTCGACTACGCGCGCATTCCAGGATCTGATGCCAACCTGGATGGCCGCGAGGTCCGCGCGCGTCAGCTTGCGGCCGGCGATCTCGTACGACTGATTGGTGAGCACAGCCTGTTCCGCTGCAAGGTAAGCTTCCAGCTGTGCCTGGGCCTGCGAGAGTGTGATTCCTGCCATAAATGTCGCCTCCAATGATGAGGCGAGTTTATGTACTCATCCGTTCTCAAAACAGGGCAAATTGAGACGACTTCAGGCGGTGCCGCGTTTCAGCACGCGATACAGGGTGGCGCGGCTGATCTTGTGTTTGGCGGTCACCTCCTCGGTGCTCATCCCGGTGACGCCGTCGGCGAAGATCATCTTGCGCTCGAGCGCCGTCGCGGATTTTTTCCGCTTCGGGATCCGGACGCGCAGGCCGCCGAACTTTTCGCGGATGCCCTGCTCGATCACGTTGGCCGACTCGATGTCGAGCCCGCTTTCCCGGCAGGCGGCGATGATGATTTCAAGGATGTCCGGTTCAGGATCGGTGTTCACGCGCCACCCCTCCGCAGTCCTCGCAACGATATCCGGCCGCTGCTGACCAGGGGCTTCGCCGGCGCCACCGGTACAGGCTGGGCCACGGCGACCGGTGCGGGCGGCGCCGGCACCACGCTGACTTCATCAGCAGACGGTAACGCTGCAGGCGCCGCGATCGCCAGCACCTCCTCTACGATTTTGAACAAGTCCCTGTTCGGTGGGCTCAGCTTGTTCCGCCGCGATTGCCAGTAGCTTTCGGATTTCTTGTCCAGCCCGAGGTGGTAAGCTGCGGCCAGGTTGTACACCATCAGATCGAGCGCCTCGTTGCGGTCACCCTGCTTTTTCTCCCATGCGCTGACCTTACGGCCGCGCTTGTACAGGTTGATACGGAACTCTGCGGTGAGCTGCTTGTAGTAGTCCTCGGGTAGTTCCTTGAAGAAGTGCACGGCGCCCGGGCCTGACGCGCGCTGCCAGCGGCTGGCCAGGTAGTCCTTGGCCGTGTCGGTACCGATGAACCACAGCTGGCCGCCGCGCTTCTCTACCTTGCCGCGGTGGTTGATGTCGACGACCGTCGGCTTCTTGCAGATGATCGGTCGGGCCGGCCTAGACTCGCCCTTGATCGCGAAGACGCCACGGCGCCGGCGCGTGTAGGTGTAGTTGTAGACGTCCTGGGTATGGCCGCCGCCGCTATCGACGAAGGTCGCTTCGATGCCCATCATCTCGCCGTGCGCATGCCGATACTTGGTGCCAATCAGCTCGTCGGCACGGATCCATGTCGCGTCCTCACTCGGCGAGCCGTGGATGATTTGGTAGTCGACCACCCAGCTTTCCATGCCCTCGCCCCATGCCACGCACTTGAACTCGAGGCGGTCGTTCTGGGTGTCGATCGCCGCGGTCAGCACCAGTCCGCCAGCGGGTACCGTACCGAGGCGGTAGTTTTCCGCGCGGTCCATCAGGTCCTGGTACTTGGCCTGCTCTTTTTTACGTTCCCACGACCGCGCCAGGCGCGTGTTATAGAACGTGATCATCAGCTCTTCGCTACCCTCGTCCAGCTTCACCTTCGCCGCAGCGTATTCGCGCAGCATGCCGAGCCAGGAGAACCAGCCGTACGGGTGGAACATGCCGCTGATGGTGACACTGACCGTCTCCCCATCACCAGGCACGCCTTCCGACCAGGCGCCGCGCTCGAACATGCGGCCCTTGTCGCTTTCGTAGTGCATGGCGCCGCACTCAGCGCACGGGTACATGGCCACCTCGCCGTCCTCGCTCAGTACCAGGCGCTCGAACACCAGCGGTTGCTCGAACCCGCAGTGCACGCAGTCGGCCAGGGCCTCCTGCCGCGAGCCCTTCTCGTACAGCGCCTCGATGATCGACTCGTCCTTGATGGTCGGCGAGCTGGGGAAATATGACTTGCGATTGCGTTCGAACGTCGTCTGACGGGCCTCGGCCAGGGCCACTGGATCGCCCTCGCCGTTGACGTTCGCTTCCGCGCGGTCGACCTCATCGAACAGCACACGGCGCGCCGGCACTTCCGACAGGTTGGCCGCTGCACCGGCCGTGACGATGTACAGGGCGCCGCCGGTGTATTCCTTCGTATCGAGCGTGTTGACCGCATCCCGCGAGCGCGGCGTCGCCACGCGCTCCGCTACTTCCGGTACCGCGGCGATGGTCTTGGTGATACGCGCGCTGGTTCGCTTGGCCAGCTTCCCGGTCGGCAGGATCCACAGGAAGTTCGCCGGCGACTGGTGCACGCTCGAGCAGAACCAGTTCAGCCCCACCTGGGTCTTGAGCATCTGCGAAGCGCCCATCAGGACGACGCGCTTGCACGGGTGCGCATCCGACAGCGCCTGCATGACGAAGCGGGCATGCGGCGTGCGCGCAACCCGGTACTTGCCGTACTCGTTCGCACCAGTGTCTTTCGGGATGATCATGTACTGTTCGGCCCAATCGTCGACCATCAGGTTCGGATCGGGCTGCAGGCCGCGCGCGAACGCGGCGTTGACCGTATCGACAGCGGGCATCATTCGACGACGCTCTCCTGGTCGACCTGCACACCCAGCTTCACGCTGATCCGCTGCGCCATGCTTTCGAGCAGAGCCCGGTGCTCGCGGTCGATGACCTGTTCGCAATCGTGCGGGCTGGCAAGGCCGGCCACGTCGGCCGCGATCCGCCTTGCGCAGTTGGTGAGCCCGTCACGCAGGGCCCTGGCGATTTCGAAGAAGGCCGCGTCGACCTCAGCCTTGACCAAGAACTTGCCGGCCGCCTCGCCCAGCCGGATCTCCGCCAGTGCCGCCTCCGCCGCCTCCCGTTTCGCGCGGCTTGTGTCATACCCAGGCACCTTCAGGGCTGGTTCCGTACCTCCGGCACCTCCCGGACCCGCCGCGGCTGCGGGCTGCGCCCCATTTGCCAGCAGGTCAGGCCGGTTGCCGTTCGCGCGCTGGCGGGTATTTTTTTTGTAGAGGTGCGTCGCGTACTCAGGGTCGACCTTCTTGTCGGTGACTGGGATCTCGCAACGCGCCACCGCTTCGTACGCGGACTGGCGGGAAATCCCTATGGTCTTGGCCCACTCGGCGATGGTTGTCAGGTTTGGCATGTGTTTCGGTACTTGTCAGGATGTTTGTCAGGAAATGTTTTTGGGTTCCGCTAGTGCGCCGACGGGGTCTGAACTACCCTCGGTAACCATGTTGCTTGGGAGTACCTAAAGGGGGGTGCCTCTAGGCAACAACTTCGAAGCCCCGGGATGACCTCAGGCGCGCCGTCGTCAGCGCCTTGGCCAGCTCCGTACGGAAGTGACCAGGGAAGCGTGCGCGCGCAGTCGACTCGCCGATCTCGAAGAACTTCAGGATCGGACGGTACGTGGCCCGCGGTGCGAACACGAAGACCGGCTTAACGGTGGTTCCCTGCGCTGCCCTGCGCTTCGCGTACACACCAGGTTGCAGCCCACGGCGAGCCTTCGCCAGGGCGAAGTAGACGACGCCCTGGCGCGTGATCGTGCGGTTCGACCGCGAGCTGCCCGTCGCCCGGGATTCATAGCCACCGCCGCGCTGAAGCCGCAGCTGCGAGAGGATCTGGACGATCTGGCTGCGCTTTACATTGCCGTTCGCATCGAGCTGGGCGCCCACGGCCGGCACGGCCACATAGCCGGCGGGCATGAGGCGCGCGGCTTGAAGCAGGCGTTCCATTCCCTTCTGGCGGCGCTCGCCACCGAAGATCTGCGGCGCCAGGTAGCGATCAGCCGGCGTGCCCTTGCCCGATGGGTTGTCCTTGAGCCAGACCCGGGCCTCCAGGTTGTCCCGCGTGGCGCGCTTGAGGAAGGTGCTGTTGAGCGTGTAGTTGGTCGGACGGTCAAATGCCCGGCGCATTTCCTTCTTGATCTCGGGCTGCACATCCTGCGCCGTGCGGGTGAGCGCCACGGCGGCAGCGTACTGGCCCTGCCGACCGAAGGCCTGGATGCGGGCGGCGATCTCGGGAAAGTTGTGCGTGATGCTGATTCTCATTGTGGGACCTTTACAGGGGTTATCAGGCAAAGTTCGAGACCGTGTTACGTTGAAACCCGCATGGATACTGGCTCTTAACAGAGTTATCAGGGTTAACAGGGTATTGATTACACGCACGAAGATTCGTTAGTGCTTGGCCCTGTTGAAGCGAATTCGTTACGTGCGCGCGCCCGACCCCTGTTAACCCTGATAACCCTGTTAAACCCGCATGGATACTGGCTTTCAGCGTTACAGCCGAGGCCGCTTGGGTGTTAACCCCTGTTATCGAATGGGCGTGTTTCATGCAGCACCCTTGATATCGGCGAGCTTGAAGAAGCGTTCGCACTGCTGGCTTAGCGTTTCCGGTGCCTCGTCCTCAGGCTGAGGCACGTGCAATACGGTCAGCAGCTTCTTGGTCGCGCCGCCGATCGCCACCCACTGTCGGTCCTTCTTCACGCGCTGGGCGATCAGCTCCGAGAACTTCGTCAGGGAGAGGGCCTTGAACCCGAACCGGCTGCAGTACCGGCCATACATCACGTACAGGTGCTCGGAAAGGCAGGAGCAGTACGGCACGCTCAGGTCCCCGGCCTGCCAGGCCAGGTAGAAGGCCTCCCAGTCCGGGCGGCCGAAGTTGATCATGCGTTCCTTCGACGCGGTCATGATCGGCTTGGTGTGTGGCGTGAAGCCGTCCAGCGGATATTCGAGCAGGAAGGCATAGAACGCCTCGCTCAGACCATCGGCCAGCGCAGCCTGAATCTGTGCCAGCAACGAGGGGTCGAGGGGATTGCGCGCCTCAGCTACCTGGAAGCGGCGGTCCTCAGGCTCGATCGGCACCGCCTGGAACTCGTTCGACAGCATCACCACGTTCATGTGGTTCGCCTCGGTCCGGTCATCCTTGAATTTCTGGCTGATCGGCATGTCGCGGCCGGTGATCATGTGTTTGATCAGGCCAAAGTGGGAGTACTTGTCCTGCCTGGACAAAATCTCCTCGAACAGGACAAATAGCTTCTGCGACCGCCAGTGCGTGTACTGGGCCTCGAGCTGATGCTGGCCGCCGGTCGCGCCGTGCGCGCCGTAGATCGGTTTGACGATGCCCTCAAAGAACAGGCTCTTGCCGGTGCCCTGCTTCTCGCCGAACATCAGGATCGCCGTTTGCATCTTGGCGCCCGGGTTCTGCAGCGGATAGGCCAGCCAGCACAGGATCCAGTGGAAGATCTCGTCGCAGTTCGCCTCGCTGCTGCACAGGCTGTGCAGCAGGCCCAGGGCCAGCTGCGCCTTCGCCTCGTCCTTCTTCGGCTTGAGCGGGAAGCCCTCGAACATGTTGATATGCGTGTCGAGGTCAACCCGCTGGGTCGGGTCAAAGACCAGCTTGTCCAGGTCGACCTCACGGTGCATCGGGTGGCTGATCCAGCGCGAGGCCAGGTCGGAGCTGCGCGCCAGGGCCATCGCATCGTAGGCGATCACGGTGCGCTTTTCGGCGTCCCATACAGTTTTGGTCCCGTACAGCAGCGTGTACCGGTCCAGCATCATGACGATGTGGTTATCGGCCCCCGCTCCCCCGTCGTCGACGGCGACGCCGCGGATCGTCTTGGGCAGGTTGCGCGGGCTGATGGTGCGCCGCTCGGCGTGCGTGGACCAGGCCAGCGCGCCTTCCTTACCGACCATGTCGACGAACGCCGGCCGCTTCATGCGCAGCTTGTTCAGTGAGTCCCAGACGTCGGTCGAACCTTGCACCAGGGCGCAATGCGCGAGCGCCCACGGGAGTGTGAAGATCCCCGTCATTATTGGCGCCTCTGGTGCCGAGGGGGACGGGGGAATCCGCTGGGCGCCTTGCTCCTGAAGGGAGGCGGGAAACGCATCGGGCGCATCGTTCCGCGGCACATCGTCGAAGTGCGCAGGAACGTCATCGCCGGCGTCGGCGCCGGCCAGTTCGCCGATGAGGGCGCGGGAGCGCGCGGCCAGCACCTGGTCGCGCACCGCATCGAGCGATTCGGCCATGTACAGGTCGTTGAAGTCGGACCACTTGTCATCGACGCGATCGGCGAACTGGGGGCAAACCACCGAGGCGTTGCCGACAGCCCGGGCCGCAGCACGCGCACGCGAAATGCCAGCATTCTCGAACTTGCACAGTGCGACCTGACGGCCGGCGCGAATATCGGCCTCGATATAGTCGGTGCCGGTGGTGTCCTTGCGCCAGGTAGCGCGCACGCGTACGACGTCTCCACCTTTGGACTGTAGCTCGTGGTCGGCGCCGTCGATGACCGGCACCCACTCCGCGTCGAAGTCCTTCAGCAGGGCTTCGGCCAAGCGCGCGATGATGCGCATGTCGTCGTCGGCCAGGAAGAGCAAGTGCGCGTTCGGGAAGTCGCGGCGCAGCTGCTGCGCAACTGCCAGCAGATTACCCGCGTTGAAAGCGACCATTGCCGGCGTATCGAAGCCGGTGCCCATGCGCACGGTCTCGCACGTGGCGTAACCCTCGCCGATCTCGATCAGCGGCGTGCTGGCTGCGATGGTGCCGAGCAGGCAGCAGGCGCCGATCATGTCGCCGCCGGTGCTGAAGCGCTTAGATCCGTCGGATTCAATTCGCTGCAGTGCGGTTAGCACGGCGGCGGTGGCGCTGTATTTGCGGGCCGGCACCAGCAGCTGGCCGCTGGCCGTGACTCGCGTGCCCTCGGTGCCGACGCGCTTGCGCTCGAGGTAGGCGTGTGGTTTCTCGGCAGCGCCGCGCCAGTCGGCCCGCGCTCGGCCAGCGGCCAGCTCGGCAGCGCGCCGTTTCCGCTCATCCGACAGCTGCTGCTGCTCCGCCTGCTTGCGCTCGGCCTCCGCACGTTCCGCCGGCGTGACGCCTTCCCAGTCGATGGTTACGGGCACGGCGTTTTGCTCTTGGCCCTGCCAGATGCCATACGCCCCAGTCACGACGCAGCGGCCACTGCTGAGCGTCAGCTCGCGCAGCACGTACCAGGCTTTCTTGGCACGCCCGAACCGATGGATTTTCCCATCGAGCAGCGGGTGACCAGACGGCAGGCTAGGCAAGCCCGAGCCGGTCATCTGGTCGATAACTTGCTCAAGCGTTGCCATTTGCAGCCTTCTGTTGCAGGATCTCGATCAGCATTCCCTGGTAGTGGCACAGGGCGCGCAGGCCTTCCTCTTCCGTACGCGGACCAGAGCGGATGTGACGACGCTCAATCGGTTTCCTTGTCGTATCGTGTGGACGCTCCAATGCAGCGGGCATATCCTCTAGCGGGGCGTTTTTTGTCATCGTGCTTTTTTTTAGCGTGGAATGGGCGGATTGCATCGCGCCGGATCAGCGCTGTGCCATCCCTTCGAGGCGGGAAACGACACTCTCCAGCGCGCACTCGGCGCGCCGAACCTTTTCACGAATTCGATCTACTTCCGCCCGCGTAATGCGCCCATCGGCCAGCGCCTGGTTGATCTCGGTGCCGACTTCCCCATTCGTCTGCCATACCTGGGTAATCATCTCGAGCACAGCCATGTCGCCTGCCGTCGCGCCCTCTTCCACGCGCACACACACATAGCCATGGTTGGCCGCCAGGGCGTGCAGGATGTCGTGCACTCCAGTGACGCCCATCAAGCGATCTGCCTCGTCCAGCGTCGGCTTGTTCGTCGCGCTGTTTGGGTTTGCCTTGTTGCGCAGGATGGCCGCCGACAGACCCATACGCGGCGCGAGCGCCTCACAGCCGCCTGGAGCGTCATGGACAGTTTTGTGGAATGCGTCGAGATGGTTCATGCGGGAAGACCTTCATAAAATGGTGTGGCGAAACTGCACAGCTGCAATGATTCACAAATGAAAACGTCAATCACCTTCAGTTTTGTGACCCGTACCGCAGTGGGTAAGCAGCGGTGGTCCGTAAATATCGTCGTACGAAACTGCGTGACCCAAGGTTGCCGCGTACACAATCAAGCGCTTCGCGATCTCCGGCGGCACACTCTGGCCACGCTCGTAATTCGAGACATTTCCTTGTGTGACGCCAATAGCGTCAGCCATCACTTCTTGCGTAACGCACAGGCGCGTCCGGAGGGATTTGATCGAGTTCATAACCATATATTAGTCCGACTAATGATAAGTGTCAACAGTCGGACTAATTGCTGAATATTAGTTTCGCTTATATCCTCCCGCGCATGCCTGCCCTTCCACTAACCCAAGAACAACTCGGCGACGCTGCCAGGTTGAAACATCTCTTTGCAGCCTGGCAAAAGGCGCAGCGCGAAAGCGGCTTGCCGTCGTCACAAGAAGCCATCAGCGACCTGCTGGGCTTCACGCAGAGTGCCCTCAGCCAATATCTCAATGGCCGCATCCCACTAAACGTAGAAGCTGCATCGAAGTTTGCAAGCCTGCTGCAGACCCAGATAAATACCTTCAGCCCCACGCTTGCGGAGCAACTGGATCAACTTGGCGACTCAGCGGACCTGCCCTCCCTACGATCGATGACGCGACGGGCAACCACGGTCTCACTGGACGATGTCGACGAGCGCGAGATGGTCGCTGTGAAAAGCGTGAACATCCGCGTCGAGGCGGGATTTCCAGGATTCGAGGCAGACCATGAGTTTGAAGACGGCGGACTGATCCATATCCCCCGCCGCGAAGTCGAAAGTAAGAACTGGCATCCTCAATGCCTTCTCGCCATCAAGGTACGTGGCCACAGCATGCTGCCAGTATTCGCAGAGGGTGACACTCTAGTAATCAACGTTGCTGATCGCCGACTAGTTTCGGGCGAAGTCTACGCGGTGAACTGCGAGGGCAAGCCAGTTGTAAAGCAGATGGTTTTCAAGGGTCAGCAGTGGTACATGAATTCTTTCAATCCGAAGTTCGACCCTGTCCCCTATCGCACACCTGACTCAGACATTATTGGCAAGGTTGTCTACCAACCTGGGCGGGTAGTAACCGGGCGAATGGAGTGAGCCGGCGGTTCGCTATTGCCCAGTGGCTTGCTCCGCTTGTGGTTGTCGAGGTTGACCCTTCGGAGTTTGACGGCGCAGGCGCTGCTGCCTTGCTAACCCAGCTGGAGCACCGGTTCTCGGGCGTGTGTGTTTCAATGATCACGCCCGATTGGGAGGCAGATGGAGGTATCCGCATTGCCGGCCTTAGAGTCCCCATCGAAGTACTCGCATCACCAGACCTCGCCTGGCGACCGCTAGAGCTTCCACCTGAAGACGACTTGCCGTTCTAAGCCAACCCCAGCACTCAGCTAATTTGTACTCGACCATTGCCTGCTAAATGCAGGCTTTTTTTCGTCCGACGCCAACGCACGTCACATCAATTGTAAAAATTCGCCAACGCAGCTTGCGATTTATCAGTCGGACTGTTGACTCTTATAATTAGTCAGACTAATATACTTCATCAGGTCAACATTTTCTTTGATGGAGAACGCATGAGCACCTTTCACGTTACCGTTCGGACAGCAGGAGCCCCTACCGAGTACATCGACGACGAGTCGCAGTCTGCTGCTGAAGCCTGGGATCGCGCAGCTGCGCGCGTTGGCGACGAGCCCTGCGGCATCACCGTGATGTGATGAGGCCGCTGATGGACACCCTCCGCAGCCTCATCACTCCCGCACCAGGCAGCGTGCCGGCGCATGGCCCCCTGAACGCTTCATCGCTGTCCATGAACATGGTGTTCGCCTCTGGCGCCGTCGATCCGATCCAGTGGCAGCCGGAAGATCGCCGCTTTACCGTGTTCGGCCCCGGCCCGGCCACCATCACGGCCCTGCGCAAGGCCATCCTGGATTGCGCGCACCAGGCGACGGTGACCGAGCCGACCGACACCGACGCCCGCCTGCACTGCTTCATTGCGAAGCTCTCCGGAACGATGGAAGGCCTAGGTGAGCGTGAGCTGGACGCCGCCCTGTGGAACCTGATGACGACCCACCGCCAGCCCACGGCCGACGAGCAGCTCGGCATCGATTGGTGGAACGGCCTCACCGAGGAACGCCGCGCGCACTGGCTGCGCGTTGCCAATTCCGCCGCACCGTTCGCCGCCTGGCTCGCATTCTGCCGCGCCGAAGACGACCTTCTGACGGACGGCTGACATGCGCTTCATGCCCCTCTACCGCTATTACCGCTTCATCGGCATGAACATCTGGGACGCGCCGCGTCTCGCCAACGAGTTTCGAACCGGCCTGAACCGGGGCGGCAACTTCAGGAGCTACCGTGGACACAATTAAACCCCTCCCACCTGGCGTCGAAGCATTGGCCAGGCTGTTGAAAATCGCACGAGGCCATTCGGGGCAGTGTCGGCATGTCGCCGGCTTCCTTCTGGGCCTATACAACGGCAACCGTTTCAAGTTCGACCTGACCGATTTCCGCTGCGTTGATCGCGAGATATTCGACGACTGCCTGGAAGTGCTGAAGATGGATTTCTGTCCTGTGCAGGAAGTGCACCTGTATTTCAATAACGGGGGGCAGATCTGGGAGGACCTCGCCAAGCAGTGGAGGATCCGCGACTACACCAAACGCGCACCGGCGAAGTCCTGACATGCACCGCATCTCGCCCGACCCGGCCGCGCTGGAAGTCGCACACAGCCTGTTGCGCACCCCGCAGCCGCTCGACGAGATGCTCAAGAACCCCAGCCTCAAGATCATCCTCGAGGCAGTCGCCCGCCGGCACATGCAGCGCCGTGCGTGCGTCGATGTAAAGAAGCTGCAAGCCAACGACCACGACTAATAGGACCGGAATGGACAACCAACACAAAAAGATCAAAGGCTATCGCGACCTCTCGCAGGCCGAGATCGACCTGATGAACGAGATCAAAGCCAAAGGCGAAGAACTGCGCGCCCTGGTGAAGAAGATCGAGACGACGATCGGCCCGGCGCCGGCAGTCGAAAACGGCATTGCCCATGAAGCCGACAGCCCCTATTACTGGCTGCGCTATGCCGAGAGTTGCTTTCGCACTGGTGTGATGTACGCCGTGCGCGCGGTCGCCCAGCCCTCGTCGTACTAAGCGAGGATGCCATGAGCAAGAGAGCATTTGCCGTCTTCCTGCAGGAGCTGCGCGACGGCCGCACCCATGCCGAGTTGAGCGACCAGCTGGCCACCGTCCTCGAGAAGGTGAAGGAAACCGGCAAGGCCGGCGAGATCACCCTGAAGCTGAAGGTCCGGCCCGCCGGCCGCGGCGCCGACGTCGACAAGATCGTGATCGCCGATAGCGTCACGATCAAGTTGCCAAACCCAGAGCGCGGTGAGGACTTCTTCTGGCTGACCGAGGAAAACGACCTGTCGCGCAACCACCCCCGCCAGGGTGGCCTCGATCTGCGTGAAGTCACCCCATCGCAACCCACTACCCTGAAGGAAGCATCGAAGTGAACGACCACCAAACCGAAACGGCCGGCCTGGCCATCTCCCCTGCCGTCGCGCAGGAGCACCTGCACGTCGACGCCTCGGCTATCCAGCAGATCGGCGCGCTGTCGCTGGCGGCCACGGCCATCCAGGAAGTCCACGGCACCAGCCACCTGGTACTGCCCGCCGACCATAAGCACATCGACCTGACCGCAGCGATCGAGAAGGCCGGCGCAGCGCCGCGGCGCAAAACCGGCACGGTCCTCCTGAGCGAAATCGGCAGCTTCAACCAGTTCGTCACCGACCAGGGCGTGCCCGGGCAGACCTATATTTATGCCGACCCGGACGCGCGCACGCTGACGGCCGTGCTGAACGATCACGTCCAGGACGACCTTGAAGCCGGGTGGCGTGATCACCGCGCGGTGTTTCAGGCTGAGCTGAGCCGCGAGTTCAGCACTTGGCTCCGTAACGACAAGGCGCCGATGGAGCAGGAAGCATTCGCCATTTTCCTCGAAGACAACATTGCCGATGTCGTCGAGCCGTCCGGCGAGACCCTTCTTCAGGTTGCGCTCACTCTGCAGGCAAAGACCGAAGTTAACTTCAGCAGCCACCGGCGCCTCGATAACGGCCAAGTCCAGTTCGTCTACAGCGAGAACATCGAGGCCCGCGCCACAGGCGGCTCGATCGAGATCCCGCGCGAGTTCACGATCGGCGCGCGCCTGTTCAAGAACGCCGACGGCTACAAGGTGCGAGCACGCCTGAAATACCGCCTGCTCGCCGGCAAGGTCAAGTTCTGGTACGAGCTCGACCGCGCTCAAAACGCCATCGAGGACGCCTTCGAAGCGTACGTCGACCAGGCCCGCGCGAACGGCTTTACCGTCCTCTTCGGCAAACCATAAAGAAAGAACCTGCCATGCCCAAACGAGCATTCCAACAAGGCGCACGCATTCCCATGACGACCGAGACCTACCAGCGTTTGGCGCTCCAGCTGCGCATGGCAGGCGAAGCACTGATTACCCATCCGGTCCCCGACACCTACAACCAGCTATCGAAAATGTTCGCCGCGCTCGCCCGCGCCGGCATGGGCGGCGATGACCTCGACCTGGCCAACGACGCACTGTCGGACATCTGCGATCGCTTCGCGGAAGAAGGCCGCATCCGCATCACCGACGTCGAGGCCGAACACATCCGCATGGCGATCGCCAACCTGGACGCGCAGCTGCCCGCTGTAGCAGTGAACCACCTGCGGCAGGCCGTGGCCGAGGTCGAAGTGTTTTGCGCCAGCGTCGGCGCGTAGGAGATCGAACCATGGACACTAACAACACAAAGGTCGCAGTCGAATGGCACCTTGCCGCCGGGCGCCTCCCTGATGACGGGACGCTCGTCCTGATCGCACTGAATGACGATGACGTCTGGACCGGCTACCGGGACGGCGGCACCTGGCGCTACGTCGACGGGAAGCCAATCGCGGGGGAACGCGTTACGCATTGGGCGCATATGCCCGCCCCACCTACCGAGGAGGCCGAGGCCACGCCCGCGGCCCTGCTACCGCTCGATGAGCAGACCCGGATCATCCTGGGCCGGCCGAACTTCGCGTGCATCCGCACCGCGCAGCGCATGCGCGAACTTGGGCACCGTATCGAGCGGAAGTCTGAGCACGAACAGGCAGCCGTCATCCACCTGCACTTGACCATGTACCAGCAGCACGGCGCTGCGTGGCTCGAGCATGCGCTCAAGTATCTGGAAGTCGGACAGCCGGCGGCTGCAGCGATCGACGAACAGGCGGCTGCGTAATGAAGCGCGACGCCTTCACCTTCTCGCTTGGCTTTGGCCCGGAACGTATCGCCGATAACTTCGCAGGTGGGGGCGGCGCCAGCGAGGCGATCCGCCAGGCATTCGGGCGTGATCCGGACATCGCGATCAACCACGACGGCGAGGCGTTGGCCATGCACGCGGCGAACCATCCGACGACGCGCCATCTCACGGAGGACGTGTTCCTGGTGAACCCGGGCGGGGAGATCGACGGCCCTCTCGGCGCCGCCTGGTTCTCGCCCACGTGCACGCACTTTTCGAAGGCGAAGGGATTCAACATCCTGGACCAGAAGACGCGCGGCCTGGCATGGGTCGTGTACAAGTGGGCCGTGGTGCTGGCGCCGCGCCTGATGTTCCTTGAGAACGTCGAAGAATTCATGGGATGGGGACCGCTGGACGATCACGGCCGGCCGATCAAGGCCCTGAAGGGCCGAACCTTTGAAGCGTTCGTCCTGGGCCTGACCACGGGCCTGCCGAAGGACCACCCTGACCTTGCAGAGATCATCAAGACGCTGGGCCCGGACTTCCCGGTCGAGCGCATCATCGCGGGCCTCGGCTACAAGGTCGAGTGGCGTGCGCTGCGCGCATGCGACTTCGGCGCCGGCACCATCCGCAAACGCCTGTTCATGGTCATGCGTCGAGACGGCGTCGCGATCCGCTGGCCAGAGCCGACCCATGGCGATCCGCAGTCGCTTGCCGTGAAGTCGGGCAAGCTGCTGCCGTTCGTGACAGCGGCGGACTGCATCGACTGGTCGATCACTTGCCGGTCGATCTTCGAGCGCAAGAAGCCGCTGGCAGAGGCCACGCTGCGCCGCGTGGGACGCGGGTTCGAACGCTATGTGAAGGATGCGGCACGTCCGTTCATCGTCCCGCTGACGCACCAGGGCGCTGACCGCGTCAATTCCATCGACGACCCGCTGCCGACGGTCACCTGCGCGAACCGCGGGGAGCTGGCCCTTGTGTCGGCGTCGCTAGTCCAGATGGGATACGGGGAGGCGCCAGGGCAAGCGCCCCGCGCTCTTGACATCAAGGAGCCACTGGGAACGATCGTCGCCGGCGGCGGGAAGCACGCGGTCGTTGCGGCCTCGCTCGTCCAGTACTACAAGAGCGGCAGCCAGAACGTGCCGGCGGACCGACCGATGCCGACGATCGTGACGAAGGACCGCGTCGGCGTTACCTGCGCCTACTTGGCGAAGCACTACAAGGGCGTCATCGGCGCCAGTGTCGAGCAGCCTATGCCGACCGTAACGACGTCCGATCACACCTCGCTCATCACCGCGCACCTGGTCGGCATCGATAACCAAAGCAACGGCGCCCGCGACGCATGGGACGTGGCGCAGCCGCTGAACACCATTGTGACCGAGAACCGCCATGCGGTCGTGACCAGCAACCTGGTGAAGCTGCGCGGCACCAGCACCGCGGCCGCCGTCGACGCGCCGCTGGGCGCCATCACGGCCGGTGGACAGCATCACGCCGAGATGCGCACCACGCTCGCCCATCCTGGCCAGACCGCTGAACGCCGCGAACAGGTCCGCTCGTTCCTGCGACAGTACTGCCCGAGCCTGAAGGATGCCCAGTTTCCCGAGCTGGTGACGATCAACGGCGAGCTCATGGAAGTGGTCGACATCGGCCTGCGCATGCTGGTGCCTCGCGAGCTGGCCAATGCCCAGGGCTTCCCGCGCAGCTACATCCTGGACCCGTTCTTCACGAAGGTCTGCAAGCGCGGCCGCACCACCACCAGGCGGCTCTCGGGCAGCGCCCAGGTCCGCATGATCGGCAACAGCGTGGCGCCCCCGCCGGCCGTGGCCGTGATCCGGGCAAACATTGCTTACGAAGCCGAGCTCACGCGCTTGGCCGCTTGATACAACAAAGGGAACCCCAATGACCACCTACCACAACGGCGCCGGCAACATTAAGCGCATCCCTGACGCCGTCGTCGACGTTCTGATCCGTGACGCCGGCGTCAGCCGCCTCGCGTACGACGACAAGGACCAGAGCGCGCAAGTCGAGCGCCTGGTGCACGACACCTGCGAGGAACTGCTTGCCCGCTTACCGGTTACTCAGCCTGCCGAGCCAGTGGGAGGCGCCCTAGTGGCGAAGGCTAATTACGCGGAGCCGACCGTTACACGGGAAAGCGCATTTCAGGCGATTGGCTACCTCGACTGTAGCAACTCGCCGCGGCGCTGCGCTGAAGCGGTGGCGATGCTCGTCCCGACCGAAAGTACTGCCGAACCGGCTGACGGTTATGTCCGGGTGATGTCTTTTAGAGGGAAGGTGGGTCTGATCCCAGCACGTGCCGTCGCGTCGTCGGCGAAGAACGAGCCGCCAAAAGGATTCGCGCTCGTTCCGCTGCGTATGACTGTTGCGATGCAACAGGTCGTCACGGATGAGGAATGGCAATGGGAAGACCTGCTCGCAGTCGCGGAAGCGATCACCGAAGACCAATACAACGAACTCGCCCAGGTCGCAACGCTTGCCCGACCGCTGAGTATCCAACCCCTCGACCTGGCGGCCACCCTGCGTGAACGCGAAAGCTTCGAGGCGGAGATGCGGAAGGATGGGAGCGAGAACTTCGACCGTCGCCCCAGCGGGCGCTACGACAACATGGTGCTCGAGTGGCATTGGCTGGGCTGGCGAGGGCGCGCACGCACTGGAGACCCATCTTGACGATCAAGATCCAAAGCCTGGAGCACTATGCCCAGCTGCAGGTCAGCGTTGAAAAGGAACCTCCGGGCAAGGTCGCGGCCCCGCGCCAGGCGATCAATGCATTCGAGCGGCCGACGCTGAGCAAGAAGCACATACCGAACTCGCGCGGCACGCGCCTGGATATTCCGGAGTGGGCGGTACGGCCAGCTGGGTTTGGTTTCAAAAGCGTTGGCGGCGGCGATGCCAAGCCAATGCGGTTCCCAGAAAAGGAAGGACAATGATGCATAACGACAGCAACCTGATTGCACAGCTGGCCGCTGAACTGGCGAGGCAGATGCGGCCGCCAATCCCGGTCGAGATCGACTTGTGGGACATCGCCACAATAGCGGCGTACCTGAAGCGCAGCGAATCGGTCGTGAGAGAGCGCATGGCCTGCCTGCCAAGCTTCCCCAAGGCAATCAGGCTACCGTCAACGAAAACTGCAAAAGGCCAAGCGCTCTACAAAGCGCGCGAGGTTATTCAATGGGCAGCCGGATACCAAGATAAAAACTAATGAACTGGGCAGAGTGCCTGGCGCGTTTGCCTACACCTGCCCGAACCAAAATTATATTTCGAACTCCGTGCAACTCTCGAAAACCACCTCTATTTTGAAATCGATGCCTTCATCGTCGGTGACAGCCTCGGTCTGATGCTGGATGGTTGCGAGGGTCTCTTGCATGGCAGCGTGAGCGGCAATCTGCTCGTCTGTGCGTGCATGGGTATAGGGTTTTGATCCCATACTCCCCATCACACCTGGGATCGCGGCGGCTGCGAGCATCGCTGCAGGCGCATTAATTCCGGCTACTTTGAGAGCCGACGATGCAAGATCAGGATCCATGCCGCCCTCGATCATACGGACACCCATGCGGATATTGTGTATAAAGTTGTTATTTTCAGTTTGTGACATCGAAACCTCCTAACAAGTGAATCCCACGTACTTACCCACAGCCGTCAGAGAACCCCCTGAGGGTAACACCACATCGCGGTGATGGCGGGGTGCGACTGAGGTCAGCCGTCGACCGACTCTACACAAGAAGCGATTCCGACTCAAGGAGAACACCGTAGTACCCGCATCTAAGCGATATCTTGTTACGCATAATTTACGCAACTCATCCCCAAGCATATGATTATTAAAGAGTTCCGATTCCGGCTCCCGGCACCACAGCACGAACATCTACAACCCGCGTTCTCCCCTGGAGGACGCGGGTTGTTGCTTTGCGCGGCCGCTATTCGATTACCACCGTCCGCACCTGCGGATCGACCGCCCGCACCAGCTGGCGCACCGCCTCCGTGGTGACGGTGTCGATCTGCCCCGCCATTCTCCGGTCGAAGGGATGGTCGTCGAAGGCGACATTCGCCCGGAATAGCCGCGCCCCCAGGCGCACGGTTGCCGGGATCTCCAAGGTGGGCGGCTGGTAGCGGATGCCTTTCAGCCAGGCTTGCGCCTCGGCGCGCGTGGCCACGTCGCCTGGCGGCGCACTGGCGGCGGCCAGGTTTTCCAGCACCCACTGGTTCGAATTCTGGTAGCGCGTCGCGTACACATAGGCCAGCATGTTGTAGCGCGGCTCGTGCAGGCGCAAGGGAGTGCGGGTGGCGAACAAGGCCGCCAGACGCTCCTGCAGGGCGCTGCCTGGAATGACCAGCTGGGCTTCATAGCGGAACAAATCCGTCAGGAAGAAATTGCCCATGCCTTCGTAATACAGGCCGGACGCCGCTGTTGCGCAATCG
>Ga0213836_100292_pt1 | contig 44545 bp, 38 predicted proteins | sample SWPATP03_FD_160578 | JGI IMG/M metagenome (GOLD analysis project Ga0213836, IMG submission 160578) | Coastal seawater microbial communities from Marineland, Florida, United States - SWPA TP0 #3 | ecosystem: Environmental > Aquatic > Marine > Coastal | place: USA: Florida | collected 2016-08-05
GTTTGTACTTCGATGCCAGTCAGTTCCAGCGGGTGGTCCTGCGCTTCATCCGGGTGACGGATGTCGATGACCACTTGCCCGGCCAGCGCCTGACTGACTTCTTCGACCTGAACGTCCTGACCCAGCTCCTCGATCACGCGATCGATAGGAACGAGGCGGGCGTTTTCGAGCGCGCGCTCAAGCACGGCCATGTCGAACTCTTTTTCTTCATGCTCCACGCGATGGCGTTTGGCCGCGGTCTTTGGGTTGACCGAGATGACACCGCAGTATTCGGGCATGTGCCGGGCAAAATCGCCGGTACCGATCTGATCGGCCTGATCGATGATGTCCTGCTTGTGACTGGCGATCAGCGGGCGCAACACCAGCTTCTCTGTCACGCAATCGATGACCGACAGGTTGGGCAGCGTCTGGCTGGACACCTGGGAAATCGCTTCACCTGTCACCAGGGCATCGATCTCCAGCCTGTCTGCAATATTGGTCGCAGCGCGCAACATCATACGCTTCAATACTACGCCCATATGACTGTTATCGACTTTTCCGAGAATTTCTCCCAGAACCTCCTCGAACGGCACGCTGACGAACAGCACGCGCTGTGAGCTGCCGTACTTCTTCCAGAGGAAGTGCGCAACTTCCATCACGCCCAGTTCATGCGCCCTTCCGCCCAGGTTGAAGAAGCAGAAATGGCTCATCAGACCGCGGCGCATGATCTGGTAAGCGGCCACGGTCGAATCAAAACCACCCGACATCAGCACCAGAGTCTGCTCAAGCGAACCCAACGGGTAACCACCGATGCTGTCGTGCTGGCTGTGAATCACGAACAGACGCTGATCGCGGATCTCGATCCGTACCTCGACCTCCGGCGCCTTGAGCGAGATACCGGCAGCGTTGCACTCACGACGCAGCTTGCTGCCGACGTATTTCTCGACGTCCATGGAGCTGAAGTCGTGGTGACCGGCGCGCTTGCAGCGCACGGAAAAAATCTTACCTGGCAGGGCGTCACCGAAATGCAGTTTGCACTTCTCGTAGATGTCGTCCATGTCGCCCAGCGGGTACTGATCGACCTGCAGGAAGTGCGCGATGCCGGGCATGCAGCTCAGGCGCTCGGTCATTTCGTGCAGAATCCTGGAATCCTCGACCCTGGTTTCGACCTCGAGGTTGTCCCACACGCCATCCACCACCAACGCCGGGTCCAGATCGCGGAGCACCGTACGGATGTTCTTTGCCAGCTGTTTGATGAAGCGCTTGCGCACAGGCCGGCTTTTGATAGTGATTTCAGGGAAAACTTTGACGATTAATTTCATGAAAACAGCGCGCGAGGTGCCGGTCGAAAAAGGGGGGCGCGGATTATAGCGGAAATTGCTCAAGGTTTAACCAGTTATCGTACAGCCGATCATCAGCGCACCAAAATGGGACTGTATACAATTATCGAGCACCAACAAGGTGCGCCCGTTTTCACAATTGCGACGTTTAACGCCGGAAATAACGGGGTTTTCCGAAGAAATCCCAACACGGGGCACTGGCATGCAAATTGCTCCCTTGTGAGGCAGGTTGCCTTGGCCGACTATCGCGCCCGGCATCACCCATATTTAAGGGCTAACAACTATCAGGCCCTAATCCACCCCGGAGGACAACATGTCGAAGTCGGTTCAACTCATCAAAGATCATGACGTTAAGTGGATTGATCTGCGCTTCACTGACACCAAAGGCAAGCAGCAGCACGTCACCATGCCAGCGCGTGATGCTCTGGATGACGATTTCTTCGAAGTCGGCAAAATGTTCGACGGCTCCTCCATCGCTGGCTGGAAAGGCATCGAAGCTTCCGACATGATCCTGCTGCCGGACGACGAAACCGCCGTTCTGGATCCGTTCACCGAAGAGCCTACCCTGATCCTGGTTTGCGACATCATCGAACCTTCGACCATGCAAGGTTACGACCGCGACCCACGCGCCATCGCTCACCGCGCTGAGGAATACCTGAAGTCCACCGGTATCGGTGACACCGTATTCGTCGGTCCAGAGCCAGAATTCTTCATCTTCGACGAAGTGAAATTCAAATCCGACATCTCGGGTTCGATGTTCAAGATCTTCTCCGAACAAGCTTCCTGGATGACCGATCAGGACGTCGACGGCGGCAACAAAGGCCACCGTCCAGGCGTCAAAGGTGGCTACTTCCCAGTGCCTCCGGTCGACCACGACCACGAAATCCGCACTGCAATGTGCAACGCCCTGGAAGAAATGGGCCTGACCGTCGAAGTTCACCACCACGAAGTGGCAACTGCCGGCCAGAACGAAATCGGCGTCAAGTTCAACACCCTGGTGAAGAAAGCTGACGAAACCCAGACCCTGAAGTACGTGGTCCACAACGTCGCTGACGCTTACGGCCGCACCGCTACCTTCATGCCTAAGCCTCTGTACGGCGACAACGGCTCGGGTATGCACGTACACATGTCCATTTCCAAAGAAGGCAAGAACACCTTCGCCGGCGAAGGCTATGCCGGTCTGTCCGACACCGCTCTGTACTTCATCGGCGGTATCATCAAGCACGGTAAGGCTCTGAACGGCTTCACCAACCCGTCGACCAACTCCTACAAGCGTCTGGTCCCAGGTTTCGAAGCGCCAGTGATGCTGGCTTACTCGGCCCGTAACCGCTCTGCATCGATCCGTATTCCATACGTTTCCAGCCCTAAAGGCCGTCGTATCGAAGCTCGCTTCCCGGATCCGGCTGCCAACCCGTACCTGGCATTCTCGGCTCTGCTGATGGCTGGCCTGGACGGTATCCAGAACAAGATCCACCCTGGCGATGCCGCTGACAAAAACCTGTACGACCTGCCGCCTGAAGAAGCTGCAGAGATCCCGCAAGTTTGCGGCAGCCTGAAAGAAGCTCTGGAAGAGCTGGACAAAGGCCGTGCATTCCTGACCAAGGGCGGCGTATTCAGCGACGACTTCATCGACGCTTACATCGCTCTGAAATCGGAAGAAGAAATCAAGGTTCGCACCTTCGTACACCCACTGGAATACGACCTGTACTACAGCGTCTGATCCAGTCGCGTCAGCGATAACTGCGTAGAGAGGCCTCCTTCGGGAGGCCTTTTTTATGGGCGCGATAACGTGATCAGTCAACCCGGAGCAGTTGCTCGGCGAGGAGTGAGGTTATCCGGATCAACGACGTGAGAGGTAATACATATGTACCGCACCTGAGGATCGCTATTCGGGCAACCTGCGCGCTATGCCAAACCAAGCACCAGGAGGTTGTACATGCTCAGGGAGATCACTCTTCTATTACCCGCCGTTCTTGCGCTGACCACGCCCCACGCCAGCGCCAGCGAGGCGCCACCATCGCTTGAGCCACTGATCAAGGTCATCAGGGAGCGCCTCGATCTCGCCGAGAGCGTGGCGCGTTTCAAACTGCACCACAAACTCCCCGTGACCGACCGCGGCCGCGAAGACACCGTCATCGCCAACGCCAAGCGCGAAGGCGAGCCGCCACTTGAACGTGAAGAAATCCGCGAGCTGTTCGTTGCCCAGATCGAAGCGAACAAGCTGGCGCAATATGCATTGCTTGCCCGATGGCAGTCACTGGGCGTCACACCCAAAGCGCCAGGAGACATCAGCGCAGTCCGCTCGCAGCTCGATCAGTTGCAGACGCGACTGTTGCAAACCTACGCCGACTTCGCGCCGCACCGGCGTGACCCGGATTGCATCAGGTGGGTGACGCGGGCGAGAGACAAGCAAACCCTCAATCCGATTCAGGACATGGCGCTCATACGAGCCGTGGGCGAACTGTGCGTGGTGAACAAATGAGCGTCAGCAGAATGATAAAACGGACGTCATTGATCGCCATGGCCCTGCTGTCTGCAGGGTGCAGCGCCATTCCCTCAGCACCATCAGCCATCGAGTCCCGCGTGTTGCTCAAAAGCACGACGTCCTGGGAAGGCACTGCCTATCAAACTTATCCCGCCGGTCAGCCTGAGCTGACCGTCATGCGCATCAATATTCCCGCGAACACTTCGCTCAAGTGGCATCAACACCCGATGCCTAATGCAGCTTACGTGGTATCAGGGCAGCTGCGCGTCGAAACACGGGAAGGCGGCAAGTCGATCATGCTCAAACCAGGCGATGTGCTGCCGGAAATCGTCGACAGACAGCATCGCGGAGTGACGGGAGATAGCGCAGTCGAACTGGTAGTGTTCTATGCTGGCACCCCGGGGCTGCCGCTTTCACAGTAGGTCCAGCTACCTGTCGTTGACCTTGTCGTTGTCATTGGAGTGTTCATGCGTCAAAGCCTCGCCCTTCTGCTGCTGATGCTCGCGTTGCCTGCAGTTGCGCAGATCTATAAATACACCGATGCCAACGGCAACACGGCTTACAGCAGTCAGCCGCCAGACGGCACCAAAGCCGAAACGGTCGAACTGCCGCCGCTTAACAATGTGAACACCGCCGCACCCCCTCCAGGGCCGTCCGCGCCGCAGCCCCAGAATCAGCAACAGCCCAGTGCGGCGGCGTATCAGGTGCTGGAACTGACGGACTTGCCGCAGGATGAAGCGCTGCGGGCCAATAATGGGAGCTTCACGGTAGGCGTCGCAATTCAGCCCCGCCTGCAACCCGGCCATGCGCTGCAACTGCTGGTGGACGGTGAGCCTTACGGCCAGCCCACCAACGTTCCTCGTATTCAAGTGATGCAACTCGATCGCGGCGAGCACAGTCTTGCAGTGCAAGTTCTGCAGGACCAACAGTCGATTCAGCAAAGCCAGACCGTCACGCTGACAGTGCAGAGAGTCCATGTCGGCAAGCCTTGAACGCAACTGGATGCACGGCGTGCTGCTATGCCTGCTGCTTGCACTCAGCCAATCGGCGCTTGCAGAGGTGTACATGTACATCGACGGTGAGGGTAACCGCGTGTTCACTGACCAACCCCATCGCAACGCTAAAAAAGTCGACATTGCGCCGAGCAACCGCCTATCGCAGCCAGACCAAACGATAAGGAAACCGCCCCGGGCATCAAGTGCCAAGGCGACGCCGGGCCCGATCTTCCACTATCAGCTGCTGCGTATTCTGGCGCCTGAGCCAGATGCCACGATCCGCGATATCCAGGGCAACCTGAACGTCACGGTCAGCAATGATCCGGAACTGCAGCCAGGTCACGCCTATCGTTTGCTGGTGGACAGCAAGCCGTATGGAGAATCCGGGCGCAGCCCGGTCTTCCCTTTGACGAACATAGACCGAGGCACGCATCAGCTGTCCATCGAAATCGTTGACCAGTACGGCCGCGTGGTAGAACGCACGCCGAACCAGCCCTTCCACATGATGCGCATTTCCCTTGCGCAGAAACGCCTTGCCAACCCGTGCAAGCCAGACGAGTTCGGGGTGCGCCCGGAATGCCCTATCAAGGATAAGCCCGAGGAAGAAAGCAGCATCCTGCCATTCTTCTGATTGCCTTGCGCAGCGCAACAGCCCCACGATGGTGCACAACATGAACGAAAGCGTAGAGAAAGATCCCATTTTGGTTCATGCACCGTGTTGCCCTGCGCCCTGATTGGGCTCAAGGTGCAAAAAAAGCCCGAAATGTCTCAATTCGCGCTTCTTTTCGGAGCCTTGGTTTGGTTTTTGCATTTTCCAGACTTCAAGCGAGGGAAAACCCGGCCGAAGGTCGCGTCCGACGCTGGCGAAGACCAACCAGAGCCTGCACTTTCGGGCCCGGCCCCCAGTGCAATGTGCCAAAAGAGGTCAACGAGATTCATGACTATCAGCGATACGTTGCATCGACTGTTACTCGATAACCTGACCACTGCCACGATTCTGCTCAATTCGGACCTGCGCCTGGAGTACATGAATCCGGCAGCCGAAATGCTGTTGGCCATCAGTGGTCAGCGCAGCCATGGGCAGTTCATCAGCGAGCTGTTCACCGAGTCGGCTGAAGCACTCAGCTCTCTGCGACAGGCGGTTGAGCAAGCACATCCTTTTACCAAACGTGAAGCCATGCTGACCGCGCTCACGGGTCAGACGCTGACGGTCGACTACGCCGTAACGCCGATCCTGTCGCAGGGCGAAACCATGCTCCTGCTGGAGGTGCACCCGCGCGACCGGTTGCTGCGCATCACCAAGGAAGAGGCTCAGTTGTCCAAGCAGGAGACCACCAAGATGCTGGTGCGTGGTCTGGCGCATGAAATCAAGAATCCGCTGGGAGGCATCCGCGGAGCAGCGCAATTACTGGCGCGCGAGCTGCCGGAAGAGAGTCTGAAGGACTACACCAACGTCATCATCGAAGAAGCCGACCGCCTGCGTAATCTCGTCGACCGGATGCTGGGCTCCAACAAACTGCCCTCACTGGCAATGACCAACGTGCATGAAGTGCTGGAGCGTGTGTGCAGCCTCGTCGAGGCCGAAAGCCAGGGCTGTATCACGCTGGTTCGTGACTATGACCCGAGCATCCCGGATGTATTGATCGACCGCGAACAGATGATCCAGGCGGTGCTCAACATCGTGCGCAACGCCATGCAGGCCATCAGCGGACAGAATGAGCTTCGCCTTGGCCGCATCAGCCTGCGTACCCGCGCGATGCGTCAGTTCACGATCGGCCACGTGCGCCATCGTCTGGTGAGCAAGATCGAGATCATCGACAACGGTCCCGGGATCGCGCCGGAACTTCAGGAAACCATTTTCTACCCAATGGTCAGCGGCCGCCCGGACGGTACCGGGCTGGGCCTTGCCATCACCCAGAACATCATCAGTCAGCACCAGGGGCTGATCGAGTGTGACAGCCATCCTGGCCACACAACATTCTCGATCTTCTTGCCGCTGGAACAAGGAGCAGCTTCGACATGAGCCGTAGTGAAACTGTCTGGATCGTCGACGACGACCGTTCCATCCGCTGGGTACTGGAAAAGGCCTTGCAACAGGAAGGCATGACCACGCAAAGCTTCGACAGCGCCGATGGCGTGATGAGCCGTCTGGCCCGTCAGCAACCGGACGTGATCATCTCCGACATCCGCATGCCCGGCGCCAGCGGACTGGACCTGTTGGCGCGCATTCGCGAACAGCACCCGCGTCTGCCGGTCATCATCATGACTGCACACTCGGACCTCGACAGTGCCGTGGCTTCGTATCAAGGCGGCGCCTTCGAATACCTGCCCAAACCATTTGACGTCGACGAAGCGGTTTCGCTGGTCAAGCGCGCCAACCAGCATGCTCAGGAACAGCAAGGCATGGACGTCGCGCCGACCCTGACCCGGACGCCGGAGATCATCGGTGAAGCGCCGGCCATGCAGGAAGTGTTTCGCGCCATCGGTCGTCTGAGCCATTCCAACATCACGGTGCTCATCAACGGCGAATCGGGAACGGGTAAAGAGCTGGTCGCTCACGCCCTGCACCGCCACAGCCCGCGCTCGGCCTCGCCTTTCATTGCGCTGAACATGGCGGCGATCCCGAAAGACTTGATGGAATCAGAGTTGTTCGGTCACGAAAAAGGCGCGTTTACCGGCGCTGCCAACCTGCGCCGCGGACGCTTCGAACAAGCCGATGGCGGAACGCTGTTTCTCGACGAAATCGGCGACATGCCTGCCGATACCCAGACGCGTCTGCTGCGCGTACTGGCCGATGGCGAATTTTATCGGGTGGGCGGCCATGTGCCCGTCAAAGTCGATGTGCGCATCATCGCCGCCACGCACCAGAATCTGGAAACGCTGGTTCAGGCCGGCAAATTCCGTGAGGACTTGTTCCACCGCCTCAACGTCATCCGCATCCATATTCCGCGTCTCTCTGACCGCCGCGAGGACATTCCGACGCTGGCCAAGCACTTCCTCAGCCGTGCCGCGCAAGAACTGGCGGTCGAACCGAAGCTGCTGAAGGCCGAGACCGAGGAATACCTCAAGCATCTGCCATGGCCGGGCAACGTGCGTCAGCTGGAAAACACCTGCCGCTGGATCACCGTAATGGCTTCCGGCCGTGAGGTGCACATCAGCGACCTGCCGCCAGAGCTGCTCAGCCTGCCGCAAGATGCCGCGCCAGTGACCAACTGGGAGCAGGCGCTGCGCCAATGGGCCGATCAGGCGCTGGCGCGTGGCCAGTCCAGCCTGCTGGACAGCGCGGTACCGACCTTCGAACGCATCATGATCGAAACCGCCCTGAAACATACGGCCGGCCGTCGCCGCGACGCGGCAGTGCTGCTGGGCTGGGGCCGCAACACCTTGACGCGCAAGATCAAGGAGTTGGGCATGAAGATCGATGGTGGGGATGACGACGAGGGAGACGAAGCGTAACCGTGCTGTCATTTGTGACAGTTTACGCCGTCTTGTAACAGTGATTAGCTCCCTGAGTGTCATGCGCAACGGGCAGGGAGCTCTATTACGTGAACGGATTCTGGCAACACCTCTACCGTTGGGGCCTCAGCGAACGCGTTCGTCGTTCGCTTATTACCAAGCAGGAGCGTCTGGTCGACTATTCCCTCGTGGAAATGGCTGCACTGCTGCGCACTGGCGAACTGTCGTCCAGGCAGATCACCCTGGACTACCTCGCGCGCATCGACCAGCTCAACGGTCCCCTTGAAACCTATAACGACAATGGCGGCTATAACGCCTTTGTACGTATCGACCGCGAGCAGGCGCTGGCACAGTCAGCCGACGCCGATGCGTGGCTCAACAATCCCAATGATCCTCGCGGCACCGCCCCGCCACTTTGCGGAATACCGATTGGCGTCAAGGACTCCATCGGTATCGTCGGCCTTGAGAGCAAAAATGGCGCGCCGGAATTCAGCACCAATTTTGCGCTGCGCAATGCCACCGCCGTTGCCCGGCTACGCGATGCAGGCGCCGTCGTGCTGGGTCACACGATATGCTCCCGCTTTTCAGGCAGCACCCACGGCGATTTCGGCTGCAATGCCTGGGACATCGAAAAGGTGCCCGGCGGCTCAAGCTCTGGATCGGCCATCGCGCCGGTCGCGCGACTCTGCGTTGCGACGCTTGGGGAAGAAACCGGCGGTTCCATGATCATCCCTGCAGCGGCCAATGGCGCCAGCGCCATCAAGCCCTCGCTGGGCTATGTATCAACCGGCGGCGTGATGCCGCTGCGTATAGGTTGGGACGTGGTCGGGCCGATGGCGCGCTCGGTACAGGACGCCGCTCATGTGCTGGCTGCGATACAGGGACCCGATCCCGATGGCGACCCGCAAACTCTGCATACGCCGCTGCCTTTTCCGCAAATGCCGACTGCACCGCGTCCGGGAGCGACGCCGCTGGCTGGACTGACGATCGGCATCCCCCAAACGGACTGGATGACGCAATCCGTAACGCCTCCTGCACAGACCTACGACTCCGACTACGGCGCCGCCTTCGAGCGCTTCAAGGGCCAATTGCAACAGCTGGGCGCGCGAGTGATTGAGTTCGCTGGGGTGGACATGATGGATGAGGCCAACTGCCTCTATTACGCGGGACCCATTCTATGGACGATCGAAGAGCCCTTCACGTCCGTAACGCCAGCGATGGCGACAACCTATTGCCAGCAATACGAAGCAAACTATTGGCAAGCCGTCGAGACCTTCGCCGCAACTCGTCCCGAGGACGACCAAGCAGTGCTTTTGCGTTATTACAGCAGGGAGCACGCCCACCCGGTGGTGGAGCAGCTCCCATGCGTCGTGCGAATTGAGGCGGAGCAACGTCGTCGTTCGCAGATGACACTATGGCAAGACGCCTTGGATGAAGCGGGCGTGGATTTCATGATGGTCATGCCGTTGGGTGCGCATGTAGGGTTCAGAATGGGAAGAGGGGAACCCATCGGCCTGCAGAACCAACGGTCGTTTTACGACCTGCCCAACGCTCTGGGATGGCCGATGGTCACCTTTCCCATCGGCCACGGCAGTTCGGGCATCGATAGACGATTGGCGATAAATGCCGCGTTTTGGGGACCTCGATTCAGCGACGCAAGCCTGGTGCAGGCGGCGATGGATTTTCAGCACCATCACCCCGAACACCATCTTGCAGCGCCAGATGATCCATCGCTTCGAACGCCGGTACCGCTTGCGCGACCTTATTGGCCAGTGACCCGCGACAGCTCGACTGATCCGCTGGTCAGGGAAGGGACTCTGCAGCCATGAACAGCGACTCAGGTTTCTTTGTAATTGACTGGCGCCCCGCGAACGCGCCGATTCGGCTTGTGCCTGATCGCAGCGCGCCTCATCTGACCGTGAGATGGCGCGCGCCGCTGGGGGCGGTCAGCTATGACCGTCCCCACCTTTTGCAGCCTGTTACTGCGCCGAAGACGGCTTCTCCCACAGATTGATCCCGCCCTCCACTGCGAAACGATCGATTTCGGCCAGTTCTTCCTGGCTGAACTGGAGATTGTCGAGGGCCGCCACGTTCTCGATGATCTGTTCTGGCCGGCTGGCACCAATCAGCGCAGACGTCACTCGCGGATCGCGCAAGGTCCAGGCGAGGGCCATTTGCGCCAGGCTCTGCCCTCGCCGCTTGGCAATCTCGTTCAAGGCGCGCACGTGTTCGATGTTCTGCTCGGACAAGTGCGACGCCTGCAGCGAACCGCCGCCCGGACGATTGACGCGTGCGTCCTTCGGAATGCCGTTCAGGTATTTGTCCGACAACAGTCCCTGCGCCAGCGCGGTAAAGGCGATGACGCCCGCCCCCAATTCCTCGGTGGTCTCCAGCAGATCCTTTTCGACCCAACGGTTGAGCAGGTTGTAAGCCGGCTGATGAATCAGCAGCGGGACTTTCCACTCTTTGAGCAGCCCGGCAATTTCGCGGGTCTTCGAGCCTGAGTACGACGAGATACCAATATACAGCGCCTTTCCCTGCTGAACGGCAGTCGCCAGCGCGCCAGCGGTTTCTTCGAGCGGCGTGTCAGGGTCGAAACGGTGCGAATAGAAGATATCCACATAGTCCAGGCCCATGCGCTGCAGGCTCTGATCCAGGCTCGCCAGTACGTATTTGCGCGACCCGCCGCCCTGACCGTAAGGCCCGGGCCACATGTCCCAGCCGGCTTTCGTCGAAATGATCAGCTCGTCGCGATACTGCTTGAAGTCTTCGCGCAGCAGGCGGCCGAAGTTGATCTCGGCGCTGCCGTAGGGCGGGCCGTAATTGTTGGCGAGGTCGAAGTGGTTGATACCCAGGTCGAACGCTGTGCGCAGCATCGCGCGCTGGGTGTCCATCGGCGTACTGTCACCGAAGTTGTGCCATAACCCCATGGACAAGGCCGGCAGGACCAGGCCGCTTCGGCCTACGCGGCGATACGGGACGCGCTCGTAACGGTTTTCGGCAGCGATGTAGGTCATTCATTCCTCTCTTTATTTTCTGAATGGCAAGGAGCGATAAGTAGCGCTGATGAATAAGCTGTAAAGCGAGTATATTCAGCGCTCCTTACGGCAGAAAAATGCTTTATTGCTCTGGCAGCCATCGGTTCCTGATATGGATATTCGTCAACTCAACGCATTCGTGGCGGTGTTCGAGGAACGCAACATCACCTCGGCCGCACAGCGTCTGTTCACCAGCCAACCGACGTTGTCGGTCACCATTCGCCAGCTCGAAGAAGCGCTCGGTACCACTTTGTTCGAGCGTCTGCCCCGGGGCGTCGACGTGACCGACGATGCGCGAACCCTTTACCCGCAAGCGCGTCGATTACTCGCCGAAGCCCAGGCTTTGAGCAGTCAGTTCCGCCAGCGCAATGATCGGCTGACGCTCGAGATCGGCGTCGAAGGCGAGATTGCCGCGAGCCATCTGGATGCATTTCTGACGATGGCGTATCGCGTCGTTCCCAATCTGATGCTGACGCTGCACGATGGTTGCAGTGGCGATGCGCGACTGTCGGTGGAAGACGACTGCTGTGAGGATGAGCTGTTCATGCCGTTGTGGGAGGAACCCTATGTGCTGAGCATGGGCGCCGGTCATCCGCTGGCGGCACGTGACAGGCTCGATGTAGCCGACCTTGCAACCGTGCAGTGGATCACCTGCCCGACGCACCCTTCGCATCAGCGGCTGATGGAACTCTACAATCGCAGTTCGGGCTTCATCGCCGCCACTGCGGGGTCGTTGAACCTCGCCTTGCGGCTGGTCGCGGCGGGGGCAGGTCTGGCGATGCTGCCACAGTCCATGGCCTCCAGGCATGCTGGGGTCGTCACCCGCCCCGCACGCACGCCGAACCTCATTCGCCGGGTCGGGCTGTGCTATGCCGCGCAGGCGCTGGACGTGCCCGCATTGCGCCTGCTGCACGCACACCTGCAAGGCAAATCCCTCGAGACCACCACTGCCTTGTAGCAGCGTCGAGGGTTGCACCGTTTAGCGCACCAGATGCAAAAACTGCATGTGCCGTTCGTACTGGTCGAGAATGTCGTTGATCACTTGCTCTTTGGTGTAGCCCACCAGATCGTAATCCTGACTGCCCTCGCTCAAATGCACCTCGGCGCGGTAGTAGCGACGGTTGTTCAGCTGTTTTGATCCCATGCCGGCACGCGCGAAGGAAGGCGTGAAGTAGCCGCGCATGGTTACTTGATAGATGAACGGGCGCTCTTCTCCGTGGCCGATTTCCAGACCGACCGTGTGATTCGCCGGATCAGGTTGCGTGACGACGCTCAATCCCTTTTCGACGAAGACGGCGGTCACTTCTTCGATGGCTGGACGTACGGTCTGATCGAGGAATCGATAGACCTCGTCACGTGAGGGGAAATGTACGGCCTGGCTCAATCGCTGCCGCCACCCGCCGCGTCGCGCGCCAGATACGGGCGCCAGTGAATAGAGCTGCGCAATCTGCCGCTGCGATTCCATGTGAAACGCCTTGTGCAGGCCCCACATCATCGTCAGCAGGATCAGCGAAAACGGCAGCGAAGTCAGCACGACGGCCGACTTGAGCGCGTCGATGCTCCCCGAGAACAACAGCCCGCTGGTCACCAGCGCGGTCATCACGCCCCAGAACACGCGCAACCACTTGGGACCGTCCTCGTCAGGACTTCCGCCTTTGGCCGAGAGCGTCGACAGCACCACGGTGCCGGAGTCGGCTGAGGTGACGAAGAAAACGAAGCTGATGAACACCGTGACCGCAATGACGGTTTTGCTCCACGGATAGTGTTGCAGCATCAGGTAAAGCGTCATCGAGGGATCGTCGATGGCCGACTGGCCCAGGGCGACCATCCCGTGGTTGAGCACCTGATCGATTGCGCTGTTGCCGAAGATCGACATCCAGGCGAGGGTGAAACCCAGCGGTATCAACAGCACGCCGCAAACGAACTCGCGAATGGTACGGCCACGCGAAATGCGCGCGATGAACAAGCCAACGAATGGTGACCAGGCGATCCACCAGGCCCAGTAAAACACTGTCCAGCCGCCCAACCAGTCACTCGGCCCGTTGTAGGCATAGACATCGAAACTCTTGGTCGGCAGTGCGCCGAGGTAATCGCCGACGTTCTGCACAAGGGTATTGAGCAGGTGCTGCGTCGGTCCGGCGAACAGCACGAACAGCAGCAGCGCGCAGGCCAGCAGCATGTTGATGTCGGACATGACCCGCACGCCTTTGTCGACACCCGCAACGGCAACGAGGATAGCCGCACCCATCATCAGCGTGATCAACCCGACCTGAATCCATTGCGTGTGGGGCACCCCGAACAGGTAATCCAGACCGGAGTTGAGGTGCAAGACACCAAAGCCCATGTCAGCGCCCAGGCCGAAAATGGTTGCGATGATGCCGAACCCGTCGACCGCATAGCCGATAGGGCCGTTGATGCGTTTGCCGATCAGTGGATACAGCGCCGAACGCAGCGCCAGCGGAAGGTTGTGTCGGTAGGCGAAATACGCCAGCGCCATGCCGACAAAGGCGAAAACGCCCCAGCCATGCAGGCCCCAGTGCAGGAACAGCAACTGCATCGCCTGACGTGCCGACTCAGTCGTCCCGCCCTCGCCCTGGGGCGGCTGCAAGAAATGCGTCAACGGTTCTGAAACGCAGAAAAAAAACAGCGTGATGCTGATGCCAGCGGCGAACAGCATGCCCGCCCACGACAGATAACTGAATTCAGGCTCGTCATGGTCGGCGCCGAGTTTGATCTTGCCGTAGCCTGAAATGGCCGTGACCACCACGAACACCAGGTACAGCGTCATGGCGAGCATGTAATACCAGCCGACGGTATTCGCCGCCCAGTTCTGAGCAGACAGAAGCCACTGTCCAGCGGCGTCAGGGAAGCTGATGACCACCAACCCGAAGATGAGGATAAAGCCGGCAGCGAAGTAGAAAACAGGGGCGTTCATGCGTACGGGTGCGCTGTTTTGAGCGCTCGGCACACTCATGCGAACACCGCCGCGCGGGCGGAAAAATCGATCATGCAAAACAGATGCGGCAAGGGTAGGCCTCCTGATATGAGCGGTCAGCGAACCACCGGTTTAACTTGATTGAACGTTCAATTAAAACACGGAAAGCAGGTGAAGGACCAATCGCCAGACCCTGGACGCTAGCTCACGCGACGGTAGGACGCACGCTGAGACGCTTTCGTTCCGCGGGCTGGAGGGATGAATGAGGGCCTGAAAAGGCAGTCAGGTCTTGCCCGTGAAAGGCTGGCGCGGATGAAGAAAACCGCTGACAGGAAGGGCGGCGTCCGGACAGACGCCGCTACGTGTGGCCGACGTTGACGACTTACTTCTGCGAGCCGTCGTCGGTCTGCAGGCTCGCCTGATTGACATTGCTGCCTGCCGGCACATTGCGCGTCAGCCAGACATTACCGCCGATGGTCGAACCTTGGCCGATCGTGATTCGCCCAAGAATCGTTGCGCCTGCGTAGATCACCACATCGTCTTCCACGATCGGGTGCCGGGCATGGCCTTTTTGCAGCTGACCGTCTTCATCCGCCGGGAAGCGTTTGGCGCCAAGGGTCACGGCCTGATAGATACGCACGCGTTCGCCGATGATCGCGGTTTCGCCAATGACCACGCCCGTCCCGTGGTCGATGAAGAAACTCGGGCCGATCTGCGCGCCAGGATGAATGTCTATCCCGGTGGCAGAGTGCGCCAGCTCCGAACTGATCCGCGCGAGCAAGGGCAAACCATTGTGGTAGAGGTGATGCGCCAGACGATGATGGATCACTGCCAGAATCCCGGGGTAGCACAGCAGCACTTCGTCGACACTGCGCGCGGCCGGATCGCCGTGATACGCCGCCAGCACATCGGTATCGAGGATCCGCCGGATCTGCGGCAGGGCGCTGGCAAAGTCCTGAATCAACCGTTCAGCATGAACATCGGCGCAACCGGCGTCTTCGCCCCGCTGCCGGGCGACATAGCGCAACTCGAGGCGCGCTTGCGCGAGCAAAGCGTTCAACGCCACGTCCAGCGTGTGACCGACGTAGAAATCCTCGCTTTCTTCACGCAGATCCACAGGCCCCAGCCGCATGGGAAACAACGCACCACACAACGCCTCGAGGATATCGCGCATGGCCTCGCGGGATGGCAGTTCACGACCGCCCTTTTCCCCGCTGATGCGATTGTTGCTGCTGCGCCAGTCATCACGCGCAGCGCGCAACTCACCTACGATCCGCTGCAGCTGCCAATGGCCGGTCACGCCCTCGGCACAGGTTTCCGGGGACAGTTCGGGAATAGTGCTCACGCAGATTTCTCCTCAGTTCAATGGCTCGTCAGGCTGGACACGACCATGGTCGGTTCACTCTACGGCAAACATTTGTGGCACAAAAATAACAATTTTCGTGAGGCTTTAGCTCGGGCGCTGTGAGATATCGCCCGGTTGCCCTGTGGGAACGGTCTGCCTATAGTCCTGCGACTCACTTGCTGACGTATCGACAACCGACATGATCAAACAACAGCTCGCACGTTTTGACCGCCTGGATCTGCTGGGCGCCCCGACACCGCTGGAAAAGCTCGAACGGCTATCCGCGTGGGCCGGTCGAGACATCTACGTGAAACGTGACGACATCACGCCATTGGCGATGGGCGGCAACAAGCTGCGCAAGCTCGAATACCTCGCCGCCGATGCCCTGGCCCAAGGTTGCGACACGCTGATCACCGCAGGCGCGATTCAATCCAACCATGTTCGCCAGACCGCAGCGCTGGCCGCCCGGCTGGGACTGGGTTGCGTGGCACTGCTGGAGAACCCGATCGCCACGACTGACAGCAATTATCTGGGCAACGGAAACCGTCTGCTCCTGGACCTGTTCGATGCCAAGGTCGAACAGGTGGATAACCTCGATAACGCAGACGAGCAGCTTCAGGCGTTGGCTGCGCGACTGCGCGCCAGTGGCAGAAAACCTTATCTGGTCCCGATCGGTGGCTCCAGCCCCACCGGCGCATTGGGCTACGTGCGCGCAGGCTTCGAGCTGGCCGAGCAGATCGAACAGACCGGCGAAACGTTCGCCGCCGTGGTCCTGGCCTCAGGCAGTGCGGGCACTCACAGCGGCCTTGGCCTGGCGCTGGCGGAGGCCTTGCCGCAATTACCCGTGATCGGCGTGACCGTATCGCGTCCTGAAGAAACCCAGGCACCCAAGGTTCAGGGGCTGGCCGAGCGTACTGTGGAGCTGTTGGGCGAGGCGCTGCCCGCAGCGTTCAAAGTCGACCTGTGGGATGAGTATTACGGCCCACGCTATGGCGAACCGAACGCGGGCACGTTGTCGGCAATCAAGTTGGTGGCCAGCCACGAAGGGCTGTTGCTGGACCCGGTTTACACCGGCAAAGCGATGGCGGGCTTGCTCGACGGGATCGGACGGCAGCGTTTCGAAGACGGTCCGATCATTTTCCTGCACACCGGCGGCGCTCCGGCACTGTTCGCTTACGCGGGTGTATTTTCCGCGCAGTGAGTGCTGAGCTCTCGATCCTGCAGATCGGGAGCTGCCACCCGGCTTTCATATGCACAAAACAGATAAGCGCTTCGTTTTTAATTATTTTTATTCCTAAAAAGCTGCCCTTATGATCGCCGCCAGCGCCGCGCGAAATCCCGGCAGAGTACTGAAAAAGCTGGATAAACGTGTGATGCCACAGTAGTTTCGTCAGGTCTGACGCTGACCTGACATTCCAATTAAAAACAGGGGATTTTCATGAACATGTCTGCAATCCGCCGCACCTTCCTGCTGTCGGCATTCAGCCTGGTGCTGGGCACCGGTCTGGCGACCCAAGCCGTCGCTGGCGAGCAACTGGAAACCATTAAAAAGAACGGCACCCTGAACGTCGGTCTGGAAGGCACTTACCCGCCCTTCAGCTTCGTTGGCGAAGACGGCAAGCTGACCGGTTTCGAGGTCGAGTTCTCCGAAGCGCTGGCCAAGGAGCTGGGCGTGAAGGTCAAGCTGAGCGCCACCCCATGGGCTGGCATCCTGGCTGCGCTGGAATCCAAGCGTCTGGACGTCGTGATCAACCAGGTCACCATCTCCGACGAGCGCAAGAAGAAATATGACTTCTCCGAACCCTACACTGTCTCCGGCATTCAAGCACTGGTGCAGACCAAAGACGCTGGCGTGATCAAGACCGCTGCCGACCTGAAAGGCAAGAAGGTCGGTGTCGGCCTGGGCACCAACTATGAAGAATGGCTCAAGGCGAACGTGCCTGACGCCATCGTCAAAACTTACGACGATGATCCGACCAAATACCAGGACCTGCGTGTAGGCCGTATCGACGCCATTCTGGTCGACCGCCTCGCCGCGCTGGAGCTGATCGCCAAAACCAAAGACAAACTGGCCGTTTCCGGCGAACCCTTCTCCCGTCAGGAAGCCGGCATCGCGCTGCGCAAAGGCGAGCCGGAGTTGCTGGCAGCGATCAACAAAGCCATCGACAAACTGCGCGCCGACGGCACCCTGGCCAAGTTGTCTGAAAAGTACTTCAAGGCTGACGTGACCAAATGATTCCAGAGAGCCTACAGCTCGCGCTGGACTCCGCGCCTTTTCTGCTCAAGGGCGCGTATTACACGGTGGGCCTGAGTCTCGGATCGATGTTTTTCGGATTGGTGCTGGGCTTCGGCCTGGCACTGATGCGCTTGTCGAAAGTCTGGGTCATCAGCGCCATCGCCAGGGTCTACGTGTCGTTCTTTCGCGGCACGCCCCTGCTCGTTCAGCTGTTCATGATTTATTACGGCCTGCCTGATCTGGGCATCGAACTGGATGCCATCACCGCAGCGCTCATCGGCTTGTCGCTGAACATGGCAGCCTACGCCTGCGAAATTCTGCGCGCAGCCATTGGCGCCGTGGACCGGGGCCAGTGGGAAGCGGCCGCCAGTATCGGCATGACCCGTGCGCAGACCATGCGCCGGGCAATCTTGCCGCAAGCTGCCCGAACCGCCCTGCCGCCGCTGGGCAACAGCTTCATTTCGCTGGTCAAGGACACCGCCATGGCCGCCACCATTCAGGTGCCGGAAGTGTTCCGCCAGGCGCAGCTGATTTCGTCGAGAACGCTGGAGGTCTTCACCATGTATTTCACCGTGGCGGTGATCTACTGGGTGTTGTGCACGGTGCTGGCGCATGTTCAGAACCGTCTCGAAGCACGGGCCAACCGCCATGATGTGGAGTCTTGAGGCATGATCACCGTTGAAAAACTGACCAAGGAATTCAAGGGCAATCAAGTTCTCAAGGGCATCGATCTGAACGTCGAGCCCGGTGAAGTCGTCGCAATCATCGGACCCAGCGGGTCCGGCAAGACCACTTTCCTGCGTTGCCTCAATTTCCTCGAAGAACCCACCAGCGGCACCATCGTGGTCGGCGACATCCGTATCGACGGCAGCAAACCGCTCAGCCAACAGCAGGCGCTGGTCCGGCAGTTGCGACAGCACGTAGGCTTCGTCTTTCAGAACTTCAATCTGTTTCCCCATCGCACAGCACTGGAAAACGTCATCGAAGGCCCGATCGTGGTCAAGAAGATGCCACGCGATCAGGCTGCCGAGTTGGGTCGCAAACTGTTGGCCAAGGTTGGTCTTGCCGGCAAGGAAGACGCTTACCCACGCCGTTTGTCCGGTGGTCAGCAGCAACGCGTGGCCATCGCGCGGGCGCTGGCGATGGAGCCGGAAGTCATTCTCTTCGACGAACCCACTTCAGCCCTCGATCCTGAACTGGTGGGCGAGGTGCTCAGCACCATTCGTGCACTGGCCGAAGAGAAACGCACGATGGTCATCGTCACGCATGAGATGAGCTTTGCGCGGGACGTCGCCAACCGTGTTGTGTTCATCGACAAAGGGGTCATTGTCGAGCAAGGAGAAGCCAAAGCGTTGTTCGCAAATCCTGAAGAGGAACGCACTCGGCAGTTTCTCGAACGCAGCCGGAATTAATCCCACGCTGTATGTATCCCAAACGGCGCTCATGAGCGCCGTTTTCTTTCACTTCAATATTTAGAAAAGTCTTGATGGACTAATAGTCTTTCTATTTCCATTCGGAAAACCGGTTGTCTATATATCTATTTTTCCGATCCAAGTGCGACTTCGTGGTTTTCTCGGCACATCGAGTTTATTGACGAACTAGACACCCACAAATAATCCTTCACGCCCCTTCACCCACCTCCATCTGCCGTCCGCAGAGAGCACCGCCGCCTGTGCGCAATGCAGCCGTAGGACGTCACACCTGTTGCACCCACCATTGAGTGAAAACCTCTCGTAGGAAAGTTCTGCTTTTCCCGTACATATAGTTTTATGAGTTATTTACCATTGACACAAATGCCGCAACACAATTAGCTCAAAAGCACTTGGGAAGACTCTATCGAAACCAATAACAAGTCCGAAATTGAGACCGGTTGTAATGTTTGCCATGACTGGCCATCGAGCGTGTACTAACAACATCGTTTTCCAAGTTGCATTCGCGACAACCACTGTCGTGACACGCCTTGATAAAGGCCTACGTTCAAAGAGTATTCGAAGATGATCCAGACACCCGTCAATCACACCCCTATCAAGCTCTTCGCCCCGTATCTGCCGCAGTCGAACAAACAGGGCATCGGTGCCCTGGCGGCTGCGCACCTGTTGGTGAACATCGATCCCTATCCGGACATGGAATGCGCCGATCTGATCGAGCTGTTCTGGGGAGGCTGCTACGTTGCGTCAAAACTTTTGTCGGAGGACGACATCGGTCACACATCGGTCCTACATGTACCCGAAAGTTTTCTCCGAAGTGGCAAGGTGAAAACTTACTACCGGGTCACGAAAATCGGCTGCGAATCAGTCAAATCGCCCAGCACAAAGCTATGGGTCAAACTGGAGACGCCTGGCGGTCATTTGGTCAGTGGCGACGCTGACGAGAATCAAGGATTGGCGCCTGTGGTCATCTCAACGCCTGACGCGAGCACAGAACTGAGCGCCGAGCACGTCGCAGGCGGCGTTGAAGTCGTCATCGACACTTACCTGAACATGGACGCCTACGACGAGATCACATTGCGCTGGGGTGATGTGCGCATGGACCTTCCCGCGCTCAGCCACGAAGACGTCGGCAAACCGGTCATCGTGCAAGTGCCAGCCGCCCTGATCAGCGAAGCGGGCGATGATGCCCATCAGGAAGTGACCTACTGCGTGATCGATCGGGTGGGCAATAATTCACGCTGGGCACCACCGAGGTTGATCAACGTTCGTGCCGATGGCTTATCCAGGCTTGAAGCTTGATTTGCACGTCCTCGGGCGTGGCTGTCGCAGTATCGCGGCTCGTGACTGCGACAGCGCCCGGTCGGCACAACGTGAGCGATAGCACAAATCCGGCGCTCCCAAGACAGTTCCCACTTGCGGCCCAGCCCTTTCCTACAGGGCAGCCCAAATTCGACAAAAGAGCGCTGCTAGCCTGCGGTTAAAACCCTGTGAGGGACATCCGCATGCGCAGCCGACCCTTCTTCAAATACCTGATCCTGATACTGGTTTTCAGCTCATGCCTGACATACGCACAGTCCGTCTGATTGGCAGCCGGACAGCCGTGATCACCTTCTATGCTTATTCCCAAATGTAAGTTTATTTAATTTTTATACACGCTTAGGGTATATGCACCGGACCACCGGATCATCGTCAGCTTCCCTGCCGCCCTGCGGCGTTGATTCGAGGTTCGAATGGTCACGCACAACCACCCTAGTGCTCGCGTTCACGCAGGTCACCACCATGACTGATCTGAACGCCCTTTCAGTCCAGCACACCCTGGACATAGCTCCTCCTTTGTTGCCCGCCAAAGTGCTGAGCAGCGACGCCGAGGCGATTGCAGCCGCCCATGGACTGGCGGCCGTTGTCCGTTCCAACGCAGCCGCGCGTGATCGCGAGCGGCAACTGCCATGGTCTGAAATTTCATTGTTCAGCCAGAGCGGCCTGGGCAGTATTTCCGTCCCACGAGCGTACGGCGGGCCTCAGGTGTCGTTCGTGACCGTCGCTGAGGTGTTCGCCATCCTGTCGGCAGCAGATCCTGCGGTGGGACAGATCCCGCAGAATCATTTCGGCATCCTCAATTCCCTGATCGGCAGTGCCAGCGACGCTCAGCTGAAAACGCTGTTCGAGAGTGTTCTGAAGGGCGCACGAATCGGCAACGGCGGTCCGGAACGCGGCACGAAAAACACCCTCGACGTCAAAACACGACTGACGTCTGAAGGTGATCAATTTTTGCTCAACGGTCGCAAGTTCTATTCCACGGGCGCCCTGTTCGCGCACTGGGTCGCAGTGAAAGCCATCAATGACGATGGCAAGCAAGTTCTGGTATTCGTGCCGCGCGGTGCGCCGGGCCTGCACATCATCGATGACTGGTCCGGGTTCGGTCAGCGCACCACCGCAAGCGGCAGCGTGCTGCTGGAAAACGTGCGGGTCAGTGCCGATCTGGTCGTAGAGAACTGGAAACTGGCGTTGTCGCCCACTATTCAAGGCGCCGTCTCTCAATTGATTCAGGCCGCCATCGACGCCGGAATCGCCCGCGAAGCCATCGACGAAAGCATCCGTTTCGTGCGTGAACGCTCCCGCCCCTGGATCGAAGCCAACGTCGAGCGCGCCAGCGATGACCCTTATGTCATCGCCGACATCGGCAAGCTGAAACTCGAATTACATGCCGCCGAAGCCCTGCTGCGCAAGGCCGGCCGTGTGCTGGATGAAATCGCCGCAGCGCCCATCGACGCGCAGTCGGCGGCGCGAGCTTCCATCGCGGTCGCCGAAGCCAAGGTGCTCACGACGCAGATTGCCCTGCAAGCCAGCGAGAAGCTGTTCGAGCTGTCTGGCAGCCGCGCGACGCTGGTCGAATTCAATCTGGACCGGCACTGGCGCAATGCACGTGTCCACACGCTGCACGACCCTGTCCGCTGGAAGGTCCACGCCGTAGGCGCCTGGTACCTCAACGGCGCACTGCCTGCCCGCCATTCCTGGATCTGAACCAGACAACTGGAAGCACTGATATGAGTCTTCAAACCTTGCCCCGCGACAGCCAGGCACACGCGCCGACTGCAACCCGGACGACCTTGATCCGTGACGACGCCCAAGCGCTGGAGAGCGCCCGGGCACTGGCCGAAACGTTCAAGGCACAAAGCGCCGAGCGAGACCGCGAGCGACGCCTGCCGCACGAAGAACTGGAGGCGTTCACCCGCTCCGGGCTGTGGGGCATCAGCGTACCGAAAGCGTTCGGCGGCGCGGGCGTTTCCAGCGCGACGCTGGCCGACGTCATCCGCCTTATTTCCGCCGCCGACGGCTCGCTGGGGCAGATACCGCAGAATCACTTTTATGCGCTGGAAGTATTGCGCGTGAACGGCAGTCCCGAACAACAGAAGCGACTGTACGCTGAAGTGCTGGAAGGCCGGCGATTTGGTAATGCGCTGGCTGAACTGGGCACCAAAACCGCCCATGACAGAACCACGCGATTGAGCCGCGACGGAGCCGGCTGGCGCATCAATGGTCGCAAGTTTTACGCCACCGGCGCCCTGTACGCGCAGCGCATACCCACGTCTGTCATCGATGATGACGGCATCCAGCAACTGGCGTTCGTCCCAGCCGATTCAGCCGGCCTGAACGTCATAGACGACTGGAGCGGCTTCGGTCAGCGCACGACCGGCAGCGGATCGGTGGTGTTCGACAATGTGTATGTCGAGGACGAGGACGTGGTGCCGTTTCAGACAGCCTTCGAACGACCGACCACCGTCGGCCCGCTCGCGCAGATTCTTCACGCGGCGATCGACACTGGCATTGCCCGGGCTGCCTTTGAAGACGCTTTGCACTTCGTCCGCACCCGCACACGGCCATGGATCGATTCGGGCATCGAGAAAGCAGTGGACGACCCGCTGACGGTGCACAGTTTCGGCAAACTGGGCATACGCCTGCACGCCGCCGAGGCGCTTTTACAGCGCGCCGGAGAATACCTTGATCGTGCGCAAGCCCTGACGACGCCGGAAAACCTGGCCCAGGCGTCGATCGCGGTGGCAGAAGCACGCGCCATCAGCACCGAAATTTCACTTGAAGCGGGCAGCACGCTGTTCGAACTTGCAGGCTCGCAATCGACGCTGGCTGAGCATGGTCTGGATCGTCACTGGCGTAATGCACGGGTCCACACGCTGCATGACCCCGTGCGCTGGAAGTATCACGCCATCGGCAACTTCTACCTCAACGACGTCAATCCGCCTCGCCGGGGGACGATCTGATGAGCAAGAAAAAGATCCTCCTCAATGCGTTCAACATGAACTGCATCGGCCACATCAATCACGGTTTCTGGACCCATCCGAGGGACACTTCGACCCAGTACAAGACGATCGAATACTGGACCCGTCTGGCGCAATTGCTGGAGCGCGGATTGTTCGACGGCCTGTTTATCGCTGACATCGTCGGCGTCTACGACGTGTATCAACAGTCGGTGGATGTGCCGCTGCGAGAATCCATCCAGCTGCCGGTCAATGACCCCTTATTGCTGGTCTCGGCGATGGCGGCAGTGACGAAAAATCTTGGTTTCGGCCTCACCGCCAACTTGACCTATGAGGCGCCGTACCTGTTTGCACGTCGCATGTCGACGCTCGACCACCTGTCCGGTGGACGGGTCGGCTGGAACATCGTGACCGGTTATCTGGACAGCGCCGCCAAGGCCATGGGCCTCAAGGAGCAGATCGAACACGACCGCCGCTACGATCAAGCCGATGAATACCTGGAGGTGCTTTACAAGCTCTGGGAAGGAAGCTGGGAGGACGACGCGGTGATCGAGGATCGCCAGGCCCGGATCTACGCCCAGCCGGAAAAAGTCCACTACGTGCGCCACAGTGGCGAGTTCTATCAGGTTGAGGGTTATCACCTGTGCGAGCCGTCGCCCCAGCGCACACCGGTGCTGTTCCAGGCGGGCAGTTCAGAACGTGGCCTGCAGTTCGCGGGCAGCAACGCCGAGTGCGTGTTCATCAGCGGCCAGAACAAGGCGGCGACGCGCGAGCAGGTCGACAAGGTTCGCGCCAGCGCCGTGGCGGCCGGTCGTAATCCGGACGACATCAAAGTGTTCATGGGCCTGAACGTGATCGTCGGGGCAACCGAGCAGCAAGCGCGCGCCAAGTATGATGAGTACCTGAAGTACGCCAGCGCCGAGGCGGGACTTGCCCACTTCTCGGCCTCCACCGGCATCGACTTTTCCGCCTACGAGCTCGACGAGCCGATCCAGCACGTGAAGGGCAACGCCATTCAATCGGCGACGAAGATTCTCAAGAACAACGACTGGACACGCCAGAAACTGCTCGACCAGCACGCCCTTGGCGGCCGCTACATCACCGTGATCGGCTCACCGGAACAAGTCGCCGACGAGCTGGAATCCTGGATCGCCGAGACAGGCCTGGACGGCTTCAATCTGACCCGCATCGTCACACCGGAAAGCTACGAAGACTTCATCGATCTGGTAATCCCGGAGCTGCAACGACGCGGATCCTACAAGACCGCCTATGAGCATGGGACCTTGCGCGAGAAGCTGTTTGCCGAGGGTTCGGCCCGGTTGCCCGAGCGGCATGCGGGAGCCAGCTTTCGAATTTCAAACTCATGACACGGATCGGCCTGCCTCAATCGTGAGCAAGCTCACTCCCACAGTGGATTGAGTTGTTTGCAACGGGCGGCGGCAAATCTGAACCCCTAAGGGAGTGAGTTCGCTCACGAAAACGGCCTTACAGGCACCCAACAAATAACACTCATCCGGACAACGACACATGAGCAAAACACTCCTCACCCTGGCCCTCTCTCTTGGCCTGTTCACCGGCATCACCCAGGCCGCCGACCAACCTTTGAAAGTCGGCACCACGGCCGCGTTCGCCATTCCGCTGGAAGCGGCCGTCGCTGAAGCCGACAAGCAGGGCCTGAAGGTCGAGCTGGTGGAATTCACCGACTGGATCGCGCCCAATGTCAGCCTCAATGCAGGCGACATCGACGTGAATTACTTCCAGCACATTCCTTTCCTGGAAAACGCCAAAGCCGCCTCGGGCTTCGATCTCGAGCCCTATGCGCCCGGCATCATCAACAACGTCGGCCTGTATTCGAAGAAGTACAAAAGCTTCGATGAGCTGCCGACCGGCGCCACCGTGGCGATCGCCAACGACCCGATCAACAGCGGACGGGGCCTGCAACTGCTGGCCAAGGCGGGGCTGATCACACTCAAGCCGGGCGTCGGCTACAAGGCGACCGAGGACGACATCACTGCCAATTCCAAGAAACTCAAGCTGATTCAGGTAGAAGCCGTGCAATTGGTGCGCGCTTACGACGACGCGGATCTGGTGCAGGGCTATCCGGCTTACATCCGTCTGGCGAAGACCTTTGACGCTGGTTCAGCAATTCTTTTCGACGGCCTGGATCATCCGGAATACGTGATTCAATTCGTGATCAAACCGGATCACAAGAACGATCCGCGCCTGGCCAAATTCATCGACATTTATCAACACTCCCCGGTAGTGCGCGCTTCGCTGGACAAGGTCAACGGCTCGCTCTACCAGGTTGGCTGGAAGAACTGATCATGAATGCAACCGCGCAACGATCCCTGCCGCTGCATACCGATCTCCCGACGTCTGCCGAGCAGGCCGAGCTGCATCCGGGCAAACAGCGCGCGCATGTACGCTTCATCAACGTGGGCAAGGTCTACCAAGGTCAGCAAGGGCCTGTGCCTGCGTTGCAGGGCATCGATCTGGATATCCAGCGCGGTGAGGTATTCGGCATCATCGGCCGCAGCGGCGCGGGCAAGTCGTCGCTGATCCGCACCATTAATCGTCTGGAGCAACCCAGCAGCGGCCGCGTGCTGATCGATCAGGTAGACATCGGAGAATTCAACGAAGACCATTTGGTGGCGCTTCGCCGACGCATCGGGATGATCTTCCAGCACTTCAATCTGATGTCGGCGAAAACCGTATGGCAGAACGTCGAGCTGCCGCTGAAAGTCGCGGGCGTTCCCAAAGCGCAACGTCAGCGCAAAGTCGCTGAGCTGCTTGAGCTGGTGGGCCTGGAAGGCAAGCACAAGGCCTACCCGGCGCAGCTGTCCGGTGGGCAGAAACAACGCGTGGGCATCGCCCGCGCGCTGGTGCATGACCCGGCTATTTTGCTGTGCGACGAGGCCACTTCGGCGCTCGACCCCGAAACCACTCAGTCAATCCTTGGCTTGCTGCGCGAGATCAATCAGCGCCTGGGCCTGACGATCATCCTCATCACCCATGAAATGGCTGTCATCCGAGAGATCTGCGACCGCGTCGTGGTCCTTGAAAAGGGCGAGATCGTCGAACAGGGGCCGGTCTGGCAGGTATTCGGCAATCCGCAGCATGAGGTCAGCAAAACCCTGCTGGCGCCTCTGCAACATGCGCTGCCGGAAGATCTGCAAGCCCGCCTGCAAGCGCAGCCGCCTCACCCGCACGCCAGCGTCGTGCTCGATCTGCAATTCACGGGCAGCGAGGGCAACGAACCTGATTTGTCTGCGCTGTTCAGTGCATTCGGCGGGCGAGTGAGCCTGCTGCACGGCGGCGTAGAACGTATTCAGGGACGGGCGCTCGGCCACCTGCTGCTGGCGATCAGTCATTCGCCGCTGTCTCTGGAAGAATTGCTCAACCGCGCCCGCAAACAGGCGCAGCACGCGGAGGTACTGGGTTATGTGGGTTGATCGTCTCTGGCAGGGCGTCATCGACACGTTCCTGATGGTGGGTGTGTCATCGTTGATCGCGCTGCTGCTGGGCATTCCGCTGGCTGTGATTCTGGTTACCAGCGGCAAGGGCGGCATCTTCGAGGCGCCCCATATCAATCGGGTGCTGGGCGCCTTCGTCAATATCTTCCGGTCGGTGCCGTTCCTGATTCTGATGGTCGCGCTGATCCCCTTCACGCGGCTGATCGTCGGAACGACTTATGGCGTGTGGGCCGCCGTCGTGCCCCTGACCATCGCCTCGACACCGTTCTTTGCCCGCATCGCGGAAGTCAGCTTGCGCGAAGTCGACCACGGCCTGATCGAAGCGGCACAAGCGATGGGCTGCCGTCGCTGGCATATCGTCTGGCATGTCCTGCTTCCTGAAGCACTGCCAGGAATCGTCGGCGGCTTCACCATCACGCTGGTGACCATGATCAACTCCTCGGCCATGGCGGGCGCTATCGGCGCAGGCGGCCTGGGCGATATCGCCTACCGCTATGGTTATCAGCGTTTCGACACCCAAGTGATGCTGACCGTGATCGTACTGCTGGTGGCGCTGGTCGCCGTCATCCAACTGGGCGGCGATCGACTGGCGTTACGGCTGAATAAGCGTTAAACCGGGGAAGTCCTCCCTTCAGGACTGGCTTTAGCCGGGAAAGCGTCAGGTGTCACGCTGCGGGACTGATGGCGTCAGCACAGGCCTCTTCCCGGCTGAAGCCGGTCCTACGACGGGATGGATTTCGGTAGGACTGGCTTTAGCCGGGAAAGCGTCAGGTGTCACGCTGCAGGATTGATGGCGTCAGCACAGGCCTCTTCCCGGCTGAAGCCGGTCCCACGACGGGATGCATTTCGGTAGGACTGGCTTTAGCCAGGAAAGCGCCAGGTGTCACGCCGCAGGATTGATGGCGTCAACCCAGGCCTCTTCCTGGCTGAAGCCGGTCCTACGACGGGATGCATTTCGGTAGGACTGGCTTTAGCCGGGAAAGCGTCAGGTGTCACACCGCAAGACTGACGACGTCAGCACAGGCCTCTTCCCGGCTGAAGCCGGTCCTACGATGGGATGCATTTCGGTAGGACTGGCTTTAGCCAGGAAAGCGTCAAGTGTCACACCGCAAGACTAATGACGTCAGCACAGGCCTCTTCCCGGCTGAAGCCGGTCCTACAGGATATGCGCGGTCCGCAAGGAGATTGCGGCTCGTGAGCGGGGTATATTGGCAGCCTTATTCGCCCAGACACTCGCCCCATGAAACTTGACTCAGAAGACCTCGCTCAGATCACGGCCACTACACTCAGCAACTACAACGATGTCGCCGAAGGTTTTCGCGAAGGCACACGCGATCACGACGTCAGCCAGAACATCGATGCATTACTGCGCAATATTCAGGGTTCGCCACCGTTCCAGATTCTCGATTTCGGCTGCGGACCGGGGCGTGATCTGCAGACATTTGCGGCTATGGGCCACATGCCCACCGGCCTTGACGGCTCCGACCGCTTCGCTGAGATGGCTCGTGTCGACAGCGGCTGCGAAGTACTGCACCAAAACTTCCTGGAGCTGAACCTCCCCGCCGAACGCTTCGACGGAATCTTCGCCAATGCCTCGCTGTTCCACGTGCCACGTCAGGAATTGCCTCGGGTACTGCGGGAGTTGCGAGCCGCACTCAAGCCCGGCGGCGTGCTGTTCAGCTCTAATCCGCGGGGCAACAATCAAGAAGGCTGGAAGGGCGAAAGATACGGCGCCTTTCATAGCGCTGAAGCCTGGAGCGAACTCATGACCGAGGCGGGATTCGTCGAGGTCGAGCATTACTACCGTCCAGCAGGGCTGCCGAGGGAGCAGCAGCCCTGGCTGGCGAGTGTGTGGCGCAAGGGTTGAAGCCGCGGTCCGGCAGAGAGCCATGCGGTCAGAGGGCTCAACCGTGGCTGCCAGGGTAAACAAACACGTTCACTCATTCGAAAAGAGTCCGTGACTGTCATTTCTGACAGTATCCCGTGCCGTCTACCGCGCGCACACTAAACCCGCGCCGTTGGCGTCAGCCCGGATGCTGGATGAGCATGGGCTGTCAATAATGATCAGCAAGGGAATGACCATGGACAATATTCTGATAAATGGCGACTTCGGTACCGGCAAACTAACGCCGTGGACAAGTGCTTCCGGCGAGGAAACCTGGGAGATCAAGCCGGAGGGCGCGGGTTACTACATCCAACTGACGAAGGCAGCCGATCTGACTCAGATCACGCCTGAGGGCAGCTACAAACCCACTGTTCTGACATTCGAGGTCCGGGCGGGCCAAACCGTGAAACCCGGCGATTACGTGATGTTCAGTTATTCGGCTATCGTCACCACGGCGGAGGGAGCAGCGGGGCACGGCGACTTGGGCGGAGCAACCGAGAAGTGGCAGACAGTGACGCTCAACATCCCCCACACGCCGTCCCCTGCCACTACAGTGACCGTGCAGGTAAATACCGCTTCCGATCCTGAAAAACTAGGCGGTCACCCAGGGCAGGTGCATTTCAGGAATTTCCGAGTCGTTTGACCGCACCCCGTTGTCCGAAGTAAGAAGCGAAAGCGGCACATTATCGCTTTCGCTTCATCTGCCTGTTCAATGCGCGGGTGAAGACGCGCCGTCGTCCGAGTCGCCAGTAAGGTGATTATCTTCCTGTTTGCTTTGCTGATGCTTGCGTCGCTCCTCATCACTCGGCTCTTTGATCTTGTACCAGGCCACATAGAGCGCGGGCAGGAACAGCAGCGTCAGAAGCGTGGCGATGATGATGCCACCGATCATCGCGTACGCCATCGGGCCCCAGAACACTTCGCGGGCGATGGGGATCATGCCCAGGCTTGCCGCTGCAGCGGTCAGCAGGATGGGTCGGCGACGGTGCTCGGTGGCCTCGGCCACCGCATCCCAGGGCAGATACCCCGCAACTTCGTATTCATGAATCTGTGTCACCAGAATCACCGAGTTACGAATGATGATCCCGATCAGCGCCAGCACCCCGAGGATGGCCACAAAACCCAGCGGCGTGCCCGTTGGAACCAGCGCCAGCACAACACCGATCAAGCCCAGCGGCGCGACACTGGCGACGAGAAACATCTTCTGCACGCTGTGCAGTTGAATCATCAAAAAAGTCGCCATGAGGAAGATCATCAGCGGGACGACTTTGGCAATCGGCCCCTGAGCCTTGCCGCTCTCTTCCACCGTGCCGCCTGTGGCGATCTTGTAGCCCACCGGCAAACCGGCCGCGAATTTGTCGATCTCAGGCTTGAGCTCTTTGACCAGATCGGTCGGCTGCATCTCATCCCGTACCGCCGCCTTGATCGTGATCGTCGGCTTACGATCGCGACGCCAGACCAGCGGCTGCTCCAGCTCGTATCGAACATTGGCGAAGGCCAGCAGCGGAATCGACGTGCCCTGTGGCGTGACGATCTGCAGGTTTTGCAGGGTTTCCGGCGAGCCGCGCTCCGAGTCGACGGCCCGACCCACCACGTTGATCAGGTAGATATCATCGCGTACCTGAGTCACCGATGAGCCTGTGACGATGCTGTTCATGAGCTGCGCAACGTCTTCGGACGACAGCCCGAGCTGCCGCGCCTTGTCCTGGTTGATATCGATGCGCAGCACCTTGCCCGGCTCGTTCCAGTCGTAAATCATCTCGCCGATGTGCTGGTTCTGGTCCAGCAGCGTGGCAAGCTCAATGGCATGCTGACGCACCTTGTCGATGTTTTCCCCGCTGACCCGGTACTGAATCGGACGCCCGACCGGCGGCCCCATCTCCAACGGCTGAACGTAGGTGCCAATGCCGACGAACTCGTCCCTCAGCCGCTTGTTGAGGCGCGCCATCAACGCGCCGCGCGCTTCCAGGTCCTTGCTGACGATCACCAACTGCGCGTAGTACGGGTTTTCCAGTTGTTGATCGAGCGGCAGATAAAACCGCACGGCGCCCTGACCGATGTAGGTGCTCCAGCGCACGATATCCGGATCGTCCTTGAGGGAGGCCTCCAGCTTGTCCACCGCCCTGCGCGTCTCGTTGATCGACGCGTTCTGCGGCAGGTTCAGGTCCACCAGAATCTCGGGACGGTCCGACGACGGGAAGAACTGGTTCTGCACGAACCGCATACAGAACAAGGCCGTCGCAAACAGCGCGATGGTGATGATGATGGTCAGCCACCGATTGCGCATGGCCCAGAACATCGACCCGTTGAAGGCACGGGCGATGCGGCCCGGCTTGGCATGCTCGTCTTTTTTCTTCACCTTTTCGCTGAGGATGTGCACGCCGATCACTGGCGCGAACAGCACCGCGACGACCCAAGACACCAGCATGGCGACGGCAATAACGGCGAACAGTGTGAAGGTGTATTCGCCCGCCGAACTTGCGTTGAGGCCGATGGGCACAAAACCTGCGACCGTCACCAGCGTGCCGGTGAGCATTGGGAACGCAGTGGAGGTGTAAGCGAAGGTCGCCGCCTGCTCTTTGCTGTCGCCCAGCTCCAGACGCGAGACCATCATCTCCACGGTGATCATGGCGTCATCCACCAGCAGCCCCAGCGCAATGATCAGCGCGCCCAGCGAGATCCGTTGCATCGTGATGCCGCTGTATTCCATGAACACGAAGACCATCGCCAGCACCAGAGGAATCGAGCAGGCCACCACGAGCCCGGCGCGCATCCCCAGGCTGATGAAGCTCACGATCAGCACGATCACGACCGCTTCAAACAGCGCGCTGGTGAAGCCGCCCACCGCTTTCTCGACCACCTGAGCCTGATCCGAGACGTTGTGGACGCCCACGCCAATGGGTAAGTCGGCCGTGGCTGCATCCATGCGCTCGTGCAGCTGTTTGCCGAATTCCTGAACGTTGCCGCCCTTCTTCATGGCGATGGCCAGACCGATCGCCGGCTTGCCATCGAAACGGAACAGTGGCTTGGGCGGGTCAACGTAGCCGCGCGTGATCTCGGCGATATCGCTCAGGCGGTAGAACCGGTCGTTGAGGCGCAGATTGACCGTTTCCAGGTCCTTTTCCGAAGCGAACTGTCCGGAGGTGCGCACCGAAATCCGTTCAGGCCCGGCCTCGATAACGCCTGCTGGCGTGACGGTGTTCTGCGACTGAAGGCTTTGCACGACTTGCCGTTGGTCCAGCCCCAGCGCCGCGAGTTTGCGCGTGGAAAAATTGAGGTACAGCACCTCGTCCTGCTGGCCGATCATCTCGACCTTGCCCAGTCCGGGCACGTCGCGGATCTGCACGCGCACTTCTTCAACGTAATCGCGTAACTGGCGAAGTGTCAGGCCATCAGCCGTGAAGGCGTAGATCGAGCCGTAGACGTCCCCGAACTCGTCGTTGAACGCCGGCCCTTGCAGCCCCTGTGGGAACGTGCCGCGAATGTCGTCGATCTTCTTGCGCACCTGGTACCAGATATCCGGAATCGCGCCCGCGCTGGTGGTGTCGCGCAGGTAGACGAAAACCGTGGACTCGCCGGGGCGGGTATAGCTCTTCACGTAATCGAGGGAATCAAGCTCTTCGAGCTTTTTCTCGATGCGGTCAGTGACCTGCTCCAGGGTTTCATCCACCGTAGCGCCCGGCCAGCGGGTCTGGATGACCATGGTTTTGATGGTGAACGAAGGGTCCTCCTCGCGACCGAGGTTCATGTAGGAAAACACGCCCATCAGTAGACCGACGAACATCAGGTACCAGACGAAGGATTGATGCTTGAGCGCCCAATCGGAGAGGTTGAACGTCCCTTTCATCGCGGGCTTTCCTTATCGACTTTGACTTTCTGCCCCGGCTTGAGGCTGTTTACCCCGGCAGTGACGACCAGATCACCGCCCTTCACGCCACCTGCCAGCACCACACTGCCGCTGGCGCGGCTGACGACATTGGCCGGGCGCGGCGAAACGGTCTGGTTCTGCTGGTCGATGACCCAGATCTGTGTCTTGCCATCAACCTCTTGCAGCGCCGTATCGGGCAACTGAATGCGAGGCTCAATCGCCGAGCTGAGGGTGACGCTGATCGCCGTGCCCAAGCGAAAGGACGGCGGCGTGTCGGCCAGCGTCAGGCGAGCGCGACGGGTGCGCGTCGTGCTTTCTGCCTGCGGCTCGAGCTCTCGCACGGTGGCGGTGGTGTTGATGTCCGGCTCAAGCTGACTGGCGACCTTGAACACGACGTCCTTGGGCAGTTGATCGGCAAGCTGTGCAGGCAGGTCGATCACGGCCTCCTTGATGTCAGGCCGCGCGAGGGTCACGACCTGCTCGCCGGCGCTGACCACCTGGCCGGCTTCGACCTTCCACTCGGTCACCACCGCATCGTGGTCGGTCCGCAATTCGCTGTAGCTCAACTGGTCCTTAGCCTGTTGCAATGCGGCTTTGGCTTGATCGTAAGAAGACTGAGTGGTCTTCAGATCCGTGACCGCGACATCGAGCGCGGCCTGCGCGCCCACGCCCCGATCAAACAGCTCCTGCTGCCGCCGGGCATTGGCCTGCGAGTTGATTAACTGCGCCTCGACCCGCGCCAGATCGCCCTGCGTGGAGCGCACCTGGTTCTGCTGATCGGTTGGATCGAGCACGGCGAGCATGTCGCCCTTTTTGACCTGTGCGCCGACATCGACGCTGCGCTGAGCAATGCGACCGGAAACCCGGAAACCCAGCGTGCTCTCGTAGCGTGCGGCGATATTGCCAGCGAAGCGCCCGAGGCTTTCTTCGGCTTGGGGTTTGACCTCCACGAACAGCACGGGACGCACGGGCTCGGGCGGCGGCTCTTCCTTGCTGCACGCGCCCAGTAACAAACCACTCAGGACGATCCCCGAAAGTCGCTTCATTGCGGGGCTCCCGTCAGGTCCTTGTAGACATCGGCCAGTTCGACCTGCATGTCCGGGTGCAGCAACTGGTTACCGGCAACGACCACTTTCTCTCCGTTTTTCAGACCGTCCACGATGATCACTTTGCCTGTCAGATAACGCCCGACCGTGACCGTCCGCAGGCTGACCTTGTTCTGCTCATCCACCACCCAGACCGCTGGCTGCCCGAGGTGATCGCCAAGGCCCTTGGTCAACGCTGACCACGGCAGCTCGACACTCGCCTTGGCCGGCACGCTCAAGGCAGCACTGACTACCGAACCCAGCTCCATGCCAGGCGGCAGCGACGACAGCGCGATCTTCACCTGCAGCGTGCCGGTCTGTGCCGACACCGCAGGCGTGACTTCACGCACCTTCCCGGTGGCCTTGATTTTCGGGTTATCCAGCAACGTGACCTCGACCGGCTGGTCGGTTGGCGGGTTGACGAAGAGGGATTCGTACACATTGAACACAGCATCACGCTCGCCGTCGCGGGCCAAACTGAAAATCGGCATGGTCGCCTGAACCACCTGCCCGACCTCGGCCTGCCGCGCCGTGATGATGCCCGGTGCATCGGCGATCAATGCGGTATACCCCAGCTGCTCGCGGGCGTTTGCCAACTGGGCCTGGGCCGCCCGCAACGCGCTCTGGCTGCTGCGCAGGGCAGCCTGGGCCGAATCGTATTCGCTGCGGCTGGTGTAGCCCTTGGGCAGCAGTTTTTCCTGACGCACGAATGCCGCGGCAGTCTGTTTCACGCGGGCCTGCTCGGCGGCTTCGGCGGCAATGGCCGAGTCGACGTTGGTCTGCAGGTCTTTGGGGTCGAGCCTGGCGAGCACCTGTTTGGCCGAGATTCTGTCGCCGACATCGACCGAGCGCTGAATGATCTTGCCGCCGACGCGGAACGAAAGCTGAGTCTGCACGCGCGCCTGAATGTCGCCTGTTAGAGCAACATCGGCAGCGAATTCGGCCGTTTTGACTTCTTGCGCCTGCACGCGCGGGCGAACGGGCTCCTTGGGTTTTTCCTTGCCACAGCCGGGCAGCACAGCCACGCACAGGCCGAGCGCCAGCGCAGCCAGGCTGGAATGAATTACCGAGGGTTGAGCGGGCATGCAGACTCCTTGTGCCAATGCCGTTGCATACAGTCATCGGCACCCCTTTCATGCTTGGGTCTGCGCCGCGATGATCATGCGACTATGAGCGTAGATCAGGGTTCCTTACGCCGCTAAACTGCGCAGATCCTCCTGCCTGCACACAGCAAGGAATGCTCGATGCTCACCACCCTCGCCGTCGCCAACTACCGATCAATCAACACTCTGGTTGTTCCGTTGCAACGGCTGAACCTCATCACAGGGCCCAACGGCAGCGGCAAATCCAACCTGTATCGAGCGTTACGGCTGCTGGCGGAGACCGCACAAGGCGGCGTCATCAATGCACTGGCCCGGGAAGGCGGCCTGAAATCGACCTTCTGGGCTGGGCCGGAAAACATCAGCCGGCGCATGCGCAATGGCGAAGTGGATATTCAGGGAGGTCCGCGCAAGGAGGTCGTGCGCTTGCGGCTGGGGTTCGCCGCCGAGGACTTCAGTTACTCCATTTCGCTGGGCCTGCCCCCACCGCCAGCAGCACCGACGGCCTTTGCACTGGACCCGGAGATCAAGCGTGAATGCATCTGGGCAGGTCCCGTGTATCGTCCGGCGAGCCTGCTGGTCGACCGGGCCGGCCCCATGATCCGGGCCCGCGAGGGACGCAGTTGGGATGTGCTGGCGCAACACACGCCAACGTTCGACAGCCTGTTCGATCAGGTGGGCAACCTTCGCTCGTCGCCGGAAGTGCTGCAGTTGCGCGAGAACATTCGCGGCTGGCGATTTTATGATCACTTTCGCAGCGACGCCGATGCGCCCGCTCGCAAGGCTCAATTGGGCACGCGGACGCCCGTTCTGCATCACGACGGGCGCGATCTGGCGGCCGCGTTGCAAACCATCCGGGAAATCGGCGAGCCCGAGGCGCTCGACGCCGCCATCAGCGACGCCTTCCCCGGCGCACGCATACACATCAACGCTCAAGGCGGCGGGCTGTTCGCGCTTGAGTTTCATCAACACGGATTGCTGCGCCCGTTGTCAGCGGCAGAATTGTCGGACGGCACGCTGCGCTATCTGTTGCTGATCGCTGCGCTGCTCACGCCCCGACCGCCCACCATGATGGTGCTCAACGAACCCGAAACCAGCCTGCACCCGGATCTGCTGCCCGCTTTGGCGAGGCTGATCATGCGCGCATCCCACAGCTGCCAGGTGTGGGTCGTCTCCCACGCGAACCGGCTCATCGCCGCATTGGAACAAGATCCTGAGTGCAACTGCATCGTGCTTGAAAAGGACCTGGGCCAGACCGGCATTGTGGGCCAGGGCGGGCTGGATGAACCGGCGTGGCACTGGCCGGATTGAAGGGCAGGACTTCGACACTGAGTCGGCTATCGAAACTTCCCGATAAGGAGTTCGAAACTGAAAGCTGACATTGTTAATCAAACATACGGCCTTTAGACCTGCCCGCTATATTTATTCACGGTGAAATGATGACGCAAGACACTTTGCCTGTTAAACCGTTTTTATATTTCGATGCAACGGGCTGCATACCCGGAATTCCAGGACTTGTGTTGCCATCAAAAAAGCCGTAAGCATACTGATGGTTCAAAGGTTGAGAAACAATCTTGTATTCATAAAAATCGTCGTCATGCAAGTCGCCGCTGCAGGGTTCATCGTAAATACCCACCGTTGCCTTTGTCCCACTCTGAATCGCGAAATATTCTGCTTTGTCATTATCGCATCCCGACCCGCCACCCATAGAAACCTTTTTCGGCAAGGTATCGACAGTAATGATGCAGACTTCGTCAAGCGGCGGGTTGATGACACCTGCAGTCCTGTAGAACAGTCCAACCTGGAATGTCCCTTTGGATGCCGCCTTTGATAGAAAGTCCGGCGGAAGCTTAATTTTTTGATCTTTCACCCATACGGTATACACAGTTATCAGCGCCAATAACACCAACGCTGACACAGCAACAAGAGTGGCTAGTTTTTTCTTGCCCATGATGTGGATTCCTTTCCTTCGGCCGGCCGCGGCCTGAACGTTTCATTTAACTTCTACTGCTCTGAACCACATTTACAGTAAAGGTCAGGTAACGTTGATAAGCAACGAGGACAGAGGTCGCGGCAAAGACTGATTCGAAATGAACAACGACGTTGTTATCGCCAAGCAGGGACGTCTGAATCAGAGAAAGACAGTGATACGCTTATTTGCGATGGAGATGGGTCTGCTAAATCAATGTTGGCTGAATACCGCGTTCGCGAAATCGGTAGAGCACGACCCCGGTGACGCCTAAAGTTTCTCGCCCGATCCAACCTCTGTGGCGGACGCCCATCCCCTGGAGGAGCAGTTGCAGGTTTCGATGGTCGCGAAGGCGGAGTGACTGACACCCCGCCCCCCCCTATCAAGCCTATCCAGGCAGCCCGACCAACACTGAAGATCAGCTACCCGCCCCGCCGTGGGCCTCTTCGAAGAAGAAATCTTTCCAGCTGTCGGCCTTGTTCTTCAGCACGCCGATTTCATGCAGTTTCTCGGCATAGATGAAGGTGCGTTGCGGCACGACGGTGAAGTCGATTTCCGGGTCGTTGACGATCTTCTCCACGAGCGGCAATGGCAACTTGGATTTCTCGACCTCGATGTAGGTCTTCGCCGCTGCGTTCTTGTCGGCCTTGATGATCTTTTCGGCCTCAGCCAAAGCGTCATAGAACGCTTTATAGGTTTTCGGGTTCTCGTCGTGGAATTTCTGTGTGGTGTAAAGGACGTTGAACGTCGCCTGGCCGCCCAGCACGTCGTACGAACTCAGCACTTTATGCACGTTCGGGTTTTCCAGTTCCTGATACTGGAACGGCGGGCTGGAGAAGTGCGCGCTGATCTCGGAACCGCCCGCGATCAACGCCGAGGTGGCGTCAGGGTGCGGCAGGCTCACGGAGATGTTGTCGAATTTCTTGTAATTGTCGTTACCGAACAGCTTGGCGGTTTCGATCTGCAGGGTACGCGACTGGAAGCCCACGCCCGCTGCCGGCACAGCGATGCGATCCTTGTCGGTGAAGTCCTGGACCGTCTTCACGTTCGGATTGTTGCTCAGCAGATAGTTCGGCATCGAACCCAGCGAGGCGATGGCCTTGACGTTCTGTTTGCCCTTGGTGCGGTCCCAGATGGTCAGCATCGGCGGCACGCCTGCCGATACCACATCCAGCGCGCCAGCCAGCAGCGCTTCGTTCATTGCCGTTGCGCCGGAGATGCTGTTCCAGTCGACCTTGATGTCCAGGCCCTGCTCTTTGCCATGCTTCTCGATCAGCTTCTGCTGCTGCACGACATCGAGGATCAGGTAGCCGATACCGAATTGCTGGGCGATGCTGATCTTGCCTTCAGCGTGCGCGCCGCTGCTCAACAGTGCGCCGAACAGACCGACCGTGGCTGCCAGTGCGGTGAGCACTGGACGTTTGTTTGAAGTCCCCATGAATTCCTCACAATGAAAGCGAAAGTGTTGGAAAGCTTCATGTCCGGCGATCCGGTCCACTCAGCGAAATGTTCTTCTAATAAGCGATCAGCGCTGCATGCCCCAACGTTTGACGGTCAGGCGCTCGACATTGCTGAACAGCAGGTTTTCCACCAGCAGACCGATGATGATCACAGCCGCGAGGCCCGCGAACACCTTGTCGGTGTACAGCTCGTTGCGGTTCTGGAAGATGTACCAGCCCAGTCCGCCCTTGCCCGACGACGCGCCAAACACCAGCTCGGCAGCGATCAGGGTGCGCCAGGCGAACGCCCAGCCAATTTTCAGGCCCGCCAGAATCGACGGCAGCGCCGCCGGAATCAGGATGTACCAGACAAAACGCAGCCCTTTGAGCCCGTAGTTGCGACCGGCCATGCGCTGGGTTTCCGAAACGCCGAGAAAACCTGCGTAGGTGTTGAGCGCCAGCGCCCACAGGACCGAGTGCACGAGGACGAAAATCAGGCTGTTCTCGCCCAGACCGAACCACAGCAGCGACAGCGGCAGAAGCGCGATAGCCGGCAGCGGGTTGAACATCGCGGTCAGCGTGCCGAGCAAGTCCCGCCCCAACTGGGTAGAAACCGCCAGTGTGGTCAGGCCGAACGCGAGGACGATGCCAATGAGGTAACCCTTGACCAGCACCGTCAGGGAGATCCAGACCTTGCCCAGCAGTTCGCCGGTTACGATGCCGTCAATGAAAGCCTGCGCGGTTTGCAGAAAGCTCGGCAGCAACAGGTCATTGCCCTGGATGCGCGCGGCGATTTCCCAGATCACGGCCAGCAGGACGAGAATCACGGCTTTGCGAACCCAGCTCAATTGCCAGATGCGTTGAACAAGCGGAATGTCGCGGGCCAGGTCTTCCTGAGTGAAAGGCTCCAGCGCAACTTCGTATTCCTCGCGAATCGGAGGTGAAAGGCTCATGGTCTTGTCTCATTTGGGCCAACGTCCTCTGTAGGAGCGCGCTTGCCCGCGATAACGGTGTGTCAGGCGATCTAAACGTCACAGGCACATCGCAATCGCGGGCAAGCGCGCTCCTACAAGAGTGAAAGTTGGCGCATTAATAGGCGATACGAATATCCTGAAACCGCAGGTCTTGCTCCACTGCGGGCGCTTCGCCTTCATCGAACAGCAGCCGGTGGATGCGCTGCGCTGACGCCTGGAAATCCACGCCACCGAGGCTTTTCAGATCGTACTGATGGCTGTTGATCTCGGCCCGCACGCGTCCCGGATGCGGGGACAGCAACAGAATCCGGTTGCCCACCACCAGCGCTTCTTCGATGGAGTGAGTCACGAACAACAACGTGAAACGCACCTCTTCCCACAGCTCGAGAAGCTCTTCTTGCATCTTGCGACGGGTCAGGGCGTCGAGCGCTGCGAACGGCTCGTCCATCAACAGGATCTTCGGCTGCATCGCCAGTGCACGCGCAATGGCCACGCGCGCTTTCATGCCGCCCGACAGGGTGTGCGGGTACGCATCGGCAAACGCGCTCAAGCCCACTTTTTCCAGGTAATGCCGCGCGCGCTCTTCTGCGTCCCGGCGCTTGAGCGTGCGCGAAGCCAGCAACGGGAACATCACGTTCTCGATCACCGTTTTCCACGGTGGCAGCTGGTCAAATTCCTGGAAGACCACGATGCGGTCCGGCCCAGGTTCTTTGACAGGCTGGCCGGCCAGACGGATCTGCCCTTCGCTGGGCTGAATGAAGCCGGCGACCGCTTTGAGCAACGTCGACTTGCCGCAGCCCGATGGGCCGAGCAGGACAAAACGGTCTGCAGGATCGATTTCGAAACTGACTTGATGAGTGGCCCGCACCACGCGTTCCGGGGTGCGGTATTCAAGGCTTACGCCCTGGACTTGCAACAGCGCTTCAGCGGTAGGCTGATTGGCCTGTTGCGCATTCAAGCGATCGCTAGCCGTGTGGCTTTGCAGAACAGCGTTCATGGAACGGTCTCCGGATCAGGACGGCGTAAATCAGAACGGCGCATCGCCCTGAATGGTGGTGCGATGCAGACGACGGCGAAGATGGTCCGGGGTCCCTCCGGCCAAGTGAATCAGGGAGCGGTTGTCCCAGAACACCATGTCGTTTTCCTGCCATTTATGCCGGTAGACACCTTCGGGGCGCACGCTGTGTGCGTACAACTCGGTGAGAATCTGCTGACTTTCGTCTTCTGGAATACCCACGATGTGCGTGGTGAAGCCTTCGCTGACGAACAGTGCCTTGCGTCCGTTTTCCGGGTGCGTGCGCACGATCGGATGGCTGACCACCGCCACTTGAGCCAACTGCTCGGCGCTGAGGGTCGGACGCCAGTTTTCGGCGTTACGGCCATCGCGATAACGCGAGGTGTAGCTGTGGACGGCCTTGCGGCCTTCGACCGCTTTACGCAGATGCTCAGGCAGCGTGTCCCAAGCCAGGTGCATATCGGCGAACAGCGTGTCGCCGCCTTCGCTCGGCAGCTCCTGGGCGTAGAGCATCGAGCCCAGGCTTGGAAGCTCTTTGTAAGACAAATCCGAGTGCCAGTACTTGCCGGCGTCACCCAGACCGACCGGCTGGCCGTTCTCGACGATGTTGGAAACGATCAGAATTTCCGGATGGTTGGCGAGCAGAAACTGCTTGAGGACGTGAATCTGCAGCACGCCGAAACGACGGCTGAAATCGATCTGTTGTTGCGGGGTGATCTGCTGATCGCGAAAAACCACCACGTGGTAATCCAGATGAGCACGATGCACGCGCGCGAAGTCAGCGTCATTGAGCGGACGGGACAAATCCAGCCCGACGATTTCCGCGCCCACCTTTTCGGCGAATGGACGCACATCGAACTGCTGATCCGGCGCTTGCGCGGACGTGGAAGCTTGGGAGGCTGCTGGCATGAGAACTCCGACTCCAAAAAAGCGTGTGACTGAAGAGTCGGAACTTTAAAGCTATAAGAAGATAAATTTAAATATCGTTAGAGCATATGCATAGCGCTGAACGAACTAGCAGCGGCTTAGTGCCATTATCGGTAACCGCATCGATACCAAATTCTTATCTTTGGATGCGAACCTGACGCGCATGATTGCGGTCTATTCCGCATCTCGCAGCGGGCATTGCCTGCGCTGGAGCAGATGTCAGGGATAACAAAAAGAGGACCAATCATGCCGGAACGCGCCAGCTTCAATGACCACTCGCAAGACAAACTTCTCGAAGACAACATGAAATTGCTGATCGCGCTGCGTCGCGCGCTGGGCACACATGCAAAAACGCCGACGCAGGTACAGGCAGTCGGCGTGAAAAACGTGGGTCAGTAATCCGACCTTTTTCTGGCTTACGCCAGATAGTGCAGGAGCGAGCTTGCTCGCGAAGCGTCGGGTCAGACGCTGCAATGGTGACTCATCAAGCCACCATCGCGAGCAAGCTCACTCCTACACGGATCTCCAGGCATACCCAAACTCTCTGGGCAGACACTAATCCCGTGGGAGCGAGCTTGCTCGCGAAGACTAACTTCCAGCCGCCGGATCTTTCACAAGACACGCCAGCCTCTTCCCGGCTGAAGCCGACCCTACAGACGCTGCAAACTTTTCGTAGGACCGGCTTTAGCCGGGAAGGCGTCGGGTATTACACCGTCGATCGAAGGGGCGTGGAAGACCGTTGGCTCACGCCTCCAGTGGTCACTGCGCCCCCGCCCCATCAGAACGCTGGCAATACCGCGCCGTCGTACTTCTTGTTGATGAAGTCTTTGACCTGCTGGCTGGTCAGCGCTTTCGACAGCTTCTCGATCGCGTCGGTGTGGGCGTTGTCGGTACGGGTCACCAGGTAGTTCACGTACGGCGAATCAGAACCTTCCAGAATCAGCGCGTCTTTCTTCGGATTCAGCTTGGCTTCCAGCGCGTAGTTGGTGTTGATCAGGTCCAGGTCGACTTGATCCAGAGCGCGTGGCAGCAGAGCGGACTCCAGTTCGCGGAATTTCAGTTTTTTCGGGTTGGTGGCGATGTCTTTCGGGGTCGCCAGCGCATTGGTCGGGTCTTTCAGGGTGATCAGACCGTTCTTCTGCAGCAGCAACAGAGCACGACCGGCGTTGCTGCCCTCGTTAGGGATGGCAACGGTTGCGCCTTCAGGCAGTTGGTCGATGGACTTCCACTTTTTCGAGTAGCCGCCGAACGGTTCGACGTGTACGCCAACACCGGTAACCAGCGTCGCGCCCTTACCTTTGTTGAAGCCGTCCAGGTATGGCTTGGTCTGGAAGTAGTTGGCGTCCAGACGCTTCTCGTTCAGTTGCACGTTTGGCTGCACGTAGTCAGTGAAGACTTTGATCTGCAGGTCCACGCCTTCTTTGGCCAGCTCAGGCTTGATCAGCTCCAGGATTTCGGCGTGCGGAACGGCAGTTGCGCCGACAACCAGTTTCTCGGCCGCTTGCGCAGCACTGATGCCGAGAGAAAGAGCAGCCGCCAATGCGGTGAACAAAAACGTCTTTTTCATGCAATGTCCTTGGGTAATCCGATCGCTCTGATGGCGATGAAGGGAAAGTGGTCGCCGCCGAACTGTCGCAATCGCGCAGCACGGCGGCGTGGGGCGAACATTACCCGGATTTTTTATTCCATTAAAAGACTTTTTAATCGAATGCTTATACCAATTTGGAAGGTCATTCGAAGTCGGCGTACGGCCCGCGTTCTTGCAGCTAGCGCTGAGGCAGATTCAGATGCTCCGGCAAGACTTCTGCCCCGCTGCTCACCAGCAGCGCAAAGTGAATGACGTTCTCAAGTTCCCGCGTGTTTCCTGGCCAGTAATGCGCTTCGAGCACACGCTGAGCCGCATCGCTGATCAGCGGCATCGGAAAGTCCAGACGCTGGCTGTAGATGCCAAGGAAGTATTCAGCCAACGGCAGGATGTTGCCCGGTTGTTCCCTGAGCGCCGGCAGGTCCAGCCGACCTTCGCTGAGATACCGATACAGGCGCTCGTGAAATTTTCCCGCCGCGACGGCCAGTCTCAGGTCAATGCTGGTGGCCGCAACCAGTCTGACGTCCACCGGGCTTGGCTGCGACGCGCCCACGCGGGTGACCTCGCGATTTTCGAGCGCTGCCAGCAACTTGATCTGAATGGACAGCGGCAAATCGGCAATCTCATCCAGATACAGCGTGCCGCCGGTGGCCGAGCCGAACCAGCCAGCGCGGCTGCTGGCCGATCCGGAATAAGCGCCTGCGGCGTGGCCGAACAGCTCGGCATCGGCATACGTCGGGCTGATGGCTCCACAGTTCACGGACACGAACAAACCCGAACGGTCGCTGCCACGATGAATGTGCCTGGCGAGCAACTCCTTGCCGGTTCCCGGCTCTCCTCGGATCAACACGGGCAGTTCAAGCGGCGCGAGTTGCTCCATCTCTTCACGCAGCTGACGGGAGCGTGGATCGATGAAGACCAGCGCTTTGGCGCGAATACTGAGGGGGCTTTTTTCGGCTTCGGGGAAGGTCAGCAGCGGGTTGTTCAAAACATCAGGATGGCTCATGGCAGTCTCCCGCCCAAGCCTTCCGATGACCTGAGCGTTAAAAAAAAGGCCGCAGCGCCTGTGCGTTCGCTGCGGCCAAAAAAGTGATCATCAATGCAGGCTCAGACGTGGCGACAGCCGAGCGACATGCCTTCACGCGCGACGCCGGGTCAGCTGTTCGATGCGTCCTTGCAAGCGGTAAAGATACGCAAAGCCCTGTTCCCATCGTTGATGGCCGGATTTGACGTTAATGTGCCCGGCGCCACTGAGGATGCCGATCTCGGCGCCCCAGTTGCGCGCCATTTCCATGGCTCGCAGGGCGCTCACGGCCGAATCGTTGTCAGAGCTGACGACCTGAGCAGGGAACGGCATCAGGTGTTCGGGAATCGGCGCAAAATTGCGAATGGCAGGTGGGCAGTTCGCACGTTCGACATCAGCAGGTGCCACCAGCAACGCACCGCGCACCTGACGCAGGGTTTCCAGGGGCGCCAGTTGCGCCCAATGGGCAACCGTCACGCAACCCAGGCTGTGGGCGATGAGGATGACGGGCGAGCTGTCCGCTGCAATAACGCGCTGCAGCTCACCCACCCAGTCTTCGCGACGTGGCTTGAGCCAGTCGGCCTGCTCCACACGCACACTGTTTGGCAGACTGTTCTGCCAATGGGTTTGCCAATGGTCGTCGGCAGATCCTTGCCAGCCTGGCACGATCAGGTAACGGATCGATTCA
>Ga0213836_100303_pt1 | contig 43681 bp, 39 predicted proteins | sample SWPATP03_FD_160578 | JGI IMG/M metagenome (GOLD analysis project Ga0213836, IMG submission 160578) | Coastal seawater microbial communities from Marineland, Florida, United States - SWPA TP0 #3 | ecosystem: Environmental > Aquatic > Marine > Coastal | place: USA: Florida | collected 2016-08-05
CCGCCATCAAGGACGTGCAGGATGCCGATTTCCGCGGCTGGTACGCCAGGAACGGCAGCGGTGCCAAGCTACTGGCCGACCTCGACGCCGTGATCGCCGCCGACATGGCCTTGTCGCGCGAAGAAGCCGCCTATGCGGAAGCCTCGCACAGCGACCTCTTGAAAAGCGCGCGCCTCCTGTACCGCCTGGCCCAGGAGCGCCAGAAGCCGGACGCCCAGCGCGAATCGGGCTACCAGGAACGCGACCTGTCCTTCATCAAGGCGCGCCTGACCCGCCTCGAGCAGTCCTTCGTGCCTGGCGTCGACCAGGCGCGCTACGCCGCCGCCCTTAACCGCTACGCCAGGATCGACCAGAAACTGCGCCCGCAAGGCCTGGACGCGCTGCTGCCGAATGCGAACACGCTCGACGCACTCTACAAATCGACCGGACTGGCCGAGACCAGCAAGCGCCTGGCCTGGATGAACCAGGACGCCGACGCCTTCCGCAAGTCGAACGACCCGTTCATCGTGCTGGCCGTGCGCCTGAACGACGTGGCGAACAGCCTGGAAGAGCGCCGCAAGGAAGTCGACGGCAATCTCGACCGCACCATCCCGCAGTACATGGCGGCCGTCATCGCCTACAAGAAGTCGCAGGGCAAGCCCGTCTACCCGGACGCCAATTCCACGCTGCGCGTCACCTTCGGCACCGTCTCGCCGTATTCGCCGCGCGACGGCCTGGTCAAGGGCCCGTTCTCGACCGTCGAAGGCATCGTCGAAAAAGCGACCGACAAGGATCCCTTCCTGGTGCCGGCGGCCTTGACCGAGGCGGTGAAGGCCAAGCGTTACGGCGTGTTCAAGGATCCGGTGCTGAACACGGTGCCGGTCAACTTCCTCTCGAGCGCGGACACGACCGGCGGCAACTCCGGTTCGGCCGTCATGAACAAGCGCGGCGAACTGGTGGGCCTGAACTTCGATTCGACCTACGAGTCGATCACCAAGGACTGGTATTTCGACACCGCGATCACGCGCGCGATCCACGTCGACATCCGCTACATGCTGTGGGTGATGAAGGAAGTCGACCATGCCGACAACCTGCTCAAGGAAATGACGATCAAGTACCCGAAGAAGTAAGCGGGCAGTTGAATGTTAAAACCGCGGCCGGAGCGATCCGGGCCGCGGTTTTTTCATGGCGTGAACCGGATCTCGAAGCGCGTCTCACCGCGGCCGGTCGCGCCAAGCGAATACGCGAACCCGTGGCGGTTGAGCACTTCGCGCACGAACATCAGGCCGATGCCCTGGCCGCCGCGCTTGGTGGTGAAGAAGGGCGTGAACAACTGGCGCGGCGCGACTTCGCCCAGCGAGTCGGCCGAGTCGAGCACCGACAGCACCGCCGCGTTCCCCTGCGCCTCGAGGGCAAGGTGGACATGGCCGCCGGCCACGCCCAGCGCCTGGCGCGCCTGCACCGCCTCGATCGCGTTCTTGACGACGTTGAGCAAGGCCTGTTCGATCAGCTGGGCATCCATCGCCGTCAAGCCGGTCTCGTCGCAACGCAGCCAGCGCAGCTCGATGCCGCGCGCCGCGCAGGCTTCGCGGTTGAGCCAGAGGATGTCGTCGACGATCGCGCGCAGGCTGGCCGGGCGCAGCTCGGGGTCGGGCATCTTGACCACCCGCGTGAAGCGGTCGATGAATTCGCCGAGGCTGACGTTGCGCCGCTTGACCGCATCGACGGCGGTGGAAAAGTCCGGCGCGTCCGATGCGGCCAGCTGCGCGCGGTAGAACAGCAGCGAATCGAGCACCGAGCAGGTGGCGGCCACGGTGTTGTTGACTTCGTGCGCGAGCACCCGCACCAGCCTGGCGTAGGTGGCGCGTTCCGAGTCTTCCAGTTCCGCCGTCAACTCTTCCACCATCAGGAAGTGGCGCGCGAAGCCGCGGTCGTAGAACTGGCCGCGCTGGGCGCGGTAGCGGCGGCCATCGAGGTCGGTCAGCAGGCGGTTCTCGCCGGGCGCCAGCGTGTCGAGCTGGGCGACCATGTCGCGCGCCCGTTCGCGCTCGCGCGGCGTGGCCGGACTGTCCGGTCCGGCCTCATGCGCCAGCCAGTAAGCGAGCGGCTTGCCCTGCGGCTGCGCCACGCCCAGCAGCGCCGCGGCGCTGGCGTTCACCAGGCTGATGGCGCCGTCGAAGTCGAACACCAGCACCGCGCTCGGCGTGGCTTCCAGCAGGCGGTCCAGCAGGCCCTGCTGCTCGCCGACGGCCAGCCGTTCGCGGTGCAGGGCGGTCAGCATCGCATTGAACATCGCCACCAGCTCGCCCAGTTCCCCCGATGCGGGCGCCGCCAGCCGGTTCGCGTAGTGCTGGTCCTGCAGCAGGTCGTGGAAGCGGCGCGTGTAGTCGAGCGGTTCGAGTGCGCGCCGGGCCAGCCGCCAGCCCGTTGCCAGGCTGGCCAGCAGCAGCAGTTCCGCGCCGATGAAGAGCAGCGGCTGCGCGGGCAGGAGCAGCAGTGCGCAGCCGAATGGCGGCACGTGCACCGCGAGCAGGTAGGCGCCGAGCCGGCGGCGCAGGCTCACGCGCCTTCCTCGTTGGTTCCGATTTCTCCCAGGCCGTGGCGTTCGAGGCGCCGGTAGAGCGCGGTGCGCGACAGGCCCAGGGTCTTGGCCACGCGCGAGATATTGCCCGTGTGCTGGGCCAGCGCCTGCTCGATCATGTGGCGCTCGACCTGTTCCAGGGTCATGCCGTCGACACCGAGGCGGGCGCCGCCGCCGGCCTCGTCGAGCTGGCCGGCGGCGATGAAGTCGGCCTGGGTCAGCTGCGCCTTGTCGACCAGCAGCAGGGTGCGCTCCAGGGTCTGCTTGAGCTGGCGGATGTTGCCGGGCCAGCTCTGGCTGGACAGCCAGTCGAGGGCCTGGCTCGTGAGCGACACCTCGCCCAGGCCGTAGCTGGCGGCCACCTTGCCCACGATGTGGCGGGCCAGCAGGGGAATGTCGCTGCGCCGCTCGCGCAGCGGCGGCAGGCGGATCGTGATCAGGTTCAGGCGGTAGAACAGGTCTTCGCGAAACTCGCCGCCGGCCACCAGTTCGGCCAGTTCGCGGTTGGTGGCCGAGACCACGCGCACGTCGGCCTGCTCGCTGCGGCTGGCGCCGACCGGCTGGTAGCGCCCGTCCTGCAGCACGCGCAGGAGTTTGACCTGGTCGCCGCGATTGAGTTCGCCGATCTCGTCGAGGAACAGGGTGCCGCCTTCGGCGCTGGCCACATGGCCCTTGCGATCGCTGCGCGCGTCGGTGAAGGCGCCGCGCACGTGGCCGAACAATTCGCTCTCGAACAGGGTCGAGGTGATCGCGCCCATGTTGATCTTGACGATCGCCTGGGCCGCGCGCGGGCTGTTGCGGTGGATCGCATCGGCGACGAGCTCCTTGCCGGTGCCGCTCTCGCCCAGGATCATGACCGGCGCCCGGGTACGCGCGACCTGCCCGATGGTGGCCAGCACGCGCAGCAGCTTGGGATGTTCGCCGACGATGCCGGAAAAATCGAATTGTTCGTCCATGGCGCGGCGCGACGGGCCGCTGGCGGGAGAGGACAACGCCAGCGTGGCGCGCACCAGTTCGATCAGCTGCGCATTGTCCCAGGGCTTGGTGAAGAAGTTGGCGGCGCCGGCCTTGATGCCGGCCACCGCCAGCCCGATCGAGCCCCAGGCCGTCATCAACAGCACCGGCAAGGCGGGATGGCGTTCGCGCAGCTGGGCCAGCAGCGCCAGGCCTTCCTCGCCGCCGGTCTGCAGCGAGAAGTTCATGTCCTGCAGCACCAGGTCGACCGGCTCGCGCGCCAGCAGCGCCAGGGCTTCCGCGGCGCTGGCCGCGCGCAGCGGTTCGAAACCGGATTGTTTCAGCAGCAGGGCCAGCGAGACCAGCACCGCGCCGTCGTCGTCGACGACGAGGACGCGGGCAGAAGGGGTTACTTGCATCGTGATGGTTTTTCTTTCGGCTTATTCGTAGTGCAGCGCTTCGGTCGGCGAGAGGCGGCTGGCGCGCCAGCCGGGGTAGAGCGCACAGAGCAAGGATAGCAGATAGATCACGGCCATCGACAGTGCCGCGGCCGCGAGGAAGACTGTCCAGTTCAGGTGTTCGCCCAGCACGCCGGTCAGCGGCAGCTGCACCAGCAGCATCAGCCCGACCACGATCGCGATCGAACTGAGCATGAACTGCTCGGCCACGATCTGGCGGTAGATCCCGGCGGCGCTGGCGCCCAGCGCGCGCCGCAGGCCGATCTCGGGGATGCGCTGGGTCGTGTTCTGCCACAGCGCGCCGAACAGGCCGAAGGCCACCATCAGCAGCATGAAGCCGGCGATCACGCCGACCACGATCAAGGGCACGGTGCGCGACTTCATCATCGCGGCGCGCGTGCTCGACAAGGGCGCGATCTGGTACGACCAGTCGTTGCGGATCAGTTTCAGGCGCGTATTCAGTCGCCGTTCGAAATCGCGCTGGGTGCCGGGCCGCACCTTGAGCAGGATGGTGCGGGCGTCGCGCTCGCCCTTGCCGGCTTCGAAGCGCGTGAAGACGAAGTTGACGGGGGCGGCCAGCTCGCCTTTGGCGCGGTAATCGTCGATCACCCCGACCACGCGGTAGGTCTCGTTGATCCTGGCGCCTTCGCCGTCGACGAATTGCTGGCCGACTGCGCGCTCGCCCGGGAACATGGCCTCGGCCATGCGGCGGTTGATGACGACCGGCCGCTGCGCGCTGCCGTTGTCGAGCTGCGAGAACCAGCGGCCCTCGACCAGGCGCAGGCCGAGCACCCCGGCCAGCGCATCGTCGGCGTCCGTCATTTCGGTATGCACCTGCTTGCCGCCGGCGCCGCTGCGGCGCAGGTCGCTGGCGATGGTCGACATCGCGTAGGGCTCGAAGCTGGCGAAGGCGACGCCGGCCACCTCCGGCAGTTCGGCAAGGCCGCGCCGCAGGCTTTCGTAGCGCGTGGCGTCGATGCGCTCGTCGCGGTGGTGGCCCGTGTCGATCGCCACTGTCCACACGCCGCCGCCCTCGAAGCCCAGCGGCATCCGGTACAGCTGCACGTAGCGCAGACCGAAGGCGGCCACGCCGAAGACGATCGCGAAGGCCAGCAGGATCTCGAGGCTGAGCATCAGGTTCCTGGACTTGCGCTTCCAGGTCAGTTTCAACAAATGGCGGAACATCAGATGGCTCCCTTCAGGGCGTGGACAGGATCGAGGCGCGACATTTTCCAGGCCGGCAGCACGCCGGAGAGCAGGCCGAAGACGGTGGCGATGAGCATGCCCCAGCCGAAGACGGCCAGGTTCAGGTCGACCTGCAGGTAGGGGATCAGGCCGGCGCCTTCCAGCCAGGCCAGCACGCCGGCCGTGGCGCCGAGCGCGATCAGTCCGCCCACGAGGCAGAGCAGCACGTTTTCGATCACCAGCTGCACCGCGAGCTGGCTGCTGGTGGCCCCGAAAGCCTTGCGCACGCCGATCTCGGACCGGCGTTCCATGATGCGGCCGGTATTCAGGTTGACCAGGTTCAGGGCCGGCAGCAGCATGAAGACCAGCATCGCCACCGCGATCCCCGTCATCAGCTTGCCGGCGCCGGCGTCGAGGCCGTCGTCGCTGTTGGTCAGGATGCGCGCGAACAGATCGAGCTTGCTGTCGGCCCAGAAGCGGATCGTCTTCCATTGTTTCGGATCGTCGTGCACCACGCCTTTGGCGATCTGCGCGACCTGCTCGCGGATGCGCGGCAGGTCGGCCGCGTCCTTCGCCAGCACCAGCGCCGTGAACATGCCGGTCAGGTCGTTGCGGTAGCCGCTCGAGGCGAAGGTGGAGATCGGCGCCCAGATGTCGGCGTAGGCGTTCAGGTGCATCGCATCCTCGACCACGCCGACCACCTCGAACACCTGGCCGCTGACGTCGATGCGCTGGCCCAGCGCCGCTTTCGCTTCGCCCGGGAACAGGCGCTGCGCGGTGCTGGCGTTGAGGATGGCGATCATGCGTCCAAGCGCGTCGTCGGCGGGCGTCGGCAGGCGGCCCGCCAGCAGACGGAAGTCGAGGACTTTCCAGTAGTCGGCATCGGCGCGGCGCATCTGCAGCTCGCTCACGTTGTTGCCCTGGTAGACCGACACGCTCGTGGGGAGGGTGAGGGCGGCGACGCGCTCGACGCCCGGCATCGGCTTCAGGTATTTCTCGATCAGCTTGAAGCCGGGCGGCGTGCTGCTGCGGGCGCGACCGTCCGGGCTGTCCATGCGCATCATGAACACTTGCAGGAAGCGCTCGCTCTTGCCTTCGACGCCGGAGGGACGGAAGGCCGTCTCCAGCAGCGAGGCGATCACCATCAGCACCACCAGCGTGAGCACGATGCAGAGCAGGTTGATCGCGGTGAAGAGCTTGCGGCGCATGAAGACTTTACAGGCGGTCAGCAGGTAGTTGCGGAACATGCGGCTCTCCTCAGGCGACCAGCTGGCCGTCGAACACGCGCACGATGCGGCTGGTGCGCTTGGCCTCGCGTTCGTCGTGGGTGACCATCACGACGGTCGTGCCCTCCTCGTTCAGTTTGAGCAGGATGTCCATGACTTCCTCGCCCATCTTGCTGTCGAGGTTACCGGTCGGCTCGTCGGCGAGCAGCACTTGCGGCTTGCCGACGATGGCGCGCGCAATCGCCACGCGCTGCTGCTGGCCGCCCGAGAGCTGGTTCGGGTAATGGTCCATGCGGGCGCCGAGGCCGACCTTTTCGAGGGCTTCGCGTGCCAGGCGGCGCCTTTCGCCGGCCGCCATTTTCCGGTACAGGAGCGGCAGCTCGACGTTGTCGATCACGCGCAGGTCGGGAATGAGGTGGAAGCTCTGGAAGATGAAGCCGAAGGTGCTGTTGCGCAGGCCCGCGACCTGCTTGTCGCGGTAGCGCGTGATCGGGATGCCGTCGACGTCGATGCTGCCCTGGCCGGGGCGGTCGAGCAGGCCGATGAGGTTGAGAAGCGTGCTCTTGCCGCAGCCGCTGGGGCCCATCATGGCGACGAATTCGCCGCGTCGGACGTGCAGGTCGACGTCCTTCAGGGCCAGGGTTTCGACCTTGTCGGTGCGGTAGGTCTTGCTTACTTTGTTCAGGCGGATCATGTCAGTCCCTCGTCTTGTTGTTCGTTAGTTGGAGATGCGAATGCTGTCCTGCTGCGCGAATGCCTTGGTGTCGGAGACGATGAAGCGTTCCCCCAGCCTGGCGCCGCCCATGACTTCGACCAGCTTGCCGTCGCTGCCGCCCAGCTGCAGGCTGGTCTTGCGCGCCATGCCGTCGCGGATCGCGAATGCCGCCTGCTGGCCGCTGCCGTTGAAGGCGGCCCCGGCATCGAGCACCAGGACGCCGTTTTTTTGCGCGGTGACGATGTTGACGTCGACCCGCATCTTGTTGCGCAGCAGCCGGTTGTGCGGCTGCGCCAGGTCGACCAGCAGTTTCACGGTGCCGTTCTGGATCTCGGGCAGGATGGTGTGCACGCGCCCGGCGAGCTGCTCGCCGTTCTGTTCCACCCGCACTTCCTGGCCCGGCGCCAGCAGGCGCGCATGGAAGTCGGACAGGGTCGCCTCGACCCGGTAGTTGTTCATTTCCGAAACGCGCGCCAGCAGCTGGCCGGCGCCGACGCTGGCGCCTTCTTCCTGCACCAGCCAGGTCAACATGCCCGGGAAGGGCGCACTCACCCTGGCCTGGGCCAGCATGCGTTCCTGCTGGGCGATCTGCTTTTTGAGGATCGCCTTTTGCAGGTTGGCGGCGTCGACGCTGCCGGCGGTGGCGCGGCGCGCATCGACGATCTGCTCCTTCGTCTGGCGCAGCTGGATCTCGGTGCGCTTGAGGTTCAGCTCCGCGCCGAGCAAATCTTCGCCCGACACCAGCCCGCTCTGGCGCAGCTTCTGGTTGCGTTCGTGGCGGGCGCGCGCCGACAGCAGGTCGAGTTCGAGCAGTTCGATGCTGCTGGTGAGCGCCTTGTGTTTCTGGTCGAGTTCGACCGCCAGTGTCTTGATCCGGTTTTCCTGCTGCGCCAGCTGCTCCTGCAGCGCTTCGAGGGCGAGGCGGATCTCGCGGTCGTCGAGTTCGAGCAGCAGGTCGCCCTTGTTCACTTGCTGGCCCGGCTTGGCATGCACCTTGGCCACGCGGCTGGCGGCCGGGCTGGCCACGACTTCCTCGTGCACCGGGATGACGATGCCTGCAGCGTTGACGGTGTTGGCGACGTCGCCGCGGCGCACCGTCGAGACGACGATGTCGGCCGCGTCGACGCTGGGGCGCAGGGCGCGGTTCAGGCCCCAGCCGGCGCCGGCCAGGGCGGCGAGCAGCAGCACGCCGGCCAGCATGTGCAGGCGCTTGCGGCGCAGGAGGAAGGCGGGGTCGAGGGCTTGGTCCATAAGGGAGTGCTGTGAGTCAGGGGCAGTGGGTCTTGATGCCTCTATTGCAAGGCCCGTGCCAGCCCTGTTTGCCCCGTGCGGCGTGCGGCGCGCGACGGTCTCGTGCCCGCCTGCGGGCACCGGTGTCCGGAACCGGACAGTGCTGCTTGCGCAATCGGGCCTGCTCTCGCATAATCGCCTGCTCAGTTGCCATCGCCGCCCCCGCCGCCCACCAGGCGCCCGCCTTCCCGTTACTGTCGCGAATGAACGAATCCCTTGCCGTCCTCGGTTTTTCCACCACCCCGCTCGAACTGATTTCGTTTGCCCTGGCAGTGACGACGGTGCTGCTCAACATCCGCCAGAACCACTGGGCCTGGCTGTTCTCGATTGCCTCGTCCGCCACCTATGCGGTCGTGTTCTTCGATGCGCGCCTGTACGGCGACAGCGGCCTGCAGCTGGTCTTCATCGCGGCCTCGGTCTGGGGCTGGTGGCAGTGGCTGCGCGGCGCCGGCGAAACCAGGCTGCGCGTGACGCGGCTCACGCGCGGAGGCTGGGCCTGGACGCTGGCCGGCTGGGGTGCCGCTTACTTCGCGCTGTCCTGGTTCCTCAAGACGTACACGAATACCGACGTCCCGCACGCCGACGCTTTCCTCACCGCCGGCAGCCTGGCCGGCCAGCTGCTGCTGGCGCGTAAAAAAGTCGAGAACTGGCATGTGTGGCTGGCGGTCGACGTGCTGTACGTCGGCCTCTACCTCTACAAGGACCTGCATGTGACGGCGGTGCTGTACGCGGTGTTCGTGGTGCTGGCCGCGCGCGGGCTGCAGTCCTGGAGCAAGCTGGCGAAGGTGGCGGCATGACTGTGCGCCGCATCGCCATCCTGGGCGCCGAATCGTCCGGCAAATCCACCCTGTGCGGCGCGCTGGCGCGGCGTTTCGATACGCTGTGGGTGCCCGAATACCTGCGCGAATTCGTCGACACGCAGGGGCGCGTGCCTTACGAGGGCGACCAGATCGGCATCGCGCTGACCCAGCGTGCGCGCGAGGATGCGGCTGCCGTGCAGGCGAACGAATTCCTGTTTTGCGACACCACGCCGCTGATGACGGCGCTGTACAGCCGCGTGTACTGGGGCCGGGTCGACGCGCAGTTGGAACGGCTGGCGGCCACGCACGCGACGCACGATTACGCGCTGACCCTGGTGACGGCGCCCGACACGCCCTGGGTGGCGGACGGCCTGATGCGCGAATCGGAAGAAGTGCGGCAGCGCGTGTTCGCGATGCTGGTGGCGGACCTGGACGCGCGGGGCGTGCGCTTCGTGCTGGTGGAAGGCGACCTGCCGCACAGGCTGCGGCAGGTCGAGGCGGCGCTGAAGGTGCTAAAGCCGCTTTAGAAGTCGAACTGGGCCGACAGGCGCGCCGTCCGCGGCGCGCCCGGCAGCAGGTAGCCGCCCAGGTCCTGGGTGACGTCGCGCCAGTAGAACTTGTCGAACAGGTTGTCAACGCGGGCGCGCAGGGTGACGTTCGTCGCGCCCAGCTTCAGGCCATAGGCCGCACCGATGCCGACCACGTGGTAGCCGGCCACGTCGACCGTGTTTTCGGGATCGAAGGTCTTCTTGCCCGCGTATTGCCACTGGCCGTTGAGCTTCAGGCCGGGCACGGCGGCCACCGCGTACTCTCCCCAGACGGTCGTTTTCAGGTCCGGCACGTTGGTGACGCGCTTGCCGTCCAGCGCGGCGTCGCCGGTATCTTCCTGGCGTGCGCGCAGGGCCATCAGCGAGGCGCCGTAGGCCAGGCCGTTGGACGCGCGCTGGGCCGACAGTTCCAGGCCGCGGTGCTGGCGTTGGCCGTTGCGCACAAAGGTGTTGTTCGCATCGGTGTATTCCAGGCCGTTGGTGATCTGGAAGACGGCGGCGTTGACCGACACGCCGTCGCCGACGATGGCCTTGGTGCCGAGCTCGAACTGCTTGGCGCGGTTCGGGCCCAGGTCGGTGTTCGCGTTCGTCGTTTCGATCGGCGCCACGCCGCCCGAGTCCAGGCCGTGCGCGAGGGTGCCGTAGACGTTCCAGTTCTTGTTGACGCTATAGACCAGCGAGAGGTTCGGCAGCGCGAAGCTGGCCTTGTCGTTCACCCAGGGCTGATCGGATTCGGGCTGCTGGCGGCTGGCCACCTTCACGTAGCGCAGGCCGGCGTGCAGCGCCAGTTGCGGCGAAATCGTGACGATGTCCTGCACGTAGATGGCGCGCTCGCGGTCGCTGAAGCGTTCGTAGACCGGGCCGGTGGTCGGGTTGCCGGGTGCTGGATCGGTGATGCGCGGGGTGTAGAGATTGCTGTAGCCGGCGTAGTCGTAGACATAGTCGCCGTAGCTGTTGTGGCGCTCGGCATAGCTGGCGCCGACCGTCAGCAGGTGGCGCACGGCGCCGCTGGCGAAGCGGCCCTGGAGCTGGGCCTGCAGGCCGAACGGCGTCTTGCGCTCGCCCACGCTCTGGTAGTCGTAGACGTCGTAGTCGCCGTTACCGCAATAGCCCGGGTAGTAGCCGTCGCCCTCGTTGCTGCAGCCGTAAGGGAAGGCGGTGAAATCGTCGCGCTTGAACCAGTGCTTGTTGGCGCTGACAGTGGCGTTCCAGTCGGCGTTCAGGCGGTAGGCGAAGCGCAGGCCGAGGTTGGCGCTGTCGGTGTCGACCGGCTTGGTCCAGGGCTGGGCGTTCAACAGCAGCTTGGGCGACACGTTCGTCGGCAGGTCGACGCCGCGCGTGAGCTGGTAGCCGGGCGCGGTGACCTGCTCCTTGTGCTGGAAGTCCATGTCGAGCTGCAGCAGCGCGTCCGGCGTGACTTGCCAGTCGAAGGCGCCGGATGCGAACTGGCGCTTGCCGTCGGCGCCACGGACGTAGGAGCGCAGGCGGTCGGCGGCGGCGTTGATGCGGTAGCCGAAGCGGGTGTCGTCGAAGCGGCCGCCGATGTCCATCTCGCCGTGCAGCGTGCCGCGCTCGCGCGCTTCGAACGTGACCGAACGCAGCGGCGTACTGGTCGGACGCTTGGTCACGAAATTGAGCACGCCGCCAGGCGCGGCCAGGCCCGCCTGCAAACCGGCCACGCCCTTGAGCAGCTCGAAGCGCTCCTTGTTCTCGAGCGGGATTTGGGTGTCGCCGGCGATCGCGATGCCGTCCTTGCGGTAGCCTGAATTGTTGTTCAGTTTGAAGCCGCGCACCGAGAACTGCTCGGCATAGCCGACCGCGTTGTAGGCGTCGCCGACCGAGGCGTCGTACTGGGCGGCGTCGCTGGCCGAACGGATCGACAGGTCCTGCATCTGGCTGCGGCCGATCGCCACCACCGAGGCCGGGATGTCGATCAACGGCATGTCGGCGAAGCCGCCGATGCTGGCGTGGTCGCTGACGGCCCATTTGCTGGCGGTGACGAAGACCGAGGCGACGGGTTCGGTTGTTTGTGCGTTGACGGTGAACGCTTGCGCCAGCGCGCAGGCGAGGAGGGAATGCTTGAAGACGGGTTTCATTGGTTTGCTCACGGATCGAGCGGCGCGAGAACGTGCCGCTTTTGTAAAAAAGCCGGAGCCAACGTGGGGGAAGGGCAAACAAGATGAACTGCTTGGCGCGCTTTCCTTCGCTGGCATTATCCAGATCAGGTACGAAGGGTATCTCTCACCCGGAAACACGTTCCAGGACCCCTAGCGAGGCGCGAGTGTAGCACGGCCTGTGCAAGCCGTGGTGGTTCTGCCAATGCGTGACGCCCGGCGGCTACACCTCCGCCGTCTCCCGGAACGGCGTGGCATGGCCCTGCTGCGGGCGCGCGTGCAGCAAATGGCGCTGCAGCGTGGAGCGCGTGCTGGCCTCGATGGCGCGCCAGTTGTCGCGGCGCTGGGCGGCGCGCTTGCGGTGTTTCGAGGGCATGTCGGCCAGGGGCTTGAGGTAGAACGGCAGCGCTACCCGCCAGGCGCCGTCCGGGAGTTCGACGCCGCCCAGGATTTTCCAGAAGCCGTCATAGGCGTTCGCGAAATGCTGGATCTCGTCCGGGTCGTAGGCGATGTGGGCCGTGCACTTCACGGCCATGACCTGCTCCATGTCGACCGCCCGCGCCAGGCCCTGCATCGCGGCGAAGCAGAAGAAGCTCGGCGAATTGTTCGGGAAGCAGGCCTCGAAGGCGTCGAAGGCCTCGCCCGAGTCGGTCCAGCGCCCCTGGTTACGCGCCATAAATGCGACCAGCGGCGCCGCCACGCCGGCGAACCGGCCCTCGATCCAGGAGTAGGACAGGCGGTGCAGCACCTTGCCGTCGGCGACCAGCGCAATCGTGAGGTCGCCTTCGGCTCGCATGCGCGGCGCCGACTCGAGCCGGATCAGGAAAGCATGCTCGCCGACCGTCTGCTCCCACAGGATCAAGCCGCCGCCCCCGTACACGGCCGCCTTGTAGACCGCATCGAAAGTCGTCTCTTCGAAGCGGTAGTGCGAGAGGGCGCATTGCACCCGCTGGCGCGTACGCAAGCCGCGCATCAGGTAGCCGCCGTGGCCCAGGTGAGGGAAGGGATCGCCGTTCGCCGGCGTCAGTACGTGGTTGCGGTAGACGTCGAGCCGGCACAGCGCGGCATGGGCGCGATAGTGGCGCAGCACGCGCGCGCTGCGCAATACCGCCTGCGTCCAGGACGAGGAACGCGGTTCGCTGCGGCGGGCCAGCCAGTAACGGGTCAGGTGAGCGAAAATCATGGAGCGCTCCGTGGAAGAGGGCGGGTTGCGGACAAACGCATGTTGTCCCACCCGGCCATTCCCGGCGGTGCGATTGCTCAAGGGAAATAGATTCTCTGTGGCAATATTTTGGACGGAGTCATTCTCCTCGTCCGAGCGCAGCGTCAGCATCGTCAACCTTCTCCCGGCTTTTCTTGTCGTTAAAGCATAGTTCCTACTTGCAAGATTAACACAAGACCAACGCAATCCGCGCGCGGCCGGGGCAGATTCTGTTCCATACTCTTCCCTCCCCATTTGCGGAGAAGACCATGGCCTATGAACTGTTCTACTGGCCCACCATCCAGGGCCGCGGCGAATTCGTCCGGCTGGCGCTGGAAGAGGCGGGGCAAGCGTATGTGGACGTGGCGCGCGGCGCCGGCGGCGTCGACGATTTGATGGCGGCGATGAAGGAGGGCGACACGCCGAGCTTTGCGCCGCCGTTCCTGAGAACGCAAGATATGACGATCGGCCAGACGGCGGCGATCCTGATGTACCTGGGCGAGCGCCACAAGCTCGCGCCCCAGGAGACGAAAGGGCGCCTGTGGACGCACCAGCTGCAGCTGACCATCGCCGACCTGGTGAACGAGGTGCACGATACGCATCATCCGGTCGGCAACAGCCTGTATTACGAAGACCAGCAGGAAGAGGCGCGCCGCAGGGCGGCCGATTTCACGGCGGCGCGCATCCCGAAATTCCTGAATTACTTTGGCCGGGTGCTGGGCGGGCAGGACTACCTGCTCGGATCCGACATCACCTACGCCGACCTGTCGCTGTTCCAGGCACTCGAGGGACTGGCCTATGCCTTCCCGCAGGCGACCCAGCGCGCGCTGGCCGGGCATCCGAACCTGGAAGCATTGCGCCGGCGCGTGGCCGAGCGGCCGCGCATCGAGGCCTACCTGGCCTCACCGCGCCGGATTGCCTTCAACGAGGAAGGCATCTTCCGGCACTATCCGGAACTCGACAGCTAGGCGTCAATCCCAGTGCGGCCCGAAGTCCGGGCTGACCAGGCGCTCGCCGCGCTCCAGGGCATCGATCGCGGCCAGATCGTCCATGCCCAGTACCAGTTCACGTGCTGCCAGATTGCTCGCCAGGTTCTCGCGCCGGGTCGACGAGGGAATCACGGTGTGGCCTTGCGCCAGCAGCCAGGCCAGGGTCACCTGGGCCGGCGTCGCCTGCAGGCGCGCGGCGATCGCGCCAATCACCGGGTCGGTCAGCACCATGCCGTAGGCGAGCGGCATGTAGGCCGTGATGCCGATGCCGTGTTCGCGCGCAAACGCGGCCACGGCGCGGTTCTGCAGGTAGGGATGCAGTTCCACCTGGTTGGTGGCGATGTTGGCCGCACCTACTGCGTCGATCGCTTCCCGCATCAGGGGGATCGTGAAATTCGAGACGCCGATCGCGCGCGTCAATCCCAGCGTGCGCGCTTCCAGCAGCGCCGCCATCGATTCGGCCACCGGCACCGCGGCATTCGGCGAAGGCCAGTGGATCAGGGTCAGGTCGAGCTGGTCGAGGCGCAGCTTGTGCAGGCTTTCCTTCAGGCTGGGGATCAGCGCGTCGCCGGCCAGGTGCTCGGTCCAGATCTTGGTCGTGACGAAGACCTCGGCGCGCGGCACGCCGCTGTCGGCCAGGGCTTGTCCGACCTCGGCTTCGTTGCCGTAGATCTGGGCGGTGTCGATGTGGCGGTAGCCGAGGTCGAAGGCGTTGGCGACGCTGTCGATGACGGTCTGGCCTTGCAGGCGGAAGGTGCCGGCGCCGATGGTTGGCATGTGCATGATGAGTTTCCTGTTGGGTGATTAAACGAGTTCTGCTTCTTTTGCGACCGGGCGTGCGACACGGGCGTCGCGCTTATCCAGCCGTCCGGCCAGCGTGGTGAGGGCCAGTGCGCCGACCACGATGAGGGCGCCGATCGGGGGCGTCGCCATTAGGCCGAGGTGTTTCAGGATCACGCCGCCGCCCCAGGCGCCGAGCGCGATGCCCAGGTTGAAGGCGGCGATGTTCAGGCCCGAGGCCATGTCCACCGCTTGCGGGGCATCGCGCTCGGCGCGCTGCACGACATACAGCTGCAAGGCCGGCACATTGCCGAAGGCGACCGCGCCCCAGGCCAGCACGGTGGCCACGACCAGCAGCGGATGCGGCGCGGTGAAGGTCAGGATCGCCAGCACGGCGGCCAGCAGCGCGAACACGATCTGCAGCGCCCGCACCGGGCCCTTCTTGTCGGCCAGGCGGCCGCCCCAGATGTTCCCGGCGGCGACCGAGACGCCGTAGACCAGCATCACCAGGCTCACGCTGCTTGGCGCGAAGCCGGCCACGTCCTGCAGGATCGGGGCGAGATAGGTGAAGGCGATGAAGGAGCCGCCGTAACCGAGCGTGGTGATCGCATACACCAGCAGCAGGCGCGGCTGCCGGAGGACGGCGAACTGTTTGGCGAGGCTGGCCGGCTTGCCCTGGCCGATGGCTTTCGGCACCAGGATCGCGCTGCCGATCATGGCGACGACGCCGAGCGACGCCACCGCCAGGAAGGTCGACTGCCAGCCGAACTGCTGGCCGATCCAGGTCCCCAGCGGCACGCCGGTGACCAGCGCCACGGTCAGGCCGGTGAACATCAGGGCGATCGCGCTGGCCGCCTTTTCCTTCGGCACCAGGCTGGTGGCGATCGTCGAACCGATCGAGAAGAACACGCCGTGGGCGAGGCCGGTCAGCACCCGCGCCGCCATCAACGAGGCGTAGCCGGGGGCGATCGAGGCGACCAGGTTGCCAAGCGTGAAGAGCAGCATCAGCGAAATCAGCAAGGTCTTGCGCGGGACGCGCGCCGTGAGGGCGGTCAGCAGGGGCGCGCCGATGGCGACGCCGAGCGCGTACACGCTGACCAGGAGGCCGGCGGACGGGACGGACACCCCCAAACTGGCGGCAACGTCGGGGATCAGCCCGACGATGACGAATTCGGTGGTGCCGATGGCAAAGGCGCTCAAGGTGAGCGCCCAGAGGGCAAGTGGCATGGTGGCTCCTGAAGCAATGGATTGGACAGGCATGCAGTGTGCGTGAAGCGGGCTCGAGGAAAAATCCCCTGGCGTACAATAGACTTTTGACTGGGAGTCACGAATGATCGATGTGGAAGCCTTGATTGCATTCTCCGCCGTCATGGATGCAGGCTCGTTTTCCGGCGCCGCCGAACGCCTGGGGCAGACCCCGTCGGGCGTCTCGCGCACCATCGCGCGCCTCGAAAAGCAGCTCGGCCTGACGCTCCTGCACCGCACCACGCGCCGCCTCCAGCTCACCGACGAGGGCGCCTGGCTGCTGGAACGCGCACGCAGCTTGCTGGCCGATCTCGCAAATACCGAAGCGGAAGCCGCCGCGCGCCGTTCCCAGCCTGCCGGCCTGGTGCGCGTGAACGCTGCGACGCCCGCGCTCGGCCATCTGCTGGCGCCGCTGGTGCCGGCTTTCCTCGACGCCTACCCGCTGGTGCGGCTGGAGCTGACCAGCGGCGAAACCGTCGTCGACCTGATCGAGGAGCGCGCCGACCTCGCCATTCGCATCGGCAGCCTGCCCGATTCGACCCTGAACGCGCGCAGGCTGGGCACGAGCCGGCTGCGGGTGCTGGCGGCGCCCGCCTATCTGGAACGCCATGGCGCGCCAAGCAGCGTGGCCGACCTCGCGCGCCACCGCCTGCTGGGCTTCGCGGCGCCGGCCACCCTGAACACCTGGCCGCTGGCGCATGGCGGGGCCGAGGGCTATACGATCGCCCCGGCCGTGACCGCCTCGAGTGGCGAAACGGTGCGCCACCTGGCCCTGGCCGGGGCGGGCATCGCGTCGCTCTCGAACTTCCTCACGCGCGACGACCTGGCCACGGGACGGCTGGTGCCGGTGCTGGAAGAGGCGGCCTTGCCCTGGTCGCAGCCGGTCTGGGCGGTGTTCTACAAGCAGGGCGGATTGGCGCCGCGGGTGGCGGCACTGGTGGACTTCCTGGCGCGCGAACTGGGGCCGGTGCTCGATGGCTGAGTTTTGGCGCAGCGCAACAGAGCGAAACGTTGCGCGAACTTCAACGAGGCGCTACGCTCAATAGAGCAGTCACCAAAAAAACAGTTCAACCAACCTGAAAGGAAACGCCATGAGTTCAGAGGTCAAGCCGGTCGAAGAGGGCATGCACACCGTCACCCCGCATCTCGTTTGCGCCAATTGCCACGAGGCGATCGAGTTCTACAAGAAGGCCTTCGGCGCCATCGAAGTCATGCGCTCGCCGATGCCCGACGGTAAGGTCGGCCATGCCATGCTGCGCATCGGCGACTCGCCCCTGTTCCTGGCCGACGAATTCCCCGATTACGGCTCCTTCGGCCCGCTGACCCTGAAGGGCTCGCCGGTGACGATCCACCTGTCGGTGCCGAACGTCGACGAGCTCTGGGCCAGCGCCACCGCCGCCGGCGCCACCGTGACCATGGAACTGGCCGACATGTTCTGGGGCGACCGCTACGGCAAGCTGACCGACCCGTTCGGTCACCAGTGGTCGCTGGCGACCCATATCAAGGACGTGTCGCCGGAGGAGATGGAAGAGGCGATGAAGCGCGAGTGCGCGTAATCACCTGAAGTTACCGGGCTGATCCGTCAGCCCGCCGCCGCATGCAGGTGCTCATACAGGATCGCACTGCCGATCACGATCAGCACCACGCCCCCCACGATCTCGGCGCGCTTGCCCACCAGGGCGCCCAGGCCGCGCCCCAGCATCACGCCCAGGGTCACCATGATGAAGGTGGCGCAGCCGATCGCGGCGGCGGTGGCGAAGATATTCACGTCGATGAAGGCCAGGCCGGCGCCGACGATCAGGGCGTCGATGCTGGTCGCCATGCCGGTGACGGCCAGGCGCAGGAAGGAGTGGCTGTTCGGTTTTTCTTCGTCCGCCTCGGGCTCGCCCCAGCCCTCGTGGATCATGCGCAGGCCGAGCGCCCCCAGCAGGATGAAGGCGATCCAGTGGTCCCAGGCCTCCACGTAGGGCGCTGCAGCGTTGCCGAGCGCCCAGCCGAGCAGGGGCGTCAAGCCTTCGATCACGCCGAAGATGGCGCCGGTGCGCAGGGCCTCGCGCAATTGCGGGCGTTGCAGGGCCGCGCCCTTGCCGATGGCGGCGGCGAAGGCGTCGGTGGACATGGCGAGGGCGAGCGAGGCGGTGGCGACGAAATTCATGGGGTCTTGGTCTTCGGAGAAGCGCAGATTGTAGCCGAGACCGGGTCGTGCAGCCCAGCAGCCCGGCGCCGCACGCGCGGCTGTGAACATTTGCACAAGACCGCGCGGCCACGTAGACTGGGCCGGCCAACCGCGCACAAGGAGAAGAGCTTGGACACCCATGACGACATCGACGCAATCGACATCGTGATCGTACCGCCCACCCACGACCTGGGCGACGGCTTCCAGGTGCGGCGCGCGCTGCCCAGCCGCCAGCGGCGCATGGTCGGCCCCTTCGTCTTCCTCGACCAGATGGGCCCGCACGTGTTCGACGCCGGGCGCGGCCTCGACGTGCGCCCCCATCCGCACGTCTGCCTGGCCACCGTGACCTATCTGTTCGACGGCGAAATCCTGCACCGCGACAGCCTGGGCAGCGTGCAGGCGATCCGTCCCGGCGAAGTCAACTGGATGACAGCCGGGCGCGGCATCGTCCATTCCGAACGCACCGACAGCGTGCTGCGCCAGGGGCAGTCCAGTCTGTTCGGCCTGCAGTGCTGGGTGGCGCTGCCTGCGCGGCACGAGGAAACCGATCCCGCGTTTGCCCACGTCGCGGCCGGCGCGCTGCCTTTCATCGAGGGCGAGGGCGTCGAGGCGCGGGTGGTCGCCGGCAGCTTCTGGGGCCGGCGCGCCCCGGTCGCCACGCTGTCCGATATGTTTTATGTCGACGTCAAGCTGAAGGCCGGCGCCCGCATCGCCATGCCGCCGGAATACCCGGAGCAGGCCATCTATATTGTCGAGGGCCGGCTCGACCTGGGGCGCGACGGCGTCTTCGAGCCGGGCCAGCTGGTGGTGCTGAAACCGGGCGCCGAGGTCATGCTCGGCGCGCCCGGGCCGGGGCCCACCCGCGTCATGCTGCTGGGCGGCGAACCGATGGATGGCCCGCGCTTCCTCTCCTGGAATTTCGTCGCCAGCTCCGCCGAACGCATCGAGCAGGCCAAGCGCGACTGGCAGGCCGGCGCCTTTCCCCGGGTGCCGGGCGAGACCGAGTTCATTCCGCTGCCCGAGTCGCAAGGCAAACCGGTGCGGTATCCATAGCCAGGCAATAAACAGGGGCCCGTCAGCGAAGGTGTTGCAAGCGAGATATTATTGGCTGCTCTTCAATAAATAAGGAGCAAGCCGTGACGCCAGCCACCTTTACCGCTGCCGATGTCCAGCGCATCGCCGCCTTTTCCGATGGCGACCAGGGCGGCAACCCCGCCGGGGTCTGGATCGGCGAGGCCTTGCCGCCGGATGCGGCCATGCAGCGCATCGCCCATGAGATCGGCTATTCGGAAACCGCCTTCGCCGCACCCCTGGGCGACGGCTGGCGCGTACGCTATTTCTCTCCCGAATCCGAGGTGCCTTTCTGCGGCCACGCCACCATCGCCCTCGGGGCGGCGCTGGCCGCCGGCCACGGCGACGGCGTGTACGGGCTGTCCCTGAACGACGCGGCGATCACGGTCGAAGGACGGCGCACGATCGGTGCCGGCGGGGCGGTGCTGACCTCGGCCGCGCTGCAGTCGCCGCCGACGCGCAGCGCGCCGGCGCCCCAGGATGTCGTCGAACGCGCGCTGGCGCTGTTCGGTTACGGACTGATCGATCTCGATCCGCGCATTGCGCCGGCGCTGGCGCATGGCGGGGCCGGGCACCTGGTACTGGCCTTGCGCAGCCGCGCGCTGCTGGCCGCCATGCGCTACGACCTCAACGCGGGCCGGCGCTTCATGCGCGAAGTCGGCATCGTCACCGTGGTGCTGGCCTGGGCCGAAACCGAGACCCTGTTCCACACCCGCAATCCGTTCGCGTCGGGCGGCGTCTACGAAGACCCCGCCACCGGCGCCGGCACGGCGGCACTGGCCGGCTACCTGCGCGATCTGGATTGGCCGCACGGCGGCGCGATCGACGTCGTGCAGGGAGAAGACATGGGCATGCGCTCGCGCCTGCGTGCGGAAATCGGGGCCGCGCGCGGTGGCTCGATCCGGGTGTCGGGAACGGCGCGCGCGCTTTGAAAACCGTATTTACGGGCCCAAAAATGTTATCAAATTGAATTGAGGGGGAAAAGCACGCTTGCTCATCCATTAGATATTTCACCCAGGATTGATAATTATCACGTAGCAAGTTTCTTACGTAAAAATCAATCCTAGGAGTTATCGATCATGGAGATGTACCAAGCAAACCTCACCCCCCAAGGAAACGCTGGTGCGATCCGCCTTTTCGGTAGCCAGCAGGACGCGCAGCAGACGCTTGAACATCTGCCGTTCACCATTCGGCGCGTTGAAACCGAGGATGATTTATTAAAAGCGGTGCGGATTCGCCATGCCGCCTACGCGCGCCACGTGCCCGACTTTGCCCGCTCGCTGGCCTTGCCCGAAGCGGCCGATTACGAGAGCGATACCATCGTGCTGCTGGCCGAGTCCAAGCTCGACGGTACACCGCTGGGCAGCACGCGTATCCGTACCAATTTGTTCCGGCCACTGGGTGTGGAAGAGTCGATCGAGCTGCCGGACTGGCTCCAGGGCCGGCGTCTTGTCGAAGCGACCCGCCTGGGCGTCGACGAGCGCCGTACGGGACGCATGGTGAAGATAGCCTTGATCAAGGCCTGCTACATGTATTGCAAGCAAAACGACATCGAGTGGTCGGTTGCGACCGGCCGTCCGACCGTGGCGCGCCAATACGAGCAGCTGCTGTTCTCGGACGTATTTCCGGGAAAGGGCCTGATTCCGCTGCAGCATGTGGGCAACCTCGAGCACCGTGTGATGGCATTCGAAATCGAGACGTTCGAGGCGCGTTGGATTGCAGCCCGCCATCCGCTGTTCAAATTCTTCTTCGAAACGCAACATCCCGACATCGACGTCGGGCCTAAAGCCGAGCCTCGCCTGACCCGCGTACGCATCCCGAAGCGCAGTCCGGCAGCGGCTGTCGATATCGGCCGGCAGGGAATCGTCTTCGCTTAGTAGATATTGCATGACGGCATCAAGCTAACATTGTATCCTTGCGCATTATCAGATTGCGGATATGCTCCTGCATTCTCGTAGCCGCTTGTGATACCGCTTATGCCGCCAAAAAAACCTGTCTCACACCGTGCTGCATCCTCGCTCATGGCCAATCTGGCCATGGAACGGGTGCTGCGCGTGTTCGCGTACTACCTGATCCCGGTTGGCATCGGCCTGTTCTCGCTGGTCGCCTTGTTGTTTTGGCACAACCAATACCAGGTTACCGAGCCCGCCGGACTGCCTTTGCGCGTCCTATTGCAGAAGGACGACGCCGCTGCCTCGCCGGCATCCGTTCTTGCCCGCCTGGCTTCCCAGCCGGCAGTGCCGGGCTTCGACACCAATCTCAGCAACTACCCGGCATGGTTTGCCTTCTCTCCCATGGCGGCCTCGGTCGACCAGGATGTCATCGAATTTCCATCGCGTCATGCGCTGGCGATCCGCTGCTGGGATGCGGTAAGCTTGCGGCTGCTCGGCGACGCCAGCCGCAGCTATTCGAACGGTGCGATCACGGCGGTCAAGGCCGGTTTCGAGTTGCGCACGACGCCCCTGCCGGCACAGGTGCTCTGCAGCGGCACCTTCGCCGGGCCGGCGCGCGTAAGTGTCGCCCAGTGGTCCTCCGAACAGTTTGATTTGTCGGTCGAACAATACCATCGCAAGTCGGGCCTGCTCGACGGCGGCATGATCGTGCTGGCCCTGTTCGTACTGCTGACCGCGCTGATCAATCGCCAGTCGCTGTACGTGCTGTTCGCCGGCTGGCTGATCCTCAATCTGCGCGTGGCCGCGCTCTCCGCCGGCTGGGACATCCAGTGGCTGGGCCAGACCGTTCCCGCCGACTGGCTGCTGCTGTCGCGCTCCGTGACGATCACCCTGTACGGCATCTCCACGCTCACCCTGTATCAGAACCTGTTGCGCGAGAGCCTGGACGACCTGCGCTACGCCGCGCCGATGCGCGTCATGCAATGGCTGTGCCTGCCGATGCTGATGGCGGCCGTGGTGGTTCCCTACCACGTCTATCTGCCGATGCTGTGGGTGATTTGCACCTGCTGCCTGTCCTTGATGACGATTGGCCTGTTCAAGGTGATCGTTGTATCGCGTAACCGGGTCGCGTCCTGGTTCGCGGCCTCGTTCGCGCTGACCTTCGTCGCTTCGCTGTCCGAGGTCTTGGCGGCGGCGCTGGGAATGCGCGAGATGATCGGCGTCGTCAACAGCGTCACGGCTGCCCTGGCATCGAGCCTGCTTGCCGCCCTGGCAGTCGCCGAGCAGATGCGGGCGGAGACGGAAAAGCGCGAGGAAGCCCAGGAAAAGCTGGAGCATGCCTACGAGGCCATGCCGGTGGGTTTGTTCACCCTCGACATGCATGGCCACTTCCTGAGCGCCAATCCGGCCTTGCGCAAAATGCTGGATGTGAACATTTTCGAGCCGGGGCGCACCGCCTGGCACCATTTCTTCAGCGCAGGGATTTGGGTCGAGCTGCACGAGCAGGTGCACGGCCTCAGCGATGCCGAACTCGAGATCGCCAATCGCGACGGCAGCCGCCGCTTCCTGGTCAGCGCGACGCTGGCACGGGGGCGCATCGAAGGCGTACTGCAGGACGTCACCGAACGCCACAAGGCAACCGAGCAGTTGCGGTTCATGGCCAACAACGATCCCTTGACGCGCGTCTTCAACCGCCGCGGCATCGAAAAGACGTTCGAGGGCGCCGCTACCTCGCTGGCGGCGGGCAAGCCGATGGCGATCGCCTACATCGACCTCGACCGCTTCAAGCTGATCAACGATCTGTTCGGCCATGGCGCCGGCGACGAAGTGCTCAAGCAGGTATGCGAACGCATGGCGATGATGCTGTCGGGCGGCCAGCAGATCGGCCGCGTCGGCGGCGACGAATTCGTGATCGTGATGCCGGATACGGCGATCCCGCTGGCCTCCCTGATTTGCCGCGGCATCGTCGACCGCATCGGCAGCACGCCCTACCGGGTCGGCGACAAGGCCTTCCACGTGCGCGGCTCGGTCGGCCTGATCGAGGTCTCGAACGGGATGCCGATGAAGGATGCGATTTCCACCGCCGACCGCGCCTGCCGCGAAGCGAAGGACGCCAGCGACGGCCTGGTGATCTACGAGCGCAATGCGGCCGCCTTCCATGAACGCGAGGCCGAGCTGAACCTGGTCGCCAAGCTGCAGGGGCCAAGCGCGACCGAGGGCCTGTTTATCGAAATGCAGCCGATCATGTCGCTGAAAACCCCGCACGATTCGCTCAACTTCGAAGTGCTGCTGCGCATGCACGCACCGGACGGGCGCGTGATGCCGGCCGGCGCGCTGATCGGTGCGGCCGAGAAGTGCGGGCGCGCCGGCGTGATCGACCGCTGGGTGCTGTCGACGACCCTGGCCTGGATCGCGGAAAACATCTCGCGCCTCCCGAACACCCGTTTCGTGTGCATGAATCTGTCGGGGGCCTCGCTCAACGACGAGCGCTTCGTCGCCGACACGCTGGAGATCCTGGCGCGCCACGTGCACGTGGCCAGCCGCCTGTGCATGGAAATCACGGAAAGCGTCGCCTTGCACGACCTCGACAACACGCGCCGCTTCATCGACCAGGTGCGCAATTTTGGCGTCAAGGTCGCGCTCGACGATTTCGGCGCCGGTTATACCTCCTTCTCGTATTTGAAGGAACTGCCGGCCGACGTCCTGAAAATCGACGGCAACTTCATTGTCAACATCAACGCCCACCCGGCCAACGTGGCGATCGTCGAAGCCATCGTCAGCCTGGCGGTGAACCTCGGCATGAAGACCATCGCCGAATGGGCCGAAGACGCCGCCACCGTGCAGACGCTGGCCGAAATCGGCGTCGATTACGTGCAGGGCTGGGCCGTGGCGCGCTCGATGGCGCCGGAACGCATGCTCACGGCCACTTCGTCCGCCAGCTTCATCCAGGACCAGGAACTGCTCGACATGCTGCCCAACCTGGGCAAGGGCGCGGCGCTGGATTTACGTGGGATTATGAAGTTTCATTGAGGCGGAACGGAGCTTGCGCCCACGCCACCCCAGCCTTACTGAATCGTCGCCAGCGTCGGACGATGCACCCGGTCCGAATCGATCAGCAGCAGTTGCGCACGTGCGGCCTTCAGGGTGGCGACGTCGCGCGCCAGCGGGCGGTCGGTCTGGGCGGCGATGCGCGGGCGCCAGGATTGCTGGCGTTGCAGGGAAGGGGCGGCTTCATGGCGCTGCAGCGTCGATGCCGGCGTTGCGGCGGCCGGCGCCGGCGTGTCTTCCGCGCTCTCCGGCGCGGCGGCGGCCACCAGGCGCGTCATGCGCGTGCCGCTCTCGCAGGGCTGGTCGGTCAGCGTCACGTGGCCTTCCACGTCGACGCATTTCAATACTTCCGATCCGGCCAGGGCGGCGGGTGGCGCGGCAATTGCCGCGCAAAGGGCGATCATTGGCAAAACAATGCTCAGCTGGGTGGCCAGGCGCTTCATGGCAGGCTCCTTCAATACGATGGAGTCATTGTCCCGGCCGGGCCCGCCTCACTCTGTTCGGTGCCACACGGAGTGGAATTATTGTCAAAAAAACCACGGATGAGCTAGCTCGTCAGCGGCGCTCGGCCACCAGCTGGATCTCGACCAGGTAGCCGTGGTGCAGGTTTGGCACCGGCACCACCGCCCGCGCCGGCTTGTGCGCACCGAATACGCGCGCATAGATGCCGTTGAAGGCGGGCCAGTACTCCACGCCGGCGAGGTAGGCCGTGCACTGGACGACCTCGCCGAAGCCGCAGCCGGCGGCGCGCAAGACCTGTTCGCATTGCGCGAAGACGGAATCGCACTGGGCCTCGAAGGAGGCGTCGGGCGCGACGACGCCCTGGGCCGGCAGGATCCCCGACAGGAACACCAGGCCGCCGGCCGCCACCGCCTGCGAATAATGCCCGGCGGGCGCCGGCAGCTCGCTCGACTGGATGAATTCCATCAGGCGACCAGTGCGCCAAAGCGCGACAGGTCGACGTTGCCGCCGCTGATCACGATGCCGACGCGCTTGCCCGCCACCGGCACCACGCCGCACAGGGCCGCCGCCGCGCCCAGGCAGCCGGTCGGCTCGACCACCATCTTCATGCGCTCGGCGAAGAATTTCATGGTCTCGACCAGCTGCGCGTCGCTGACCGTGACGATGGCGTCGACGCGCCGTTTGATCACCTCGAAGTTATGCTCGCCCACATGGGTCACCATGGCGCCGTCGGCGATTGTTTTCGGCACGCCGATGTGCACGATCTCGCCTTTCGCGAGCGACTGTTGGCCGTCGTTGCCGGCTTCCGGCTCGACCCCGATGACCTTGCAATCGGGCGACAGGCCGCTCGCCGCCAGCGCGCAGCCGGCCAGCAGGCCGCCGCCGCCGAGCGGCACCAGCAGCATGTCGAGCAGCCCCACTTCCTCGAACAGTTCGCTGGCCGCCGTGCCCTGGCCGCAGATCACGTCCGGATGGTCGTAGGGGGGAATCAGGGTCAGGCCGCGTTCTTCGGCCAGGCGGCGCGCGATCTCTTCGCGGTTTTCCGTGTAGCGGTCGTAGAAGATCACGTCGCCGCCGTACTCTTTGGTTGCCTGCACCTTCAGCGCCGGCGCGTCGCTGGGCATGATGATGGTGGCGCGGATGCCGGCCAGGCGCGCCGACAGCGCGATCGCCTGCGCGTGGTTCCCCGACGAGAAGGTCAGCACCCCGGCGGCGCGCTGGGCGTCGGTGAAGCGTGCGATGGCATTGAACGCGCCGCGGAATTTGAAGGCGCCCATGCGCTGGTAATTCTCGCACTTGAAGAACAGTTCGGCGCCGAGGCGGGCGTTGGCCGTGCTGGAGGTGAGCACCGGCGTGCGGTGCGCGGCGCCGGCCAGGCGCGCGGCGGCCTGTTCGACGTCGCTGTAGTGGAGGAGGGCGGTATCGTTCATGGGAGTCGACAAGGTAAAAGAAGTCAGGGAGCCAGCGGCAGCGCCAGTTGCACCAGCAAGCCGCCGCCGTCGCGGTTACGCACGCTCAGTTCGGCATTGTGGCGGCTGACCACGCGTTCGACGATCGCCAGGCCGAGGCCCGCGCCGTTGGCCTGGCCGCGCGCGGTATCGAGGCGGGTGAACGGCTTCATGAGCTGGGCGATCTGGTCGTCGGGCACGCCGGGGCCGTGGTCGCCGATCTCGACGACGGCGCGCCGCCCTTGCGGGGTGCTGCGCACGTGGCAGGCGAAATCGAGTTCGGTGACCTCCTGGCCGGGCGTGCGCGCGTAGCGGCGCGCATTCTCGACCAGGTTGTTGATCACGCGGCGCAGGTCGATCTCGTTGCCGAGCACCTGGACGTTGTCTTCGATGTCGGTGCTCACGCGCATGCCGGGCAGGCGCATCGCATGCTGGGCGCAGTCGGCCAGCAGGTGCGAGATCTCGACCGGCACGAAGCTCGATGCCTCGGTCGGCTTGGCGTAGTCGAGGAACTGGCCGATGATCGCGTCCATCTGCGCGATATCGGACTGCATGCCTTCGCGCGCGTCCGTCGACAGGTTCGCCATCTCGAGTTCGAGCTGCATGCGCGCGAGCGGCGTGCGCAAGTCGTGCGAGATGCCGGCCAGGATCACGGCGCGGTCCTTCTCGACCTGGGCCAGGTCGTCGACCATCTGGTTGAAGCTGCGGTTCGCCTCGGCGATCTCCTGCGGGCCTTTTTCCGGCAGCGGGGTGGGGCGCTCGCCCTTGGCGATCGCCCGTGCCGCGGCGGTCAGGCGCGCCAGCGGCAGGTTGATCAGGCTGGAAATGAAGGCCGCGCCCAGCAGCGACAGCACGCCGACCACGCCCGCCCAGCCAAGCCACTGGATGCGCGTCAGGCCGGCGATGCGTTCGCGTTCGAGCATCAGCCAGTACTGGTCGTCTTCGATACTAAAGCTGATCCAGAAGCCCGCGATGCCGTTCACGCGGCTTGAAAAACGGGTCTGCGGGCCGAGCTTTTCGCGCACGGCGGCCGCGATTTCGGGCATCAGGGGGTTCGCCGGCGGCGGGTCGACGACGTCGGTGTCTTCGAGCGTGAACACGCGCACGCCTTCGTTCGACACCAGCTCGAACATCAGTTCCTTGCGCAGGTCGGGCGCCGAGTGGGTCAGTGCCGCCTTGGTGAGGGTGACCACGGAGACCACCAGTTCCGCCGTCTGCTGGACTTGCGGGCCGCGCTGGAAGACATTGAGCATGCCGATCCACGAGCCCATCGACAGGGTCGTGAGCAGCGACAGCAGGAAGAAGGTGCGCCAGAACAGGCCGCTCCTGACCCAGCCCATGCGCTTGCCGCGCGACGGCGAAAGCGATGCGAACAACACTAGCGCGGCTGTCCTTCAGGGATGAAGACATAGCCCAGGCCCCAGACGGTCTGGATGTACAGCGGGCTCGATGGATCCGGTTCGATCAGCTTGCGCAGGCGCGAGATCTGCACGTCGAGCGAGCGGTCGAAGACTTCGTATTCGCGGCCGCGGGCTAGCTCCATCAGCTTCTCGCGCGACAGCGGCTGGCGCGCATGGCGCGCGAACACCTTCAGCACCGAGAATTCGCCGGTGGTGAGGGGCACGGTCTCGCCGTTTTTTTTCAGGGTGCGCGTGCCGAGATCGAGCACGAACTGGCCGAACTCGAAGGTCTGCGGGGTTTCCGAGGGCGCGCCCGGGATCTCGTCCGGACCCTTGCGGCGCAGGACGGCGCCGATACGGGCCACCAGTTCACGCGGGTTGAACGGCTTCGGCAGGTAGTCGTCGGCGCCCATCTCGAGGCCGACGATGCGGTCGACGTCTTCGCCCTTCGCCGTGAGCATGATGATCGGGGTCTGGTCGCCGGCGCCGCGCAGGCGGCGGCAGATCGACAGGCCGTCTTCGCCGGGCAGCATCAGGTCCAGTACCAGCAGGTCGTAGCGTTCGCGCAGCCAGAGCTTGTTCATCGCCGGCGCGCTTTCGGCCGTGACGACCTGGAAGCCCTGCTCGGTGAGGTAGCGGCGCAGCAGGTCGCGCAGGCGCACGTCGTCGTCGACAACCATGATCTTGGCGCTGTGGCCGCCGCTGGCCGACGGTGTTGCGTTGTTGCCCATATTCGGTGTGGAAGCTGGATTCATATGCTGTCAGTTTGTCAGATTCATGTCGCTATGGTAACTTCTCTTCGCGCCGCATTCAGGATTTACATACAGGGCATTACATTGTGTTACAAACTTTACCCAATTGGGCTTATACCCCAGCGCCGTTCCACATACACTGGGCACCAATGAAGTACAGCTTATCCGTTTATCCAGCACCACGGAAGAGGAACACCATGACAAATGCGCTCGACAAAACCAATGCAGCAGCCCAGGCCCAGGGCCGGCTCGCCCGCCTGGCGCGCCATGGTGTCGCTATGGCCCTGCTGGCCTGTGCCGGTATCGGCGCGGCCCAGGCACAATACCATGGCCGCCGCGACGACGCCCAATTGCAGCCGCCGCCAAGCACCCGGTCGGATCGGGTGCAGGCGCCGGCGCCGCAAATCGAACAGCCGCGCGAGCAGCGCGGGTATGAGCTGGTGCGCGACCAGCAGCGCGAGCAGCAGCGCGCCTATGAGGAGCAGCGCCGCGCCGTCCAGGTGCAGCAGAGCGACTCGAATCGCGAGGGCGGACGCCGCGGCGGGCGCCTGACCCCGGACGAACGGCGCGACCTGCGCCGCCAGATCAACGAAGCGGGCGCGGACATCTATCCGAACGCACAGCGGCGCTGAGCCACTGCCGTATTCAGGGAACACGAAGCCGGGCTAATCCCGGCTTTTTTCTTGCCATTTCCTGCAAGTTTGTCTTGATGGCCGTCATTTTTAATGACGATCCCCGTGTATTGTTGTTATCTATTATTTATTTATGCCGGACAACATGGTAGTGTAACGGGTTGCGATCCTTGATATATCGTCAAGGATGCCGCTTTCATCTGGAGCACGAACGTGTCCGATACTGCTGTCGTCATGCCGCCTGCCTCGGGCGCCCGGTTCGATTCGACCGGCCCTGAACATTGCATCCAACGCCGCGCCGACGGCGTCCATGCCGACCCGGCCGTGCTCGGCACGACCGTGCTGGCCGCGATCGACGCCATCCTGCGTTCGGGCAGTCTCCTGCAGGGCATCGATTATCCGGTGCTGATGAAGGCGCTGTACGGCACCGGCCCGGCACTGCCGAACGGGCCGGATGGCCAGCCCAGCGTGCGCATCGCCAGCGACATCGTCCCCTTCGGCCAGCAGCGGCGCGGCCTGTACCGCTCGGTGCGCATCGCCGGCGGCGAGGCCGAATACTGCTTCGAGCCCGTCTTCCTCGGCGGCCCGGGCGGGGAAGACATCCCGGCCCGTCTCGACTTCGACGAATTCGTGGCCGACATGTGGAACAAGGGCATCCGCTTCGGCATCGACATCGCCGCCGTGCGCGCCGGGATCGCCAATCCGGCTGCCGGACGCGTCGTGGTGGCGCGCCGCCTGGAGCCGGTGGCGGGCACCGATGCCACCGTGGTCGAAGTCTCGGACGACATCCACCGCAGCGACGCGCCGCGCCAGCTTTCCAACGGCAAGCTCGACCTGATGTGCTTCCAGAACCGCTTCCCGCAAGTGCAGGGCGGCACGCGGCTGCTGCAAAAGCTGCCGACCCGGGCCGGGCAGCCGGGCTTCGAGCTGTCGGGCATCCGGATCGAGCCGGCGGCGCCGGCCGACCTCGATTTTTCGACCTATGCGGGCGAGGGCACCAGCGTCGACAAAAGCGCGGCCGGCGAATTCCTGGTCGCCGCGCGCACCGGTTTCCTGAACGTCGACCCCAAGACGCGCCGGATCGCCGTCGGCGACAAGATCGTCAGCCGCGACGGCGTCAGCGCCCGCACCACCGGCAACCTGCAGCTGACCGGCGACTACGAGGAATTCGGCGACGTCCAGGAAAAGCGCGTCATCGAGGGCAACGGCATCACCGTGCACGGCGACGTGTATGGCGAGATCATTTCGCGCGGCGGCATGGTGCGCCTGCGCGCCAACCTGGTGGGCGGCAGCGTCCACAACAAGCGCGGCGACATCCAGGTCGACGGCGTGACCGCCAAGGCGACCATCCAGGCGACGGCGGGCACGGTGACGCTGCAGCGCGCCGAGAACTGCGTCGTTTCCGGCACCCGCGTGCGCATCGAGCAGGCGCTCAATTGCGAGATCATCGCCGACGAGGTCTCGATCGGCAACGCCGAAGGCTGCGCGGTCGCCGCGCGGCGCGTGACGATCGACAGCACCGCGCCCTGGCGCGGCAGCGAAATGCTGGTGTTCGTGCTGGCCGCCGACTGCGGCCGGATCGACGAGGTCTTGCAGCAGATCGGCGCCCGCCTGGCCCAGTTCGACGCCGCGATCAACGCCTACAAGACCGAACAGGCCCAGCTGTGCGCCCAGCCGGCGGTGCGCAAATACCTGGAAATCGCCGCGCGCGTGCGCAGCGGCGAGATGGTGCTGACGGCGGCCCAGGCCCAGCAGTTCAAGCAGATGGGACAGGCGGTCGCCACCGACCTCGCCCGCATCGGCGAAGTCTCGACTGCGCGCAAGGCGGCCGAGAAGGAAAAGGCCGAAGGGCAGGCCTTGTTCGACCGTTTCATGGCCCAGCGCAGCGAGCGCACGGCCGGCAGCGCAGTCGCCCTGCGCCTGCTGGGGGGCGACACCCAGGTGCGTTCCCTGCCATACGATCCGGACGGCGCCTGCTTCTACGACCTCGCGCCGCGCGAGATCAAGGTGCGCCTGCGCGGGAACGAGGGTACACCGCTGCATGCGGCCGCCACGGGCAGCTACGCCTGGCCCGCCGGCGCGGCCTGAATGGCGCGATGCGATTGAATGATGGCGTAGGGAAATTTTGATTGCACGCAACTAGTGCGCAGCGGCAAAGTTCTACCATGATGGCTGTTACCGAAAGGACCCCATCATGCACATGGACACATCGGCTTTTCGCCCTGCGGACGATCAATACCTGAGCTTCAAACTCGGCGGCCTCGAATACGGGCTCGATTTCGGCAAGGTGCAGGAACTGCGCATCCTGAAGTCGCTCGAACGCTTCGCCGCGGACGGCGCCATCGTCGAAGGCGTGGCCCTCTCGCGCGGCGTCATCATGCCCATCGTCGACATGCGCGCCGCCTTCTGCGGCCACCCGGTGGCGACCACGCCGACGACCGACGTCATCATCCTCAAACTGACGACCTGCGTGATGGGGATGGTGGTCGACGGCGTCACCGACGTCGTGACGCTGGCGCCGGAGCAGATTTCGCCGATTCCCGGCGCCGATGGCGGGGCGATCGACTACCTGATCGGCCTCGGCGTGACCGAAGGCCGGCGCCTGATCCTGGTCGATATCGACCGCCTGATGTCAATCGATAAAAAGACCAGTACGCGCCAGGTGGCGTAGGTGTCGTAGCGGGTTCGGCTCCGGGTGGAGCCGACCACTTTATGCTGCCAGCCCTTCCAGCTGTTCCTGCACTTCCAGCCACTCGTTCTCCAGCGTCGCCAGGTCGCGCACGCAGAACGCCTGGTCCGCCACCAGCGACTTCAACTTATCCTTCTTGTCGGCGTCGTAGATCGTCGGATCGAGCAGGCGCGCGTCGATATCGGCTTTCTTGGCATTCAATTTCGCCATCTGCTCGTCGACCCGCTTCAGGCGGTTCTCCAATGGCTTCTTGAGGGCGGCGATGCGCTGGCGTTCTTCGGCGCCGAGGCGCTTCTGTTCCTTGCGCTCGGCCGGCGGCACGGCGGGCGCCGCGACGGCAACCGGCGCAGCGACGGGCGCCGCTTTCGGCATCGGCAGCAAGTCCGTCCCTTTTCCCAGCTTGGTCTTGAACAGCCAGTCCTTGTAGTCGTCCAGGTCGCCGTCGAAGGGCTGCAGGCGGCCGTTGGCGACGATGATGAATTCGTCGGTCGTCGCGCGCAGCAGGTGACGATCGTGGGACACCACCACCAGCGTGCCTTCGAACTGGGCCAGCGCCATCGTCAGCGCCTCGCGCGTCTCCAGGTCCAGGTGGTTCGTCGGCTCATCGAGCAACAGCAGGTTAGGACGCTGCCAGACGATCAGGGCCAGCGCCAGGCGCGCCTTTTCGCCGCCCGAGAAGGGACGGATCGGGCTGGTCACCATGGTGCCCGGGAAGTTGAAGCCGCCCAGGAAGTTGCGCAGTTCCTGCTCGCGCACGGTCGGCGCGATCTTCGCCAGGTGCCACAACGGCGATTCGTCGTGGCGCAGCATCTCGACCTGGTGCTGGGCGAAGTAACCGATCGACAGGCCCTTGCCGAGCGTGGCGTCGCCCGTCAGCGGCGCCAGTTCGCCGGCGATGGTTTTAATGAGCGTCGATTTGCCGGCGCCGTTCACGCCCAAGAGACCAATCCGCTGGCCGATCGTCAGCGAGAAGTTGATGTCGTTGACGATGGTCTTGGCGCCGACCTTGTCGCCATGGCCGTCGAGCAGCGGATAACCGGCATCGACCTTGTCCATCACCAGCAGCGGATTCGGCGCGGCCAGCGGCTCGCGGAACTCGAACGAAAACTCGGCGGCCGCGCGCAGCGGCGCCAGTTCTTCCATCTTGGCGAGCTGCTTCATGCGGCTCTGGGCCTGGCGCGCCTTGGACGCCTTGGCCTTGAAGCGGTCGATGAAGGACTCGAGGTGGGCGCGTGCGCGCTGCTGCTTTTCCATCGCGCTGGCGGCCAGGATCATGGCGGCGGCGCGCTGGCGCTCGAAGGACGAGTAGTTGCCCGAATAGCGTTTCAGTTTGCGTTCGTCGATGTGCACGACCACGTTCACGATTTCGTCGAGGAAGTCGCGATCGTGGGAGATGATGACCAGGGTGCCCGGATAGCGTTTCAGCCAGTCTTCGAGCCAGATGATCGCGTCCAGGTCCAGGTGGTTGGTCGGTTCATCGAGCAGCAGCAGGTCGGAAGGGCACATCAGCGCCTGCGCCAGGTTCAGGCGCATGCGCCAGCCGCCGGAGAAGCTGGCCACCGGCTGCTGCATCTGGTCGAGCGTGAAGCCCAGGCCCAGCAGCAGCTGTTCGCCGCGCGACTGCACCGTGTAGGCGTCGGCGTCCATCAGCGCGCCGTGCACGTTGCCCATCGCGATGCCGTTTTCTTCCGTGTGTTCGGCCGCTTCCAGGTCGTCGAGTTCCTTCTGCAGGCGGCGCAGCGTGACGTCGCCGTCGATCGCGTATTCGAGGGCGGGACGGTCGAGTGCCGGCGTCTCCTGCGCCACGTAGGCCATGCGCCATTTGGCGGGAAAGTCGATCTCGCCCTGGTCGGCGTGCAGCTCGTTGCGCAGCATGGCGAACAGGCTGGATTTACCGGCGCCGTTGGCGCCGATCAGGCCGATCTTGTCGCCGGGGTTCAGGGTCAGGTCGGCGTTGACCAGCAGCGGCTTGATGCCGCGCATCAGGCTGACGTTCAGGAAGCGAATCATGCGTGTTCTATTCTTTCGTCGTGCTTGTTTAAGCGTTCTGTAGCTGCTCGGCGGTCAGCAGGAACACTGCCTCGTCGCCGGCGCTCGTGGTGAGCCAGGTCAGGCCCAAATGGCCAAAGGCGGCTTCGGCGTATTCGGCCTCGTTGCCGATTTCGACGACCAGGATGCCCTCTGGGGTCAGGCGTTCGGCGGCGCCGGCGACGATCTTGCGCACCAGGTCCATCCCGTCCGCGCCGCCGTGCAGCGCGATCTGCGGCTCGCGCAGGTATTCCGGCGGCAGCTTGCCCATCGAATCGGCGTTGACGTAGGGAGGATTGGTGACGATCAGGTCGTACTTTTTAAAGGGGACGTTTTCGTACAAGTCCGATTCGATCGGATTGACGCGGCCCTCCAGCTTGTAGTCGCGGATGTTTCGTTCCGCCACGGCCAGCGCATCGGTCGAGATATCGACCGCGTCGACGACCGCGTTCTGGTAGACGTCGGCCATCAGGATCGCGAGGCAGCCGGAACCGGTGCACAGTTCGAGCACGTTCTCGACCGCATACGGATCGGCCACCCACGGGCTGAACCAGTTCGGGATCAGCTCGGCGATGAAGGAGCGCGGCACCAGCACGCGCTCGTCGACATAGAAGGCATAGGTGCCGAGCCAGGCTTCGTTGGTGATGTAGGCGGCCGGCACGCGTTCGCTTGTGCGGCGCTCGATCACGGACAGCACTTGCAGCACTTCTTCCGGCAGCAGTTTCGCGTCGAGGAAAGGGTCGAGGCGGTCGAGCGGCAGCTTCAGGGTATGCAGCACCAGGTAGGCCGCTTCGTCGAAGGCTTCGGCGCTGCCGTGGCCGAAGAACAGCTTGGCGGCGTTGAAGCGGGTGACGGCGTAGCGCAGCAGGTCGCGCGGGGTGCTGAAAGGTGTCGTGGTCATGGCGGTTTCTCGCGGTCTGGGATTCTGGATCGGGGTTAGACGGCCAGCAAATTTTCCAGCGTGCGGCGGTAGATGTTTTTCAGTGGGTCGATGAAGCGCAGCTCGACGTGTTCGTCGATTTTGTGAATGCTGGCGTTTGGAGGCCCGAATTCTATCACCTGCGGGCAGATGCGGGCGATGAAGCGCCCATCCGAGGTCCCGCCGGTGGTCGAGAGTTCGGTCGCCACGCCCGTCTCAAACCGGATTGCGTCGCACACCGCGTCCGACAGCGTGCCCTTCGGCGTCAGGAAGGGCAGGCCGGACAGGGTCCATTCCAGGTCGTACTCGAGGCCGTGGCGGTCGAGGATGGCGTGCACGCGCGCCTCCAGCCCCTCGGCCGTGCTCGCGGTCGAGAAGCGGAAGTTGAACTCCAGCGTCAGCTGGCCGGGAATCACGTTGTTCGCGCCGGCCCCGGCGTGGATGTTGGAAATCTGCCACGAGGTCGGCGCATAGTATTCGTTGCCCTCGTCCCACACTTCCGCCGTCAGCTCGGCCAGCGCGGGCGCGGCCTGGTGGATCGGGTTGCGCGCCAGCTGCGGATAGGCGATATGCCCCTGGATGCCCTTGATGACGAGGTGCCCCGAGAGCGAGCCGCGGCGCCCGTTCTTGATCATGTCGCCCAGGATGTGGGCGGACGTCGGTTCGCCGACCAGGCAATAGTCGAGCGTGACGCCGCGTTCTTCCAGTAGTTCGCAGACGACCACGGTGCCGTCGACGGCCGGGCCTTCCTCGTCGCTCGTGATCAGGAAGGCAATCGAGCCGAGGTGGTCGGGGTGGGAAGCGATAAATTCTTCGCAGGCGATCACCATCGCCGCGATCGAGGTCTTCATGTCGGCCGCGCCGCGGCCATACAGTTTACCGTCGCGTACCGTCGGGATGAACGGCTCCGACGCCCACTGGTGCACGGGCCCGGTCGGCACCACGTCGGTGTGGCCGGCAAACACGAACACGGGCGACTCGGTGCCCTTGCGCGCCCACAGGTTGGTGACGCCGTTCGATTCGATCGTCTCGCACACGAAGCCGAGAGGCGCGAGCAACTCGGCCAGGCGTTGCTGGCAGCCCTTGTCCTGCGGCGTGACCGAGTCGAGCGCGATCAGCTCGGCGGCCAGTTCCTGGGTGCGCGAGGTCTTGATCATGCGGCCCCCGTCAGGCGGGCGTAGTTGTCGGGACTGAAGCCCACGGCCAGCGCGCCATCGCCTTCGAGCACCGGGCGCTTGATGACGGAGGTATGTTCAAGCACCAGTTCGAGCGCGGAGGCCTTGTCGATCACGGCCGCCTTGCGCTCGTCGGGCAGATTGCGCCAGGTGGTGCCCTTGCGATTGACGAGCACTTCCCAGTCGAGCGTGTCGAGCCAGCGCACCGCCGTCTCGCGGTCCAGACCCTGCTTCTTGAAGTCGTGGAAGGTGAAGTCGTGACCGTTTTCAAGCAGCCAGGTGCGGGCTTTCTTGACGGTGTCGCAGTTGGGAATACCGTATATTGTAATTTTCATATATTAATCAATAACTTACCTTGGGTTGTTACTCTCGCGAATGCGCGCGTGGCGCGCCCAAGTGGTACAAATGTGGATACTTGATTCGTCGCGGTCAAGGCTAGTTGTGTAGGTCTCCCCGCTGTTCAGGCGGAACACCAAGCTGTCGTGGTTGCTAAAATTGGTAATTATCAATGTTGATGTGCCTAAAGCACAACATCTGCGGCATAATCGCACTAGTGTACAGAAGGAAGCGCCCCTAAGGGTGCACACCCTTTTAAGCCAGTCTCACACATTAAACTTAACCGTCCTAGTTTAGCTAAGGAGTCTCCACGTGGCAGAAAAGCATCCCTATACATCCGGCCCTGCTGGAATTGTTCAAACAGTGGTGCAGCTTAGGCGCTCTTTCCCTGCTCAGGTAAATTCGGATACTCTCAAGAAGCTAAACATTGCCCCGAACAATGAGGGCTACATTCTCAACATTATGCGATTCATCGGTGTACTGGACAGTACGAACAAACGTACTGCCGATGCAGTTGCGGTGTTCAATAAACACGATGATAAGGAGTTCGAAGCAGGCTTCGCGCAGCTCGTCTCAAACGCGTATCAAGACTTGTTCGAACTGCATGGAGAAGGGGCGTGGAGCCTGCCAACTGATAAGTTAATCTCGTACTTCCGAAGCACTGATCACACAAGCGATGTTGTCGGCAAGCGGCAAGCTTCTACGTTTTCGACATTGGCGAACATTGGAGGTAAAGTCGAGATTTCGCCGCGTCCTGCCCCTACTAAAGCCAAACGAGGCGATTCAAGCAAGGCGGCAAGCAATGGTAATGGCGTAAGGTCAAATAAATCGGCGAAGCCACCAAAAGCGGATCACGTTGAAAGTCCTCCTGCCGCTATGCCTAGTGGTGCTTTGAGTCTGCCTGCAAAGGGTAGGGGGCACGCCGATAGTCACGGGATGGCCCTTACTGTGCGAATTGAGATTAACTTGCCTGCTGGTGGAGATCAAGATACCTACGATCGTATCTTCAAAAGCATTCGTGCTAACCTATTGAACAGCGATGTCACTTAAGCTATTCGAGCAGATCGTCCGACGCACGCCAGCAACGGATGAATACGAGCCTACTGTCGACCCGACGCCCAAACATCCTTTTGACGAGCGATGTGTACATCACCAACTGCCTGCCAAGGTTCGCAAACTTTTTGATGATGGTCATTACGCTGAGGCTACATTCGAGGCATTCAAGTACGTAGATAAGGTAGTGCAGAGACTTTCCTCATCTCACGATACCGGCCAGAAGTTGATGATGAGTGTGTTCTCTGCAGACAATCCTAAGCTCAAGCTCACCGCTTTATCGAACACCAGCGAGATTGACGAGCAGAAGGGATACCAATTTTTGTTCTCGGGTGCCGTCATGGCGATCCGGAATCCTAGAGGACATGAAGTTGAGTTCGATGACGATCCTGATACTTGCTTGGATCATCTATCCTTTGCCTCGATGCTGCTGCGACGCCTCGACGTCTGTATAGACCGCTGAGCCATATTTACATACTGACACATGCGCGGGAGTGGTGCTTCGCACGGGCCGGGATCATACCGGCTATCTGCCTCGCCCTTCTCCTACCGTCGATGGTCTTACCATATTATGCGACTCTAAGTTTTTTCTTATAAATCAATAGCTTATCTTGGCTGCTTAGCAGGTGTTCCGCGCTACAAAAAAAGATGCAGGCTGAGCGTACATCTGTGCCATCTAGATAGGAGGCACGTACGGTCAGATTATGCGTGATTGCCGGGCGGAGCTTAGGGCTCATTCTTTAGATGCTCCATAACGCTTAACAGTAGACTCGGACAATCCGAAGTGTTCTGCAGTCTCACGAATGCTCGCGAGGTTAGCTGAGCGCCAGGAACGCACTGCGTCCGGATTGCCAGCGACGGGCCTACCAAGACTAGTCTTACCCCGGTGAGTCTTGCCAGTTGCCGCAAGCGTCGTCTTGGCGAGTATGCGGCCTAAAGCAGTGCGCTCGCTAATTCGCGAACGTTCCATATCGGCTACCTGAGCCAACACGGCAATAATCAGCTCGCCCACCCCTCGGCCGATTCTCCCTAGCCCATTAATCTCAACAGTTACTCCTTTGTCGAGCAAAGCTCTGATTGTCGTTTGCACGTCAATAGCGTCCCGGCCCAATCGATCTACTGCATACACATGTAAAGTATCGCCATCCCTAATGTACGCCAGTAGTTGACGAAATCCTGGCCTATCAGCAGCACGAATAGTCCCGGATACTCCCTCATCCTTGAACTCGTGATCTATGTAGTGTCCTCGGAGCAAGGCGGCACGCTGTGACTCGATACTTTGTTCATTCGTAGAAACGCGGTAGTACGCGATATGGCTCATCATCATGCCTAGATCAAAAGGTAGGCGTCGATTATGACCTAGGTCAGAAGTAGAGGCAAGAGTCTTTTGATCTACGCTGCGAGCAATCAAAACGTATAGCTCAGAAGGTAGAAGTTGTGAGCTTCTACGGGCGATCCTTTTCAGGTATAGCGTTATACGTTGCAGTTAGCAAGACGCAGTTTGACAGTTGTTCAATCTCGACCGTGTGCGTAAGCATAACGGTTCGTTCATCGGGTCCAGCGGTCCTAATCCTTGCGTTGATAGCAGTTCCTTGGGCGAGGAGTTTTGCTCGGAAGGCGTCAAAGTCACCGTCGCCACGGATTATGTTCGCAGTCGCTAGTGCAACACTCGAAAAGATTGGCCGAAGCTCGGAGCTAGCGTAAGGGGATTGCAGCAGAATGAGATGACCTATTCCGAGTGTCTTATACGCCCAAAGTTGGGTCTCAGGTTTGACGTTTGGCTGCTTTACGAGCTTGAAGAACTCGGTCGCTGCGTTCGCGGAGACGTGGAGTAAGACAAGGTCACGTTGTGATGCTGGGACGGTCTCCAGCCATCGCGAACGATCTTGGCAAGGATACGATTGGGCAGACGCCCCTTGAAGGCTGAGGAGGCATGCTGTAAGTAGAGCAAGCTGTAACCGTAGTGGCATGACATTCCCTGTTATGACGCAAAAGTGTAGTGGTCACTGCGCATTGGGTCGTAAATGCCGTGGCCATATTGGCATCATAACGCGACCATTGCCCTATGCCAAGGGTATCGGGAAAGTCGGACAAAGATAAGTTGCTAGTACAGCTAGGCGCGGCGATACGCGCGCGTAGGTACGTCCTTGGCTTATCGCAGGAAGCGCTCGCGGATCATGCAGGGATTGATCGCTCGCACATGGGCAAGATTGAGAGAGGCGAGCGAAACGTCACGCTGCTGAATCTCGCGAAGCTTGCGGACGCATTGTCATGCCTCACCTCCGACCTATTACTCGAAGCCGGTCTATAGTGGCCTAGCTAGCCGGTATGGGGGCTCAGTCCGCGCAGAGGTCACGAGACCGCTGCGCATAAACTTAGAAAATTTTAGGTTCCCGGATCAAGTGCAACTAGCGACCCGGGCAAGAACCCTGCTAACCCATCCGGGAACAACTTCGAGTGCACCGCGCGAAGAAGTTTGCTCTCGCTCTCTAACGTCCCCGCTCCACCGTACACGCTAGTAATCCCAGACCTTGCCCTGTGGCCCATGATCGGACCAATCTCCGCGTCGGAGTACCCGCACGCGCGAGCGATGTCGGCGAACAGATGCCGAACGCTGTACATTGAGTGTGCAGTAGCTATCTCGCCTTGGGCCTTTCGCACGAAGACGTTTAATCTGTCAACACGTGTCTTAGCGGTCTCAGGGTTGCATTGCTTACGGCTTAGCGCAAGCTCGAATAAGGCGCGGACCTCTGGGGGGACAGGCAGGTCGCGCTCACTCGACGAGTTCTTCGCACCATGCAGTCCAACTCGGAAGACCAGTTGCTTATCGCCGAACACTGTCTCTCGCTCTTGCAACGACTCCGATCCGCAGCGGAGAAGCTCACCTGGGCGTAAGCCGTACAGCGCGCATACAAGTACGACTGCGTGCCAATACTCACCGTCGCGGGGCAGATGCTCCGGTAGCGACCGTAAGACGCGGTGGAGTGTTGGAACAGGCATTGGGGCTCGCGCGTCCCGTCGAGCTGCGCCTGCGCCTCTCAACCGCTTTAAGTCTCCGACTTTGGGGACAGTAAACTCGTGCCAACCCGGCACATACTTGAGCAGTGCAATCACTGCAGACGCCTCAGTCCAGACTGAACTCGGCTTCTTACCTGCGGCAAGCGCATCTCTGCACCAGTCGGAGATTGCAGTAAGTGCTTGCTGATGAGTGCACGGTAAACGCAGCACCCGCAAAGCATGTCTGTGTGCCAGCATCTTGCGTCGGTGCGACTTCCCGTGTGCGTACTCGGTAAGTGCCAATTCTAAGCCAGCAAGATGCAGCGTTTGAGGACTGGCCGTGGCCGGACCGGGCTTAGGCATCGGGCTACGGTCGGCTTCAGATGAGTCTACAGCTTGAGGAGAAAGTTTCATCGGCTCGCCGCGCGCGGCTGCATCAATCGCTTTCAGAGCGGTCCGCGCTTCGAGCGGGTGCATGGCGATGCTCACCGGCATTTCCCCCGCAATGTGAGCCTCCAGTGCGCGTCTTTGCAACGACACGATGTGCTTCCAACGGGTGTTCTGCGCCTGCTCCGCAATCACGAACTCTGTCGCCGTGCGAATAATCCCCGGCAAGCGGCTCAGAACCCTCTGGGCGACGTCCGCGTTCGTCGGGTGTGGAGTTTCCTCATCCGTCGGCAGTAACGGCTCAGCGGGCGATTCTGCGAGAGTGCGCAATGCGGTCTCGCATTCGTTGTCAAATTTGACACTAACCTGTCGGGCTAGACGCGCCGCCTCCGTCCTGTCAGCCGTGCCAAGCGCCTTCACGAACTCGGTCTTTCCGATGACCTCTGCAACGTCGCTGGGGTAGCGCCGCCGGTAGCTGTAGCGCCCGTTACGCCTGATGAGATAGTCCGCCATTCGATGCCCCCACGTGTAGCGACCACAAGGTAGCACCACGTTTCATCGCAAACGGGGTCTATGCTCGGCATTGTGGTACGTCATATTGTTCAAAGGCATTTATTATCAATGACTTACGAGCGCAGCGTCAACTCATGTGGACTAAGCTCTACAGTTGGGAATACCGTAGAGCGTCTTGTTCATGGGCGTAGATAGTGAAGGCAACGGGCGTTGCTGCGAGCGGTGGTTCGGGGAGGGCGAGAGGATAGCATAAGCCCGGGTGGTCGGGAGATGTCGCACACAGCGGTTCGGGATTAAGTTGCCGGGTGAGCGGTACGAGGCGCACCGCCCCTCACGTCTTGATTCACTTCAATCCCTTACCTGATTTCTCCAGCAACAATCACTCCTTCGGCCTCGCTTTTCGCCAGGCGCGACCCTGAGCTGGCTATTCGATCACTCGAGTTAACGAAATCATCGACCATTTCCCACTTGACGGAGAAATTCCATGGCAATCGACGTCTATCTGCAAATTGACGGCATTAAAGGTGAATCAACGGATTCCACGCATGAAGGCTGGATCGAACTCACGTCGGCGCAATGGGGCGTTATGCAACCGAAGTCGGCTACCGCGTCCACAGGCGGTGGTCATACTGCGGAACGTTGCGAATTACGCAGCATTTCAGTGACCAAACTCGCTGATCTTACTTCGCCGATCCTCATGCAAACCTGCGCCGCAGGCAAGACAATTCCAAAGGCAAAACTGGAATTCATGCGGGCAGACGGCCAAGGAAATCGCATCAAGTATTACGAGCTTGAACTCGATAATGTTCTCATCGGGAGCGTCAATCAGTCGGTACATGAAGGCAGCATCCTTCAGGATTCGATGGGCCTGAAATTCTCGAAGGTCAAATGGAGGTACACCTTGCAAAAAATCGCCGGCGGCGCTGGGGGTAATACTTCGGGAGGCTGGGATTTGTCGACTAACAGGATTGCGTGACAGGGGGCATGATGCAAGTTCAACCCCAGGACTCTCGCGCTTACTTCATGCTGCCTCAGGCCCCGGAGGGGGCTGGTTACTATGTGTACGGCACTCCGGACCGTGGCGCTGGTCAATATGCACATCCGCTGATGTTGACTGTTCTGCTGTACGTAGAACGGGAGTGGCAGGCAGGCGACCATCGGAAGTTTGGCATCGGGAACATCAGTTTGGCTGGGGGTAGCTACTTCGATCCGCATGAAAGTCATCTTGATGGACTTCAGGTGGATGTTCGTCCCTTGCGAATCGATGGCGCTCATGTACCAGTAAAGTATTTTCAATCTGGGTATGATCAACCTGCGACCAAGAGGCTGATCGATATTTTTCAGTCGCATCCTATGGTCAAACAAGTCTATTTTAATGATCTGCAAATACCGGGCGTGAAATCCCTGATTGGCCATGACAATCACTTCCATGTTGAGCTAAGGAAGAAAAAGCAATGAAAAAGTGCCTGTTCGTTGTCGCAGCGATCGTATCGATGTCGCTAACCCGTGCCGCTGATCAGCCCCGGCCTGAGCGGCCGGCACCCTATAAAGCGGTAATTGGGAGATATGCCATCTATTCCGGCGATCTGGACGAGCAACAAGCGCCGACCAGGAGCGATCGAAAGCTGTCGCTGATTATTGACGGGCAACCCGCGAAGGATATTTTCGATTCCATGTCCCCCGACGACAAGACAACGTGCGGCGGCGAAGGGGCTCGCTCTCGTACAAAAGGCAATACATGGTGTAGTTATCAGCCCAAGCGGGGATATCAGTGTTATCTGGGCTTAGACCTGAGAACTGGCAAGAGTATCGCTGGCGGAATGTGCTGACCGTTTTTTCTGAACCCGCCTGAAAGTCCGCTAAGCGACTTCAGGCAGCAGTATGCTTTTGAAAGCACCTGCATCTTCAGGTGTTCAGAGTAAACTCGGTAAAAGTCGGCCCCGCCGGCTCATCCGCCTTGTTGGCGTTCTCGTCCGACGCTGCCGGCCCATTGTTGAGCAGCCAGAGCAGATTCGTCGCCGAATCCGCATTCGCCAGCGCTTCCTCCTGCGTCACCAGCCCGGCCTGCACCAGCGCCAGCAGCGCGTACTCGAACGATTGCGAGCCGGGCGAGAGGCTCTTGTCCATCGCTTCCTTGATTCCGCTGAGTTCACCCTTTTCGATGAGGTCGGCGATGTAGCGGGTGTTGAGCATGATTTCGACCGCGGGCTGGCGGGTGCCGCCCGCGCTTGATCGCACGAGGCGCTGGGAGACGATGGCGCGCGTGGCCGAGGCCAGGTCTTGCAGCAGGGCGGGGCGGTTGTCGACCGGATAGAAGCCGATGATGCGGTTCAGGGCGTTGTAGCTGTTGTTCGCGTGCAGGGTCGCCACCACCAGGTGGCCGGATTGGGCGTAGGCGAGGGCGGCGCCCATGGTCGCCTGGTCGCGGATTTCGCCGATCAGGATCACGTCGGGCGCCTGGCGCAGGCTGTTGCGCAAGGCTAGTTGAAAATCGAGGGCGTCGCTGCCGATTTCGCGCTGGTTGACGATCGATTTCTTGTTCTTGAAGAGGTATTCGATCGGGTCTTCCAGCGTCAGGATGTGGCCGGTGCGCTGTTCGTTGCGGTAGTCGAGCATCGAGGCGATCGTGGTCGACTTG
>Ga0213836_100306_pt1 | contig 43455 bp, 39 predicted proteins | sample SWPATP03_FD_160578 | JGI IMG/M metagenome (GOLD analysis project Ga0213836, IMG submission 160578) | Coastal seawater microbial communities from Marineland, Florida, United States - SWPA TP0 #3 | ecosystem: Environmental > Aquatic > Marine > Coastal | place: USA: Florida | collected 2016-08-05
TCGATCCAGGGTCGACGAGGTGAAAGACGCAGTCCAGAACATGCGGCGCGCAGGCGTGATGACGGTTGCGACCGTGTTGAACCAGGCAAAGGCCTGACGAGATGCAGGTATCCACACCCTCGATCTCGCCCTCAATTTCTATCGTGATAACCTGTTACAACTACCAGGAGTATGTCGGGCGCGCGATCGACAGCGTCCTGCGGCAGACGCGCCAGGACTACGAACTGGTCGTCATCGACGACGGATCGACGGATGGCTCGTGGGAGGCGATACAGAAATACCGGGTTCGCGCTCACAGGCTGGCGAACGGCGGCCAGAGGAAAGCTTGCATTTTCGGTGTCGAGCAGACAACCGCCCCGTTCATCCTTTTCCTGGATGCCGACGACGAGCTACTTCCTCACTGCGTCGAAATAGTCCTGGCTCATCTCGACGACAACGTCTCGAAACTGCAATTTCCGCTCCTGCGAATTGATGGTGCTGGCAATGTCATCAGCAAGGCAATGCCGCCGCTTAAAAGCTTCCGCAGCAACACCCTTGGTCGAAGCATTCTCAGGACCGGCGTCTACCAGACACCACCGACCTCGGGGAATGTGTTTCGGCGGAACTTGTGTTCTTTTCTCAGCTCGGCCGACTACGACCGCGCCGTTGACGGCATAATGCTGTTCGCGGCTCCTTTCTTCGGCGAGGTCGTTAGCCTTTCCGAGGAGCTTGGTTTGTACCGGGTTCACGGCCGCAACTTCACGAACTTCAACAGGGGTCTTGATGCCAAGGCGCTGCAGTTCGACATCACACGTTTCGAAGCCAGGTTGGCGCAGTTGCAGCAAATCCTGAAGCCTCTCGGGCTCGACAAGAAGCTTATCGACGCGACGAAAACGTTCTATGTCCTGGAGCGGAGCGTCTATCTGGACATCGCGAACGGCAGCCGCGTCTCGATCAAACGACTGCTGAAGCTGATCGTCATGCTGTTGAGGGGCCAGCAGCCCTGGCGCACCAAACTCTCGATGTCGGTGTTCTTCATCATTGCCGCGACACTGCCGAACAAGCCAGCCCGCCGCTGCGTAGAATATCGCCTGAAGGCCTCCCAGAGATCTCTGTCCGGTCTGTTTCAGGCCGCCATGAATCGATAGTCAGAGATTCAAGAACTCGGGACGACCGCTGGCAAGCGTAAGCCTCAGTCCGAGTACGAACAGCATCCCGACGTAAGTCGCCGCACCGGCGACAGCCACGAGGCCGAGTTCCAGGACGCTGGTCATCTGCCACTGGTCAATTTCACGTCTGAGGATCAGCACGATCACGGTCATGACGGAAGCAGCAACCAGCACCTTCCAAAGATTGGCAAGCTGCTGCCGGACATGCAAACCAAGCATCTTGCGGAGCGTCAAAACGTAAATCCCGAACATCGTAAACGACAAGGCCACCCTCGCCAGCGCCGCACCGTCGGCCGCCAGGAAATGATAGCCAACGGTTATGAAGGCAATCCTGAACGCGAGATCGATAGTATTGAGGCGCAGGATGATATGGGGCCGGTCGACCGCGAGGCATACCGAATACAGTGTCTGGAAATAGGGTATCGGAACCATCGCGAGTGCAAGAAGGCTAAGGAACGTCGCGGCTTCATTCCATTGGGCGCCCAACATGACGCTTGTCGTGAGGTCCGCTGTCAACGAGATACCCACTGCCACCGGTACTGAGATCATCATGGCGAAACGAGATGCCTTCAGGAAAGCCCTCTGCAACCGAAGCCGGTCGCTCGCGATACGCGAGAATGCTGCCATCACCGGCTGGAGAGCAGGACCGACGATCGTCTGCGTCGGCAGAACCGACAGGTCGTTGGCGACGGAATAGCGTCCGAGAACCGCGCTACTGGCCCAGGCCCCGAGCATGAAGCGATCAAGCTGCCAGTTCAGTGCTGACACGAGTTGCGCAGAGCTGAACCATCCGATGAACGAAGCAAAGTCCTTGAAGCGCACCAGTGTCAGCGATGGCCGATAGGGCGCGAACAGATAGGATATCAAAGTGCCTGCGACCGCCGAAGCGACGAAGTTAGCTGCGATTGCCCAATAGGAACCTCCCATCAGCACCACGGTCGTCGCCGCTGTGAATGCGCAAACCTTCCCTAGCGTTTCGAGCATGAATGGCGGCAGATAGTTGATGTCGCGTGCGAAGTAGATCATTGCGGGGGACGCAAACCCTTTCGCCGCGGGTCCAATCACAAGCACGCTCGCCAGCGCGATAATATTTTCGTTGTGATTGTAGGCCGCATACGGCCAGGCAACCAGCATCACCACCACCGCGATGAACACGCTACGCATCAGGGCCAGCGTGAAGCCGGTGTCGAGATGCGTCTTGTCGATAGTCGGTTGCCTGATCAACGCCTGGGTGACCGGAACTTCAAGGACAGTGTCAACGACCATGACCAGGGCCATCGCAAGAGCCGCGATCCCGAACTCTGAAGGACTGAGCATGCGAGCCAGGATGAGAAGCGTGAAGAAATCGATGAAGCGTCCTATGAAACGGGAAAACACGAGCCAGCTCGCGCCTTTTAACGTCGTGGTCGCCAGCATGCGCTACCTCACTCGTACAGAAAATCGCTCGGTATCATCATCGCTGTTCTTCTATCGCAAGAAGCGCTCATTGAGCCCGCGCATAATGTGGGTCATCTCCAGAGCACCGAGCAAGGCCGGCCTTAATCTCGGAAAGTCGCGGGCGATCGCACCTTCCCTCCACATCTGAGACTTGATGCGCGCGATTTTCTCCCCGACGCTGCTGGTCGTTGCACCGGCGACGACATCCTTTGTTTCGGGACGTCCAAAATCGATCGAGCGAGGCCCGACACCCAACACGCTTATATCCGACGGGCTCGGATTTGTGATCGCTCTGCGGAGCCTGAACCATGCTCGATCGACATCCGAAAAAATGGAGGTGCCGTCCGCGAGCCGATCGATATAGTCAACCGCGCCGGCAAGGAGCGGGTTGCCGGCGGTCGGATCAATCGCACCGTAGCGGATGTCACCACCATTGCCTGCGACGCGGCCATCAAAGCCGACATGAAGCTGGCGCACCGAAGCGGTCCTGGGTTCGAAGAGGCTCTCCACCAACTGCCAGTACCGCAAAACCGAGCTTCGCGGCTGCAACAGGTTGTAGCTGTCTTGCTCAACGACGAGACCGGCAACCCTTGAAAAATGCTGAACGCTCAATTTCTTGTAGTTGCTGCGGGCAAATTGGATCGTCTCAAATCGCTGGTCGGGAAGACCAGCGGCAAGAAGACGTTGCGTGCTTCCGTATAGGCCGGTGTCGCACAAAATCATCCGTGAGCCGAGCGCGCCGATATCGGATAGGTGCTGCTTGAACAAGTCGTTCTGATAGGAGATGTCACCCACCACTCGCTTTCCCGGTTCGGTATCAAGCAGTTCAAAGAAACGCTCTCGCGCGAAGTCGCCGCGCCAGGTGTCGGGTAGATCATGTTCCCTAGACGCGAGCGCACGCGCCACGTCAGCGAACGTGTCCCCGCTGAACTCGCGGCTAAGCTCATCCAGCACTGCATTGTCTCGTGTGATAACGGCTGAACGCGCGGCGACCAGCCGCGAAACAAGCAAGTTCTCCCTCTTTGCGGAACAGGGGAGCGAAAGACGGTCGATCAGTCTTTCATAGGCGTGGCGGATGCCTATACCTCCTCTGGCGCAGAAAAGAACTGTTGCGTCTGACGAAGCACTCGCCTGCTCGCAGTACATCCAGATCCTCAAGCAAAACTCGGCCACGATCGGGCCGAAGACATCGTGACCGAAAACGAAGGCATCGTTTACGGCACCGGGAGGAACGGAATTGGTCGCCAGCCTTTTTTTCGTCCACCGACTTACCTCGGTCACGGCACCGTCCGCCTTCGCCATCAAGCGAGCCCGAGAGCTTTTCGGTATATGGACCGCATTCCACCCCATTTGCTCAGGCACACGTTTGTCAGCTTCGAAATCGTCGCCGATATGGATCGCCCGATTTGCGGCTACACCCTCCCTCTTGAGCACTTCAGCGAATAGCGCACCGTGGCGTTTCGTCAATTTCTCGTCGGCACTGGAATAGATACGATCGAGCAGGCCAGGCCCATGGAAATGGTCGATGAGCGACTGGACCTGCACGCCCGAAAGGCCTGTATCGCTCACTGCGACGACACGAATTCCCATGCTGCGATATCGGCGCAGACGCATCGCCAGGACGCCGTTGGCGAAAAGAACTTTTCTCTCGATTTCCAGCTCGATGGCCATCCGTTCATCGACGAGATCCAGCGGTAGCCCCAATATGGAAAGCTGCCGCTGTACGATGTCGGTCAAGCGGACCTCCCCGCCACCCTCGCCCGTGTTCAGGGCGCGGTAAGCACATCGTTCAGCCGCCATTCTCGCATCGACCAGAACGGAAGCATCTACGGGGCGACCACGCAGCCTAAGCCTGCTCGCGAAAATGGCTTCACCCGCCGCCGTTCGGGACCGTTGAGATTTTCCCTTTCTGAGCAGAAGCGTGTCGAACACGTCGGTAGATATCAGATCTATGCCAACGAGCGAGCTGTCGAAATCCAGATTTCTCTGTAACAATGCGCACTCCTAAAGCAAATTCGACTGACCACAAATATTATCAAACAAATCCAGGGAAATGTAACCATCATTCATATTGCCCGATCTTAGGCTGTAAATATAGAAATGTCAAATATATCAATAATTGAAAATTTATTATTGCATATACATAAAATAGAAGTTACATTAAGGAAATAATTTATCCGTAGACTTTCGTTTCGACGAAAATCCTAGAAAATCTGTAGTTCTTTACCGAGAATTCCGATTAGGCCAAACTCCAGTCACATGGTCGCTCGATGGTTGATGCAGCCCTCTTCTCACCGCCACTGCCTGTCGAATTGGAAGCGTACGATGCGGTGATCCTCGGCGCCGGAATTTCCGGACTGGTTTCTGCATCCGTGCTTCTCAAGCAGTCTCCCGGCATCAAACTGCTTGTTATCGACGAATACGACCATCTCGGTGGCAACCATATCGACTGGTCTGCGAACGGCTATACGTTCGACGTCGGCAGCCTGATTTTTCAGGACGACTCACCTCTGCTTGCCCATTTTCCTGAGTTGCTCGATCTCTATGTGCCTATCAAACCCACATGGGGGCGACTGAACCCTCAAGGAATGATAACTGCCTACCCAATCTCCGTCCGAGACGACCTGCTCCGCGCCGGACCAATCGGTCTGTTGAGGATCTTGACCTCGCTCGTCAACGCAAGACTGAGACAGCGGGAGATGAAAAATGCCAAGGATTTTGCCGCCTACTGGTTGGGCGAATATCTTCTGCAGCGCTCGGGTCTCCTGTCCTACATGAAGCGGTTCTACGGAGTGCCTGCGGAAGACATTGATCTGGACCTGGCGCGGAAGCGCATGCTCTGGATTAGCGAGCACGCATCACTGCGAAATCAGGTCAGGCGGTTGTTCAGGCGACGAGTAAAGCCTCGCCGGCGCAACAGACAGATGGCGCGCCCCCGAGCCGGGTTCGCCACGCTCTACGAGGTGGCCGCCAGGCAACTGGAACAGCGTGGTGCTACCTTCGCTCTGTCGACCCAGATTTACTCCCTGTACAAAACATCGACAGGTTTCTGCGCAACCCTGAGAGACAAGGCGATCATGGCGCCGCGGGTTATTTCCACGATTCCTATTCCGAAGCTTGAGGAAATTTGCGCGATGTCCAACGCGCAGCAGCTTGGAACTATCACTTTAATCAGCCTCTATTTCAGTTTCTCGGGCAAGCGAGGCTTCGATGACTCGATCATCTACAATTTTTCGCACGACGGTGCGTGGAAGCGCCTGACCGTTTACTCGGACTTCTACGGTACGGCCAATGGCAGAGAATATTTCGCCGTGGAGGTCATCGCAAACCATGTCGCCGACTCGGTCACACTTGCAGAGGCGGATTTTCGCGAGCACGTCCGCGTCAACGGACTATTCTCAGGCGATCTCGTGCTGGAGGGCAGCCACGTTCTCGATAACGCTTACCCGATCTACAGCAAAGGCGCGGCAGACGCCGCATTCTCGAGAGTCGCAAGGCTGGCCGAATTCGGCGTCGAATCCCATGGCCGACAGGGCGCGTTCAATTACCAGCCAACAGCCAGGGTTTCGACGCTCGACGCCGAAACGTCTGTTCTTGCCCATAGGCAGACAACGAGCGGCAAAGAGTGATTTGAAATTTCGGCGCCTTCAACGGAGACTGGCATGCGCATCCTCCACGTCATCAACCATACTCAAAAACTGAACGGCAATGTCCATGCCGCTATTGACCTGGCTTGTGCCCAGCGGAAGCTGGGGCACGAAGTCTCCATCGCGAGCGGTGGCGGGGATTTCGACGATCTGCTTTCCAGCATGGGCATTGAAACGGTCACCGTCAACCACCGGAGACGACCTGTGTCGATCATGAGGGCTGTCGCCGATCTAAACCGGTATGTCGGCACATTCCGGCCGGACGTCGTCCATGCCCATATGATGACCAGTGCCGTTCTGGCCGTTGGAATCTGCCGGGCAAGGCGCGTTCCTATTATCACCACGGTTCACAACGCGTTCGAGAAAAGCGCCGTCGTGATGAAGCTGGGAGACAGGGTGATCGCGGTCAGTGAGGCCGTCGCGGTTTCCATGAATAAGCGGGGAGTACCCGCGAGCAAGTTGTGTGTCGTGTTGAACGGAACCATCGGCTCTCCCCGGTTGGATACACGTGACCGCGCGTCGGTTACACTTGCCGGACCCAGCATTCTGTTTGTCGGCGGCCTGCATCCGCGAAAGGGATTGCCTGATTTGCTGGAAGCCTTTCGCTCGGTGAGGCTGAAGTACAAAGACGCCCGCCTATACGTCGTTGGCGGAGGGCCGTACGAGGAAGCCTACAAAGCGATTGTCAGGGATACGGCCCAGGAAGGTGCTGTTACCTTCATCGGACCCGTTCGTGATGCGTTTCCATACATGATGGGTGCGGACATATTTGTACTGCCATCCCATGCAGATCCCGCTCCGCTCGTACTGCCCGAAGCACGAGAAGCACGCTGCGCTGTGGTCGGCACAGATGTGGATGGCATCCCACAGCTGCTGGAATACGGTGCCGCCGGAATCATCGTTCCTCCAAAGAACCCCGAAGCATTGGCAGCCGTACTCGATGACCTCGTGAAATCACCCAGCCTGGTGCAAGAGTGGCAGACCAGAAGTCAGTTCCGCATAGAAAACATGACAATCGATCGCGTTGCGACGGAGACTATGGAAGTCTATTCATCTGCACTGTCGGTACGATCCCGTCGTCCCACAGTGGCCGTGCCCGCCTGACACTTCGCTGGCTTATGCAGCTACCGATCAGAATAATGTTACGATCGGAAATCAATATCCGCGGAGCTTACACTATACATAAAGGTTCACTAGAACAACTTATCGTATATTTAACTATATACTAATATATAAATCTAGAATTATCAATATTAGGAAATCATAAAAGTTTATCAATTGAGAGGAAGCAGATCTGATTTTGATACATCTGCATCACTGTATTTTATTGTATTTAACCTCATTGACTAAATTCTAATCGTGTAGTTTCCTATGGTATCTAACGTAGGGATGACTAAAATGGAACAGCGATATAAGATACCGTTGGCGCCTTCATCTGCGCTTGGAGCACAACGTCTCGAGAAATGCCGCAAAGCACTCGCGCCCGCTTTCGACGAACTGATAAAGCGATCCGGCGATGCCGGGTGGCAGGACTGCGAAGTTGCCTTGGCTATCGCAGACATTTCTGACCGTCATATCGAAGATCTGGCAAAATCGCTCGATTTCCGCCGTGTGACGCAGAAGGCGAAAAAAATTAACGCAGTTTCCGGACCCAGTTCGCTGGAGCGAGACCGCCAATGCGCTGAACCCTAAAACTTTGACGACAGCGTAACCCGAAAAAATCCGTTTCGCTCGATTGTCTCCGTATAAAACGACCTCCCGTCACACCTCGATCTTACGAGTATTCACCCTCCCGAATACTGAGGAAGAGATGTGACGAGGGTCCTCTGCCAAGCCCGCGGATCCATGTCTTGAGCGTGCTGCTGGCATGCGGCTCGGCATGATGGAATAACGCCGTCACTCGGGTCGAGCTAGCGCTTCCTCAAGACCAAGTACACCATGCCCAAGAAGTAACCTACCTGAATGAGAGCGTGGCATGCGATCGCAAAGCCGACTGCAGTGATCCATCGCCCAGTATAGCTGTAGGTAATAACTCCGAAGCTGAGCGAAGCCACCATAGCATGCAGCAACGCTGCGGGAGCCATCATAAATTTCGCCACTACTCGACGCATAAATAACTCCCCAAGCTCCAAAAGACCCGTAATATTAAACCATAAACCTAGGGGTAGTCATAATATATAAAATTTAAATCGTAAACTGTGCACTATAAAATAAAAATGACTATAGTTGATATTTGTTACTTCTGAACATACTCTGATATATACTGTAAGGCTTGGGCGAGAGATTGAGCAGGCAATAGCGTTGTCATGTCGGGGTCAGAGATGCCACAGCCTCGTTTCAGAAGCCTCGATGGGTTGAGAGGCTTGGCTTGCTTGTCGGTGACGCTGTTTCATTTTTTCAGCGCCTTTCAACCCAGATTGATATCGGAGCAGAGCGTTGCGCCTTACTGGATATCCGACACTCCTCTCGGTATCTTTTACAACGGCGGCTTTGCCGTAGCGGTGTTCTTTGTGCTCTCCGGGTTCGTCGTTGCGTCCGCTTCGGCGTCACGGAAAAGAAAGCTGAGTATCACCGTCGCGCGGCGTTACTTTCGACTAGCGTTGCCGAGTGCGGCCAGTGCCGTCATTGCCTGGTCCTTGTTGACGCTTACGGCAGGCACGCTACCAGACGTCCAGGCGGCTCTCACCCACCCTTGGATGACGTTCGTTTTAGCCCATGACAGACTCCCGAACCTCTTCAACGCCACGCTAGAGGGCGGACTGTATGTCTTCGTCGAAGGTTCATCACTGCTCAACAACGTTCTGTGGACGATGAAGATCGAACTGCTCGGATCGGTTGCGATCATAGCGATCTATGCTTTCGTTTCCGGTAAAGCGAGAATTACGCTGCTCATTCTGCTCGCGGTAGCGGCCTGCGCCTTGGGTCGGCCCGAGTATTCAGCTTTCATGGCTGGCGCTCTCCTGCGTGAGTGTCACGCAGCCGGACGGCTCACCGGATCGGGCTCTCTTGCAATCTTCCTATTCGCTATTGTCGTCGGAAGCTGGACAAAGGGGTTCGGAGATCGGATTGGGCTCAGCTTGCCCATGACATTCGCTTTGGGCGAGCCGCACAAATTCTGGCATACGCTCGCAGCTGTCGGGATGGTTTATTGCGCCATCGCCAGCGTCCCGATAAGCCGCTTTCTTTCAATCCGCCCGCTTATGTTTCTCGGGAGGATCTCGTTTGGCCTCTACCTGGTTCACGTTCCTCTCCTATACAGCCTCGGGGCGATTGGTTATCTCCAGTTCGGTCACGAAGGCCCCCTGGAATTGATGACGCTTGCAGTCTTGGCAATCTCAGTCTCGATCATTGCAGGTTACCTATTCACTGTAATCGTCGATGAACCCACAATTTCCGGACTGGCTAAACTCGATCGCCTCCTGCACGGGCTTGGTCCCGATGGACGCCACACACGAGGTCGAACCGGCAATCTGAAAACTCCCGGTTAAGCTTCCTTGACGTGAATATGACTGCCGCGGATGGTTGGCAGCGGCACGGAAAGTAGAGCGTCTGTCTCCAAAGGATGAACCAAATCAATTATTTAACAGACATCCTTCCCGGATTGACGGGGGTGGCGTCGTCGACTAAGTTCAGGAAAATGGTAAGGCGACCGACCTTTAATCAGTAGGTCGAGGGTTCGAACACCCTGCACTCTCACCATTTATCCAGATATTTTGGTGAAACTTGACGCTGGCGAAGATGGACGTTTGATGTTCCCCGGTCTTCCACCCGCATCCAATAATGTGAAATTCCTGCGATGATGAACAACCCCTGGGCAAAACCTGTCGTAGTCCTGATTGGCGAGCCGCCGGTCGAAACGACAGTCGAAACGACCCAAGCTGCGGCCTGGGCGATGATCGAGGACTGGCCTGTCGAAGACGGTCCGCTGATCGACCGTGCGCTGATCGTGTGCGCCGAAGTGGATGGTGGAAAACGCAAGCCGGAAGACGCCCGTGCGGCCTTCGTCGCTGCTGCCGAGGAAGCCGGCGTTCTCGTCAGCGCCTGAGACCAATAGCTGCCTATTGGTCGCTTTCCGCTCACTCGTCACGGAACGTGTGGTTGATCTGATCCATCATCGGCTTGGTCAGATAGGAGATGACCGACCGGTCGGCGACCTTGATAAACACCTCCGCAGGCATTCCTGGATAGAGCGACAGGCCCTGTAACCGCGCGATATCGCCTGCATCAGGCGCAATCCGCACGATATAGGAGGCAGCGCCGCTACGCTGATCGACAACCGAATCGGGCGAGATCGACGAAATCTTGCCCTGGACTTCAGGCGTGGTCTTCTGGTCGAAAGCGCTGAAGCGTATGTCGACGCTTTGTCCCACGCTCAATTGGTCGATGCTGCGCAAAGCGACCTTCGCCTCGACCGTCAGGCTGCGCGTCTCCGGCGACAGAAGCATCAGCGCCTCGCCCGGATTGGCAACGCCGCCCACCGTGTGCAGCGCCAGCTGATAAATGTAACCGTCAAGCGGTGCGCGAACGTCGAGACGGTCGAGCTGGTCCTGTATGGCGATACGGCGTTCTTCTGATTCGGCGATCTTTGCCTCGACATCGGTCAGGTCACGCGCGTTTTCCGTCTGTCTGTCTTCGTCGAGCTGAAGGATCTGCAGGTTGATCTCGTTGATGCGGCCATGCGCCTGCGCCCGCGTCGCGATCATCCGTCCGCGATTGCCGTCAAGCTCGGCGCGCTGGCGCTTCAGCGTGTTGACACGCTGCATCGTCACGAGCTGCTTTTCGTAGAGCGAGCTGATAGCCGTGTGTTCCTCATCAATCAGCACGATCGAATCGTCGATCGACTTGATCTGCAGTGTGGCGCCCTCAATTTCTTCGGCCAGCTGGCTCTTCCGCTCGGCGAGCTGCTTCTTCATACCCTCGAGCGAGGCGCGACGGCTGAGGAAGAACTGCTGTTCGCCTTCGATCAGGATGCGGTTCGTCTGGGAATTGATACCTGCGGCCTCGGCTTCCTTGACCGTGAAGTTCTCCTCACCGCGGCGTTCCGCCTGCAACCGCGCGCGCCGCGCGTAAAGCTGTGCCAGCGTGCTGTTGGTAATGCCGAGATTGGATTTGAGCGACGTGCCGTCCAGCCGCAGCAGGACGTCCCCAGCTTTGACATGCGCGCCTTCCTTCACGAGCAGCTCGGAGACAATACCGCCGGTCAGGTGCTGCACCTTCTTGGCATTGTCCTCGATCACGACACTGCCTTCGGCCACCACCGCATTCGACAATGTCGTGCTGAGTGCCCAGCCGCCGATGCCGCCGACGAGCAACACGCTCAACGTCGATACGAGCAGGATATGGCGCTTCAGCGAACGCTCGGCTGTTGTCATCTTGAGACCTATTGCCTTATCTGTTCCGGGCTTTCCCCGACGACCTTGAGCGGCGAACTTCTCTCGTTCGGCTGGTTCTCGCGCCGAAGCACCTTCGAGAGCACCTCGTCCTTGGGACCAAAGGCCGCAAGACCACCGTCCTTCATCATCAGCACGAAATCCACCGCCGCGAGCGCACTCGGGCGGTGCGCAACCACGATCACGATGCCCCCGCGTTTGCGGATGCCGATGATCGCGTCCGTCAGCGCGACCTCGCCTTCCGAATCGAGATTGGAATTGGGCTCGTCCAGAACAACCAGAAACGGCTTGCCGAACAACGCACGCGCAAGCCCGATGCGTTGGCGTTGACCGGCCGAAAGCATGGAACCGCTCAAGCCAATATCGGTATCATAGCCGTTCGGCAGGCGCAGGATGAGGTCGTGGACGCCTGCGGCCTTTGCCGCCTCAATGACATCGGCCGCATCAGGGTTTTCACGAAACCGCGCAATGTTGTCCGAAACGCTGCCCGCAAAAAGTTCGATCTCCTGCGGAAGATATCCGAGATGGCGACCACGGTCCTCGTCGCTCCACTGGTCGAGCGCTGCGCCATCCAGCCTGACACTGCCGCGATAGATCGGCCAGACGGCCGTCAGAGCCCGCACGAGCGATGATTTGCCGGATGCACTCGGTCCGATCACGCCGAGAGCGCTGCCGGCCTGAAGCGTAAACGATACATTGGAAATCACCAGTTTCTGCAGCCCGGCCGGGCCGCTCGAAAGGCTCTCCACCGCCAGACTTTGCTTCGGTGCGGGCAGCGACAGAGGCATATCGGCCTCCGGCAGAGCATTGAGCATATGCCGCAACCGTTTCCAGGCCTGCTGGGCCGAAACGAAGCCGCGCCAGTTTGCAATCGCCTGCTCGACCGGGGCGAGCGCGCGGGAGGTAAGGATGGACGACGCGATGATGATGCCGCCGGATGCCTGGTTTTCGATGACGAGCACCGCGCCGACGGCAAGGACTGCCGATTGCAGCGCGATGCGAAAAATCTTGGTAACGGACAGGTATCCGTTCGAGGTATCGGAATTGGTCTGATAGCTGCTGCGATAGTTGGCGTTTGTCGCAGTCCATTGCCGTGAGAAGTCGTTTGCCATGCCCATAGCCTCAATGACTTCGGCATTGCGTTGTGCCGCCGAAAGAAAGGCGCTGCGCTGGCCGGTCAGTTCGTGCACTTTCTTGGCTGAAACCTGCGTGCTGCGATTGGTGAGGTAGGTGAGCACCATCAGGATGAGCGCCCCGCCGACTGCCATATAGCCGATGACCGGATGAAACAGAAAACAGATGGCGACATAGAACGGCAGCCACGGCAGGTCGAAAAAGGCCGGCGGCCCCGCGCTCGAGACAAACGAACGGACCTGGTCGAAATCCTTCATGATCGAAAGACCGTCGATCGACGCCTTCGTCTTGACCGGCGCCTTGAGCATCATCTTGAAAACCCGCGACCCCATCGTATCATCGATGATGCCGGCAATCCTTGTCAGCATGCGGCTGCGGGTAAGCTCGAATGCGCCTTGAAATAGATACAGCATCAATGCCAGCAAGCTGAGCGCGATCAGCGACGGGATGCTGCGGCTTGGGATGACCCGATCATAGACCTGCAGCATGAAGAATGAGCTGGTGAGGTAGAGCACGTTGACCAGTCCGCTCGCGACCGCGACCGCAACGAGACCGGTTCTGCTCCGCGCAATGGCTTCGCTCATCGGATCTTTGGTGGCTTGCCTTGAGGATCCCGAAGCGGTTTCGGCCATAATGCGCAATCCTGATGCAGGGATCACACCTATTACCCGTAACGGGTTTAAAGTTCAATAAAGCCGCGCGGCAGACAGATCGCTCCGGCACAAGTGCCCCGCTCTCGTCCAAGGACGTGCCGGGGCAAACCATTTGTCAATCAACAATCCGCAAAGTTCTTAAATCGGCGGCTATCACGAATTGGTTTACGGAACCTTACTCCAGGACCGCCGTTCTGACGGCAAAGGAGTCTCAGCATGAGAATAGTCTTCGTCGCTCTTATCGGTTCGGTCCTCAGTATTCTGGTGTTCAAGTATTCTGATCACTCGCTTGGCGATACGGAAATACTCGCGTCTCCGACCCAGTTGTCGGCTGCCAACTAGGATCTTCCCAAGGAGGACAAGGACCGGCTTACATCATCGCGATCTCAAGCGATCGCATCACGAGAGGAAGTGCAAGCATGACCATTCGTAACATTCTGCTGGTGTGTTGTTCAGCTGCTGTTGGTGCCGTCTTTGTAATTCTTGTTGGCATTCCAAACACGCCTGTTGCCCACGAGAAATCCGCTCGCTTGAGTGGCGCCGCGACTGAAACGGCTTTTCTTCCCGAGCGCTTCGGGGTCCCCCATCCAACCCGTTGAAATTTTTGATGCGTAAACGAAAAAGGCCGGCGTCAGAAACGCCGGCCTTTTTGCATGCTGAATTGCTTCAGTGGATCGGCTTGCCGCCGTCTTCTTCTTCGAACGTCACTGCGACGTCACCATCTGCAGAGAGACGAACCTTGTCGCCTTCGACATCGGCAACGAGTTCAAGCGAAATGAAATGGTGATGGCCTTTATGGCTCCCCTCACCGCTATCCTTCTTGGTCAGCTTGATACGGTTTCCTTCAACGCGGTCGACCGTTCCGATGTGGACGCCGTCCGCACCGATCACTTCCGCATGTTCCTTGATAAGGGCGACATCGATCATCTGAGTTCTCCTTTGTGTGTTCAGCCATAACGCACAACCGCGAAGTTCGATGCAGTGCCTCGATACATTACCGACATTTAAGTTGGCCACCGACTGCTTTCATGCGAATGCCTCGTTCCAGAGTTGCAAAGCCGCGGTTTCGACGCGATCCCTCGCTAGACCGGAACGGCTCGCGCTATTTCCACCGCATCGAGGATAGCCATTGAACGTCCAGTCCACTCCCCCAGCCAGCCGTAAACAGGATGCGCCTGATCTCGCCGCGATCCTTGCGTCTTCGGGCAAGCGGAAAAAGCGTGGACGTTGGTTTGTCTGGCCTCTCGTCATCCTCATCGCCGCCGCAGCCCTGATGGCTTACTCCTATTTCGGCAGCAGCGGCCCTCGATACGATTACACGACGCAGGCAGCAAAGCGCGGCGATCTCGCCGTGGTTGTCACTGCAACCGGTTCCGTCCAGCCGACCGATCAGGTGGACATATCGAGCGAGCTTTCCGGCACGGTCAGGAAAGTCAACGTGACCTATAACAGCGCGGTCAAGGCCGGCGATGTGCTGCTCGAACTGGATACCAGCAAGCAGGAAGCGGATGTGCAGAGCGCGCGCGCGCAACTTGCGTCTGCGAAGGCCAACGTCCTGAAGGCCGAGGCAGAAGCGGCTTCCGCGAAGATTTCATTCGACCGCCTGACAGCACTCGTCGCCAATCGCATTTCCAGCCAGCAGGATCTGGACGCGGCGCGCTATGCCTATGAGTCGGCCGTTGCGACGAAGGACATCAATCAGGCCGCGATCCTGTCTGCCGAAGCAAGCCTGAGGCTCGCCGAGGTCAATCTCGGCAAACTGACGATCGTATCTCCGATCGACGGGATCGTGCTGACCCGCGAAGTCGATCCCGGTGCAACGGTCGCCTCGTCGCTCAATGCACCGGTCCTCTTCACAATCGCCGGCGACCTCAAGCGCATGGAACTCCAGGTCTCCGTCGACGAGGCGGATGTCGGTCAGGTCAAGGATGGGCAGCCGGCGCGATTCTCGGTCGACGCCTATCCGGAGCGGAGCTTTCCGGCCACAATCGAAACCGTCCGGTTCGCCTCCGAAACCGTGTCCAACGTCGTGACCTATAAGGCGATCCTGACCGTCGACAATGCCGATCTGCTGCTGCGGCCGGGCATGACCGCCACGTCCGACATTACGGTCCAGTCGGTCAAGGATGCGCTGCTTGTCCCGAATGCTGCGCTTCGCTACTCGCCGGCCGCCACCGCACGGCAGCGCGGCAACGTCCTCTCCCGGTTGTTCTCGCCGCCGCGCCCCTCGCGCAACCGCAATCGTGGCGAACAGGCAGCGAATAACACCCGCGCGGTCTGGGTGCTGCGCAACGGCGAAGCCCAGCGGGTGCCGGTCGAAACCGGGCCGACCGATGGCCAGTTCACGGTGCTGAAATCAGGCGAAATCCGCGACGGCGATGAACTGGTGACGGATGCCGTCGCAAGGGCGCAGTGATGGACCTCGCCGTCACGCCTGCCCCCCTCATCGCATTCGACAAGGTCTCGAAGTTCTACGGGCGCGGCGAAGCGACGATCCGGGCGCTGGACCAGATCGACCTTGCCATATCCGCCGGGGAATTCGTGTCCATCATGGGACCCTCCGGTTCCGGCAAATCGACTGCGATGAACATCATCGGCGGGCTCGATATCCCCTCATCCGGCGAGTTTCTGTTTCAGGGCGTCCCGACATCAGATTTCAGTCGCGAGCAGCGCACACTTCTAAGACGTCACATGCTGGGCTTCGTGTTCCAGGGGTTCAATCTTCTCGCCCGCACATCGGCCGTCGAGAATGTGGAACTGCCGCTCGTCTATCGCGGCATGGCCCATAAGGAGCGACGGGAGCGCGCAACTGCGGCGCTGGCGCAGGTCGGCCTCGCCGGACGCGAAGGCCATACCACCCAGGAACTGTCAGGTGGTCAGCAGCAGCGCGTCGCGATCGCCAGAGCCATTGTCACCGATCCGGCCGTGCTTCTCGCCGACGAGCCGACCGGCAATCTCGACACCAAGACCAGCATGGAGATCATGGATCTGATCACCCGGCTCAACCGCGACAACGGCATTACCGTCATCATGGTCACCCATGAGGAAGACATCGCAGCCTACGGGTCGCGTCTGTTGCGCTTTACCGACGGTCATCTTGTCTCCGACGAACCCAATCTCGAAAGGGCAAGCCATGCTGCTGGAAGCCGCTAAGCTCGCCTGGCGGGCAATCAGCCGCAATCTTCTGCGCTCCTTTCTCACGGTGCTGGGCGTCGTGATCGGCGTCGCCGCCGTCATCGCCATGGTCACGATCGGCAATGGTACGACGGCCAAGGTGCGCGACGAACTCTCCCGCCTCGGCACCAACACACTGTTCATCCGCCCCGGTCAGTGGGGACCGGGACGCGCGAGCACCGAAGCCAAGCGCTTCAACGACAAGGATGTGCTGGCGATCAAGGAGCAGGTCTCCGGCCTTCGAGGCGTCGCCCCCATCAACCGCGGCACTGCCACGGTCATCGCCGGCGGCGCCAACCATTCGTCGAGCGCGGTCGGCACCACCAACGACTATTTCATCGTGCAGGATTGGGATATGGCGCTCGGCCGCAATTTCAATCCGAACGAGGATCGCGGCAGCCATGCGGCCTGCATCATCGGCGAGACCGTCCGCAAACAGCTGTTCGGTGCCGCTAACCCGGTGGGACAGTTGATCCGGGTCAGCAACATCGCCTGCCCCGTCGTCGGCGTGCTCGCGGTCAAAGGTCAGTCCGGCATGGGCGACGACCAGGACGATACCGTCATCATGCCGCTGAAACTGCACCAGCGGCGGATCGGGGGAACGACGACGATCTCCAGCATCGTTATCTCTGCCCAGGACGGCGTCTCGACCGCCAAGGTCCAGTCGGACGTCGAAGGCCTCTTGCGCGAGCGGCGGCGCATCGCGATCGGACGCGATGACGACTTCTCCGTCAACGACATGTCGCAAATCGCGGCGGCGATGACGGGAACGACGGTTCTCCTGACAGGCCTTCTCGGCGCCGTTGCTGCCGTCAGCCTCTTGGTCGGCGGTATCGGCATCATGAATATCATGCTGGTCTCGGTCACCGAGCGCACCCGCGAGATCGGCATCCGGCTGGCGATCGGCGCGCTCGAAAGCCAGGTTCTCCGGCAGTTCCTAGTGGAGGCCGTGATGCTGTCGATCTTCGGCGGCGTGACGGGCATCATAACAGGCCTTGCACTCGCCTACGGCGTCGTCAGCTTTCTTCAGGTGCCGTTCGTTGCCAGCCCGACGATCATCCTTATGGCCTTCGCCTTTTCGGCCGCGATCGGCATGATCTTCGGCTACTTCCCGGCCCGACGGGCAGCCCAGCTCAACCCCATCGAGGCGCTACGCCACGAATAATCCACGCAATAAAAAAGGGCCTCGCGGCCCTTCTTCTTGAAGTCTAAAAAGTTGACGTCAGGCAGCCGGAGATTGCGCGGTGCGCTGCTGGGCAAGCGCCGCCAGATCCGCAGGTTTTAGTTCGACCGATTCGCCGCAACCGCAGGCCGATGTCTGGTTCGGGTTCACGAAGGTGAAGCCGGATCGCATCTTGGTCGTCTCGAAATCCATCTGGGTGCCGAGCAGGTAAAGAACGGCCGAGGGCTCGATCCACACCTTGGCGCCGTCCCGCTCGATCAGGTCGTCCTTTGCATTCGGCACAGTCACGAGATCGATCGTGTACTCCATGCCGGCGCAACCGCCCTTCTTGATACCGACGCGCAAGCCGAGCGCATCAGGACCGGAGTTCGAGGTGATCTGGTTGACGCGCTGTGCAGCAGCGTCGGTGATCGTCATGACAGCAAAGCCCATGGCATTCTTTCCTTCCACGACCGGGTTCAAGGCCCGGTGTTTCGAGAGTACGTCTCGTGAGTCCAACTTAGTACCGGTGCCTTAACCGATCAATACCATCCGACGGCGACCTGCGCCTCTTCAGACATCCGCTCCGGCGTCCACGGCGGATCGAAAGTCATCTCGACCTCGACGCCGGACACGCCTTCGACGGCGCCGACGGCATTTTCCACCCAGCCCGGCATTTCGCCGGCAACCGGGCAACCGGGCGCTGTCAGCGTCATCATGATTTTCACCATCCGGTCGTCCTCGATATCGACCTTGTAGATCAATCCGAGTTCGAAAATGTCGGCCGGAATTTCCGGATCATAGACGGTTTTCAAAGCCGCGACGATGTCGTCGGAAAGCCGCGCCACCTCGTCTTCGGGAATGGCGGACTGGATGATCCCCTCGCGGGCATCCCATTTCGGTATCTGGTCGTCCATGGCCTTCAAAAGTCCTTCAGGAAAAGAAATCGCGGGCGTAGTCGAGTGCATCTGCCAACGCATCCACTTCGGCCCGGGTATTGTACATGCCGAAGGATGCACGGCATGTGGAGGTAACGCCGAAGCGTTTCAAGAGCGGCATGGCGCAATGGGTGCCGGCTCTGACCGCCACACCGCGCCGGTCGATCACCATAGAAATGTCATGCGCATGAATGCCGGCAAGCTCGAACGAGAAGATCCCGCCCTTGCCCGGCGCATTGCCGATGATCCGAAGCGAATTGATCGCACTCAGCCGTTGGGTCGCATAGGCGGTCAGATCCGCCTCGTGCTTTGCAATCGCATCACGGCCGACCCTGTCCATATAGTCCAGCGCATGACCGAGACCGATCGCCTGAACGATCGGCGGCGTGCCGGCCTCGAACCGGTGCGGCGGATCGTTGTAGGTGACGAAATCCTCGGCGACATCGATGATCATCTCGCCACCGCCCATGAACGGCCGCATCTCTTTCAGACGGTCCGCCTTGCCGTAGAGAACGCCGATGCCCGAGGGGCCGTAGAGCTTGTGGCCGGTCATCACGAACCAGTCGCAGTCGATATCGCGCACATCGATCGGCATGTGGACGGCACTCTGGCTGCCGTCGACGAGAACCGGAATGCCGCGCTCGTGGGCGATGCGGCAGACGTCCTTGACCGGAACGACTGTCCCAAGCGCATTCGACATATGCGTGATGGCGACCAGCTTGGTCTTGTCCGTCAGAGCCTTTTCGAAGTCGTCGAGATGAAAGGCACCGTCGTCATCGACCGGGATCCAAACGATCTTCGCGCCCTGGCGTTCGCGAATGAAGTGCCATGGAACGATGTTGGAATGGTGCTCCATGATGGTGATGACGATCTCATCGCCGTCACCGATATGCGGCATTCCGTAACCGTAGGCGACGGTGTTGATCGCCGCCGTCGAATTGCTGGTGAAGATGATTTCGTCCACAGAACCGGCGTTCAGGAAACGGCGCACCTTCTCGCGCGCCGCCTCATAGGCATCCGTTGCCGCGTTCGACAGGTAGTGAAGGCCGCGATGCACATTTGCGTATTCGTTCGAATAGGAATGCGCGATCGCGTCGATCACGGCCTGCGGCTTCTGGGCGGACGCCCCGTTGTCCAGATAGACCAGCGGCTTGTTGCCATGCACCATGGTCGAAAGGATCGGGAAATCCTTTCGGATCGCTTCGACGTCGTAAGCTGTCGCAGGTGTGATCTGGTCCATGTCATGCCTCATTTGCGGACGCGCGCCTTTAAAATCAGGCGTGCTTTTCGAGCCAGTCAGAGATGACGCCTTCCAGCGCTTCGACGAGCTTTTCTTCTTCCAGTTCCTCGACAATCTCCGCCACGAAAGCGTTGACGAGCATGGCACGTGCCCGGTTTTCCGGAACGCCGCGCGCCATCAGGTAGAAGAGATGGTTGCGGTCGATATCGGAAACCGTGGCGCCATGGCCGCAGATCACGTCGTCGGCAAAGATTTCCAGCTCCGGCTTCACCGAGAAATCGGCGTCGTCGGACATCAGAAGCGTATTGCACGCCATCTTCGCATCGGTCTTCTGCGCGTCCGGGGCGACCTTGATCATGCCCTGGAACACACCGCTTGCCTTGTCGAACAGGACGTTGCGGATGATTTCAGTGGAGCTCGTATGCGGAACGTTATGGCCGAGAACCATGGTCACGTCCGTATGGGTATCGCCACCGAGCAGGTTGACGGCCCGCAGCGTGAACTCAGCACCCTCGCCCTGAACATCGACGCGAAGCTCCTGGCGCACCAGCTTGCCGCCGGCGTTGACGATCAACAGTCGCAGCTTGGTATCGGTACCGAGCGATATGCGGATCTGACCGAGATGGGTGTCGTCAGCCCCTTGAGTCTGGAGGATGATCCACGTGATCTCAGCGCCGTCCTGCAGCGTCAGGTCGCTGATCGATGACACGAGTGCCGCATCATCAGTCACCGCGCAGTGACGCTCGATAATCGTCGCTTTTGACCGCGCTCCGAACACCGCCGGAAACCGCGTATGGACCTGACCGGCACCGTGAACTGCCTGAAGCTCGATCCGCTGCTCGACCGCAACGTCCGCCGGTACGGAAAGCGCAAAGCCGTCACGCACGAAGCTGCCGTTGATGCGGCCGATCGCGTCGTCCTTGTCGAACGCCGCAAGGCCGGCCACTGCCGAACCATCGGCGAGCTGGTCCCTAAAGACCGAAAGCTCGACGCCATCTATCGTCGCGCGGTTGTCCGCTACGCCCTGAACGATCGACAGGACTTTTGCCCCTTCGACCAGCGGCGCGATCGGGTCGACCGAATCGCCGCCGACGACACGCTCTGGAACAGAGCGCAGCAGGTTCTTCAGATCCGTGTAGTGCCAGGACTCGATGCGTCGCGTCGGCAGGCCGGACCGCTTCAGATCGTCGAGAAGACGATCGCGGGTTCCCGTGACGGCACCGTTGCCCGGCAATTCGCCAACCTGCGCCGCAAAGGCCTCGACGAGCGCCGTTTCGGCGGCCGTCAGCCGGATAGGCTGATTACTTTGCATGTTCATGCCAAATTCCTTCCCGCGTCTCAGGCTGCTCTGCCGATGATGTCCGCGTAGCCATTGGCCTCGAGTTCGAGCGCCAGCGCCTTGTCACCAGTGCGGATGATCTGGCCCTTGTAGAGGACGTGAACCGTATCCGGCACGATATAGTCGAGCAGGCGCTGGTAGTGGGTAATGACGATCGTCGCACGATCCGGCGACTTCAGCGCATTGACGCCATCGGCCACGATCTTGAGCGCATCGATGTCGAGGCCGGAATCGGTCTCGTCGAGCACGCAGAGCAAAGGCTCGAGCAGCGCCATCTGCAGGATTTCTGCACGCTTCTTTTCGCCACCGGAAAAACCGACATTGAGCGGACGCTTCAGCATATCCATGTCGATCTTCAGCTCGGCAGCTGCTTCCTTGACGCGACGGATAAAGTCCGGCGTCGTCAGTTCGGCTTCGCCGCGCGCCTTGCGCTGTTCGTTCATGGCCACCTTGAGAAACTGCATGGTGGCGACGCCCGGGATCTCGACCGGATACTGGAAGGCAAGGAAAATGCCCTTGGAGGCACGCTCCGCCGGATCGAGCTCCAGAATGCTTTCACCGTTCAGAAGAACTTCTCCCTCGGTGACTTCGTAGTCCGGACGGCCGGACAGGATATAGGACAGCGTCGACTTGCCGGAACCGTTCGGCCCCATGATGGCGGCAACTTCGCCAGCCTTCACGGTAAGGTTCAGGCCACGGATGATTTCGGTGCCGTCTTCGGCAATGCGGGCATGCAGGTTTTTGATCTCAAGCATAGGTCTATCTTTCCGGATACTCTTTAGTGACGCGCCAGGCGCGCTATTCAAATGACAGGCCGATCAGCCGACGGAGCCTTCGAGCGAAATCCCGATCAGCTTCTGCGCTTCGACCGCAAATTCCATTGGCAGCTGCTGGATGACATCCTTGACGAAGCCGTTGACGATCAGGGCGATCGCTTCTTCTTCTGGAATGCCGCGCTGCATGACGTAGAACTTCTGGTCGTCGGAGATCTTCGAGGTTGTCGCTTCGTGCTCGATCTGGCCCGACGAGTTCTTCACGTCGATGTATGGCACGGTATGCGCGCCGCACTTGTCGCCAATCAGAAGCGAATCGCAGTTGGTGAAGTTGCGGGCGTTTTCAGCCTTGCGATGGATAGAAACCTGACCGCGATAGGTGTTCTGCGAAACGCCGGCCGAAATCCCCTTCGAGATGATGCGGCTCGACGTGTTTTTGCCGAGGTGGATCATCTTGGTGCCGCTATCGATCTGCTGGTGACCGTTCGACACGGCGATCGAGTAGAACTCGCCGCGGCTATCGTCACCACGCAGAATGCAGGACGGGTATTTCCAGGTGATCGCTGAGCCTGTCTCGACCTGGGTCCAGGAAATCTTCGAACGGTGGCCGCGGCAATCGCCACGCTTGGTGACGAAGTTGTAGATACCGCCCTTGCCCTGGGCATCGCCCGGGTACCAGTTCTGAACCGTCGAATACTTGATCTCGGCATCGTCGAGAGCAACGAGTTCGACCACTGCGGCATGCAGTTGGTTCTCGTCACGCTGCGGCGCCGTGCAGCCTTCGAGATAGGACACGTAAGCGCCTTCCTCGGCAATGATCAGCGTGCGTTCGAACTGGCCGGTGTTCTTCTCGTTGATACGGAAGTAGGTGGACAGTTCCATCGGGCAGCGAACGCCCTTCGGCACGAACACGAACGAGCCGTCCGTAAACACCGCAGCATTCAGCGTGGCGTAATAGTTGTCGGTGGCCGAAACGACGGTGCCGAGATACTGCTTGATCAGGTCCGGATGCTCGCGAATGGCTTCCGAGATCGACATGAAGATCACGCCGGCCTTCTGAAGTTCCTTCTTGAAGGTCGTGACAACAGACACGGAATCGAACACCGCATCGACGGCAACCCGCGGCCTGTCGACGCCGGCAAGGATTTCCTGCTCGCGCAGCGGAATGCCAAGCTTTTCATAAACGCGCAGCAGCTCGGGATCGACTTCCTCGAGCGACTTGGGACCGGACGTGGTCTTCGGCGCGGCATAGTAATAGAGATCGTTGAAGTCGATCTTCGGATAATCGACGCGCGCCCAGGTGGGCTCTTCCATCGTCAGCCAGCGCTTGTAGGCGTCGAGACGCCATTCCAGCATCCATTCGGGCTCCTGCTTCTTGGCGGAAATGAAGCGGATGATGTCTTCCGAAAGGCCCTTGGGCGCCTTGTCCACTTCGATGATGGTTTCGAAGCCGTATTTGTACTGATCGATATCGATCCCACGGACCTGATCGATTGTTTCCTGGACAGCTGGCATGTTCATTCTCCAAATCTTGCCGGCTCAAATTCCGGCAATTCTGTCATGTCTCCGGGAGGTTCTGTTCCTCCCGTATGTAGGCGCCAAAAGGCGGTTTTCACACCTTTAGGCAAGTAGAAAGTTGCGCTCGCACAAATTAGAGCGCTGTCACGCCGCAACGCCTTGGGCCTTGCGACGGGCTGCGATTTTGGCAAAAGCCGCAACCGCACGCGTAATGTCTTCGTCTGTCGTGTCGGGACCGAGCGAGATGCGCAGGGCACCCAGCTGTGGATCCCGGCCCATCGCCGTCAGCACATGGCTCTCGCCGACCTTGCCCGAAGAGCAGGCCGAACCGGCCGAAAGCGCGATCCCCTCGATATCGAAAGCGATCTGACCCGTTTCCGCTTTCAGCCCCGGCAGGGTGAAGAAGCAGGTATTGCCAACGCGGGGAACGTCCGCGCCATGGATCATCACATCGGCAGCAGCCTTGCGCATCTCGCCCTCAAGCCGATCCCGCAAAGCGCCGATACCGGCATTGCGATCATCGAGGTCTTCGCTCATCGCCGCAGCCGCCGCGCCGAAGCCGACGATCGCGTGAAAATTCTCGGTCCCCGAACGGTGACCCTTCTCCTGCCCGCCACCCCGGATCAGCGGCTTCGGCATCAGAACTTCGCCGCGCGAAATCAGGGCGCCGACGCCCTTCGGTCCGCCGATCTTGTGCGACGAGATCACCATGAAGTCGGCATCAAGCCTGGTGATATCGACCGGGATACGACCGACGGCCTGCACCGCATCGACGACCAGAAGCCCGCGATGCCTGTGGACGATCTCCGCAGCCTCCGCCACCGGCTGGATCACGCCGGTCTCGTTATTGACCAGCATCAGCCCAACCATCGGAAGGCCAAGAGAATGGTCATGCGCCGCCATCAGGGTTTCCAGCGCCGAAAGATCCGCGATGCCTGTGGGCGTCACCGGTATCTCGATCACCTGGACAGGATCAAACCTGCCACCTTCCCGGATCGCGGGATGCTCGATCGCCGAAACGTAGAGAGCGCCGATCGCGAGGGGCGAACGGCCCATCCGGTAGTCAGGGGTCAGAACGTGGTTCGAGGCCTCCGTCGCACCGCTGGTAAAGGTCACAAGCGCTGGATCTGCACCGACCAAGGCCGCAACCTGGCGCCGCGCCTTGTCGACGGCCGCGCGCGACAACCGGCCCTCACCATGCACCGACGATGCGTTGCCGGGAAGCTGAAGGGCCTCCAGCATCGCGGCACGCGCCGGCGCGCTCAAAGGCGCGGTCGCGTTCCAGTCGAGATAGGTGCGGTTCAACGCCATTGCCTGATCAGATTCCGTCCCTAATTACCGTTGGGTCTCATCTAGGGTTGCCGCAGGCCGCATTTTTCTTGAAATTCCGGCCACGCTTGCCTTAAGAGACATCGCATCGGGCGCTGCCAAGGCGGCCCCAATTTCGAATGGTTCTAAACTGGGTTTTAGAAAAGCTGAGCGGCTTCGTCAAGTCAAACTCGACGGATGAACCGTGGATAGCAACCCAGTCTGGCATCAGATCACGTTTGACCGACCGGAGTACCGATGCCCGAAGTGATTTTCAACGGCCCTGCAGGCCGCCTGGAGGGCCGTTATCAGCCTTCCAAGGAAAAGAGCGCACCGATCGCCATCATCCTGCATCCGCATCCGCAGTTCGGCGGCACGATGAACAACCAGATCGTATACCAGCTCTTCTACATGTTCCAGAAGCGCGGTTTCACCACGCTCCGCTTCAACTTCCGTTCGATCGGACGCAGCCAGGGCGAATTCGACCACGGCGCCGGCGAATTGTCGGACGCAGCATCTGCACTCGACTGGGTGCAGAGCCTGCATCCGGATTCCAAGAGCTGTTGGGTCGGCGGTTATTCCTTCGGCGCCTGGATCGGCATGCAGCTTTTGATGCGCCGCCCGGAAATCGAAGGCTTCATCTCCGTTGCGCCGCAGCCGAACATCTACGACTTCTCGTTCCTGGCGCCCTGCCCCTCCTCCGGCCTCATCATCAACGGCGATGCAGACAGGGTTGCGCCTGAAAAGGACGTCAACGGCCTCGTCGAGAAGCTGAAGACCCAGAAGGGCATCCTCATCACGCACAAGATCGTCGAGGGCGCCAACCACTTCTTCAACGGTCAGACCGAAACGCTGATGGGCGAATGCGAGGATTACCTCGATCGCCGCCTCAATGGCGAACTCGTCCCCGAGCCGGCTGCCAAGCGCATCCGCTAAGGCTACTGTGCATCGAAGAAACAAAAATGGCCGCGTTTGCGGCCATTTTCGTATCTTCAGTTGACCGGTCGCACATGTGCCGCACGCGGACGCCCATCGTCTGACGTCGCTTCATGAACCCGGTTACGGCCAGCCCGCTTCGCGGCATAGAGCGCCACATCCGCCTGCCGGAACATTTCGTCGAGCGCGTCGGGGCTGGTGAGATTGGCGACGCCGAAACTCGCCGTGATCCTTGAGGTGGGTGGCAGACCCGCCACCGACATCGCCATCGTGCCGCCCCTCAGAGCCTGAGCCACCATCAGCGCAACGTCCATCGGCGTGTTGGGAAGGAACACGGAGAACTCTTCGCCGCCCATCCGGCCGACGATTGCTTCTTTTGGCGCGCACGAGGAAAGCAAGGTCCCGAAACTCTGGATCACCATATCCCCGGCATGATGCCCATAGGTGTCATTGATGGTCTTGAACCTGTCGAGATCGCATAAAACCACCGCATGCGGTCCGTTTGGAAACGTCGCGATTGCGGATCTTACCCGGCGCTCGAAGCCGCGCCGGTTTGCAAGACCCGACAGAGCGTCGCTTTCCGACACGCTGCGTTCATCGGCCATGATTTCGAGCACCAGCACCGACAGCAGGGTCAGGCCGACCGCGACCATCAGGACAGCCGTCAGGCTCTGGGAGATCAGCGCATAGTCGGTGCGGATATAGTCTGTCGCGACGGACCCGGCACCAACGGCAATCGCAAGTACGGCCTTCGCGATGAAGTGTACCCCTGTGACCGCAAGAAGCGCGCACACGACCTTGTCGATCAGCAGTTGCCGGTTCGAGCGCAACAAAGCCTGCAGAACCACGCCGGCGCTTGCGAGGATAACCAAGGCAAATGGAGTCTGGTAGGAAAATGCGTGAAGCGGCGTGCCGGGCCTCAGATCATAGACGAAGACGTTTCCGAAGGAGCTCACGGCGAACATCAATCCGGCAAGTCGACGGTTGATGCGAACGTCATAAAGACTGCCAATACCGAACAGCAGGAAAATCATGCCACCGAGAACGGTTGCAAAAGCTCCGATCGCCCAGGGACGCGGAAAGGGCAGATAGGCGACGGCAATCTCGCAAACAGCGGCCAGTGAAGCGACGCCGAAACCGGCCCCGAACCAAAGCGCGGCAACGCGCGACCGACTGCGGGTGGAAACAACCGCAAACACGATACAGAAACATATCGCGACGACGAAATTCACCCCCAGGAAAAAAACTGCCCCGTTCATCAACCCAACAATGCATTTAGAAAACAAGGAATGCCGCAGTCCTGCCTTCACCTTAGTGGCTTGGCAGAAAACAAAAGATTAATGAACCATGACGGCGAGTCACAGATAAGTGCAAGCGCATTTCGCTGCATTTTTGGAGTGATAAACCACCAAAACAGTGCTAGACGCCGGCTCTCAAGACAAAAAACGCATCCACAGAGAAGTAAGATGTCCAGGTTCAAGTCCGATTTCCTCCGCACGCTCGATGAGCGTGGCTTCATTCACCAGATTTCCGACGAATCGGGTCTCGACGAACTGTTCGCCAAGGAAACCGTGACGGCCTATATCGGCTTTGATCCGACGGCCCCGAGCCTTCATGCGGGCGGCCTCATCCAGATCATGATGCTGCACTGGATGCAGCAGACCGGCCACCGGCCGATATCCCTGATGGGCGGCGGCACCGGCATGGTCGGCGATCCCTCGTTCAAGGACGATGCTCGCCAGCTGATGACGATCGATACGATCGAAAGCAATATCGCCTCAATCAAGCGCGTCTTTTCCAACTACCTGAGCTACGGCGAAGGTCAGAAGGATGCGCTGATGATCAACAATGGCGACTGGCTGCGCGATCTCAACTACCTCGAATTCCTGCGCGATGTCGGCCGTCATTTCTCGGTCAACCGCATGCTGTCCTTCGACAGCGTCAAGACGCGCCTGGATCGCGAGCAGTCGCTGTCCTTCCTCGAATTCAACTACATGATCCTGCAGGCTTACGATTTCGTGGAGCTCAACCAGCGTTACGGCTGCCGCCTGCAGATGGGCGGCTCCGACCAGTGGGGCAACATCGTCAACGGCATCGACCTTGGTCACCGCATGGGGACGCCGCAGCTTTACGCCCTCACCTCGCCGCTTCTGACGACGTCGTCGGGTGCGAAGATGGGCAAGTCCATGAACGGCGCGGTCTGGCTCAACCCGGACATGCTGTCGGCCTATGACTTCTGGCAGTACTGGCGCAACACCGAGGACGCAGACGTCTCGCGGTTCCTGAAGCTCTACACCACGCTGCCGATGGACGAGATTGCCCGCCTCTCAGCACTTGCCGGTTCGGAAATCAACGAGGTCAAGAAGATCCTCGCGACGGAAGTCACCGCCATGCTGCACGGCCGCGACAATGCCGAACAAGCGGCTGAAACCGCCCGCAAGACGTTCGAGGAAGGTGCGCTCGCCAACAACCTGCCGTCGATCGATGTCGCATCGTCGGAACTGGAGGCTGGTCTTGGCCTCCTGGCACTGATCGTCAAGGCAGGCCTTGCAGCCTCCAACGGCGAAGCTCGCCGGCATATCCAGGGTGGTGCCGTGCGCATCAACGATACGGCGGTCTCGGACGAACGCGCTGTCATCGGCACCGGCGACGTCACGGCCGACGGCGTGATCAAGCTGTCGCTCGGCAAGAAGAAGCATATCCTCGTCCGCCCGGCCTGAGTGCCAGCGGTCTGCAGAACAATGAAAAGGCCTCGTTCGCGAGGCCTTTTTTTTATTGAAACTCGAAGATCTGTCGGAACACGCCGGGTGCGATGATCGACAGCGGATTTATCGTCAGCTTCGGCTTGTCGAAGACGCCTTCGAGCTTGAAGGTGATGCCGATCAGTCCGCGGTCTCGTCCGTTGCCGAGGATGGCACCGATCAGCGGCAGTTCACCGAAAAGCCGGTTGATTCCATAGGCCGGCATGAAGGTGCCGGTCATGTCCATGCTGCCGCGGGCGTCGCGCAGCATGCCCTGAAATGTCGCGCCGATCTGCTCGCCACGAACGATGCCGTTGGCAACAGAGAGCGCACCGTTTCGGTAGACGAGCGAGGCAAAACCGCGCTGGAAGCGCGCGGCGTTGAGATCGATTTCCTTCTTGACCGCCTTGCTGAGGCTTTCCCCATCCCGGCCCACAGGGGTCGATACCAGCGATTGCAGGCGCTGCTCGTCCACCAAAGCGAAGCTTCGGATGTCGACATTGCCGGCCCAGTCGGACCCTTGCGATCGCAGCCGCAAATTGAGAAGACCGCCCCGCATGTTGTTGTAGATATTGGCAAACCGCACGATGGCGCCGGCGTCGCCGCTGGTCATCGAGATCGTGTTGCCCTTCGTTATGTCGCTGACAACGGCCTGCCCGCTTTCCGTTACGGCGGAAAGGTCGGCCGAGGCAATGTCGCCATCGCGTATCGCAAACAACAGAGTGACGTTCGACAAGGCCTCGTCGTTGAAGCCGACCATGCGATCGAGCTTGGCACGGATCGTCGCGCCACCGCTGCTCTTGGCAGAGGAACCCGACCCACTTGTGCCCGGCGTAGCCGAGCGAAGTTTGGTGATGATAGGCCTTATATCGGCAGAGGATCCGCCGATCGACACGTCGAAGACACCCTTCGACTGCTTCACCGCAACGCTGAAATTATCGGACGGCGACAGGCGGGCGCTCGAGAACTCCGCCGACGCGAGGCTACCATTGGTGAGGACGATATTGCCCTGCGCGCCAAACCCGTCGCCCACCAGTTCGAAGTTCTTGAGCTCTGTCCGCTGGAGTCCCTCCCCGGCAATCTCGAACTGCGCCTTGGCACCGACGCCGTTGCCCTTCGTCCAGCCGATGCCCGGGATCGAGAGCGCAGAGCGCGTCAGATCGAGGCTGACGCCTTGCCTGGTATCATCGAGCCTGGTCAGTTCCACGCTGATCGTGCCCTGGACGATCTCCGAGAGACCGGGCACCAGTTTGTCCCGCTGGCTGTCGCTGAGGACTGCCTTGATGACCTGTTCACGCTTGACAGTCGACGCGCTGTCGATCGGCTGCACGAGGGTGACGTCTGCAGGCACCTCGTCGATCGCAGCCTTCGCGCTCAGTCTGGCGGCCTGCGGATCGATATCGAGCGTGCCGTCGATATTGGAAATCTTGCGACCGGACACCGGCGTCGCCAGCGCAACGTCGCGCAGGTCCGCATGCGCATTCCAGACCGGCTTCGGCGGATTCTGGTCATTGACCAGACCAAACTGCGCCTTCACATCCACCTTGGCAGTGCCGGAAAAATCCGATGGCTTGAACTCTGTGTTTTTAAGGCCGTTGATGGGCTTGAAACTCGTGAGTTCCGCGATGGCATCCGCCGGCCCGCTCAGTTTCAGCGCGATATCGGCCATCAGCGGCTTCGCGTAGGTCGATGGGATCGAGAAACGCCCTCCCTCAACCTTGACCGCGCGCCCCGACGGAAAAAACGAACCCGCCTGCGTGATGTCGACCTGCATCGCTTCACCCTTCAGGTCGAAACGGCCGTAGATGTCGCGAAGCGGCGGGATGTCGGCGGGCAGGTTGACGCGCCCGTCGGCAAGGTCGAAACTGATCTGCAGTTCGTTGCGGTTGAGATCGAGCGGAACGCCCGGTCCCTTCATCCGTCCTGCCGGAATGAAGACGGCGATGGAGCCGTTGCTCAGCGTTCCCCCGAACATGTTTCCCATCACCCAGTCGCGTGCCTTGCGGGCCATCCAGAACGGCCAGAGCTGCTTGATTGCAGTCACCTGCATCTGTGGCAACTGACCGCCGAAGCTGATTTCCGGAGACTGCGTGCCGAAGCGCACTTTCAGTGCAGCGGCCATCCGCCCAAGCGGACTGGACATCGCCATCTCGTCGAACTGCAACTCGCGATCGGCCGAGAGATAGCGTCCGACGGCTTTCAGATCGAACTGTGCCGGTTCTTCGGCGTTCGACGCGCCGGCTGCTGTTCCGCCGCTGACGAGGAGATCGAGGCCGAACCCCGGCCGGTGGTCTGCCGGATCGACCCTGTTGAGATCGACGACCGCGCCGGTGAACGGAAGGACAGTCGGGCCAAAACGCGCTTCCGATCTCTGGATTTCGATCGCGTCCTTGGTGAAATCATAGGCAACGTCGATATCCGCGCCGCTGAAGGGCTGCTCGATACTGTCGAAATAGAACCGTCCGGGCGACTGCTTGAGCTTTGCGGTGATGACCGGAACAGTGGTCTCGCGCGAACGGGTGGCAGCAAGTTCAAGATCGACGGCACTGTCCAGCCCTTCGCGCGGCATCCCGGCTGCATCCCGATGCAACAGGAAGGACGTCACGTCCAGCCCCATGAGCTTTGCGGAAAGTCCGGTCGTCACGCCTTCGATAGTCTGGGATCCTGCCACCAGCGTTGCCTGGCGGTCGTTAAGGCTGACGATCCCCCTGATATCGATCTCGCCCTCGATGTTGCGCTGCATATTGAGCTCGTTGACGACGAACATCAGCGGCTTCTGGCCAGGGGCAGACGGCAGCACGATTTCGATGCCGGCAATCCTAACGAAAGCGGTGCCGGTACGCTCGATCAGGCCGCGCACTTCATCAAGGCGCTGGAACGCCTGCTCGAGCAGCTTCGGCATCGCATCGACGCGAACCTGCGACAGCGCCATAGGGTCGCCTGCCGGCAACTGCGCCGTCTCCAGCCGAATGCCTTGCGCGGAAATGTTGTTGATGGAAACGCGGCCGCCGAGAAGCTTCATCGGATCGATCGCCATCCGCAGCGCTTCGGCACGGCTCAGCCGCTGACCGCTCGCTTGCTCGACGATATCCACGTCGCGCGCCTCGATCGCGATTCGCATCACCGAATCAAACCGGATCGCCGTCGAACCGACCGAAGCGACATAACGGGGTCCGATCGCGTTGTTGAGGGCCGACTGGGCCCGCGCCGTCAGCGCGCCGTCGACGACGCCGCTCTCGATGGCGACAATCGCAGTTCCGGCAGCAGCCAGAATCAGCATCGTAAACAGCAAAAAAGTCTTGCCCACGCGGCGCATGCGCGATCGGCGCGGTGGGCAGTGTACGATAATGGGATCTTCCGCCTGTGCAGAGGGAAGTTCGTGCAGCGGAACCATATCCTTGCGGTTGAAGCTGACCTTTTCGCCGCGAATTTCCGCCATCAGGCTGACATTACCTTCTCAAGACCCGCTGCAGCCTGACTAGACGCAACGGGCACCAATAGACTACCGATGGGCCGACAATTGCTCAAGATCCCGGCGAAAGAAAGGAAATTCATGTCTGAATTGGCCATTGGCGACATCGCCCCACAGTTCGATATTCCCCGCGACGGCGGTGGTACCGTCTCGCTGCAGACGTTCGCCGGCAAGCCGGTGGTTCTCTACTTCTATCCAAAGGACGATACCAGCGGCTGCACCACCGAAGCGCTGGCGTTCACGGCCCTCCTCCCCGAGTTCGAAAAAACCGGCGCCGCCGTCATCGGCGTGTCCCCGGACACGGTGAAGAAGCACGACAAGTTCGTCGAGAAACATGCGCTCGCAGTGATCCTCGGATCGGACGAGGATACCGCCGTCGCAAACCTCTACGGCGTCTGGAAGGAAAAGAGCATGTACGGGCGCAAGTACATGGGAATCGACCGCACGACGTTCCTGATCGATGCCCATGGCCGGATCGCAAATGTCTGGCCGAAGGTAAAGGTTGCCGGTCACGCCGAAGAGGTGCTGAAAGCCGTACAGGCCCTGTAAGCCAGACACCTCCCTGTCGCATGTTGATGCGACAGGGAGGTGTCACGCCTCCTGCTCTGCGGCACGAAAAACAACGGTTTGTTAACTATAAAGCGGTCTAGTGCGGAGGAAGGATCACCGCGCACGACTCGTCTCATGCGCATCTTCAGGAGCAGAAGGTGGCAAACGGAACTCAAAGCCGCGTTTTTGGAAATCGTGCTCCCGAGCACGTTCTCATTCTCGCAAGCGGCGAAAAGATCCGCCACATGACGATCCGCCCCTGGATGGCGGCAGTCTCCGTCTGCGTCGTCGGCGCGTTGGCGATCGGATATCTCGGCGCCACCAGCTATCTCGTGATCCGCGACGATCTGATCGGCGCAACGATGGCGCGCCAGGCGCGCATGCAGCATGATTACGAAGACCGGATCTCTGCCCTGCGCGCCCAGCTCGACCGCATCACATCCCGCCAGTTGCTCGATCAGCAGGTCGTGGAGCAAAAGGTCGAGAAACTGCTTGAACAGCAAAACGCCCTCTTTTCGCGGCACGGCAAGCTTGGTTCGCTTCTAGACCGCGCGGAAGAATCGGGCATCGTCCCGTCCGCCGGCACCTCGTCGTCACCAGCTTCAGCCTATCAGGCAGAAGGCAAGGACAAGCAGGCATCCGTCAGTCATGGACTGGACGCGATCGAAGGCCTGTTGTCGAACCATTCCGCTCCGGCGGATCTCGGCGTCGCCAACCCATTGGCCTACACCCCGCTTCGCGAAAATCTCGCGGATCGAGCCGACCGCATCTTTTCCAAGGTGACTCTGTCCTTGAAGGACATCGAGAAGCGCCAGATCGTCAAGATCGCCGATCTCACCACTGGCGCATCGCAGACGGCAGACGCCATCACGTCCATCCTCCGGCGTACGGGCGTGAAGGTCGCGGCCGCTCCTCCGACCGAACCGGACCCGGGTATTGGTGGCCCCTACGTCCAGCCTCAGCTGTTCTCGGACACGTTCGACACATCGCTCGATGATCTCGATTCCGCGCTTAACCGGCTCGAAAGCGTCCGCGACGTGGCGCGCGAGCTGCCGTTCGGAAACCCGGCCCCCGGCCGTTCCGTCACCAGCCGGTTTGGTAATCGGATGGACCCGTTTGTCGGACGCCTCGCGCTGCATGCAGGCATCGATTTTCAAGCCGAGACCGGTGACGACGTGAAGAGTACGGGCGCCGGCAAAGTCGTTGTCGCCGGTCCCTCAGCAGGCTATGGCAATCTGGTCGAGATCGATCATGGCCAAGGCATCACCACGCGCTATGGCCACATGTCGCGCATCCTTGTCAGAGCCGGAGAAACCGTGGCTCCCGGCGAGGTGATCGGACGTGCAGGCTCCACCGGACGGTCCACGGGACCGCATGTTCATTACGAAGTGCGACGCGACGGTTCGCCGGTCGACCCCGTGCATTTCCTGAACGCCGGTATGAAGCTCGACAATTATCTCAATTAGGCCGCAAAGATGCGCGAGACGTCCGGAATGGGTCATGCGTTGCGAAACTGAGCGCGTTCGACAACACATTGGAAGCCTTGCCACCTCTATTCACCACATCCGGCAGCAATATTCCGGGATTTCTTGACTTTCCGGCATTTTGGTCCTATGTCGCGGGCCAGTTGTCGTACGCCAGTTACCGTCGGCACCGGATCACTTCCCCGAATTGCAACGGAAACAGATTTCCCTTTGACCACATTCGCTGATCTTGGCCTTAGCCAGAAAGTACTCTCTGCAGTCACCGACTCGGGCTACACCATCCCGACACCGATCCAGGCTGGTGCCATCCCCTTTGCCCTGCAGCGCCGCGATATCTGCGGCATCGCGCAGACGGGAACAGGCAAGACGGCATCCTTCGTGCTGCCGATGCTGACACTTCTGGAAAAAGGCCGTGCCCGCGCCCGCATGCCGCGGACGCTGATCCTCGAGCCGACCCGCGAACTCGCGGCACAGGTCGCCGAGAACTTCGAAAAATACGGCAAGAATCACAAGCTGAACGTCGCTCTTTTGATCGGCGGCGTGTCGTTCGACGAACAGGATCGCAAGCTTGAGCGCGGCGCCGATGTGCTGATCTGCACGCCAGGCCGCCTGCTCGACCATTGCGAGCGCGGCAAGTTGCTGATGACCGGCGTCGAGATCCTGGTGATCGACGAAGCCGACCGCATGCTGGACATGGGCTTCATCCCGGATATCGAAAAGATCGCCAAGATGATCCCGTTCACGCGTCAGACGCTGTTTTTCTCGGCAACCATGCCGCCGGAAATCCAGAAGCTGGCCGACCGCTTCCTGCAGAACCCGGAACGAATCGAAGTGGCAAAGCCTTCTTCGACAGCAACGACGGTGACGCAGCGCCTGGTCGCCGCTCATAACAAGGATTACGAGAAGCGGGCAACCCTTCGCGACCTCATCCGCGCGCAGGACGACCTGAAGAACGCGATCATCTTCTGCAACCGCAAGAAGGATGTCGCCGATCTCTTCCGTTCGCTTGAGCGCCACGGCTTCTCGGTCGGCGCGCTCCATGGCGACATGGACCAGCGCTCGCGTACCAACATGCTGGCAGGCTTCAAGGACAACCAGATCACGCTTCTGGTCGCCTCCGACGTCGCAGCGCGCGGTCTCGATATTCCCGACGTCAGCCACGTCTTCAACTTCGACGTTCCAATCCATGCGGAAGACTATGTCCACCGCATCGGCCGTACCGGCCGTGCAGGGCGGTCCGGTCGTGCGTTCACGCTTGTGACAAAATCCGATGCTAAGTATCTCGATGCCATCGAAAAGCTGATCACTCAAAAGATCGAATGGCTGAACGGTGACATCGCTGCCCTGCCGGCACCGATGGAAAGCAGCGACAAGGGTCAGGAACGCGGCCAGGGTCGCGATCGTGGCGGCAAGCGTGGCGAGCGCGACAAGGATCGCGGTCGCGGCAAGCGCGCCGAGCAGACCAGGAGCGTAGAAGCTCCGGTCAAGATTGCAGAACCGACGAGCCAGGATGATCGGAGCCAGACGGAAAATATGATTGAAGCCAGGGTAGAAGACGTAAAGCGCGAACGTAGCGCCGACAGGAAGCCGCAGAACAATGGCGCACAACGCGCTCCTCGCCCGGCCCCTGCTCCGAATCCTGCCAATGACGACAACCGCGAGCGTCGCCGTCACTACCGCGACCACGATGACGGCCCGACACCAGTCGGTTTCGGTGACGACATTCCGGCATTCATGCTGATCGTCGCCAACGCCAAGGTCTGAATTTGTCCTTGAGACCCGGCATAGACTTTCCCGGCGTCGGCGCCGGGTTGGTCATTTTGCGGGATGATGGGAGGGTTCTCCTCTGCCGTCGCCTGAAGGCGCCGGAAGCCGGTTACTGGAACATCGTCGGCGGCAAGGTCGATAAGATGGAGCCGTCCGCGGATGCGGCACGTCGTGAGGCCGAGGAAGAAACCGGCCTGTCGATCGGCAAAGTTGAGTTTCTCTGCACGACTGAACAGATCCTCCCGGAAGACGCACAACACTGGATCTCCATGATCTACGTCACACGCGATTTCTCCGGCGAGCCACGCTTGACCGAACCGGACAAGCTTTCGGATCTGGGATGGTTTGACCCTGCCGATCCGCTGCTGCCACTCTCGGTCTTCTCGATCCGCGCATTTGAACATCTTTCCAAAATCTGAACACACAACTTCCAGCCCGCGGCGGACGTTGATAAAACAGCAACGCAAAAAGCCGTCCCGGTTTCCCGGAACGGCTGCCCGTGATGAAATAGCGTTGTATTTCACGTCAGATGGAAACGCACCGACTGCTCGGTAAGCCTGCATCCCCCATTACGATGCCTATTTTAGCGCGAAACCTATTGCCTATTCAATACGCGAAATCTCGCAGTGCCAAAAATATAGGTTACTTGTCGATTTCACTCCGGATTGCGGCCTCGTAAGCCAGTCTTGTCCACTTTGACATGAGGTCGGGGTCCTCGAACGCGTCTTCCGGTACCGTCCAGTAAGGCATCATCACGGACTTGCCCTTCTTGCCTTCGTAGCTCCACTGCCTCGCGCCTGCAGAAGCGAACTCAGGCGCGCTTACGGCATCGGCTTTCAGCATCAGTTCGTCGCGCAGCTCGATCGCGACGATGAGGCCCTGATGGTAGATGCCCTTGCGCCGAACATCCGACGGATGCTGACGGGCCCGAGACCTTCGAACATCTCTTCGATCGCAATATTATCCATCGTTACGTCCTCAGAACGCCACCTGCAGCAATGACGGCTTCGGGCGTATCCACATCAAGATGGGCTGCCGGACCGATATCGACATCGATCACCGGAAGACCGGAGGTTTCGATAATCGCCCTTGCGCCGACATCGCCCTGCAGGTTCCGTACAGCATCATAGGTGGCGCGCGGCAGAATAACCGGATTGCCGCGCTTGCCGTTGGAGACTGCGCGCACGATCGCCTCGCCACCGGCGTCCCCAAAGGCACCGAGCAAGGCATCGATATGGCTGACGGTCACGCCCGGCATATCTGCCAGCATGACGAGGACCCCATCTGCTGCCGCGACATCCGGCCGCGTGAATCCGGCAATCAGAGAGCTCGCCATCCCCGCTTCATGGGAGGGGTTGTCTTGGAGACGGACGTTGAGCGATGAAAGCTCGGCCGCAATATCCTGCTGCCGGTGACCGGTGACAACGACCACGGGTGTGGCCTTCGAGGCCAACAGCATCTCGGCGGAGCGGCGCACGAGCGGCACACCGTCAAACTCAGCAAGCAGCTTGTGAAGGCCACTTTCGCCCATGCGCCTGGCCTGACCAGCGGCCAACAGGACAGCCGCAACCGAAAGCGAGACATCGTCCTTGCTCTCGCTGCGGTCCCGCGGCGCAGGCCTTGTCGGGATCTCCATCAAAAGTCCTCCCACACCCAGTGCGGCAATATCGTCCGATGTCGGTCTTTCACCGGCAAGCAGCCGGTGGAGCATCCAGTCAAAACCGTTTTCCTTCGGAGACCGTGCACAACCGGGGGCTCCCAGCACCGTGACACCACCAATATGGCCGTAAACAAGAAGATTGCCGGGATCGACCGGCATGCCGACGCGGATCACCTCACCGCCAGCGGCTCGGATCGCAGCCGGAATGACGTCCTCTTCATCGGCAACGGCGGATGCACCAAACACGATCACCAGCGAAGGCTCGCGACAGTTCTCGAGGTCAAGCGCCTGCAGTGCGGCGGTCAGCGCGTCATGCGTATGCGGAATACGGATCTCGCGCACCAGTGTGCTGCCCGAAAGTGCAAGCCGCTGCTCGATGAGCTTCGCCGTTCGGTCCATCACCGACGTCTTCAGAGTCGGAAGCTCCGTTGCAATCAACGTGACAGCATGAGCCTCGAACGGTTTGACCTCAAACGGTGTAGAAGCCCCAAGCAGCGCCACAGCCTTCCCGAGACAATCGCCATCGACAGCGAGCGGAATGATCTTGAACGTTGCGACCATGTCGCCTGCCTTGACCGATACGCGATCCTTGAGACAGGCAAGCGTGATCGACGGGTCCACGCCGTTGAGCGCGTTGACGATGTGCGTGTTGGCGACGAACAGACCGGCCGTTGCCGCATAAACGTTGACACGTCCCGTTGCTGGCTCCGAAAACGTGAGGTGATCGGGTGCGATTGCGGCGGCCAGCATTCCCGCCGCTTTGTCTTCAAGAACGTCTCCTGCATCTAGCCGCACGCCTATGACGGAAGCGATACCCTCTTCGCGCAGACGCTCGATGTCATCAGGCGCTAGCCGGTGACCCTTGTGCAGTCGTCCGCGCTGACCTTCAAACCGGATTGAATGGGCAACCACGATGTTTTCGGCCTCACGCAACGGGAAGCTGGCGTATTTCATTCCCTAACCCTGCGTAAGGAGGTCGCGCCGGCGCAACGACCTGACGATGTCGGCAAGTGTGGCAAGCGCAATCTCGGCCGGGTTCGCAGCACCAATGTCGAGACCGATCGGCGCTGAAATCCGGGCAATCTCCGCCTCGGAATGTCCCATATCCTTCAGTCGATCAGCGCGCTTCGCATGAGTCTTGCGGCTACCGAGCGCGCCGACATAAAAACAGCCCGCCTTCAGCGCCTGTGACAAGGGAAAATCATCGATCTTCGGATCATGCGTCAGGGCCGCGACAGCCGTATAGCTATCGAACGGTCGCTCTCTCAGCACGTCTTCGGGCCACTCCGCGATGACATCGACATCACCAAACCGTTCTTCGGTGGCAAAGGCTGTCCGAGGATCGATGATCGTGAGGTCGTAGCCCGCCACCGGCGCCAGACGGGCGAGCGCCTGGCTGATATGAACAGCGCCAATCACAACGATCCTTGGCGGCGGCAGATAGACATTGATAAACAGAATGCGGTTGTCGATTTCGACGCTCGTGGCCTTGCCGCTGCGCATCGCGTCCGCGATGCCGGCACCAAGCGGACCCTCCGGAACCGTTTCCTCGGAAACAAGAGAAATTTCGCCCGACGCAAGGTCGGTTATTGTCGCCGAGGCCCGTCTTTCCTGCCGGGCGCCGTTGAGACGCGCCAGATCATCGAACTTCATCGGCCGAGCCTTTCCACATAGACGCGGATCTTGCCGCCGCAGGAAAGCCCGACCTGCCACGCCGTCTCATCGGCAACGCCGAATTCCAGCATCTTCGGCGTGCCTGACGAAATCACCTCGACCGCCTCCGTAATCACCGCACCCTCGACGCAGCCGCCCGAAACGGAGCCGACGAAATTTCCCTCGCCATCGATCGCGAGATGGCTTCCGACCGGACGTGGTGCAGATCCCCAGGTCTCGACGACGGTTGCGATCGCCACGTCGCGGCCGCTTTCGGCCCAATTCTGGGCGGTGACGAGTGGATCAAGACTGGATGTGACGGTCATCGGTGCCTTTCAGACGGCAATTTTCGAAACACGCATCGGCGCGTCGTGACGATATGGAAGCCTCACCCGCGCTTTTCCACGTCTGCGCGCAGTTTTTATCGTCGTGACGCGATTCTCTTTGACCGGTCGGATGGGAAAGCTAAATGTGCTGGAACGCAAGCCGCAATGAGTTAAGGGAAGGAATGGACATTCGCACTTTGATATCAGCCGGCCTGTTTGCCTCATTCCTCGCTGCTCCGTCTGCATCGGCTGCGATCATCGGCGTGGTCGCACCGAAATCGGGTCCATACGCCCTCCTCGGAGCCCAGATCTACCAAGGCGCCCGTGCGGCCGCTGAGGCCAATGGCGATACGCTGGTGGAGCTGGACGAGAGCTGTGACGAGAATGGCGGGCTCGCGGTATCGAAGTCTCTGACGGATGCAAAGGCCAGCGCGGCCATCGGCTTCCTCTGCGTGGAAACGCTGACGACAGCGCTGCCCGCTCTGAAGGCCGCCGCTATTCCAGCCGTTTCGGTCTCGGTGCGGTCGAAGATCCTGATGGAGGATGCACTTCGCAACGACTGGCCGTTTTTCCGTCTGGCACCAACCGAAACCGCCGAAGCGGATGCTGTTGCATCTGCCATCCTATCCCGCTGGAAGGCCGAGCCGATCGCATTCATCGACGACGGCACGATCTATGGCCGCGAGCTCTCAAGCGCCGTGCGCCAGAAGCTGGAACCGTCAGGCATCCGCCCCGCGTTCACCGACGTGTTCAGGCCAGGCCAGGAGCAACAGATCGCTCTCGTCCGCCGCCTGGCAAAGGCCGGCGCGACCCATGTCTTTATCGGTGGCGACCGAAACGATACCGCCATCATCGTTCGCGACGCTGCAGCCGAACGCGTTTCCCTGACAGTCATGGGCGGAGATGCGCTGCGTGCCGCAAACCGTCCTGTTGGGTTTGCCAACGGCGTGCTCGCGGCAGCCCTTCCGGATTACGCAGTTGCATCTGAAGCTTCCACCGCCGTCACGCAACTTCGCGCAGGCAATGTCGAGCCGGAAGGCTACGTTCTGCCCGCTTATGCGGCAACGGAACTTGTTCACCGGGCGGTGACCGAGACGTCCAATGGTCGTTCCCTGACCGACACTCTTGCGGCAGGCTCCTTCACGACTGCGATCGGTCCCGTCGCCCCGGACCACGAATTGAAGCAGAACCCGTTCCGTCTGGTGGAGTGGCAAGGTACGGACTTTGTGGAGATCGGGCCGGCCACCGACTGATGGTCTGGCCAGCGATTGTTCCCGTCACAACGCAATGATAAAGCCATCCGCAAACCGGAGACCCCATCCATGACCCTGCCGATCCGCATCGCCCCGTCCATTCTTGCCGCCGATTTTGCCAAGCTTGGCCAGGAAGTCATCGACGTCGTGCAGGCCGGTGCCGACTGGGTGCATCTCGACGTCATGGACGGGCATTTCGTCCCGAACATCTCATTCGGACCTGACGTCATCAAGTCGCTGCGACCGCATACGGATGCGTTCTTCGACTGCCATCTGATGATTGCACCGGCCGACCCCTTTCTTGAGGCCTTCGCCAAGGCCGGCTGCGACAGCATTACCGTCCACGCCGAATCGGGCCCTCACCTGCATCGCTCCCTGCAGACGATCCGCAGCCTCGGCAAGAAGGTCGGTGTGACGCTCAACCCGGCAACGTCGCTGTCGGCGCTCGAAAACGTGCTCGATGACGTCGATCTGATCCTCATCATGAGCGTCAATCCAGGCTTTGGCGGCCAGAAATTCGTCCCCGCCATGCTCGACAAGATCCGTGCGACGAAGTCCCTGATCGGTGACCGCCCGATCGAGATCGAAGTCGACGGCGGCATCACCGCAGACACGATCGGCGCTGCGAGCGCTGCCGGCGCAAACGTCTTCGTTGCCGGCTCCGCCATCTACAAGGGTGACGGCATGGACGCCTACCGCAGCAACATCGAAGTACTGAGAACAGCGGCAAGCAGCGCGCGCTAACCATCCGGCGCCCTCTTTCCTGCAAAAAAACCCGAAGTTATTGAGCTTTGGCCCGCTTGTTGCTACAGGCTGGGCAACACTTGACAGGAAAGCCGCACGCTCATGATCCCTCGCTATTCCCGGCCCGAGATGGTCGCCATCTGGTCGCCAGAGACGAAGTTCCGCATCTGGTTCGAAATCGAGGCGCATGCCTGCGACGCGCTTGCCGCGATCGGCGTGATCCCGAAGTCGGCGGCCGAGACGATATGGGAAAAAGGCGGTAGCGCAACATTCGATGTCGCGCGCATCGACGAGATCGAAGCCGTCACTAAGCATGACGTCATCGCCTTCCTCACCCACCTCGCGGAATTCGTCGGCCCCGACAGCCGGTTCATCCACCAGGGCATGACATCCTCGGACGTCCTCGACACCTGCTTCAACATCCAGCTCGTGCGGGCGACCGACATCCTGATCGCCGGCATCGATCGCGTTCTTGAAGCCCTCAAGACCCGTGCCTTCGAGCACAAGGATACGGTCCGTATCGGTCGCAGCCACGGCATCCATGCCGAACCGACGACGATGGGCCTAACCTTTGCGCGCTTCTATGCGGAAATGTATCGCAACAAGACCCGTCTGCTCGAAGCCCGCGAAGAAGTTGCCACCTGCGCAATCTCTGGCGCCGTCGGCACGTTTGCCAACATCGATCCCCGCGTCGAGGAGCATGTCGCAGCAGCGCTCGGCCTGAAGGCAGAACCGGTTTCCACGCAGGTCATCCCGCGCGACCGTCATGCGATGTATTTCGCGGTCCTCGGCGTCATCGCCTCGTCGATCGAAAACGTCGCGATCGAAATTCGCCACATGCAGCGCACGGAAGTTCTGGAAGCGGAAGAATTCTTCTCGCCCGGCCAGAAGGGCTCGTCGGCCATGCCGCACAAGCGCAATCCGGTTCTCACCGAAAACCTGACCGGCCTTGCCCGTCTCGTGCGCATGTCGGTGGTTCCGGCGATGGAAAACGTTGCTCTCTGGCACGAGCGTGACATCAGCCACTCGAGCGTTGAACGCGCCATCGGCCCGGATACGACCGTCACCCTCGACTTCGCTCTCAACCGTCTCGCCGGCGTCATCGAGAAGCTGGTGATCTACCCAGAGAACATGTTGAGGAACATGAACAAGTTCAAGGGTCTGGTTATGAGCCAGCGCGTTCTTCTGGCGCTCACGCAGGCTGGCACCTCGCGCGAGGATGCCTACCGTCTGGTGCAGCGCAATGCCATGAAGGTCTGGGAAGAAGGCAAGGACTTCCTCGAAGAGCTGCTGGCCGATCAGGAAGTCCGGGCCGCCCTTTCCGAGGAAGAGATCCGCGAGAAGTTCGACCTCGGCTACCACACCAAGCATGTCGACACGATCTTCACCCGCGTCTTTGGCGAAGCGTGATACAGGCAGCTTGATATTGAAATCACGCAAACACAGATTAGCGGCATGAAAGCATCCGAAGCCGATATCCTGATCATTCCGGGTTACACCAATTCCGGCCCTACACACTGGCAGACGCGGTGGGAGAATAAACTCGCCACCGCGCGCCGGGTCGAGCAAGCGGAATGGGCAAAACCGGTCAAGGACGACTGGGTCCAAAGGCTCGTGGAAGAGGTGAACGCCTCGACGCGACCGGTGGTGCTCGTCGCCCACTCGCTGGGCGTGGCAACCGCCATCCATGCGATCCCTCTTTTCAAGAAGAAGATCGCCGGTGCGTTTCTCGTTGCGCCGCCCGAGGTCGAGAACCCGAAGATCAGGCCAAAACACTTGATGACCTTCGGCCCCTACCCGCGCGATCCGCTACCGTTCCCGACGCTTACCGTGGCCAGCCGAAACGATCCGTTCGGATCCTACGAGCACGCCGACGATATCGCCGCGTCCTGGGGATCGGTCTTGGTCGATGCAGGGGAATCCGGGCATATCAACGCGGAATCGGGGCATGGTCCCTGGCCGGAGGGTACGATGGTGTTTGCCCAGTTCCTCGGCAAACTGAAGCCCTG
>Ga0213836_100312_pt1 | contig 43112 bp, 64 predicted proteins | sample SWPATP03_FD_160578 | JGI IMG/M metagenome (GOLD analysis project Ga0213836, IMG submission 160578) | Coastal seawater microbial communities from Marineland, Florida, United States - SWPA TP0 #3 | ecosystem: Environmental > Aquatic > Marine > Coastal | place: USA: Florida | collected 2016-08-05
CCCCGTCAATCGGGAGAACAGCCGAGATGCCGACCATGCCCCCGGAAAAAGACCCTACTTTCTGGGTCATGCTCGCCGCTTCACTGCGCGACCATGGCCTTGCCGCCGCGCTGGCCGCCGTTTTGAGCTATCTGCGCATCCTTTACGACGACAAAGAACATCGGTGGGACCGCCGCTTGATCGAGGCGGCCTTGGGCGGCGTATTGACGTTTCTGGTGGGTGTCGGTGCCGAGCAATTCGGCATGGGCGGCGGTTTTTCTTACGCCGTGGCCGGTTCTGTCGGTGTGTTAGGCGTTGATCAGGTGCGCAAATGGGCCAGCAGTTGGGGAAATCGCAAGGTCGAGGCGTTATGAGGCGGCCGCCGCCTTGGATGGGCATGCTGATCTTTATGCTCGCCTCCGCCATTGCGGGGCATATCACTCAATCGGCTGGCCCCGATGCCAGCCACGTTACACATAACGAGGTGTTTCAGTGAGCAAAAGAATTTTTGATGTGGTGCTGCTGACCGGCGCCGCTCACGTTGTTGAAGCTGAGTCAATTGCGCTGGATGAGCGCGGCAGCATGGTGTTCAGTGCCTCCGGCAAATACGTCGCTTATTTCAGCGGCGTGAGTTCGGTGATCGAAAGGCCCCAGCCTGATCCGTCGCCCGAGCCCTGCGCAGCGGGCGGCCTGGACTCGTTCCCTGAGCCGGGATCGCCTGCGTTGTTCGGTGAGGCGATGCTGTCCGGCACGGTGGTGATCAATGTCCACGTCGATGGGCATGCGTCTGCAAATGTCGTGGCCGAGGCGGTGAAGTCGGCTATCAACACTGTTCACAGCGTGGTGTGATGGTGCGGCTTTGTGCCTTCGGCGCGTTCTATATCGTGGTCATTCTGATGGGCATCTGCTGGTGTCTAGGGGGTGTGTCTTGAAGTAGTTCTCTGGCCTCCCCGGCCGTAAGGGGGCGATTCATCCTCGACCGCGTAAAAACCGAGGCGCTTGTTCCGTCGAGAGAATAACGGAGCCGGAGCGCGTCAGTTCGCTGCTGACCCCGTAAGCGGCCGCTGTGCCATCCGAGCGCGGTCCCGACAGCAAGGGACGCCGGAAAACGTAACCGGCGCACATTCGAGGAGGCGGCATGTTCAGGATTACGACCGAAGGCGCCGCCGAGATTAAGCGGGCCATGAGCGAAATCGAAAAGCGGCAATTGCCGTTTGCCACCGCTCTAGCCCTGACTCGCACGGCCGCGCTGGTGAAGGCCGCCGAGGTCGACGCGATGCGTCGTGTGTTTGATCGGCCCACGCGATTCACCCTCAACAGCCTGTTTGTTCGGCCAGCCAAAAAGGCACGCTTAGAGGCGCGGGTGTGGGTCAAGGACTACGCCTCAAAGGCCGAAGCCCCGACGCGCTGGCTGTTGCCGGAAGTGGAAGGCGGCGAGCGTAATCGCAAACGCAGCGAAAAGCTGTTGGGTGCTCGGGGCATCTTATCCTCGGGGCGATTCCTGATGCCGGGCGCCGACATGCCGCTTGATGGTAGCGGCAACATCAGTCGCGGCCGCATACAGCAGGTGTTGTCCGGCCTTGGCGCCCAGCACGACAAGGCAGCGAATAGCACCGACAGCAGGCGAAGCGATGGCAATCGCCGTCGCTTCTTTGTGGTGGGCAAGGGCGCCAATGCGCTAGGTATTGCCGAGCGCACGGGCAAGGGCAAGGGCAAGTTCAAGTGGATGCTGGCCTTTGGCAAGGCGCCGGTCTATCAGGATCGGTTCGATTTCTACGGCGTGGCCGACCGCACAACGCGCCGCCATCTGCCTGTCGAGATCGGCAAGGCCCTGCGAGAGGCCGTGATGAACGCGAGGTAGCAGGATTTTGGCCGGAATTTGCTCAAATGAGATAGATTCTCAGGCAAAAGGTACTCCCGGGCCCCACGGGCCTAGGGGGTAATTCGAGGCCCGTCATTTCGCTACATATGACCTTTTTTCAAGGTTGGTTGTTGTTTCGTCTATGAAAATCACAACGATCACGCGTCAGCCGTTCTGGCTGAACAAGAAGAATATGGCCGACAGCCTCGGCATTTCGGTTCAAGCCTTTGACAAATGGGGTGTTCAGCCAGTCGCCAAGATTGGCCGGGAGTCTTTTTACGACGCCCGGACGGTGCTGGATAACCGGCTGAAACATCAGGGCGGCAAACAGCAACCTGGGCTTGAAGAGATCGATCCGCTGATTGGTTACAAGATCGACCTTGAACGGTGGCGGCTGACCAAAGAGCAAGCCGACGCCCAGGCACGCAAAAACAAGGTCGGAGAAAAGGAACTCGTTCCGGTCGGTTTCATGGTGTTTGCGCTGGCCAGCCTGTCGGCACAGTTGGCCTCAACCCTCAACACCGTTCACAAAAACGTGAAGCGCAAACATCCCGATATCGGCGTTCGCCATCTTGAGGCGGTGGAGAGCGAAATCGCCGTTACTCGTAACGCTGCCGCTGGGTTGGCTGATCGGATACCGGAGCTTTTGGATGAATACATCGCCTCCCTGGATGAGGGATCTGGTTGAGGCTGTTCGGCGCGGGCTCAAAAACCTAGAAGTCGATCCGCCCATGACGGCGGTCGAGTGGGCCGACAAATATTTCTATATGTCTTCCGAGTCCTCCTATGGCGAGGGCAAATGGACGACCGAGGCGTTTCAGGTGGCGTTGTTGAACGCCATGGGTAACGACCTGATCCATGAGCTGAACCTGCCGAAGTCGGCGCGGATCGGTTACACCAAGATGCTGCTGGCGAACATCGCCTACAAGCTGAGGCACAAGAAACGCAGCATCTGCATGTGGAGCCCGACGGACGACGACGCCAAGGGCATCATGAAAAAGCACGTCGACCCGATGATTCGCGACGTGCCCGAAATCAAGGCTATGGCGCCCTGGTTCGGCAAGAAACACAAGGACAACACCGAGGATCAAAAGACTTTCGATAACCGCAAGGTGCTGTGGTGGCTGGGCGGAAAGGCAGCGGGAAACTACCGGGAAAAGAGCCCGGATGAAGTCGGTTATGACGAGCTGTCGAGCTTTGATGCGGATATTCAAGGTGAAGGCTCGCCAACGTTTCTCGGCGACAAGCGTCTTGAGGGTGCGACCTTTCCGAAGTCGATTCGAGGATCTACGCCCAAGCTTGCAGGCAGTTGCCAGATCACCCGAGCGGCTGAGGAATCGGCCTACCTGCTGCGCTTCCATATTCGGTGTCCGTGCTGCGGCACAGAACAGACGCTGAAATGGGGGGGTAGGGATGAGCCGTATGGCCTCAAGTGGAGCCGGGACGCCTTGGGCGAGGTTGATAAGGCCTGGTATCTGTGCGAGTCAGACAACGGCTGCACCTTTGAACATTTCGAAATGATCGAGGCGTCACGCTCGGGTCGCTACATCTGCGAGCGCACCGGGATATGGACGCGGGACAGCATGGAGTGGTTCGGAGCGGACGATAAGCCCATTCGTACACCGAGGCGGCTCACGTTCCACATCTGGACCATATATTCGACCTTCACGACCTGGGTGAAGATCGCCGACGAGCGTGTGAAGGCCGGTAAGGACCGGGGCAAGCTTAAAACCTTCGTGAACACGACGCTTGGCGAGGCCTGGGAGGAAGACCTCACAGAGAAAGTCGACTGGGAACAGCTTCGGGATCGTCGAGAGGTTTATGCGGCGCAGGTTCCGGCGCGTTGCGTCGTTCTGATGGGTGGCATCGACACACAAGACGACCGTTACGAGTTGCGCGTGTGGGGCTTCGGCGCGGGTGAGGAAGCATGGCTTATTTACCGTCGAGTGTTGACGGGCGATCCGGCCAGCGGTGAGTTGCTGCGCCAAGTTGGGCTTGAGTTGCACAGGCAGTTCACCCGTGCTGACGGCACGCGCATGGGCGTGATGCGTTGGTGCTGGGACTCAGGCGGACACCACTCGGAAACTGTTCGGGCCCAAAGCCGCAAGCATGGCTTGCATTGGGTAGTCCCAATTTTCGGAGCCAGCACCTACGGCAAGCCAATTGCCAACTTCCCGCGCAAGAAAGAGAAGAAGTCAAAAACCTATTTGACAGAGGTCGGCACTGACAACGCCAAAGAGGTGATTTACAACCGCCTCAGATTGCAGCCGGACGGCGTTAGCCCTGTCCCTGGGCTGATCCATTTTCCCGCAGACGATTCGATCTGCGACGAAGACGAACTAAAGCAACTGACCAGCGAAACCAAGAAATGGATCTTGGCCAAGGGTCGGCGTGTGTTGCGTTGGGATGCCAGCAAGCGGCGTAACGAGGCGCTGGATTGCTTTGTGTATGCGCTGGCAGCGCTGCGCATCAGTCAAGAGCGGTTTGGTTTGGATTTGGACCGGTTGGCTATGGAAGCCCAACTAAATCCGCAAACAGGTGCATGGGAGATCCCAACCGTGCCTGAGCCGGAGCAAGCCCCGGAGCCGGATTCCGTGCCCGAACCTGTTCATCAAACACAATCCCCATCACCTCAACCGGCCGCAGTTTCTGGCGGCTGGGTCAACGTGGAAAATAACGGATGGCTATAAACCCGCAGGACATGGTGGACAAATACCTTGCCGCCGAATTGGCTGTGCTCGAAGGCAAGGAAACGTGGTTTAACGGTCGCAAGGTCGTTATGGCGGATTTGCCCCAAATCATCGCCGGACGCAAAGAGTGGGAGCGCCGGGTTAATGCTCAGGCCGCTGCTGCCCAGGGTAGCCCGGGTTACTCCCTGGCTACGTTCCATTGAACTTTATCGACCGGTGGTTAGCGCCGGTTTTCCCAGGCGCAGTGTTGCGCAGGCTGGCCGCCAAAAGCGCTATTCAAGCGTTTGAAGCGGCCAAGATTACCCGGACCCACAAGGCCGAAAAGCAGACCCGCAGTGCGGACCTGTCGTTGCAAATGAGTGCCGAATCACTGCGTGCCCAAAGCCGCAAACTTGACGAGGATCACGACCTTGTAACCGGTATTTTTGACCGCTTGGAAGAGCGCGTGGTGGGAGGGTCTGGCATTTCGGTGGAGCCGTTACCGCTGAATTATGCCGGGGAGGTTCATAAGGAATTCGCTGACCAGATCCGCGCGCAATATGCCGAATGGTCACTGACGCCTGAAACCTCTGGCGAGCTGACCCGGCCGCAGATGGAGCGGCTGGTGTGCCGCACCTGGCTGCGTGACGGCGAGGGCCTGGCGCAAATGCTGATGGGCAAAGTCGCGAACTTTGAGCACCTGCATGCGGTGCCGTTCTCGCTGGAACTGCTGGAGCCGGATTATCTGCCCTACAGCTACACCGATCTTGCTCAGGGGATCACTCAAGGTATTCAGCGTGACTCCTGGCGCCGGGTGAAGGGGTTTCACCTGCTCAAGGAGCACCCGGGTAGCTCACTCGGGTACGCCTTGTCAGGCAAGACCAAATTCGTGCCAGCCGACCGGATGTTGCACATCGCCTACCGCAAGCGAATCGGTCAGAACCGTGGGCAACCGCTGTTGCATGCGGTGTTGATGCGTCTGGCCGACATCAAGGATTACGAGGAAAGCGAACGCGTTGCCGCGCGAATCAGCGCTGCCCTGGCGATGTTCATCAAGAAGGGTTCGCCTGATGACTACGTTCAGACGCCGTCGGTGGCCGGGGCTGACGGGCAGGCCAAGGGCGCCCGAAGCATCCCGATTGCTCCCGGGATGGTGTTTGACGGGCTGTTGCCCGGCGAAGACGTGGGGATGATCGAAAGCAACCGGCCCAGTCAGTTTGTTGAGTCGTTCCGCAACGGCCAGTTGCGCGCAGTAGCTGCCGCCACCCGCATGGGATTTTCGACGGCTACCCGAACTTATAACGGCACCTACTCGGCGCAACGTCAGGAGCTGGTCGAGTCGCAATTGGGTTACGACCTGCTACAGCGCGAATTCATCGACTACTGGTCACGCAAGGTCTATCGCGCCTTCGTGGAAATGGCCTTGCTCAGTGGCGTGTTGAAACCGCCCAGGGACGTGGATATGTCCTCGGTCTACAACGCGGTTTATCAGGGGCCGGTCATGCCCTGGATCAATCCGGTGCATGAGGCCAACGCGTGGAAACTCCTTGTGGAAGCAGGGTTTGCCGATGAATCCGAAGTGGCGCGCGCCCGTGGCCGCAATCCACAAGAACTCAAACGCTCCCGCACTGCGGAGATTGATACCAACCGGGCTAAAGGGCTGGTGTTTAGCTCGGATGCCTTCCACCAGTTCTACGGGAAAATCACCCTCAATGCTGAAACTACCAAGAAAACCCAAGGCGACACCTAAGCCGCTGATGCTGCCGCGTGCATCGGCAACGGGGCAAATCACGGCCGACAACAAGCCAGCCGAAAGCTGGTATTCGATGCGCGCTTTGGCACGCGGCAGCGTGGAAATTTTGCTGTACGACGAAATCGGTGCGTGGGGCATCACGGCAAAACAGTTCGTGACCGACCTGTTGGCTTGCGGTGACGTGTCACACATCAATCTGCGCATTCATTCCCCGGGCGGTGACGTGTTCGGCGGCATGGCGATTTACAACACCTTGAAGGCGCACCCGGCCCGGCTGGATGTGTACATCGACGGTCTGGCCGCATCGATGGCAAGCGTCATCGCTATGGCTGGCGACACCGTATACATCCCGGCAAACGCCATGATGATGATTCACAAGCCGTGGGGTGTGCAGGGCGGTGATGCGGAGGAAATGCGCCGTTACGCCGAACTGCTGGACAAGGTGGAAACCACGCTCGTGCAGGCCTACGCGGCCAAAACTGGCAAGTCGACCGAAGAAATTCACGCGCTGCTCGCGGCGGAAACGTGGATGGATGGCGGCGAGGCTGTGGCAGCAGGTTTCGCCGATCAACTGATTGAACCCCTGAAAGCTGCCGCTCAACTCATTTCAAAACGCATGCAGGAATTTGAACACATGCCAAAAGATGCCTTGAACAACCTGATGAACCCGCGTGCGCAGATCAATCCGCCTGCGCCTGCACCGGCTCCTGCTCCTGCTCCGGCCCCGGCCCCGGCCCCGGCCCCGGCCGCAAGCCTGACGGTTGATCAGATGCGTGCCCAGGTGATTGCAGAAGAAACCGAGCGCCGTAACGGCATCACAGCGGCGTTCGGTGGTTTTGCCAACAGTCAGGCCGATTTGCTGGCCAACTGCATCAACGACATGAACTGCACCGTCGACAATGCCCGCACGCAGTTGCTGGCCAAACTCGGTGAGAACACGCAGCCGACCAATGTCCCTGGTCTGCATGGCCATATCAGCAACGGTAATCTGGTGGGCGACTCGGTTCGTGCCTCGCTGATGGCGCGTACCGGGATGGCTGAAATCGAGGCCAGCAACGGCCTGAACCACATGAGCCTGCGCGAGCTGGCCCGCGCCTCGCTGACCGAGCGCGGCATTCTGGTGGCCTCGCTGAACCCAATGCAGATGGTCGGCATGGCGTTCACTCACGGCTCAAGCGACTTCGGGCAGATCCTGTTGGACATCGCCGGTAAGTCGGTATTGCTGGGCTGGGATGAGTCGACCGAGACGTTCCAAGAATGGACCAAGAAGGGCCAGCTAAGCGACTTCAAAACCTCGGCGCGTGTGGGGCTGGGTGAGTTTCCAAGCCTGCGCGAGGTTCGCCCGGGTGCGGAATACAAACACATCACCATCGGCGACCGTGGCGAAACCATCGCGCTGGCAACCTACGGCGAGATGTTCGCTATCACCCGTCAGGCCATCATCAACGATGATCTGTCGTTGCTGAGCGATATCCCGTACAAAATGGGGCAGGCTGCGCGGGCAACCATCGGCGATCTGGTGTATGCAATCCTGACCAGCCCGCCAAAGATGCGTGACGGCAAGCCCCTGTTTGACGGCACCCGCAAGAACTTGGCGACCGGAGGTGATTCGGCCCTGTCGATTGCCAGCCTGATCGCAGGTAAGACCGCGATGGCCTCGCAGAAGACACAGACCGATGGCGGCAAGGCGCGCACGTTGAACATTCGTCCAGCCTATGTGCTGACGCCGGTAGCCTTGGAAGACAAGGCAAACCAGCTTATCAACTCGGCGTCAGTGCCGGGCACGGACGTAAACGCGGGCATCATCAACCCCATTCGCGGTTTCGCCAAAGTGATCGGTGAGCCGCGTCTGGATGATTCTTCGTCTACCGAATGGTACATGGCGGCCAAGCAAGGCACCGACACCATCGAAGTCGCTTACTTGAACGGCATCGACACCCCGTATGTCGAGCAAGAACAGGGCTTCAGCATCGACGGCGTGCGCAGCAAGGTGCGTATTGATGCCGGTGTGGCGCCGCTGGACTATCGCGGCCTGTACAAGTCACTCGGCAAGTAAGCCCCCGCTCAACCCCCACAAGCCCCGCCTTTCGCGGGGTTTTTTGTTTCTGTGTGTAGGAGATTGCTCACATGGCTAAGAATCACTCGGGTGAGGGCAAGTCCCGCACTTTCGTTTCTCCCACTGGCGGCACTACCAACGGCGTGCCGGTGGTATTGAACTCGATGGTCGTCATCCCCCTGGAAGACACCGTAAAGGGCCAGAACTTCACGGGTGTGCTCTGTGGTTCCTGGATTCTGCCGGTTACCGGCGCGCTCAAGACCGGCGCCAAAGTTAGCTGGCTGGCCTCGTCCAGTTCGCTGGTGGCAGCGGACACGGCGGATTCGGTGCCGTTTGGCAAATTGCTGTCCGACGCTGCTGGTGGCGTTGCCGACGCGCTGTTGATCCAGTAATGCCGCCGCCGCGCTTTCGGGATCTGGCGGCCCGCATGGACTCCGTTCTGGTCGCCCGCTTGGGTGATCGGGCGGTGCTCGAGGATGGTCGCGAGCTGTTCGGGCCATTTTCCTCTCCATTCATCGGTGCAGCCATTGGCGGGAAAACGGGTGGTCATCGCTTTGGGCAGGCGTCCAATGCCGATGAGGTGATGCAGCCTACCTTTACGGTCCGAGTGGTCGACGCGGTCGGCATAGTCAAGGGGACATTCGTCACCATCGATCTGCCTCCTGAGCAGGGAGGCGGCCGCTATAAGGTCGTTCGCCTTCAACCTGACGGCGCCGGAATGGTGGACCTGATTCTAGGGATGAACAATGAGCGAACTGACGACATTACATGACGCCATTGAGGCCACGCTGCGCGAGCAGATGCCCAAGGTCGTGCATGTTGAGGCATTTCCAGATCTGGAAAACCTGTTCGACCTGCCAGCGATCTACTTTGCGTTGACGGACATCACCCTGGGTGAGGATCGAGGCGAAGGGAAAACAGGGATCAAGGGCCTGTTTCAGGCCTGCATTCTGGTCGACCCGGAGCGTCCCCGGGCGCCCTTGCAGGCGGCCATTCTGGCCGCCCAACTCACAGCGGTGCTCAAGGATCAGTATTGGGGTGTCGAATTCATCATGACGCCGCCCGAAGACATCCGCGCCCAGCCGGATGGCTCGGCGCCCGAGCTGGCGCGGTTTGTGGTGTGGGTCGTGGAGTGGACTCAATCTTTCGAAGTGGGCGAGGTGCAATGGCCCTTTGATGACGAACCTGGCCCGCTGGTATGGGGCGTCAGCCCGGATGTCGGCCTGGGTCATGAGGATGACTATTTCACGGCTGATTCGCTGGAGGCGCGGTTATGAGCGCCTTCGCGCAGGCGCAGCATGACCAGATGCTGGCGGCCCTGATCATCCCGGGTTACGTGGTGGCTCTGGACCTGACGGCATCGCCGCCGATGTGCCGGGTTTCCAATGGTGACGGATGGACCAGCGCCTGGGTGCGCTGGCACAGCATTGCAGCGGGAAAGGCGCGGCACTGGCGGGCGCCGAGCATGGGGGAGCAGGGGGTGTTGTTCAGTCCGAGTGGCGACCCTGCGCAAGGCACCTTTGTGCCGGGCCTCTACGGCAATGCGGGGGCGCAGCCCGATAACCGCGACCATGTCGAGGTCTGGCGCTTTGATGATGGCGGCTCGCTGGTCTACGACTGGGAGGCCAAGAGCTACACGATCACGCTGCCCACCGGCACCGTGACGGTCAAAGTGGGTGGCGCCGAGCTGGCCGTTACGGATAACGCTATCACCGGCAAGGCGGCCTCGATCAAATGGATTGGCCCCACGGAAATCGATGGAACGTTACGCGTAACGGGCGATATCACCGGCCTCGGCAAGATCATCGATACCGGTGGCAATACGCCGAACCACAAACACTGATTCTTAATTTCCTACAGCCCGCCACGCGCGGGTTTTTTTATGCCCGGAGTAGACATGACCAAAGCCAAGGCAGTGACCGAAAATGCCCCCGCAGCGGCGACAGAGCCCGCCGCAGCCCCCGAGGTTGCAGCGCCGAAGATCACCACCTTTCGCGACAAGGTGTTCACCTCCCGCACGCTGGTTCTGCCCGATAACTCGACGCTGCCGGTCGCCAAGGGGCGCGTCTCGGTCGAGGACAGCAACAGCCAGGCGCTGGCGTTCCTCAAAGCGCATGAAGAATTCGAAGCACTGGAGTAATCGCCATGATCGGGATGGATCGCGAGACAGGCCAGCCGCTGTCGGGCCTGCCGCACTTGCGCCAATCCATCGGCGACATTCTGTCGACCCCCGAAGGCAGTCGTCGTCAGCGTCCCGAATACGGTTCCAGGCTGCGCCGTTTTGTCGACCTGCCGGTGACGGCGGGCTGGCGCAGCGCCGTGCAGGCGGAAGTCAACCGGGCAATAGGGCGCTTTGAGCCTCGCATCAAGCTGGAGTCGGTTCGAGTCGTGTCGGTGCTGGACGGGCAAATCACCTTTTCCATCGCCGGGGAATACGAGGGTGACGGGTTTTTAGTGGAGGTCACCGCATGAGTGCTGTGGATCTGTCGGCGCTTCCGGCGCCCGAGGTGCTGGAAGCGCTGGACTTCGAAGACACGTATCAGGAGTCGCTGGGGGTGTTCCGCGAAGCCATGGGCGACAACTGGTCGGCACCGTTGGAAAGCGACCCCGTCGTCAAGCTGATCGAGGTCGGGGCCTACAACAAGATCGGTAACCGGGCGCGGGTCAACGATGGCGCCAAGGCGCTGCTGTTGGCCTACGCCGAGGGGGGCGATCTAGAGCAACTGGCGGCCAACGTCAACTTAAAGCGCCTGGTGGTGCAGGCCGAAGACACTACGGTATTTCCGGCCATTCCCGAGGTGCTGGAGGAAGACGACGCACTGCGCGAGCGTATTCAACTGGTGTATGAGGGGCTGACCACGGCGGGGCCGCGTAACAGCTACATCCTGCATGCGCGCAACGCTTCGGGTCTGGTGGCGGACGCCACGGCCGAAAGCCCTTCACCGGCCACGGTCGTGGTGACGGTGTTGAGCCTTGAGGGCATGGGCGAGGCCTCGCCGGAGTTGTTGAACACGGTCGCCACGCACCTGAGTGATGACGATACCCGGCCACTCGGCGACCGGTTGCTTGTGCAGAGCGCGGAGATTTTGCCGTATTCCATCACTGCCATTCTGCACATGACCGGAACCGGCTCGGAAAACGAGACGATTCTGGCTGAGGCTCGTTCGCGACTGGCCAAGTCGGTCAACCCGCGACGACGGCTAGGCGTCGAGGTGGCTCGGTCGGGCGTTGATGCACAGCTACACATCGCAGGGGTTCGCCGCGTCGAGTTGGTCGGCTGGCAGGATCTACTCCCGACCAAGGCGCAGGCGGCCTATTGCACGGGGTTTTCCGTAGAGTTGGGTGACTGACCATGAAAAGTCTCTTACCCCTCAACAGCACGCGGCTTGAGCGCGCGCTGGAAGCGGCCATTTCGGATGACACGCCGGTTCCGTTGCGCCTGCTCTACAACCCTGACACTTGTCCTGTAGCGCTGTTGCCGCATCTGGCATCGGCCTGGTCGGTCGACCGCTGGGATGAGAAGTGGAGCGAGGCGGCCAAGCGTGGCGCGGTCAAGTCATCGTTCTATGTGCATGCCCACAAAGGGACCATCGGCGCGCTGCGCCGGGTGGTGGAGCCGCTGGGCTACCTAATTGAGGTCGTCGAGTGGTGGCAACTGAACCCCATGGGCGAGGCAGGCACCTTTCAACTCAAAGTCGGCGTGCTCGATACCGGCATCACCGAACAGATGTACGAGGAACTGACGGCGCTCATTGATGACGCCAAGCCGGTTTCGCGTCACCTGATCGGCCTGGCCATCAGCTTGGAAACCACCGGCCGCATCTACCTGGGCGCCTCGATCAGCGAAGGCGACGAAATCGACGTTTACCCGCCGCAACAGCGCGACATTGAAGTGTCGGGCGTGATCGGTCGTGGCGGACGTGAAGACACTATCGACACCTTGGATGTGTATTGATGATCGATCAAAACTCACAGTTTTACGCCATCCTGACCAATGTCGGGGTGGCCAAGCAGGCCAACGCAGATGCCTTAGGTATCCCTTTTAAGTTCACTCATATGGGGGTAGGCGATGCGAACGGCACCGAACCGCAACCGGATGCGAACCAAAAGGCGCTGATCAACGAGTGGCGCCGGGCGCCGTTGAATCAGCTAAAGCAGGATACGAACAACCCGGCCGTAATCATTGCCGAACAGGTGATTCCAGCCGACGTGGGGGGCAAGTGGATTCGCGAGATCGGCTTGTACGACGCGGACGGCGACCTGGTGGCCGTGGCGAACTGCGCGCCATCGTTCAAGCCCCTGCTGAATCAAGGCTCCGGCCGTACCCAAGTGGTGCGCATGAACCTGATCGTCAGCAATTCGGCCAACGTCGAGTTGAAGATTGATCCAAGCGTTGTGCTGGCCACCCGTGAATTCGTTCTGAGCGAGCTGGCCAAGCAGGATTTCAAAAACTCGGTGCTGGTCTGTGCCCCGGGTAGCATCGTGCTCAACGGCTTGCAGACGATTGACGGCGTGTCCGTGCCCGCAGGCAAGCGGGTGCTGGCGCCGTTTCAGACAGCGGCCAAGGATCGCGGCATTTGGGTGTCTGCCGCAGGCGCGTGGGCTCGCGCGACTGATGCAGATGCCAACGATGAAGTCACGCCGGGCATGTTGGTTTTGGTGGAGCAAGGGACGCTTTACGGCGACAGTGCTTGGCAATTGGTGACAGACGCGCCGATCACCCTGGGCGTGTCCTCACTGACGTTCGAAATGGCCTGGGGACGCACCGGCATTGCCCCGGGTGAATATCGCAGCGTCGTGGTCGACAAGCTGGGGCGTGTGGTGTCGGCCAGCAACCCGACGACGGCCGCAGGTTACGGGCTGACCGACGTTTACACGAAGACGCAGGTCGACACGCTGCTGGCCGCCAAGGCCCCGCTGGTCAGCCCGGTGTTGACGGGGATTCCGAAAGCCCCAACCCCGGGGTCTTCGACCAACAGCGATCAGATAGCCACGACGGCGTTTGTGCAGGCGCTGTTTACCGCCCTGGTGGGCGCCGCGCCGGAGACGTTGAACCAGATCAACGAGATTGCGGCCGCGCTGGGCAATGATCCCAATTTCTCCACAACTATCATGAATGCGCTGGCATTGCGGGCGCCGCTGGCCAGTCCAGTGTTCACGGGAGATCCAAAGGCCCCCACTCCTGCCTTGGGCGACAACGATACGTCGATTGCGACCACGGCGTTTGTCGCAGCAGCCATCACGGCCGCAAGTCGCTCGTACAGTGCGTCGGTCACGAACGTGAATACGAATCGCACGCTGACCGTAGCTGAGGTAGGGCAGGGTTTCCGCCTTACCCCGTCCACGCCAATCGTCATCACCATGCCAGATCCGCAACCGACAACGGGCTTGGGGTACGTGCTGAGAAACGAAGGCACGGCAAACGTCACGGTCAGTGCGGCAGGCTTTATCTACACCGAAGCTGGAGCGGCGGCGAAAACGCTTGTTCTGGCGCCTGGCGAATGGGTTGAAATCATTTCGAACCTGTCGAGCTGGGTCGTGTACATGCGCGGCAAGTTGGGCGAAGTGGCAAAAGTGGATTCGCCTGTGTTTACCGGTGATCCAAGGGCGCCGACTCCGGCTGTTGGCGACAACGACACGTCGATTGCCACCACGGCGTTTGTCCAGGCCGCCCTCGCGCTGTTTGGCGTGGGTGCGGTCAACGGGCCACGGGTGACCGATCTGGACGCCCTGGCGTATGGCGGAATGTATTTCGCCACGTCGACAGCGGCGGGGATGCCCATCGCGGCTAACTCGGCGCTTATCCATGTTCCCTACAGCGACGGCAGCGCTGCGCTACAGATTTGCTGTGCGCTGTCGGCGCCGACCCGGATCTACTACAGAACCCGCTCAAGCGGAACGTGGAACGGCTGGAAGGAATTCGGAATGCTGGACTCGCCTGTTTTTACAGGCGATCCGAGGGCACCGACTCAGTCGGTCGGTGACAACGACACGTCGATTGCCACGACCGCGTTCGTGCAAGCCGCTCTCGCAGCGTTCGGTATTGGCACCTTTATCGGCACGCAGACCGCTGATTTGAACACGGCCGTTCAAGGCGGCTGCTACCGAACCACAAACACCACGGCTAACTCGCCTGTGGCGGGAAATATGTCGGTGTGGGTGGTGCCCTACAACAACGGCGGATGCCTGCAAGTGGCTTCGCTACTGTCGGGCGCGACGGCCAGTGCAAAGCTGTACTACCGGACTCAAGCCGGGGGTAGTTGGTCGGGTTGGAAAGACGTCCTGAGCAGTGACAGCCCGGCCCTGTTGGGAACCCCGACCACGACGACCCCAGCGGCGAACGATGTTTCGAAACAGATCGTCAACACCGAATTCTTCAAGTCGGAGCTGGCCCGCCTCAAATCGGTGGTGAAGTTCACGGCGAACGGAAACTGGACGTGCCCTGACGGGGTTACAACGGTTTGGATTTCCGGCTGTGGTGGCGGCGGGGGTGGCGGTGGCGGTGGCGGATTGTCGTCTAATGGCGCGGGCGGTGGCGGTGGCGGTGCGGCAGGTCGAAGTGTTATCCGAGAGCCGATAGCTGTAACGCCGGGTACGACCTACGCAATCACCATTGGCGCAGGTGGTGCCGCTGGTGCGTCGGCTGCAAGCGGTACAGCAGGTAAAAGCGGCGCGAATGGTGGGACGACCAGTTTCGGAAGTCTGTTGAACCTGTCGGGTGGCGGTGCTGGTACCGGTGGTGACATAGCCTCGGGGGCCGGTGGTTATTCCTCGGCGGCCGGTGGGGGGGGCGGATCTGACGGAGGGGACGCGCAGGGTCAATACCTCGGCGGAGACGGTGGTTCGGGGGGAGGCGGTCCGTTTGGCACCTCTGGCGGCGGCGGCCGTGCTGGACAGGGCGGCGGACGCACGGCGATTGCAGCCACGGGGAACGGTGTTGGCGGCGGCGGTGGTGGTGCAGGATATTCCCCGGCGGCAACTGGAACGGCAACAGGTGGTGCGGGCGGGGCGGGAATGCCTGGTGTGCTGACAGTGGAGTATTAATTCATGCAATACGCGTATTTTGACCCCATCACCCGCAAGGTGATTGGCTGGTTCGACACGGAGGCATTCGATTGCGTATTGCCTTCTGCCGAGCTGCTGCTGGAGCTGTCGCCGGACGACTGGCAGCGCAACGTGGAACAGCCGCGCTGGGTGACCGAGGGGCTTTTGTTGTCCGACTCGGAGCCTTACCAGTCGGTCACCCTTGAGCAGATCAAGGCCGCGAAACTGGCCGAAATCAGCGCGGCGTGCGCGGCTGAGATCGTCGGTGGATTTTCCAGCAGCGCGCTGGGTGCGCTCTATGCCTACCCCTCACAGGTGACTGATCAGTCCAATCTGATGGCGGCGGTGCTGTCGTCGTTGTCGGCTCCGGCCGAGGGCTGGGAGACGCCGGTATGGTGTACCGATGCGCAAGGCGTCGGGGCGTATCGGCAGCATACCGCTGCCCAGGTGCAGGCGGTCGGTAATGACTCGCTGACGGCTCGCAACGCCGCGTTGGCCAAGAAAGCCGAACTGGAGGCGCGGATTAGCCAGGCGGTGATCGTCGAGCAAGTTCAGGCCGCAAGCTGGCCGAGGAAGTAACCGCTGCACGCCTGCTGTGTATCGCTGAGCGCCCCGTAACCCGGGGCGTTCTTGTTTCTGTGCGTTTTCCCAAGCCCTGCATAGCGGGGCTTTTTCACATCTGGAGATTGGCCTATGAGTTTCTTTCACGGCGTTACTGTCACGAACGTCGATACCGGTGCGCGCACCATTTCCCTGCCGTCGTCCTCGATCATCGGCCTGTGCGACACCTTCACCCCGGGGCCAGGCGCGAACAGCACGCCGCTGGCAGCGGCCAACGAGGTGAAACTGATCACCAGTGAACGCGAAGCGATCGCGGCATGGGGCGCCGACGCGGCGATCACCAAAGCTTGCCAAGCGATTTTCGTGCGCGCCAAGGCGGTGATCGTGGGCGTTGGGGTGGCCAAGGTCGTCGATGCGGCGGAACAGACCTCGGCCGTCATCGGCGGTGTGCTGGCAAACGGCAAGCGTACCGGCCTGCAAGGCCTGCTCGACGGCAAGAGCCGCTTCAACGCGCAGCCACGCCTTCTGATCGCGCCCAAGCACACGGCCACGCTGGCCGTCGCCACGGCGCTGGACGCGCTCGCGGGCAAGCTGCGCGCCATTGCCATCGTCGACGGTCCGGGCACTACCGATGAGGCGGCCATGGACTACGCCGAGAACTTCGGCAGCAAGCGCGTATTCATGGTCGATCCGGGTGTGCAGTTCTGGGACACCACGGCCAGCGCAAGCGTGGATGCTCCGGCCTCGGCCTGGGCGGCTGGCATGTTTGCGTATACCGATGCCGAGTACGGGTTTTGGGCCTCGCCATCCAACAAGGAAATGGTGGGCATCACCGGCACCACGCGCCCGGTGGAGTTTCTGGACGGCGATGAGACTTGCCGGGCCAACCTGCTCAACAACGCGAACATCACCACCATCATTCGCGATGACGGTTACCGCCTGTGGGGTAACCGCACCATGTCCAGCGATGCGAAATGGTCGTTCGTCACCCGTGTGCGCACCATGGATATCGTCATGGACGCGATTCTGGCGGGCCACAAGTGGGCCGTCGACCGCTCGATCACCAAGACCTATATCAAGGACGTGACGGACGGCTTGGAAGCGTTTATGCGCGACCTGAAAAATCAAGGCGCGATCATCAATTTCGAAGTGTATGCCGACACCGAACTGAACACGGCCAGCCAGCTATCGCAGGGCAAGGTGTATTGGAACATCCGCTTTACCGATGTGCCGCCTGCCGAAAACCCGAACTTCCGCGTGGAAGTCACCGATCAATGGATCACCGAAGTTCTCGAAGCCGCGTAAGGAGCGTCTGCAATGATTCCTCAAACCCTTTCTAACACCAATCTGTTCTTGGATGGTGTGAGCTTTAACGGCGACGTGCCTTCGCTGACGCTGCCCAAGATTTCAATCAAGACCGAGGATTATCGCGGTGGCGGTATGGCCGGTGACATTGAACTGGACATGGGCCTAGAGAAGATGGAGGCCGGTTGGGTGACCAATGGCGTGCGCCGCGAATCGTTGAAGTTCTTCGGCCTGGCGGATCGCACGGCGGCCAATGCGGTATTCCGTGGCTCGTTCAAAGGATTGAAAGGCGCCACCAGCGCCGTGGTCGCGACCCTGCGCGGCGGCATCAAGGAAATCGACCCGGGCGACTGGAAGGCAGGCGACAAGGCCGAAATGAAACATCAGATGTCGGTCGTGTACTACAAGCTGGAAATCGACGGCCGTGTGATCTACGAGATCGACATGGTGAACATGGTTCGCGTCATCGATGGCGTGGATCAACTGGCCGCTGAACGCGCCGCCCTGGGGCTCTAAGGAACGATCATGACTGAGAAAGAACCGCTGCCAAGCTGGCTCAAGGAAACCGAGCAGGGCATGAGCATCACGCTCAAATACAAGGCGACCATCAACGGCATCACTGTTGACAAGCTGTCGATGCGCTCGCCGAGCGTCAGGGATACGCGCGTTGCCCGGGAATTGGCCGAGGGCGACAACGCCAAACTCGAACTGAACCTGTTTGCGAGCCTGACCGACTCCCACATCAACGATTTGGAATCGCTCACTGAGCGCGATTACCGCCGCTTACAGGCGGGCTATTTTCGCCTGGTCAGCGAGGACGAGCTGTAACCCGCAGACCATGAAACTGGCGGCCAAGCGGCTGGCGGCGGAAACCGGGTTTTCCGCCGCCGAAATTCTGGCCATGCCGTTCAATGAAATGCTTTGGTGGCTCACGGATTGAGCCCCTTTTCCGGTGGGTGGCAGTATGTCGGACAGCTTGAAAATCGGGCTTGTGATCGGTGGCGCAGTCAGTGCCACGGTCGGCAAGGCCTTCAAGGAAGTCGAGAGCAAGATGAAGGCTCTCGACGACAAGGGTGCGAAAGCGCGCATCCTGCAAAGCACCATTGGCGAAACCATCAAGCTGCGTGACCAGTGGAAACGGGCACATGATACCGGGGCGGTGGGTGCGGCCATGCTGCTGTCACGGCTCAATGCCAACCTCTCGGCGCTCAAGGAGCAGGGGGTTCAGGTCAGCAACCTGGGCAAGGCCTACGAGGCCATGGGGCGCAAGGCCCAAGCCGCAGAGCTGAAAGCCAAAGGCCGACAGCAGATCGAGCAGGGGCGGGCCGGGGTCAAGAGGTCGGTAGGGGCGGCGGTGGCCATGACGGCAGCGGCGGCAGTTCCGACCAAAATCAGTGCGGATTACAACGCAATCATTCGTGACATCGCGATCAAGGCCGGGGTGGCCAATGCCCCGCAAGAGGCGCAGATGTCGAAAACCATCATCGATACTTCGCGGGATACGGGCATGGCCCGCAACGAAGTGGCCGAGGTGGTCAACGCGCTGGTAGGCGCGGGCATGGAGCTTAAAGACGCCATCAGTTACGCGCCGACAGCCGCCAAGTTCGTGGTCGGTCAAGGGGCCGATGGGACCGATACGGCCAAGATGATCAATGCCCTGGGGCAGAACGCCAAGATCAGTGACCCCAAGGTGATGCAACAGGCGCTTGAGGCAATCGCCTATCAGGGCCAGGCGGGAAGCTTTGAGGCCAGCGACATGGCGCGCTGGTTCCCCGAGCTGCTGGCCAGCATGGGCAAGCTGGGCATTACCGGCATGGATTCGGTCAGCCAGTTGGGCGCAATTCTGCAAGTGCAGATGAAGACCGCAGGCAGCGCCGACGAGGCGGCCAACAACTTCAAAAACTGGGTCGAGAAAATCGGCTCCAACGACACCGTTACGGCGTACAAAAAGGCCGGGATCGATTATCAAAAGTCGATGGACACCGGGCTGCAAAAGGGCATGTCGACGGTTGAGGCCAGTTTCGCCCTGGCGCAGAAATACATCGAGAAAGTCGACCCCGAGAAGGCCAAGCAGATGGCCGAGGCGACGGCGCAGATCAGCAAGGAGGCGGACCCCGCCAAAGCCAAGGCCATGATGGCTTCGCTGGAACAGGCGTTGCGCACGGGCGATCTGTTCGCCGACATGCAGGTTAAGGCGGCGCTGACCGCTTTCATGCAGAACAAGGACTTGTACGAGACGCTGAAAAAGGATTCGCGGGAAGCGTCGGGCATTCTCGACAAGAACTTGGCCGAACGGCGCAGCGCCTCGGCGCAGATGTGGAAGGAAGTCGGGCAAAGCATGGACGACGGGCTGCGCTCGGTCGGCGATGCCATTGCCCCGGCGACCGATGCGGTGGCGTCGAACCTGACCAGTGTCGCGCGCAGCCTGGGCGGGCTGTCTGACAGTTCGCTCAAGGTAGTGGGAGGGATCGGCGCGGCGGTCGCGGCAGCGGTCGCGCTGTATGGCGTGATCAGTTCGGTGAAGGTGGCGCGCGGCCTGATCAACATCGGGCGCGGCAGTTTGATGGGCGATCCCAATATTCCGCAAAAGGTGATCGTGACTAACTTGTCTGCCATGGGCGGGCCGGGTGTGGGCGGTCCCGGTGCGGGGCCGGGCGCCAGTACAGAGAGCAAGAAAGGCCCGCGTAGGCGCTGGTGGCGCCGGGGCGGGGCCGACGCGCCGCCCAGCGTGCCCTTGGAGCCCGCAGCAGGCCCCAAACCGCGTATGCGAGTGTATGCCGGGGCCTCGACGCCGGAGGCGCCCAAGCGGCTGAGCGATTGGCGGCCGCCAAGCGATACGCCTCACAGTGCGATCACGGCGAAACCGTCGATCACCTCTGTGATGCCGCTTGCGCCCGTGGCCTCGCTGGCGCCTACCGCAGGCCGTGCGGTCAGCGCTGTGCAGGCTGGAAGGATGGAGGGGCGGGGGAATGTGGCGGCGGCGCTGTTTGATGCGGCCGTTAACGCAAAGGACGTGTACGACAACGCGCAAACCCGGGACGAGAAAGCTGAGGGCTACGGCGCGGCGGCGGGAACGGCGGCGGGCACGTTGGCAGGGGCGGCAGCGGGCGCAGCCATTGGTTCGGTGGTGCCGCTTATCGGCACGGCCATCGGCGGCATGATTGGCGCCTGGCTGGGCAGTCAGGGCGGCGCTGCGCTGGGCGGCACGGTGGGCAAAGCACTGTTCGGCGGGCCGGATGAAGCCGTGGCGCAAGCCCCGTCTGAAACGGGCCAGCGCGTGGGCCCGGAAGTGCCGAGTCTGGACAGCATGAAAGTCGAACTGGAGGCGCGGCGCGAGGGCAAGGGAGCCGTTACGCATAACGATTCAACCCCGGCAGCGGCCCAACGGCCAGGATCGATGATCGAGCCGGTTCGCCCTGTGCGCATGTCGCGGCCGCTGGTACTGGCCCCGACGCAGGTCGTTACGCGTAACGAGCCTCAACCCCCGACGCTGGCTATGGGGGACGTGGCCAAGGCACTGGCGGCAGCGCCGATGCCTGCGGTGCCGCCGCTGCTGGCCAAGCCGGAGCCGGTGGCCAAGCCTTCGCCTGCGAAGATCGAGCAGAAGGTTGAGATCCATGCGCCGCTGACCATCACGGTACAGGGGGACGTCAAAGACCCCCGGCAGTTGGCGCAAGAGCTGCAACCGTACCTGCAACAACAACAGCGCGACATCGCGAGCCAGTTGGAACGCTCACGGCTCTACGATGACCCGCACATCTGAGAGGGGTTTTGATGGCCTACATGGAACAGATGCAGTCCGGGCTGAAATACCTCGCGACCGCAGGGGAAACGGGGCGGCGCAGCCTGGATGGCATGCTGTCCCCGGTCAACGGGGCAATCAGCGAAATCAGCGGCGCTGCTGCCGAGCTGGAGGGCGTGCCCTTTGTCGGCTCCGCCATCGGCGCCAAGTTGCAACGGGTCATGCGTGGCATCAACGCCGCGCAGGCCAAAGCCGGTGCGGTGGTGGCCACTTACAGCCGCGTTTCCCGGGCTGTTTCCGGGATTGACGAGCGACTGGGGACGCTCAAGCAGCAGGCCGCCCGGGCCAGCGCCGCGATCAACAAGGTGGCAGGCAATATCAGTCCGTCGCTGGCCAACGTGGTGCCCACGGCCGCGTTCGCCCAGGACAAGACCCCTGCCGTCGAAGCGGTGACGGCGTTTGCCCATCTGATGGTGATGCAGCCGCTGACCTCGGGCGCCGAGGCCTTTTATTTCAACCTTGAAACGGCCGCCTTCGACGAGCTGAGCCGGTCCAGCGAATTCCGCTGGGCCTCTCAGGAGCGTCTGACGCGCCGTCCGGCCCAGCAGGCCGTTGGCATGGGCGAGGATACATTAACCCTCAAGGGCACCATTTACCCGGGCTTTAAGGGCGGAATCAAGCAACTTAATACCCTGCGCAGCATTGCGGGCCGCCTGGTGCCACTGGCCCTGACCACGGGCTATGGCGAGGTGCTGGGCAGTTGGTGCCTGAAAAAGATCAGTGAGGAACAGGGCGCCTTGATGCAGGGCGGTATCCCTCGCAAGCAGGGCTTCACTTTGGAGTTTGTGCGTTATGGCGACGATCTGCAGAACGTCTGATGGGGATCTGCTGGATACCCTCTGTTTCAACTATTACGGCCACCTGAACGGCACGGTTGAGGCCGTGCTGGATGCCAACCAAGGCTTATCCGCCGAGGTACAACCCTACCGCGCGGGTGTGCTGATCAAACTGCCGGATCTGCCCGAGGCGACCGATGAAGCGGTAATGCTGTGGGACTGATGGCGAACCGCTGAACACAGGATTCAACCAAGGCCCCGCACTGCGGGGCTTTTGCATTTCTGGAGAGCTGATTCATGAAACCGGTGTTTCGCGTCATTGCCGACCGCAAGGACATCACGGCCCTTATCAACGACCGGTTGCTATTGCTGCGCACCACCGACAAGCCCGGCATGGATTCCGATGAGTTCGAGCTGCGCATTGATGATCGTGACGGCGCCGTGGCACTGCCTGCCCGGGGCGCAGATATTGAAATCTTCATGGGCTATGAGGGGGCGAAACTGGCGCGCATCGGATTGTATGTCGTCGATGAGGTGGAGTGGAGCGGCCCGCCCGACACCATCGTGATTCGGGGCAAGGCCAGCGACTTTCGCGGCAGCGGCAAGACCACCCGCAGCGGCAGTTGGGAGGACGTGCCGCTGTCGCGCATTGTCAGCGACATTGCCCAGCGCAACGGCTGGAAACCGGTCTGTGACGTAGCGACGAAGGTGCCCCGGGTCGATCAGTTGAACGAGTCGGACTACAACTTCATCACGCGCCTGGCCAGAAAACACGACTGCACGGCAAAGCTGGCCGATGGCAAGTTGATCGTCAAGCCGCGTCAGGAAGGTCAGACAGCGTCGGGGCGGGCGCTGGGCGCGGTCACGCTCACGCCCAAAGATGTGAGCCGCAAGCAGTTCCGGCTTGGCGATCACAGCACCCATAAGGCGGTGGCCACCAAGCATCAGGACAAGAAAACCGGCAAATTGCAGGTCGTCACGCTGGCGAACGACGACGCGCCGGACGGCCTGCCGCCCGTGCATACCGACCGGCACATTCACCCGAACAAGAGCGCTGCCGAGCAGGCGGCCAAGGCCCGGCTGGCGGCGTTCAATCGCTCGACGGCCGCCGTGCGGCTGGAAATGCCGGGGCGTACCGACCTGTTCGCCGAGCGCTTGATTATCGCGTCTGGCTTCAAGCCTGGACTTGATGGCGAATACCTGGTGGATATGACCGAACAGGTGTTCACCCAGGCGGGCTGGTCGACCACCGTCGAATGTAACGGTGGCAAAAAAGGTAAGGCCAAAGCCAAAGGCAAAAAGAAAAAGCCCCAAAAGGAAGTCAAGGTAGTTCAGCTTTAACCGAGGCGGTCGATTCCGGCCGCCGCTCACCCCCAAGGCCCCGCAATGCGGGGCTTTTGCATTTCTGAACGCTCACAATCTGGAAAACCACCGATGCCAATCACCGAGCAGCAATTGCTGATCATCCTGCCCAATGCCCGCCCTGTTGCGGGCATTTTTGTGCCTGCCCTTAACCGGGCGATGGCGCGCTACGAGATCAATACGCCCGAACGCCAAGCGGCATTTCTCGCGCAAGTGGGGCATGAGTCGAGCCAGCTTCGCAAGCTGACCGAGGATCTGTATTACCGCGACCCCGAGCGTGTGGCCAGGCTGTTCAAGTATGGCTTTGACCTGAACCACAACGGGGTCGTCGACCCGGCCGAGATCGAGTTTGCCAAGGGCTACACCTGCAACCCGCAAAGGCTGGCAAACCGAGCTTATGGCGGGCGTTACGGTAACGGCGGCGAGGCATCGGGGGACGGCTGGCGCTACCGAGGCCGGGGGCTGATCGGCATTACCTTTCGCGACGGTTACCGCGTCGCCGGCATGGCCATGGGGTTGCCCTTGATCGAACAGCCCGAGCTGCTGGAACAGCCGGAGTACGCGGCCTTTTCGGCGGCCTGGTTCTGGTGGGATCGAGGCCTGAACGGGCTGGCGGACGCGGGCCTGTTCGACCGCATCAGCCGCATCGTCAACGGCGGCGGCAACGGTGCCCAGGAGCGGCGCGATCTGTGGAAGCTGGCCAAGGGGGTGCTATGTCCGTCCTCGATCTGATTCCGACACCCTGGCGCATTGGTTTGGCGGCGCTTGCACTTTCAGCACTTGCGATATTTTTTTTCAAGATCGGTGGATCTTGGGAAGCCGGTCGTTATGTTGAAGAGAAGGCCAAGGCAGCGCGGCAGCGAGACGAGCAGATGGGCCGGGTTCTGGCCGATCTGCGCGGCGCGCAGGAGAAAGGCCGTCTGCTCGCGCTGCGGGTGCAGGCCAATGACGAAACGCATCAGAAGGAATTAAGCAGTGTTCAACAAAACCAGAAGCGTCTTGCCAGTCGTTTGGCTACTTCTGAGCTGCGGCTGTCGGTCGTACTCGCCGCCACCGGCCATTCCGCCAGTGGTGAGCAACTGCCAGCCGCTGCCAGCACCGTCGGCGTGGTTCATGCAGGAACGCGCGCCGAACTTGACCCAGCGTTTGCTCAACGAGTTGTCGCCATCGCCGGAGACGGCGACGAAGGCCTCACCGCCCTCGCCGCTTGTCAGGGCTATGTGAAAGAAATCCTTGGCGCCAATCAATATTTCCCGGGATCGACCGATAGCGATTCACCGTAACGCGGGGGCCCTAGCAGGGCCTTGGCGGAAAATGGCGGCAAGCCACTACTGTTTATCTATCCAGTATTAGGAGATTCTATATAGAATCTCTCCACTGAATTTGCTGTAGGAAGGGAACACCTGATGTCGCAACCGCACCCCGTAAATCCTTTGATCAAAAATGACCAAGCGTCTACTATCGACGCGATTTCGCATTTCGTTGAGTTCATGTGCATTCAGAAGGCGAACGACGACGAAGCCCACCCCGGCGAGGTGCTACAGCTTGAAGTGCTGCGGCAAGCCGTGCTGACGCTGAAAATCGTGTAAAAATACACTAAGTGTGGACGAGTGGAGGCGGGCGCGATATTCTGAGCGCCGCTAGCCCGAAGGGCTAAGCAATTAGAAGAAAACAGAATTTGGATTTTTGGCAGGCTTAAAAAAGAAAACCCCCGGCCTTGGCGGGCTGGGGGCTTCTGGTGATCAGCACTAAAAAGGCTTCTCGACCGGGCAGGTAGAAGTCTATTAGCTGATCACTGCATAAGCAAGCCCCTAGCAATTAGGGAAAGCAGCAATGATCGATTCGGCCGCGCCTGCGGACCGGCCTCCCATGATGTGGGGGCGTTCCTCGTACAAGCATTCCGGGCAGTACCTGCGCACGGGCAACCGGTGCGGGCATGACCCGAAGAAACCCGATCTGGAAAGGCTGGCGCTACCGCAGCCGAAAAACGGGTTCATGCTCAAGATGCAGCAGACGCTGATCGAACGCGCCCAGCAGTATTACCACGCACCCAAAACCCTGCCCCTTCTGTCCAATCTGAGCCGCAAGCGCAATCGCGACGGCACGCCGCGCCAGAACCGCAGCGAAGGCCGCGAGGCGCAATGCCTGGTCCTCAGTGCGATCCTGGCCATGACGGACTATTGCTCGCTGCGCGTGGGCATACCGCAGCCCAATGGCTCGTTCAAGCAGCGCTCGATGGACGAAATTGCCCGCGCCTGCGGCCTGGTCAAGCCTGTCAAACCTACGGCTGAAAACCCTGCGCCTGATGACGTGCCGTCTAAGCGGTTCTGGCGCGCCATTGCACAGCTCAAGCGTGCGGCCGCGATTGAGATTTTCGAGCAGTACGAGGAAACACCCGATGGCAAGCGGGGCCGTCCGGCCATCAAGACCGTTTCGGAAAACTTTCTGATCGCCCTGGGGCGCCTGTCCTTTGCCGCCTTCAAGGCGTTTCGCGACGAGTGCAGCAAGAAGCTGCGCAAATGGCGTAACCAGTGGCGCACCGCAGCCCCCGGCGAGTTCGATGCGGCCAAAGCGGCTGAGAAGGTGCGCAAGGATCAAATGCGCCTCGGCGGCAGCACCCGCAAGCCGCGCAAGAATCAGACGCCAAAGACCCTGCCTGACGCCAACCCGCATGCCCAGTTGCTGGCTGACCATTCGGCGCATATGGCGGACGTGGCGGCGAAGATCGCCGACCACATCGCCTCGAACGGACCTATCGGGCTGCGTGAGCGCCTGGCGCTTGAAAAGAAGTTCGGCCTGATGAGTTGGGACCAGTGGCAGCGACGACAAGTCGAATAGCCCGCCCGAGCACACTCCCCCCTCCCTTCCCGATCCCCTCGGCGGCCTCCTATGGCCGCTGTCAGTCACCTCACGTCTAAAACCCCGCCTTACCCTGCGTTCAACCTCTTTGCGCGCCCTGATGGGGCCGCCAAAGCCCCTCGATCCCTGCCTTTTCATCCGCGAGCGCCGCCCAGGTCGACGGCGCTGTAGATAAGTAGGAATTTAAGTGTCCCAAGATGAAAATTAAGTCCGACTGGATTTTTTTAAGTGGGGACTGTTCTTTCCTGCTCTTTTCTTTAAGGCTTCTAGAAGCGGGCTCTGCCATGACTGGCAGGCCCTTTTTAAAATGCCTCGACAAGTCGAGAGCCTTTATGACGCAACCGTTCCGGTTGCAACGATGCCGCCCGCAAGTCGTGCCTACGGCACGGCGGGACGGGGGGAGGCGGCAGCGGTGCCGCCGTTCCGTCAATAAGGCGCCTTCCAGTCGTTGCACGCCGCCTGCCCCTTCCTGTCGACCACAGACCGCGCAGCGGCGTTTCACTCCTTCACGCGCCGGGCTGACGCCCTGTGCGACGCTTCGCGTCGGGTGGACAGGACAGGGGGTCGGTCTGCCTCTTTCGCGCCTGGATCGCTTTCCTCGGCGGCCGTCTCGGCCCTTTTCGCCATTTACCGCGACACCGCGTGCGGCCGTTCGGGCCCGTGGTGCTGGCCAATGCTGCGCGGCATTCTTTTAAATAACGGATTGACGGATTAACGGAATGTGATAGATTCATCGGCAAGGTCGGGCGATTTGCCAAGACCGCTTCCCGGAGAAATACCGATGACTAAGCAGTCCCCTCACGTTATGGCATTGAAAGCCGATTTCCTTAATGACTACGGTTTCAAACTGAATGCCCGGATGGCCGGTGGTTCGCTGCGCGAATGCCTGATCCTGTCGATTCCCGAATTTCGCAAGGCCGAGCGCAGCGACCGTGCCAAGCTGGTCGAGATCGGCGGGTGGCTGGAAACTCGCGGCTTCTACCTGTGTCAGGATTATGGTCGGGCTGGTTTACTGTCTTCCCCGTCAGGGTGGACCTGTTGGAATGGTGGGGTTTCCGTTTTGGTGCGATACTTTGCCAAGGAATAACGGAATATAGATTTAACGGATCATCAAACCGCCACTCTGTGGCGGTTTTCTATTGGAGTGAGTGGATGTTTGGGCTGTTGTTGCGTGACGGGTCACAAATGGAAATTGAAGCGCCGGATTTGCTGGCGGCGATGCGTCATGCACTGCGAATGAGCGCGGATCTTCGAATCGAGGGTTGCCAGTCGAGGGTCATGCGACAGGACGAGATTCGCCAATCGCTTGAGTTGGATCGCCCAGGACTGTTCGAGCCTTATAACGCCGAGTGGCAACCGCCGTCGACCGCCGAATTTCGGGCCTTGCTCGGCGTCGCCGAGCTGACCGGCAGTCAGGCCGCGAAACTGGTCGGCGTGGCACCCGGCAAGATCCGCAAATGGGCGGGTGGGGACGGCGCGCCGCCTTATGCCGTCTGGCGCCTGCTGACGCTTTATGCCGGGCTTGCCCCACTGGTAACGTGGAATAACGGAAAAACGAAATAACGGAATAAAGGATTGACGGAAGCTGCGGGCATGCCTAAGATTCCTTCAAGGTCGGACGACAGTCAGGACCGCAGAACGGAGCATTACCGCATGGCCCGCAAAGCCCCTCAAAAGTTTATTCCCATCGAAGAGCGCCCGGAGTTTCTGGCGCAGGTAGCGCGCCTTGCAGGCGTGGACTTCGCCGAATTCCCCGAGCGCGCCCGGGCTGTCGTGGCCCTGCATCATGATGCCGTGATCACCGGCGACCTGGCGCAGATGGACGCCACGCATTGCGCCTTCGAGGCGCTGGTCTACGTGCTTAACGGCAATACCTTGTTCGGCAGTCGGGGCGATTCGCAACGGGCAGTGTCAGTGCTGGCCCGTGCGGTGGCGGCGGAGCCGGGCCGGGTGCCGTGCTGGGGGCAGTCCGGCGAGTTCCTGCTGGAAATCGACGGCATGCGCATTCGGGTCGAAGTGGAGGACGGGTTAAAGCCTCATCACGGCGTGGCGCTGCATGCCATCGACCTTGACCGACCCTTTGTGAGCGATACGGGCTACCGGCATCACGGGGTGGATGAAGGTGCTAGCCTTGGCTTGACGGTCGATCAGGCCGTGCGGCGGGCGGTCGGTCAATTGATCAATGAAGTGAAGCCTAAACGCATCAAAGATGATGCCTATCTGCGCACAAAGCCCCCGGTAAGGCCGAAATGGCTGGCCGACGCTCTCGCGGGTGTGCAGCCGGATGGGCAATTGGCGATGTTCGGCGATGCGCCCATTTCGACAAAGCGCCCAGCCAAGAGCAACGCCCAGCGGCAGCGTGAACACCGGCAAAAACGTCGCCAGTTGAAAGAGCAGCAAGGCTTGCAACCGGTGCTGCTGAGCGAGCGCGAGCGCAAGATGATCGAGCTGATTCGCAGCAGCGGCACCCAACAGCCAGGCCTTACAGATTTTCCGTTGGCCAGTGAGGTGGATTCGGTCGAAGCTGAGTTCAAGCACAAATTGGCGAATCGAGTCATCACCGGGCGCTCGATCCAGTTTGATGACGTGGTGATCGACCTGCTGCCCCTGCGCGACCAAACCTTGTTACGGTGGGCGCAGCGCAATGAAGAGCTGGTGGCCGCCACCCCTGCCGATCAGGCTTATCCCGATGACCCAAAGGCGCGGAATGTGCTGGGCAAAGCGCTTAACGACCTGCACGAACTGCGCTCACGGTATCAGATGCTATTGGAGGTGACGCGCGAACTGTATGAAATGCTCGATGTTTCCCAGGCCTCGCCGCGTCTGAGTTCTCCTGCCGGTTTTGTGCAGGAGTACAAGCGCTATTCAGAAAGCTGGGCGGTCACTCGCGATTCGGAAAGTGACGGCGTTACGCGTAACAGGTTGTCCGACATTGGCAAGGGATTCATTAGGCCCAAAGTCGACAGCCTGCCGGAAACGGCGCTAAGACTGGTGAACGAGGTCGGTCTGCTCAAGGCATTGGCGGTACTGGCTGAGTGTGCCGACGCTGCGTCAATTAACGAATTAACGAATTAACGAATTAACGAATTAACGAAATAACGGTTTAACGGTGTTGTTATGAGCGGCAAGAAACCAGACACACACCGCGAAGCCTCGTTGTCTCGGCCTGCACCGGCCGAGCCGTCAGCGCGGCCGGTCGGCAACTGGCGGTACTTCGAATCGCGCTTGCCGATCCTGCAAGGTCTGCCCCCTGCAAGGATTCGGGAAATTGCCGCGCAGGCTCGCCCTGGTGAGACGTGGAAACAGGCCATTACCCGGCTTGAGGGTGAGCAGCGTGCCCATTTTCTGGATGGCCTCAAGCCTTGCCGCCTGTGTCGGCAGGTGGAGCACTACCAGACCGAGGCCTGTAAGAAGATGGGCATTTGCGATGCATGCAATGTGGCGCTAGAGGCCGAGCTGTTCAAGGAGCTGGACGAGGTAGAGGGGCATCCGGCCACTGCGGCGCCGAGCAGCCTTGTAGTGGCGTTGGGCGCTGATTGGGTCGCGTGTGAGGACGCATTGCCCTGGAACGATTGGCGTTCGGACCTACATTACGTCGTATACAGCCCCGGCTATGGCGGGGAGCTGTACGTGTGCCGGTTCAGCCTAGGGGCTCCGCGCTGGTGGTGCGGGCCAGTCGAGCGGGGCATATCGGGTGTCACCCACTGGCGCCTAGCCTCGGCCGAAGAGCGCGGGCAGGTTTCCGTTCAGGCGCCGATGCCCGGCGCGGTTTCGTCTGTCCCACCTGGGGCGCTGGCCAGGCTGCGACATTGGTGGAATTGGTTTCGTGTCGAGCATGACATTGAAGACTAGGCCTCTCTGTCCGTCAGGCCTGCCCCCTGCGGTCATGAGGGCGTGCGTATGCGTTCTTTGCTCAACAGGCCTTGCAGCAGGTGCAGGGCGACCAGATTTCCGCCGACATTGTCGCGCCAAGCGTTCTGGATCGACCCATAATAACCATGGATATCGACCATCATTCGGCGATAACGAACGATTTCCAGCACCAGGCGTTTCACGTCAGGATCGGTCGTGCGACCGTACAGCCTGCGCAGTTCAGCCATGGTGACCGGTTCGAAAGGTGGCAAATCGCGCAGCATGGCATCGCTCAAGGCTGTATATTTGAACAGTATTCTGTCAGGTGTTGGAGACGATCACCACGGCAAACCTACAAACGGAAGGCCACATGAGTGAAACGCAAGAGCAACGGCGGGCAAGGGTGCTGGCTGATTTTCAGGAAGCGTTGCACGATCAAGACGCGCTATTGCGCGACCCTGACGAATACACCGCGCCGCTGATCGAGCAGGTGACGGCCGCCGCAGGTCGTGGCGACATCAGCGCCGAGGACTTACGTGAGGCGCTGGAGTGGGCCGAGGCGGCGCAGGCCTGGGCGCTGGAAGAATTATTTACCCGCGAACTGAATCAGTAAGGTTTGATGGCCATGCTTGAAGACATGCCCGCATCGCTGTCGATTGACCAGGTGGTGAACCTGCGGGCGCCGGAAACCTATCTGGTGCGGGTGCAAGGGGACAGCATGCAGGGCGCCGGGATATTCAGCGGCGACATTCTCGTTGTCGACAAAGGGCGAGAGCCTATGCGCGGCAATGTCATCATCGCCGTGATCAATGATGAGCCCATCTGTAAACGTCTGGACTACTGCGAGGGCGCGCCGGTGTTGCGTTCGGACAATCCGAAATACCCGCCGCGATTCATCCTCGAAAGTGATCGTTTCGAGGTGTGGGGAGTCGTCCGCTACAGCCTGCGCGACCACGACCGCAACTGATCGCGGCGTTGATCAGGCAAGAATCTCGATGCCGTGCTTTTCGACGATGGTCAGCAGTTTGAGCGCCATGCCGCTTGGGCGCTTGTCGCCGGTTTCCCACTGTTTCACTGTCGACGCACTGGTGTTCAGGTATCGGGCGAAAACCGGTTGGCTGACGTGGCTGAGCTGGCGAATTTTTTTGATTTTCGCCGCGTCGAATTCTGGCACTTCGGCAATGCACGACTCGTCAAATTTGCGCATGGTTGCCTTGTTGATGGCGCCGATAGCCAGCAGCGCGCTGGCTGAATCGTGAATCGACTCGAACGCATCACTTTTGAATTTCTTAGACATTGCACATCTCCACGAACTGTTTCTGTTTAAGCAGAAGCTTGATTTGCTCGTCATTGAGTTTTTCGTAAACCTTGGCCAGATCCTTAAAGGCTGCTAGCTCCTTTTTGGTGATGTTCTCCTGATCCTTTTTGGCGAACAGGAACTGATACACCCAGTAGTCACGACCTTTGGCCAAGATGATGGAGCGGTAGCGGTTTTCATTCAGGCGTTTCTTCCATACGCCGCCGCCCAGGTCGTCCGCCTGGCCCTTTACGACTTCCTCAATGGCTTCGCACAGTTCGGCATCGGTAATGTCGGCTTTCTTAGCAGCGGTGGCAAAGCCTTTTGTCTTGAATACTCGCATCGGCGTTCCGTCTCCCTTGTGATTAAAATATAACACTAGGTGTTATAGATTGCTAACGTTTTGTGCTACCGTTGGCGACACCAACACGGCGATAACGAACCGGGAACACGAATCATGAGCACGCTGCGCGCGGCACAAAAAACCCAGATCCGCGTCAACGCGGCGCTGGATATGATCGATCAGGGGCAAGACGAGCTGAGCACGCGTTTTTGCGTGGCCTATGCCATCGGCTACATCGATGCCCTTTGCGATGAACGCCTGATCAGCGTCGACGGGGCCCAGTTGTACCGCGAAGACGCCTATGCGCGGCGCCGAGTCCGGCTAGCCGCGCTGGGCGTGGAATGGGTGGACGATTCGCCGCGCTAGAGATAGCGCGGCGAGCGGGCGCTAACGCGCGACGTGCACGATCACTATCGGCACCGAAACGCTAACGGCAGGCGGTGGGGCGGTGACGGCATTGACGATCACGTAAACGGCCAGATCGAGCAGAAGAGTGACAAGGAAGGATTTTAGGTGGTGCATGTCGGTATCCCGATTTAGGTATGGGATACGAATTAGGTAATCACGACTTTTTAATTGCCTCTTGCGGGAAATTCGCCCGCAGAGCGTTGCCAATCACGACAATATTGAAGTCAAGAGAAAGGAACCCCACTGATGCCATTGATCGACATTGAACCGCTTAGGCCTGGCAGTGAGGCCGTCCAGTCCGCCAAACGTGCGTGGTATGCCGCTGAGGAGGCCTTGCGCGCACAGGACAAGGCCGACCAAGAAGGCTGGCATCTGGCCCATGAGCGCTGCGAGACGGCCCGCGAGGTGTACAACGACCTGTGCCGGGACCTGGCCAGGGACGTGCATGCGCTGCTGATCGCCGCCCAGGCGTGACCCATCCCAACCGAAAGGAACCCCGGCCGCGCCATCCCGGAACGGCCATCAGACGCAGTACAAGGAGTCGCTATGCAGTTGCATGAAGTCGAGCAAATCCAAGAGCTGTTCGCGGTCGAAGAAGTGAACGAGGCCTTGCAGCAGGGCTGGAAGATCGTCGCAGTGGTGTCATCGGCCGAGCCGGGGGCGACTGCTACGCCGGTAGCCTGCTACGTGATGGGCCGCAAGTTCCCGAAAAAAGACCCGCTCGCCAGCGGGCTCGGTCGCCACGTCACCGGGTAACGCCGCGTTACGAATAACGGGTGTTCCGTTAAATAGGCCCCCTGACTTTCCAGCAAGTCCGGGGGCTTTTTTGTGGAATGTAGAAACAGACTTCCGGTAAACTGGCAACAGAATTACCGGAAACCTGTTTTCGCGTAATGCTACCCACCACTCGCAAAAGGAAAGGCCATGACCCGGATCGATCACAGCGGCACCCCGAGCGCCGAATACCGTTTTTTTATCTACGACGCCCTAGATGGTGAATTCTCCTACTACCGAAGCGCCGAAGACCGCGACGCGGCAAAGCGCGGGGTTATCGAGAGTTACCTAGATGACGGGTGGAACGATGAGGTGGAGCAGGTTCTGGCCGGGGAAATCACCCACACCTGTCAGAAGATCGATGTCCAAGAGCGGCCGCCTGAGAATGAAATCGGCGAAGACGGCCATGATCTCGACGGCATGTACTGGGAACCCGAATGGTCCTATCGCTGCGATTACGACCTGTTGCCGCTGACGCCCGAGGCGTAACGGATTCGGGAGAACCGCCGACATGCACCCAATAACTGAAATTGAGCCGTGCCCGTTTTGCGCCGGTCCGGCTCGCGCGGATCTGTTCAGTGATGCCACTGGCGTGCTGCGTGAGCAGATCCGCCCGCATCCCGCGCTGGCCGACTGTGTTGCCTACGTCTGGTGCCACGAATGCGGCGCCCAGGGCCCGAGCCTGGACGTGGGCGCGCTGGCAACTTTCGAGAATCTGCGCGACATCGATGCCAGCGGGCTGCGTCAGTTGGCTATCGAGCGCTGGAACAAACATCGCACGTTACCCGTAACGGATTTAGATCGACACAAGGAGGCCTAGCCATGGCCAGCAAGAAAGCCGACACCCTGACCCTCACGCTACGCGCCGATCAATTGGCCGAGGTCGACGACTACTTGGCTAAGCAAGCCACGTACCTGTCGTGCGGTGATGACCCTGAGCAACTGACTGCCGCGATGGTCGAGTTTGAAACCGCTGCGCAGACAGTGGCCGACATCCTCGGTTTCATCCGCAAGGCCCAGTTGGAGAAAGACCGGCGCCGGGCGCACTTCACACAGCAACTGGCGGCCGAGTAACGGATTCAATCAAGGAGACAGCATGGCTAAGGTCATGAGCGAAGAGAGCCAGGCGCATCACGGAGCCGAGCTGCAACGGCGCATCGATACGTTCGCGCAGGCGGTGGACGTGTACAGCCTGAAAATGGAAGCGGCCGAGGCGCGCGGTTATCTGAATGGCATGGTCGATTTTGGCGGCTTGCCGGTGATGATCGGCGAAGCCTGGGAAGGCCGTATCAAGAAAGCTGAACAGGCTCAGATGCGCCGCCTCAAGCCGCGCAAGATCAAAGAAAAGCCGCCGACTGATGCAGAGGTTGAGGCGGCCATGGAATTTTTGTTTAGGTGACGGATTGAGGAATATGAGCACATGAGCAACCCCAAGCAGCGGAAGGTCACCGGCATTACGTGGTGGACCACGGCGCAGGAGGCCTATCTACGCAAGGCCTATCCAGACACCCCGATGGAACAGTTGGTGAGCGCACTACGGCGTTCGGCGACGGCCATCCAGAAGCGTGCCGAGGTGCTGGGCGTCAAGCGCAGCGCTACCTTTCTTGCGAGTGAGCATGGCGGCCGGTTGCGGCCGGGCACTACACGCGGCATGGCGACACGCTTCAAGCGCAAGGCCGTGTCCGAATGACCCCGGCCCAGCGCGTCACCCTCGGCCTGCTGAAAAGTGAAGGTTTCGTGCTCGATGTCGAGATTCGCGACATCGTGCGCGTAAGCCGCTTCGGAACTTGTCGTTTGATTCTCCCTGACGGCACGCAAAAGCGTGGCCATCAGCAGGCCCACCAGCAGGACCAGAAGCGGCAGCAGCGCGGTAGCCAGGCGGGTAAAAAACCCGTTAAGCGTCGGGGATGAGTAAGATGCACCCCGTTACCGTAACGGATCTGGCAAGGGCCGCTAATGAACACGATTGACCATGCGTGAAGCGATTGATGAAAAGCTGCTGAAAGGGCTCATTGCCGGACGTGGGGTCAGCGACTTTCTGATCACGCAGGACGAGGCAGGTAAGTTCATCCTGCACGTTCGCTACACGGGGGCCACGCGCTGGCTGCCCATCCGCTCCCGTGAAAAGAATCCGCGTACCTGGGCGAGCCTGGACACCTTGGCGAGCCAATTGTGGAAACTGGGCGTCCGAGAGTGGCGCACCGAGTTGAGCCAGCCAGTCGGAACAAGTCACGACCATAAACTGAGGCCGAAAAAAAACCGCCCTGAATAGGCGGTTTTTCTTTGGTGGTCCGGTTAGTGGCCTTTCCACCGTCTTACAGGAAGCATTGACGTGGATTTATCCTACAACGAGTTGTCACGCGTGACAACTATGTCAAAGGGCCGCGTCATGCGATACGCGGCAAAGCGTCGTAATGGCACTGAGCAGGCACAGAGGCTACTATAGCGCTGTCAAACGCAGATCGTTACGTTCTGTCGGGCAATGTACAGATTTCGGACCGAGGGCGCGGGCTAGTAATCCGCGCGGATTTAACCCGAGGCCCATCCACCCGACCGAACCTTGCAGGAAGCATTGACGTGCAACTGACGGCGCTATGTGTTCCGGAAAAAGCGGCGGCGGGGAGGTCATTCAGAGACCTTTAGTATGAAGCCATTGCTGATTACACTGAAAGATCTGGTGATTCGTATCGTGGCTCACGCTCTTTACGACTTCATGCGTGATCACTGGAAGGACGGGTTCTAACGAGCCCTGATAGCTGGGGAGGAAGCCCGCCGAAGCTTATGCCAAGGCGGGTTTTTTCTTGCCCAACAAAAAGCCCCGTTTCCGGGGCTCATGCGTTACGCCTATCAGGCGATGCCGTGGGCTTTCTTGTACAGTTCGAAGCCCTCCTTGAGAACGTCCGTCATGGGCTTGTCGTGCATGGTTGCGGTCATCTTGAAGTCTTTTTTGAAGTCCGCAGGCACCGAGAAATTCAGGGCCACGAACTCGCCACTCGGGGCCTTTTGCGTGCTGTCCTGGCGCGACAGTACGTCCTCCGGAGTCGCTGGTGGCAAACCTTTCGTGCCGGGTTTCTTGAGGGTGGTTTTAAGGGCCATGAGTTCGTTCCTTTAATTCGTTAAACCGTTAATTCTTCGACTTTGTTGATGATAGCCTGAATCAGTTTTTCAGCTTCTTCGCGCGGGCCTTGATAAGGCGTTTCAAGGATCGACTTGCCCACGTCCATGGCGCGCCGGAACGAAACCTTTTCCGGGATGTGCCCGTCCAGCACCTGATAGGGTTTCTGTCCAAGGTACTCGCGCGCCTCGGCAATTTCGCTTTCGCTGTCGCCTGTGTGGTTCAGCGCGAAAACGATGCGATTGGCCGGTACGCCGTGCTTGAGGTGAATCCGGTCGGCCAGTACCGCTGCCGGACGCAGATCGTCCAGGGCAAGCGCGGTCGGAATGATGACCAGATCCGAAGCCTTGGCGATGTCGACGGTAATCGTGCTGGTTTCGCCCTTCGGGTCGAAAATCACCACGTCGTAATTTTGCGTGTGTTGAATGGCCTGGGCCACGCTGCCGAACGGCTGAGCGAAGACTGCGGGCTGATGCCCATTGGAAAGACGAATCTTCACCCACTCGGTTGAGGTAAGTTGATCAAGGTCGAAGTCGGCAATGATGGCCGACCACTCCAATTGCGCGAACCCGACCGCCAAGCCGCGTCCAGTGGTGGACTTGCCAGGTCCGCCCTTTTGAGAAATAAGCCCGATCTTGAAAGCCATAGCTTTTCCTTTAAATCGTTAATCCGTTGATTCGTTACCACCAGCCGAGTATAGATCGCGCCGGGCAAGCCATCAAGGAAAAACGGAATAAAGGAATAACGGAATTATGCGAATGCGACAGTGCGTCCGGGCGGACCGCCTGCGGGGGAGGTGACATTGCGCATGCACCGGCTGTACTCGGTGAATGTACGGCTGCGGCGCTGGGATTTTGGGCGCGTGAAATCCTGATCGATTTCAATGGCGGCGATAAAGCAAAGCAGTACGCACAGCGCCTGTGGAATGAGTACGCCCAGGGTAAACCCCCGGGTGATCATGTGAACCTTGTTCTTTGCCGCAAGCTTGCCTTGAATGGATCGCTCGATTTGCAACAGCCCCAGGGTTTCTATCTGCATGCGTTCAGCGATCACGGGCGAGGGAACACCCTCGGCCAGGCTGACCAGCACAAGCAATTCGTTATCAGTCAGATTCTGGCCGGGCAGGCCTATCACTTCTTCGCCTTGGATTTGGGCGCGAGCGTTCAATGGGGCGCTTCCTTGCGAGGGGGAGGGGGTTATTCTTGAGAGGCGATAGAAAGGCCCAGTGTGTCCAGATGCTTTCGCATCACGGTGGCCAAGGCCAAGATGCTGTCGATGTGTTCGAGGTCTGCATGCCCTTCGTTGATGCAGAGCTGTGAGATACCTTGAATGCCTGCGCATAGCCCGTTGACTTCAACGACAGCTTGAAACAGCACCGCCTGTTTGGCCTTGGTGATGCTGACTACATTCGAATTCTGTTGAACCGCCAAATTGCTACCTTGCTGCATGGGAAACCTGCCATTCCTGAAATGCGTGTGATGTTACACGTAATGTGGAAATAGCAGCAATAGAAAAGCCTTCAAAATGAAGGCTATTTGCTATCGGTCGATGGAGATTCGGGCTACGCGTCCGACGATGTCCAAACCGGCCAATTCCTCGGCGGTGTACGATTTATCAGGATATTGATCACTGGCCTGCGCACTGATGGTGAATGTGTTATCCATTTCCTCGCGAATTCGTCTTATCCATATATTGCCATTGACCACGATCCCGAACAGGTCTGACCCCCTCACTTCGGTGTGCTCAAGATCAAGCAGCACTTCGGCGCCTTCCTCGATCAGCGGGGCCATGCTGTTGTCCAGCTGGGCGACGGACAGCAATTTATTCTTGTTGAGCTTGCGGCGATTCAGGTATTCCAGGCTATAGGCCGTGTAATCCGTGGCTTGGCTCAGTGTGACAAGGCCGCCTTTGGTGCTGATGCTGGGGCTGTTGGCGGTCACATAGTTGGCCGAAACCGCATTGAGACTGTCGTTATTAGTAAAGCCTTGAATCCACGCAGCAGGCTTACCAAACAGTTGGCCAAGCAAGATTATTTGGTCTGGTGGAGGGCTTCGCAGTTCCAGTTCCCAGTTGGAATACCGTGACCCGCTCATCTTTTCCCCGGACATTTCCGAGAGGTGCCGAGCGGTTTCCTCAAGGGTCCAGCCCTTGTCGCTTCGACACTGTTTGATTCGCTGGGCAACAATTTTCTTCAATTCAGACATGCGTAATCTCTCAATGGGCGTCGTGAGGTTTCACGCCTTCGCAATTAATTGAATATTAGCGCGACAGAGAGGAAAAATACACATTAAGTGTAGAAATGGCAAAAAAAAGCTTGAAGATTCGAGAGGGATCGAAATACACTTCCACGAAATGTGTAAATCGGCGCCGAACTGTGGAACTGAACCCTTGGATTGAAAGAGTTGCGGGCATTGCTGCCGAAGGTCGCCTCGGCCTTGTGGCGGTGCAGCCTGTGGCGAAGCTGTTGGGCGAAAAGCCAAGGACAGTTTATGCCTGGTATCGCCTTGAGCGCGTGCCGTGCTTTCGATCCGCGCTGAACATCGTGATCGCCTCGAAGGGGGAGGTCGATTACAACGGCATTTTCGCGCCTTTTGGCCGTCAGGCCGTAGCCGTTCCGGGGGCTGATCATGGGGTCGATTAGCCTGCCTGCGAACTTTTCCGCCATGCCGGTCGTGCTCAAAGTAGAGCAGAAATTCGGTTTGGCCGGGATGGCGCGACTGGTCAAACTGCTGGAGCTTCTGGCCATCAGTCCGGCGCGAAGTTCCGGTGTGGTCGAACTTTCTTCGGGCGAGTGGTACGAGGCGCTGCAATTGAGCCCCGTTAGCCTCGGCCCCTTCATCACCTATTTATCGCATGCAGGCTTTCTGAAAGCTGAACAACCTGCCGACAGTCATGCGCCGTTACGCGTAACCATTCTTGATTTTCTCCCTTACCTGTCCATCGCCGAGGCTCCCGCGCTGTTTGCGTTGCCTGAGCAGTGGAGCGCGTGGTGTGTCCACGAACTGGGCATGCCCCCGTCCATCGCGACGGCGCCGGAATCCGTGCGTGTGTTCCTGCGATGGTGCGCCACGAACGTGACCGTTCAAGAAATAGAGGCCGCCGTAGAGCTGGCCATCAAAGCGAGTGAGGCACCGACGCTCACTGCGCTGCATAAGCATTGGAAGACTGTGCGCACCACCAAAATAGAACAGGCCTGCCGGTAGGCACAGGCCGAGGGTTTTCCTTTGTATCTAATCGCACTTGCAGGCGGCCAGGCCGCCGAGCGATCCGCTATCAGCGCCCAGCTTGTGGCGTCTGGCAAAGACTTGTTGCAGGCCTTCACACAGGCCACCCCGACGACTGACTTCGCCTTGCGCCGGGTTGAAATTCTGCGCGCTGCGCTGGAACACCCGGGGCGCGCACGCAATCAGGCGGGCACCGTGATCACGCACTGCCTGACCGAGGAAGAGGCGCAGGAGGTTCGGCTGCGGGGTGGGGTGGTGTGGCACGTCTATGGGCGCCCATCCAGCCACGTCGTCATTCGCCGCGGGGATGCCATTGTCGGCATCGGGTGCGGTCAGCCTGAGCATGTACTGGAGCCGCTGGAGGCGTTATCCGAATTGACGTTATTGCGCCTGGCCAGTGTGGCAGGACAGCACGCGCGAGAGATTCTCGCGAAGTTGGCCAGGCATGAGTAACCCGTCATCCGCCTTGCCCTTTTACGTCTATGGCGACCCGGCAAAGATCATTGAAGAACTGGAGCTGAAAGCCCTGGGCTGCAAAGCCTGTGTGCATTCCGAAACGGTTTTTGACCGGTCGGTCTGCATGAAAGGCCGCAAGTATCCCGCCTGCCGGGCAGACCGCAAGAATGGTTACAAGTTGAGGCCCGAAGCCGGGGGCTAAGGGGGCTGTATGGCACGCCGCAAAAGTAACAACCGACTGGATTCGGCCTTGGAACTGTGGGCCGCATGGAACATGCCCGACAGCGCTCACGCCACGGGCAAGAGCATGTTGGCCAAGCTGATCGACAACAAAGGCGAAATCCTGTTCGGCGGATCGGGGCCGGTGAGCGGTCCAGCAGACGGCTTGGAAAGCGATATCGAGGCGGCGGTTCTGGCGATGTTTTCAGAGAGCCCGATGCGGGCCGACGTGCTGCGGCTGGAGTACGGCGCGGCCTATTGGCAGGTGGCTGCTCGACGGGGCATTTCCGGCTACGACTGGCGCGGTGGCCAATACGAAAAATCACAAGCGCTCGGCATCAGCCTGCGCACCTATCGCAGCCGTCTGGCCGAGGCGCGAAACACCATATCGACGTTACTGGGGGTCGAGTGAAGACACATCCATTATTTGCCGGGTTTGCCACGTCGGAGCTGGTCGAGAAAGGCGCCGCGCTGGGGTTCGACCTGCGTGTGATCGTCTCGCAAGAGCCGTTCTTTCCCATGTCCGTTCGGGCTGCTGAGTTCATTCGTGAGCGCTTGGGCGGCGTCAGCGACGGTTTCTATCGTGTCGCTCGCTGGGAAGCGCCGGGGGTCTATTGCGTGGCCATGGCCAAGCCGCTGACTGCCTTCGCGCACGCCTGCTATCTGGTCGGCCTGGGGCAGGTGGCTCAGGACAGCCATCAGACTCGATCCGTCTACTATCGCTATTCGCATTCGGCGTCGGAAGGCTTGAAAGGCTGGGCGTCGGATCGGGCGAGTGCGTTCGAGGCGGGTTGCAAAGATGCCTTGCGCCAAGGTGCCTCGGTGGTCAGGACTCACCCTGTTGCGCCGCCGCTGGCCAGTGCCATCTATAGCGGTGCCTCGGTGCTGGAGGATCTGCGCCTGTCGGCCTATGCCGCAGTTGGGGACGAGTCGCGAAACTGGCCCAGCGTGGTGCCCGATCAGGCCCAGCAATTCAGCGAGGCGCATGCGCTGCTAGTGGATGGGTTCGCGTGGCATACCGAAAACATCCCGGACTTTAGCGTGTGCTGCGGCTCGGTGTTTGATCACGCTGTGGCGGCCGTCGACTGATGGCTATCAAGCGCGGCGCCTGGTTGATCCGGGTGCCGGGCTATCCGCCATTCCCGATGGTGTGCGAGCCCTGCACCCAAGACGAAGCGCGCAACGCGGTTCGAGGCATCTGGCCTGATGCAGAAGTAGAAAGCTACTGACCCGTTACGCGTAACACTCAATTTATCCAATCATCAGGCCTTGGCGTGTCCGAGTGTCTGTGAGTGCCTGCCCATGCAAAGAATGACCCTGCGCATTGCGCTATCAGACGCGGCCATCAAAAAGCACGCGGCCGATCCAGACGTGTTCGAAATCAACGACCCCCGACATCCGCTGCGCTTTCGCTATCGAGCGGATCGAGCGCGTGGTAGCTGGCACATCGTTATTTACGCCGATGGCGAGCAGAAATGGCGCAAGGCGGCGAACTGGCCGGACGTGCCCGCCAAAACCATGATCGACAGCCTGCCGGGGGTGCTGGCTCGGCTGATGACCGACCCGGATGCGCTGGCGACCGTGGACGGTTGGGAAACCGTAGGCCAGGCATTGCGCTGGTACGCCGGACGGCTCAAGACCGACAACAGCCTGTCGCCGTCGCGGCGCTCATCTTCGGCCTCTGCGATCAAGCGTCAGTTGCTGCCTGCCATCGGCGACCTGCACCTGAACAAACTCAATCGGGACACCTTGGACCGCCACCTGATCCAACACATGCAGGCGGAATACAGCCTGTCCTATATCAAGTCGGTGCTGGATGTGTTGCGGGTGGTGTTCGGCACGGCGCTGACCTTGGGCAAGATCACAGCTAATCCTATGGCCGGTGTGACGTTCGGCAACTTCACCAAAGCGAAGATCCGGCCCAAGGGTGCCCGCTTGCGCCATGTGGCCGTGGTGGATCTGCTGGACGGCTGGGCAGATGCCTTTGCGGACGATCCGGCTGCGGTGGCCCTGATGCTGCTGATGCTGACCCATGCAACGCGCATCACCGAAACCCGCCTGGCTCAGTGGAAGAATTTTCATCTGGAGGCGGGCGAATGGTTCATTCCGGCCCGCGACACGAAATCCAAGCGCGACCATCTGTTGCCCTTGACCCCGCAGGATGTGGCCTTTCTGAAACGCTATCGGGATGAACAGAAGGCAAGGGGGTACGTCGGGGCCTATCTGTTCCCGTCCAGCACGCGCGCCGGGCGGCCCATGTCCAGAAGTCAGGCCTTTGCCATATTCACCCGTTACGGGGCCGGGGAATGGTCAAGTCATGACCTGCGCAAACTCGCGCCGTCGATCTGGGCCAAGCTGGGCGTCGATTCGCTGGTTGGCAAGCTGCTGCTTAACCATTCGCTGACCGAACTGGAAAGCACCTACTTCCAAGCCCTGGGCGAAACGGTCAAGCGCAGCGCCCTTGAGCGCTGGCATGGCTGGCTCGATGCACAGGGCTTTAGTGCGTTGCACGACAAGACCACGCCAAGACAGGCGCAAAAGCCGGTTGCCGTGGACCCCGCAGGCTGGCTGGTCTAGCGGCCAATCAGCAAATTAATCACCTAAGAGGATTTTTTTATGGCCGGGATCGACTCCAAAACGCTGGATCAGATCGAAAGAGCGACGGCGCCTTTCGAATCAGCGGTTCAGCAATTGTTGGAATCTGCATGGGAAAATAGCACTGTGACGGGTCACGGCTCTGAGGAAGCCGACGTTTCCCCGGAAGCGCAGCGCAAGCGTCAGCAGCGAGAACGCGAGAAAGCGGCCGGGGTTGAGGTAATGGAGCTGAAATTCAGCCCGCACGAACGCGCTGAACTGGACGAAGGCCGCGTAGGTCGTGGCTCTCAGGGCGAACCCTATACAACAACCGAATACATCAAGACGCTGATCCGCAACGATGTGATGCGGTTGCGCAATGAGCGCAAAAAACTGGAAGGCAGGATCTGCAAAAACTGCCAGAAGCCTTTGCCAAGGGGCTGCGGGGGCACTTGGGGCCGCGAGGCCCTGTGTCTGTTGGCACGCTCGGAAATTGCGCTCGCGCTGTAAAAAAAGCGGGTTGACAGAGCGGCGGTTTTTGACGATTAGTGTTTTTTTACACGATGTGTGTTGACGCGGTTTGCAGTTTCCCCTATCTTTCGCTCCATTGTGGTGTTGCTCCGGCCACGATACGAACTGCACAGCATTCCCTTTAGCCCCCGGCCTTCGCAGGTCGGGGGTTTTTTTATGCCTTTTCCCCGTCAATCGGGAGAACAGCCGAGATGCCGACCATGCCCCCGGAAAAAGACCCTACTTTCTGGGTCATGCTCGCCGCTTCACTGCGCGACCATGGCCTTGCCGCCGCGCTGGCCGCCGTTTTGAG
>Ga0213836_100314_pt1 | contig 43037 bp, 26 predicted proteins | sample SWPATP03_FD_160578 | JGI IMG/M metagenome (GOLD analysis project Ga0213836, IMG submission 160578) | Coastal seawater microbial communities from Marineland, Florida, United States - SWPA TP0 #3 | ecosystem: Environmental > Aquatic > Marine > Coastal | place: USA: Florida | collected 2016-08-05
GGCGGCCGCCGAAGTGGAACAGCTTCACCGCCGGGTCGAAGCGCTCCATCGCCACGACGAGCGCCTTCATGGCGTTCGTCTTGCCCGACCCGGGAGGGCCGGCGACGATGAACGTGCCGATGGGATCGAAGTCGCGCGCCGCGAGCGTGTCCTCCGCGACGCCGATGACCGGCAGCTCGTCGACGCTGTCGGGCAGCTGCTCGAGCGCGAGCCGGGTGGGCAGGGCGCCGATCTCCTCGACGTCCTTCGCGCCGTGCTCGCGCAGCGACTGCGCGAGCTGCGCCATGAGCTTCGACTGCTCGGCGACGTTGGGCGTGCCGCCGAGCACCGCCACCTGCATCTCGAGGCCGTCGACGATGCCCCTGCCCGGCGCCGACCGGTCGTCGAGCACGTCCTTGGGCGCGCCCACGAGCATGTAGCCCGACTCGTCCGAGAGCCGCAGCACGACGCGGCGGGAGATGTTCGAGCTCACCGCGGTGGGCACGGCGCCCGAGCGGTCGGCCGTGGCGATCGCGTGGATGCCGAGCGGCCGGCCCTCGCCGAGGATGCGCATGAACACCTGGTAGAAGGGCGAGCGGGCGCTCGTCACCTCCCAGTCGGCCTTGAACTGCGGGAAGTTGTCGAGCAGCAGGAAGATGCGCGACGCGCCGGGGTCGACGAGGTCGCGGTACTCGGTGAGGTTCGCGGCGTTCGCGGCGGCGAACGCCTTGCCGCGGCGGTCGAGCTCGCGCCCGAGCGAGCGCAGCAGCCGCTGCACGCGCTCGGCGTCGTCGCCCGCGATGATCGAGCCGACATGCGGCAGCACCTCGAGCGACTTGAGCGCACCGGAGGCGAAGTCGAGGCCGTAGACCTCGGCGCTGCCGAGCTCCGGCCGCATGCCCGCGGCCGTGCCGATCGTCTTCAGGAGCGTCGACTTGCCCGAGCCGGAGGTGCCGTACACGAGCATCGAGCCGTCGCGATCGGGCAGGAAGTGCACCGGGTCCTGGCGCTGGCGCTCCGGGACGTCGGCCTTGCCGAGCACGATCTTCGCGTCGCCCTCGATGGGCAGGTCGCGCAGGTCGACCGTCGCGGCGAGGTCGTCGAGCCAGGGCCGCCGGGGCGCGGGGATACGCGCCTGCTGGGTCGCCGCGATGAGCGTGCGCACGATGCGCTTCTGGTCGTTGGGGCCGAGGTCCTCGTCGTGCGAGTCCGACTCCGGAGCGGTCTCGGGCTCCCAGCGCTGCTCGGAGCCGAACCGCAGCTCCGCCACCTTCACGTCGGCGACCTGCACCTCGTCGGGCCGGGTCCAGCCGCCCGCGTAGGCGGCCTGGAAGGGCACGAGCCTGCCGGGTCCGGTCTTCGCGATGCCGCGGCCGGGGATCGAGGGCGGGAAGGATGCCGCGACGGTGTCGTCCACGACGTCCTTCGAGTCCGACTCGTCGGCCATCCGCAGCGCGACGCGCAGGTTCGTGTTCGCGCGCAGGTTGTCCTTGATCACGCCGGCGGGGCGCTGCGTCGCGAGGATGAGGTGGATGCCGAGCGAGCGGCCGCGCTGGGCGATGTCGACGACGCCGTCGACGAACTCCGGCACCTCCCCCGCGAGCGCCGCGAACTCGTCGACGACGAGCACGAGCGCGGGCGGCGTCTCCGGGTCCTGCCGCTTCTCGAGCTCGAGCAGGTCCTTCGCCTTCTTGCGGTTGAACAGGTGCTCGCGATGGTGCAGCTCGGCGCGCAGGCTCGTGAGCGCGCGGCGCACGAGGTGGGGGCTCAGGTCGGTGACGAGGCCCACGCAGTGCGGCAGCTCGACGCAGTCGGCGAAGGCCGAGCCGCCCTTGTAGTCGACGAAGAGGAAGGTGACGCGGTCGGGGCTGTGCGCCGCCGCCATGCCGAGCACCCACGCCTGCAGGAACTCCGACTTGCCGGAGCCCGTCGTGCCGCCGACGAGCGCGTGCGGGCCCTGCGTGCGCAGGTCGAGCGTCATCGCGTCCGTCGCGCCCTGGCCCATGATGGCGCGCAGGGTGCCCGACTTCTTGAGCCGCGGCTTCGCGCCGCCCGAGCGGTCGAGGATGGTGTTGTTCTGCCGCCAGCGGTCGATCACCGCGCCGGGCTCCTCGGCGAGGTCTGGGCCGACGAGCGACAGGAACGACACCTGCTCGGGGATGTCCGAGGAGTCGTTGATGACGATGCTCGCGTCGACCACCGGGGCGAGGCGCTTCGCGAACATCTGCATGTACTCGCCGGAGACGCCCTCGACGCGCACGCCCTCGTAGTCGATGCCCGAGCGCACGGTGCCGACGCGCGCCGCCTCGAGCCCGCCGCTCACGTCGACGAAGCTGCGGCACACGGCGGGGAGCGACTCGACGGTCGGCGCGACGAACACGCCGTAGACGCCGACCGCGGCGCCGCGCTCGAGGATCTGCGTGAGTCGCGGCCGGTCGACCGGGGCGTCGTTCGTCACCACGAGCACGACCGAGGTCTGGATGCTCGTGACGGTGTCCTTCGCGGCGCGCTCGACATCGGAGCCGTAGCGCATCGGGTCCCAGTCCTCGTCGAACGGCGTCTTCCGATCGGGCGCCGCCTGCTTCGACCGGCCGAGCACGAGCTCCTCGAGCGCGTTGAGCAGCGCGGTGCCGGCGGTCGCGGAGTCGGTGAGCGGCATCTGGCTGAAGGGGCTCGTCTCGCTCGTCGTGTGGGGCAGCCACTTCATCCACTCGAGCTCGCTCGTCCACGCCGCGTCGCAGATCGCGACCGTCACGAGCTCGTTCGGGGCGTGCAGCCCGTAGAGCTGCACGGCCAGGCCGCGCAGCGCATCCGCGGTGAGCGACTTCGGGCCGGCGATGCCGATCGATCCGACGGCCGAGAACGACTCGACGATCGGCACGTCGTCGACGTAGCGGTAGCGCTCGCGCAGCCGGTCGACCCGCTCGACGTAGTCGGGCAGGCCGTCCTGGATCTCCTCCTCCTTGATGGAGTTGCGCGACTCGGCGCGGCACGTGCCGAGCCGCACGGAGAGGAAGTTCCAGTGCTCGGGCCTGCGCGTCCAGAGCATGGGCCCGAGCCGCATCGCGTGCTCGAAGACCTCGGCGACCGGCGGCACCTCCATGCCGCGGACCTGCTCCTCCTTGGGCTTCTCGCGGTAGAGCAGCTCCTCGAGCTCCTCGTACCGCGACTCGAACATCTGCACCTCGAACTTCTGCTTCTGCCCGTTCTGCGTCTTCATGTTGATGAAGTTGCCGAGCAGCATGAGCGGCGTCATGAGGGCGATGATGATCGATCGCGGGTTGTTCGTCATCGCGAACATCGCGCCCGCGAGCAGGATCGGGGTGACGAGCATCGGCCACGGGAAGAGCCGCTGGATGATCTCCTTCGGCATACGCGGGCCCTTGAAGTCGGTGCCCGGGTAGCGCGCCTCGACGCGCGGACTCCGGTTGAACATCAGGGCGCCGCCGCGCTCGAGCACGGGGTCGGGGCCGGATGCGTCGAAGGCGCCCGCGAGCGACACGGTCAGCTCGGTGTCGCCGATCGTGAAGCGCGCACCGGGGACGACGCGCAGGCGCGAGACGAGGCCGCCGTCGACGAGCACGCCGTTCGCGGAGTTGAGGTCGACGACCTCGATGTGCGCACCGACCTCGATGCGCGCGTGGCGCTTCGAGACGAGCTGGTCGGCGAGCACGATGTCGTTCGACGCGTCGCGGCCGATCGTGGCGTGGCCGCGCCCGAGCTGGAACTCCTGCCCGGCGAGCGGGCCGCTCACGGCGCGCAGCACCGCGACGACCTCGAGCGCGCTGCCCGCGGGCCCGCCGCGGCGCACGCCGCCCGCACCGAGGTTCACGACCTGGGTGTGGAAGCCCGAGCCGATCGGCGCCTCGCCGATGAGCGCGTCGGGCTGCAGCTGCACGAGCGCCTGCTCCGTCGGCGGGGCGACCGCGAGCGAGAGCGTGTCGGTGTCGGCGAACGGAATCGAGCGCGCGGGGTCCGCGAGCGCGATCTGGCGCGCGACGTCCTCGACGGTCGCGGTGGAGTCGGCCGTGATGACGACGTCGGTGGGATCCGTCGCCGTCCGGTGCAGGGTGAGCTTGACCTTCACGTGGCTCCGATCAGTCCTGGTCGTCCGCCGCGCGGAGCGCGGGGTCGTCGAGCAGCGCGAGGTCGCTCCGGGTGACGAGCTGCGACGAGACGGCGTACTCGACGAGCCGGGCGCGGCGGTTGCTCGCGAGCTTGCCGACCCCGCCCCGCAGCCCCTGCACGCCCATCCGGTCGAGCTTGTCGCAGACGTTGTCGAGCTTGCGGTTGAAGCGGCTCATGGTCCAGCCGAGCCGCTCCGCGGCGGCGCCGCTCGAGGGCAGCTCGCTCACGCCGACGCCGTCGCGCCGCAGCATCGGCTCCGCGAGCGCGACGATGAGCAGCTTCTGCAGCTCGGTGAGGCCGACCGGCATGACGGTCGTCTCGCCCGAGGAGCGGCGGCGGTGCTCGGTCGACATCGTGAACGCCGCGTCGTCGGAGTGCACGCCGATCTCGTAGGTCGTTGGGCCCGCGGTGAAGACGATCGAGCACTCGGAGAAGACGATCGGCAGGCGCGCGCCCGGCGACAGCCATGACTGCACGGCGCCGCTGCCGCTCGAGATCGTGGCGGACAGCCGCGATCCGACGTTCGACAGCCACCAGAGACCGTCGACGTGCCGCAGCTCGAGGAACGCGCGGTGGAGGTACTGGTTGTCGTCGACGGTCAGGTCGCCCTCGCGGCCGATGACGAAGGGGCGATCGGGGTCGAGCGTCATCCACTCCCCCGCGAACTCCAGCTGCAGCTGCGGCGCCGGGTCAGCCATCGACGCACCCTCTCGTGTCGGTGGAGGCGCGCCCGTCGGCGCGCACGAGGCTCACGAGGATGCACGACTGCCCGTCGGGGTCGCGCTCGAGCGTCACCGACGGGGACGGCACGGTCGAGGTCACCGGGTCCGCGCCGCTGCGCTCGTAGCGGTACTGGAAGGCGTCGCCCTCCTGCGGCTGCGGGTTGGTCCAGCGGAAGACGACCGTCTCGCCGGTGACCTCGCCGGCGACCGCGATGGGGGCCGGCGGCCGCTGCGCGGTCTGCGGGCCGGCGACCGTCTGCGTCGGGTCGGCGGCCGGCGGCGCCTGTCCGCCCGCGGCGAGCGCCATCCACACGATGCCGCCGCCGACGAGCACCACGACGGCGCTGCCGATGATCGTGGCGAGCGTGCGCCGGCGGCTCGCCGACGTGGGCGCGGCCGGCTCCAGGGCGCGGTCCTCGGGTCCGCCGGGCACCGGCTGGCCGGGACGCGGGCGGCGGAGGGTCGCGTCGGCGATCGCGTTCCCGCCGGCCGCCAGACTCGCCCTCGGCGAGTCTGCATGCGGGTCGATCGAGACCACCCCGCGGATGCGCGTGGCGCCGCCGTCCTCCTCGTCGACCGCGTCGGGCTCGAGCGCGTCGTCGAGCACGTCGAGCGGCGTGACGGGCAGCGCCATCTCGGCCTCGACCTGCTGCAGCGCGCGCCCGAAGGCCACGGCCGTCGCGTAGCGGCGGGCGGGATCGGGGTCCATCGCGGAGGCGAGTACGGCCTCGAGCCGCGGCGGCACGTCGTGGCGGGCGAGCGGCGAGATGTCGCCCCGCTGGCACCGGTCGATGAGGTCGACGCTCGTGTTGCTGCCGCCGGGCAGCTCGAAGGGCGTCCTGCCCGCGAGCAGCGTCCAGAGCGTCGCCGCGAGCGAGAAGACGTCGGACGCCGGGCTCGAGGCCGGCGGGTCCTGGAAGGCCTCGGGGGGCGACCACGGGATCGACATGCCGCTCGCGTCGTCGCCGGCGCCGGCGCTCGTGGCGATGCCGAAGTCGGTGAGCGCCGGCCGATTGTAGGCCGTCACGAGGATGTTCGCGGGCTTGATGTCGCGGTGGAGGATGCCCGCGCGGTGCGCGGTCTCCACGGCGCCCGCGATCTGCACGCCGAGCGAGAGCACCTCGGGCACCGCGAAGCGGTCACGGCGGTACCGCACGCCGAGGTTCGGCTTCGGGCAGTACTCCATCGCGAGGAACGGCCGGCCGTCGGGCGCCACGGCGGCCCCGTAGATCGTCACGATCGACGGGTGCGTCGACAGCTGGGCCATGACGTTGGCCTCGTGCCGGAAGTTCTCGATCAGCTCGCGGTTGACCGCGTCCGGCAGCAGCACCTTGATCGCGACCTTCCGCGACGGGAGCAGCTGCTGGTAGAGGAACACGTCGGCGAAGCCGCCGGAGCCGAGCAGCGACACGTAGTCGTAGCCGGGCAGCGCCGGGGGCGCCGAGGGCGCGCGCTTCGGGCTCACGAGGTCTGCCCGCTCGACGCCGGCTCGATCGTGACGACGACGCCGTCGCCGAGGTCGAGGCGGTCGCCGAGCTGGAGGATGGTCGCGACCTCGGGCCGCAGCCGCTGCGGCGCCGCGCCCTCGCGCAGCAGCAGCGTGCCGTTCGTCGAGCTGAGGTCGACGCCCACGAGGTTCCAGTCGTCGACGCGCAGCTCGAGGTGGCTGCGGGAGATGTCCTCGTTCGGGCTCTCGACCGTCACGAGCCGCGGCACGCGCCCGTCGGGCGCGCGGCGGGAGCGCGGTCGGCGGCCCAGCACGACGCCCCGGCCGAGCGGCACGCGCTCGCCCGCGGGCAGCACGACGACGGCGACCTCCGGGCGGGGGCGCTGCGCTGCCGAGCCGTCGGCGACGGCCGCGCCGCACTGCGCGCACTGCACCGTGCCCGGCGCGTTCACGTGCCCGTTCGGGCACAGGGTCGAGAGCACGAGCGGACCGGTCGCGGGGGCGCTCGGCTGCGCCGGCTGCGCCGCGTGCGGCGCGGGCGCGGCGGCGCGGGCCCGCTCCTCATGCAGGCGGCGCGCCTGCTCGGCGGTGATCGTCATGCCGTCGTGATCGCCGGCGCCCGCGGGCGCGAGCGGTGCGGGCGCCGGTGCGGCCGGCGCCGGCCGGGTCTCGGGCGCGGGTGCGCGCAGGTCGACGGCGGGCCGGATGAAGCCCGGCACGGAGTCGATGAGGCCGCCGATGGGGTTGGACTCGGCGGCCCGCGTCGCCGGCTCGCGCTCGGGCTCGGGTGCCGGCACCGGCTCCGCAGGCGCCGGCTCGATCGGCTGAGGCACGACCCGCTCGGGGTCGACGCGCTCCGGCTCGATCGGCTGAGGCTCGACCCGCTCCGGCTCGACCCGCTCCGGCTCGACGCGCTGCGGCGCCGCGGCGGGCGGCAGCGTCTCGCCGAAGGCGCCGGTGCGCGGCTCGGCCTCGGCGACCGGCGACGCGACCTGCGCATCGGGAGCCGGAGGTCGCGGGGCGGCGCGCACGGCGGCGACGCGCACGACGCCGCCGTCGAGCGGCAGCACATCGCCGGCGAGCGCGCCGAGGCCGCCCGCGGTGATCGTCGCAGCCGGGTCGGCGTCGTCGAGCGCCCAGTCGGCGCCGAACCGGTCGGGCAGCTGCGCCTCCTCGGCGGTCGCGGGCACACCGTGCCGCCGCAGCAGCGCGCGGCGGTCGACGAGGTCGACGAGCCCGAGCAGCGCGGCCGGCTCGGCGTCGAGCACGGCGCGGAGCCCCTCGAGCGAGTCCACGGCCGCCACGGCGTCGTGCAGCGCCCTCGCCCGCACGGGCGGCAGGTCGCGCTCGCACACCAGCACGACACGACCGGCCGCGATGCACCAGGCCTCCCCCGGCGCGTACTCGATCCGAGCGCTCACGGGCGGGCCTCCCTGGGGACGGTGTCGTCGAGGTCCGGCACGTGCGTGTCGAACAGGTCCTCGTCGGCGATCGCCACGGCATCCACGTCGACGACGACGATCGAGACGTTGTCGGGGGCGCCGGCGTCGAGCGCCCGGCGCAGCAGCAGCGCGGCCGCGGCGGCGGGCGACGCGACGTCGCCGAGGATCTCGGCGATCTCGGCGTCGTCGACCTCGCCGGTCAGGCCGTCGGAGCACACGAGCAGGCGCTGCCCGCGCTCCGCCGGGCGCAGCCATGCGTCGGCGGGCTGCCGCTCACCGGCGCCGAGCGCGCGGGTGATGACGTTGCGGTGCGGGTGGCGGCGGGCGTCCGCGCGGCGGAGCGCGCCGGTCTCGACGAGCTCCTGCACCACGGAGTGGTCGATCGTCACCTGCTCGAGGCTGCCCTGCTCGTAGAGGTAGGTGCGCGAGTCGCCGATGTTGAGCACGAGCCAGTGCGCGACGCCCGAGACGTCGACGAGCACCGAGCCCGAGAGCGTCGTGCCGCCGATCTCCTCGTCGGCGGCCCGCGCGCTCACCTGCTCGAACGCGTGCTCGACGGCCGCCTCGACGCACTCGACGTCGGCGAGCGTGCGGCCCTTGAGGCTGCGGAAGGCCTCGACCGCGAGCGCGCTCGCCACGTCGCCGGCCGCGTGGCCGCCCATCCCGTCGGCGACGACGAAGACCGGGAAGGACGCGAAGACGGAGTCCTCGTTCACCGTCCGGCGCATGCCGACGTGCGTCGCACCCGCCCAGCGGAGCGAGATCGACGGGTGGCTGAAGCGGAACTCCCCGATGGCGCTCATGCGGCCCCCTCGATCGTGAAGGTGCGGTCGCCGAAGCGCACGACGTCGCCGGGCACGAGGGCGAACGGCGTGCCCGGCTCGAGCTGCTGCTCGACGCCGCCGCGCACGACGGCGGACCCGTTCGTGGATGCGCGGTCGACGACCGCGAGCGGCGCGACCGTCACGAGCACGTGCGTCTTCGACACCGTGCGGGTGTCGTCGGCGAAGGGCAGCAGGTGCTCGACGACCTCCCCGGCGCTCGGCGAGGGGTTGCGCCCCACGAGCGCGGCGCCCGTGAGCGCGAAGCGGTCGCCGGTGTCGAACGCGAGCGTGGCGACGGCCGGGCGGGCGGCGGACCTCGCGCGGGTGGCCTCGAGGTCGTCGTCGTCGGCGATCTCGACGCGCCGCACGGTGCGGTCGTCGACGTCGTCGATGTCGGGCTCGATGACGGTCTCGTCGCGGATGGTGCTCGCGGCGGGCGCAGCGCTCGGCGTCGCCGCCGGGACCGCGGACGCCGGCACGGCGGCCGGTGCCGGGCGCGCGAAGCCGGGCGCGCTGTCGATGATCGGGCCGCCGAGCGGCGCCGACGGCTGCGGCGCGGACGGCTGCGGCGCCGAGGCCGCGGCGGGCGCGGATGCCTGCGGCGTCGCCGGCTGCGGTGCGGCCGCGCCGCTCAGCTCGCCGGGGCGGTAGCCGCCGAGCCGCGCCCCGCCCGCCGGCATGCCCGGAACGGTGTGCGACGGCAGGTCGGCGGCCGGCTGCGACGCGAGCCCCACCTGCTCGGTGCCGAGCTGCTGCGGCCTCGCGGCGCCGACGACGCCCGAGCTGATGCGCGCGCCGGGCCGGTAGGCCTGCGCGAGGCTGTCGGCCGGGGTGGCGAGCGACGGGAGCTGCGACTTCGCCGCCTCCGGCGCCGCGGAGACCGTCTTGCGCGCGATGCGCATCTTCTTGTCGTGGTACGGGTCGAGGCCGTCGTTGACGTCGACGAACCAGGTGCCGCCGACCTTGTCGAGCCAGCCGCGGCCGCGCTTCTCGCGGTCGAGCAGCGGCGAGATGAAGAACAGCACCGGCCCGACGACCGGCACGAGGAACACCGCCCACAGCACGAGGCCGCGCAGCACCGCCCGGCCGATGCCCGGTCGGGCGAGCGTCGCGACGTTGACGCTGCGGATGCCGGTGAGCGCCTTGCCGAGCGTGACGCCCCTGCGGCCGTGGAGCACGAGCTGGACCACGACGAACGCGATCGTCAGCACGGCCGACGCGACGGTCGCGACGATCATCCAGACGAGGTCCGGGTGGCTCGCGAGCCCGTAGGGCTGCAGCGCCCCGGTGGCGACCTTGACGAGCGCGGGCAGCGCCACGAGCCAGTAGGGCAGCTGCAGCAGGCTGAAGATCGCGAGCTCGATGGTCGTGGCGAGCGCTCGACGGCCGAGCGGCGCCGGCTTGAGCCCGAGCGCCGCGGCGTAGGCCGGGTCCGGCCGGCCGTCCTCGTCGAGGCCCTCGACGACCTTCCGGCCCTCGTCGATCTCCCAGATCATCGGCGTCTCCGCTCTCTCCTCCGTCGGGCGAACGACCGCAGCGACAGCCTGCCGAGCAGTCGTCGCCGCGCCGACGTCTCTGCGCGCATCCCCTTGACGCTGCGCTCGACGTCGAGCCAGAAGGCGTCGACCTCGGCCGCGTCGGGATCGCCGGGGCCGAAGACGCCCTCATCGACGAACTCGCCGATCTCGGTCGCTCTCGATCGAGGGTAGCGATCCTCCACCACCGCGGCGACCTCTCGCCGGGTGACGCCGGCGGGCACCGGCAGGCCCAGGTCGACCGCCTCGTCGATCACCTCGTGCCAGCCACCCGACAGCCGGTCGCTCTCGCGCTCCGCGCGGCGGCGGCGCTTGCGGCGCGCGGCCTTGAGCGCCCCGACGACGAGGAACGGCAGGAGCAGCAGCACGAGCAGCAGCAGCACGCCGCCGGCGATCCAGAGCCACAGCGTCCACGACTCGTCCTCGAGCTCCTCGTCGTCCTCCTGACCCTCGTCGGCGACGGTGTCCGGCGACATCTCCGCGGGCTCCTCGGGCGGCTGCGGCGGCTGCAGCACCTGCGGCTTCGGCTCCGGCTGCGGCTCGGGCTCCGGCTGGATGTTGTCCTGGTCCTCGGGCGGGGTGGCGTCGAAGCGCACCCAGCCGAGGCCCTCGAACGGCACCTCCACCCACGCGCGCATGTCGCCGCCCGTGAGCTCGACCGGCTGGTCGCCGCCCGGGAAGCCGTCGTCGGGGTAGAGCCCCATCACGACGCGCGACGGCACGTTGATGCGCGACAGCGCGAGCGCGAAGGCGACGGCGTACTGCTCGTCGTCGCCGACGAGCACCTCCTGCTCGAACATCGACTGCACGCGCGAGGCGCCGTGACCGGCGAGCGACGGGATGGTGTCGTCCTCGAGCCCGTGGCTGAAGCTGCCTGCCTGCATGAGCCGCTGCATCGTCTGGATGTTCTCGAGCTGCGTGCGGCCGCTGACGCCGTGCTCGACGACCCACGCCTGCAGCAGGTCGGGGACGATCGCCGGCTCGGGCACCTGCAGGTCGGTGACCGTCGCGCGCTCGAGCTCCTCGGGCGACGGCTGCGCGGGCACGATCGCCTCGAGCTCGTAGGCGTCGCCGGTGCCGAGGCCGTCGAGCGCGATCGCCGTGCCGGTCTGGCCGTTGTAGTGGAGCGAGCCCTGCAGGTCGTCGGCGCGCGCGCCCTCGAACCGCAGCGACTGGATGAAGCCGACGTCGGGCACCCAGATGCCGGAGTAGTCCTGCACCTCGACGCGCACGGTGGCCGGGTCGCCCGACTGCTGCACGAGCACCTCGTCGCCGATGCGGGCGAAGGAGCCAGAGCCGCTCGACTCGCGCGCGCCCGCCACGGCGAAGACGGTGCCGTCGTAGTAGTCGAAGGTCGCGAGCCGAAGCCGGCTCTCCTCTGGCATGCCGGTGACGGTGAGGAGCGTCTCGTCCTCGAAGCTCTTGAGCCAGTTTCGGTAGCCGGCGAGCGGGCTCGGGTACTCGGCGAGCTCGATCGGCGGCTCGACGACGTCGCGGAGCACCGCGCGCTCGTGCGGCTGGATCGGGATGCTGACCAGGCCTGCCACGAGCAGCGAGCCCGCGATCATCGCGACGGCGCCACGGGTGCGCTCACGACGGGCGCGACCGCGGTGCCGCGTGTCGTTCGTGACCTCGACCTCCTCGTTGAGCCCGGTCCGCCACCCAGCGCGGCGCCAGGCGCACCAGGCGACGATCACGCCCGCGACGACGATGCCGAGCACGACCGGCCAGAACGCGATCTTCGTGCCGAAGGCGATGCCGACCACGAGCGCGACGACGCCCGGCAGCATCGCGAACGGCGCGCCGCGCCGCAGGCGCAGCGCCAGCACCGTCGCGAGCGTCGAGCACACGAGCATCGTCAGGAACGGCACGACGAGCAGGCTCGGGAAGCCCTCTGCGGGCGGCTCCGCGGTGAGCAGGCCCTTCCAGGAGTAGACGACGCCGAGCAGCAGCTCGCGCCACGCCTCGAGCGTCGGGATCACGCCGGCGATCGTCGAGCGCGGCACGGCGAGGGCCGGGCCGAAGACGACGAGCACGAGCATGACGCCTGCGACGGTCATGAGCCAGCCGCGCAGCGGGCGCAGCGACGTGGCGACGCCCACCCCGATGCCGAGCACCGCGGCGCCGAGCCCCGCCAGGAGGTAGGCGGTGCCGCCGAACACGGGACCGAACGAGAGGGTCGCCGCGAGCATGATGAGGAAGATCGCGGCGCAGTCGATCGCCGCGTGCATGGGTCTGCGCGGCAGCAGCCGGCCGGGGCGCGCGTCGCTCACTGGAGGCCCACCCCTCGCATGATGCGCGGCAGATCGCTCACCGAGCCGAGCGTGGCGAGCGAGACGTCGCCGATCGGCTGCAGGCGCGGCTTCGCGCCCTTGACCACGGTGAAGACGATCACGCGCGCCTGCGCCGGCAGCAGCGTGCGAGCGCGGCGCACGAGCGCGGGATCGACGGTCGCGCCGGCGTGCAGCATGATCACCGAGGCGCCGGCGTGCTCTCGCGCGATCGCGGCCGCGAGGTCGAGGAAGCGGTCGTGCCGCGGCGACCATTCGACGCCCGAGAGCGCGTCGAGGAGCCGCTTGCCGGTCGTCGCGGGCAGCGTGCCGCGCGAGGTGCGCACGACGAGGTCCGTCTCGTCGCGCACCGCCTGCAGCCCGACCGAGCCGAGGATCGAGATGGCCGTCTCGAACTCGAGCGGGTCGGCGTAGTCGTCGACCGCGGTCGAGAGGCCGAGCGCGAGCACGCTCCTGCGCGTCTGCTCGAACTGCCGCACCATGAGCTGGCCGGTGCGGGCGGACGACTTCCAGTGGATGTAGCGGCGGTCGTCGCCCGCGACGTAGTCGCGCAGCGCGTGGAAGGCGATGTCGCTGTTCGTGAGGTCGCGGGTCGTGATGCCCTCGAGGTCGCGGATGAGGCCGGGCGCCGTCTCGTCGAGCTGCACCGTCTTCGGGTGCACGTACAGCTCGACCGGGTCGGTCCACTTCACCTGCCGGCGCAGCAGGCCGACGGGATCGCCGCGCACCGAGCGCACGGGGCCGACCTGCAGGATCGTGCGGCGGCTCGTCGGGATCGCGAAGACGTCCTCGTGCACGTCGCTGGGTCGCATCCTGGGCAGGTGGAACGAGGCGAGCGCGCGGCCGACCGGCACCTCGATCGTGGCGGGCAGCAGCGGCTTCGGCGACGCGGCGTGGATCTCGATGCGGCCGAGCGCCCGCTCGCCCACCACGACGCGCGTGTAGGCGAGGTCCAGCTCGATCCGGTACCGGTTGCGGCCGATGATGAAGGCGATCGCGGCGAGCAGGAGCAGCGCGCCGGCGATGCCGATGACGATGAGCTCCTTCCAGCCGAGCGCGATGCCGAGCACGAAGGCGCCGATCGTGCCGACGAGCACCGCCCACCCGAAGCCCGTGATCGGCTCGAGCACCGGCCAGATGACGCGGCGCACCCAGCCGGTGGCCTGCTTCGCGCCTGCCGCGACGACCGACTGCTCGCCGACCAGCCGGTCGCGCGCGCGCTGCAGCGGCGTCCGGTCGCGCTCGACGGCCCGCCGCAGGCGGGTGGTGTCGGACGGGCCGGTGGTGCCGAGGGTCGTCCGGACGGACGAGCCGGTCGACGTGCCGGTGTCGGGGTCAGGTGCGGGGGTCGAGGTCGCCCGCGGGGGCGCCTGCGTCATGCAGCGTGCTGCCGGTCCTGCGGCGCCGAGACGTCGGCGACGGCGCGGTCGATGATGCGATCGCCGGTGACGCCCGAGAACTCGGCCTCGGGGTCGATGACGACGCGGTGCGCCCAGACGGGCTGCGCGAGCTCCTTGACGTCGTCGGGCAGCACGAACGCGCGGCCCTTGCTCGCCGCGAGCACCTTGACGGCGCGCACGAGCGCCATGGCGCCGCGCACCGAGACGCCGAGGCGGGTGTCCTTCGACTCCCGCGTGTGCTCCGAGAGCTGCGCTACGTAGTCGAGCACCGCGTCGTCGACGTGCACCGTCGCGGCGAGGTCGATCATCTCGGCGATCGCGCTCGTGGTGATGACGGGCTGCACGGTCGACGACGCGTTGCGGTTCGCGGAGCCGGCGAGGATCCGCACGGTCTGCTCGCGGCCCGGGTAGCCGATCGAGGTCTTCATGAGGAAGCGGTCGAGCTGCGCCTCGGGCAGCCGGTAGGTGCCGGCCTGCTCGATCGGGTTCTGGGTGGCGATCACCATGAACGGCCTGCCGACGCTGTAGGGCGTGCCGTCGACCGTGACGCGCCCCTCCTCCATCACCTCGAGCAGCGCCGACTGCGTCTTCGGGCTCGCGCGGTTGATCTCGTCGGCGAGCACGATCGACGCGAAGATCGGTCCCTTGTGGAACTCGAACTCGCCCGTCTTCTGGTCGTAGACGGTCACACCGGTGACGTCGGAGGGCAGCAGGTCGGGCGTGAACTGGATGCGGTGGTTCGTGCCCTGCACGGTCGCGCCCATCGACTTCGCCAGCTGCGTCTTGCCGGTGCCGGGCGCGTCCTCGAGCAGCAGGTGTCCCTCGGCGAGCATCGCGGTGAAGGCGAGCCGGATGACCTCGTCCTTGCCGAGCACGACGGTGCCGACGTTGTCGACGAGCCGGGTGAACGTCTCTGCGAACCAGGCTGCCTGCTCGCGGGTCATCGTTGCGCTCACGGGCGCTCCTCTCGATCGGTCAAGCTGTGCATCACGGCCAGTCCACCCTTCCGGTGCTCCAGCTCTTGCCGTTGGCGGAGAGCACCATCCAGCCCTGGCCGTCGTAGCCGGACATGCAGAAGGTGTAGACGTTGCGCGGCGACGTCCCGTTGGCGGACGGGGCGACCCAGGTGCCGTCCCGGAACATGCCGCTCGAGGTGGAGTAGCACTCGTAGCGGTACTGCTGCCCGGGGATCAGGTTCGTCCAGTCGAGCACGTAGTTCGTGCCCGTCTGGCCGTTGGGGGCCGTCACGTTGCCGCCCTTGCTGAGGCTCAGGACCGGCTCCGGCAGATCGGGGATCCGGCCGTTGGCGCTCGCGCTCGTGCGCTGCGTGCCGTGCCCGGGGAGCGGATCGTTGCCGGCCTGGAAGGCCGCAGAGGTCACGCGGACGTCGATCGAGTGGTCGGAGCTCGGCTGGCCCTCCACCGTCTCGCGGCCGCTCGCAGCCACCGCGCGCCACTGCCCGCCGTCGATCCGGATCTCCGTGGTGAGGGCGCGCCCGTTGGCCGGCGGCGAGCTCCAGCTGAAGGTGATCTGCCGCTGCTCACTGCCCGCGACGCCCGCGCTCGGGTTGCCGATGGCACCGAACGGCCGCACCTGGTTGCCCGCGGCTGTCCACCCGCTCGAGTACTCCACGCCGTCGACGACCGCGAACGCGCGCACCTCGAAGGTGTAGGGGCCGCCGTTGTTGTTCATCCCGGTGTAGGTGCCGCCGGGCCCGAAGCTCTGGGCGCCGGCGCCGCCGCCGCGGGTCTGGTACGCCACCTCGTTCTCGCGCAACCCGTTCGAGCTGCCGGGCGTCCAGGTCACGACCGAGCTCGTGTCGCCGTCCGTCGCGCTGACGTTCGACGGCGCGGCGGGCGCGGTGAACACCCGCACGGGCGCCGAGGGCGCCGAGGGCTGGCTCGTGCCCGCGTCGTTCGTCGCCGTCACGGTGAACGTCACGTTCTCGCCCGTCGCGGCGAAGCGGAAGCTGGCGGTCGTGCCGGTGACCTGCGCAGCTGCAGCGCCGTTCGAGGGCGTCACGGTGTAGCCGGTGATCGGTGCGCCGTTCGCATCCGGCGCCGTCCACTGCACGCGCATCTGCACCTCGCCCGGCACGTCGCGGTTGGGGGTCGCGCTGACGCCCTGCACCTGCGTCGGCGGACCGGCCGGCGTGACCGACTGCGAGTACGCGGAGAAGTCGCTCGGCTCGTCGGCGAGGTTCACGGCCTGGATGCGGAACTGGTACGCGACGCCGTTCGTGAGCCCCGTCCACGTGTGGCTCGTGCCTGCCGCCTGCTGCTGCACGACGCCACCGGGCGCCGGCGGCGAGATCTCGACGGTGTAGCTCTGGATGGGCGAGCCGCGGTTCACCGGCGGCTCCCACGACAGCATCACCTGCGTGTCGCCGCGGACGACGCTCGGCGGCGCGGGCTGCTCGGGCCGCACGTCGGGCCGCGCCTCGTTCGACGCCGCCGACGGGTCGGAGTCACCGACGACGTTCTGCGCGACGACCTGGAAGGTGTAGGTCGTGTTGTTCACGAGCCCCGTGATGGTGCACGTCGTGGCCGAGCACGGGAAGCTGATCGCGCCGTCGGTCGAGCGCACGACGTAGCCGGTGATCGGTGCACCGTTCGCCGACGGCGGCGCCCACGTGAGCGTGACCTGCGAGTCGCCCACCGCGTCGACGTTCGGGCGCGGCGGCGCGTCGGGGCGCGCCTTCACGTTGAGCGTCAGCGTGCCCGACACCTGGCGCTCGATGCGCTCGGTCGCGTCCTCGACGGTGTACCGGACCGTGAGCACGCCCGAGAAGTCGGTGCCGGGGGTGACCGTGACCTCGCGGTCGGTGTTCGACACCGACCCGTCGCCGGCGACGATCTCCGCCGAGATGACGCGGAGCGGCCGCCCCTCGTTCTGGTACGGGTTGAAGTCGTTCGCGATCACGTCGGTGGTGAGCGCGATGCTCGCCGTGGCCTCGCCGGAGTCGGGGCGGGCCTGCGCGAGCGGCCGGTTCGTCGCGACCACCTCGACCACGACCGTGCCCGATGCCTCGTTGCCGTGCGGATCGATGACGACGATCTGGAAGGAGCCGCTCGCACCGGGCGGCGTGTTGACCTCGGCCGTCGCCGAGAACACGCCGTCGTCCGAGAGCGAGGTCACGACGCCGGCCATCGAGCCGCCGCGAGCCTCGAAGCGCATGGCCTCGAGATCGCCGGGGTCGGGGTCGGTCGTGGCGTCGCGCAGATCGAAGGTCGCTGCGCCCTCGCCGGCCTCGGCGCGCACGACGGCGCCGGCGAAGGTGGGCGGCACGACGCTCGACGGCACGACCTCGATCGGGATCGTCAGCGTCGCGAGGTTGCCGTTGTCGGGCCCGGTGCCGTCGGTCACCTCGAACGTGATCGATGCCGGGCCGACGTAGCCCGCGGGCGACTGGAAGCGCAGGGTGTCGTTGTCGACGATCAGGCCGCTGCCGTCGCTGTTGACCGCCGTGACCTTCTCGCCGGTGGTCACGCGCGGCGTGTTCGTGGTCGAGACGGTGACGTACTCGCGCAGCTCCATGAGGAGCTCGAGCCCGGAGCCCACCTGCACGGGCTCCGCGGAGGTGAGGAAGGGCGCGCGGTCGCGCACGGGCGGCACCGAGACGAATGCCTCCGCGGTCAGCCCGTCGAGGTCGGTCGCGCGGTACGTGACCACCTGGAAGGCATCGCTCGGCGTGACCTGGATCGTGTCGCCGACCACCCTGCCGGGTCCGGTGACGACCGAGAGCTCGAGGTCGCTCGGGTCGCCGTCCGCGTCGAGGTCGTTCTCGAGCACCGGCACGTCGAGGGGCACGTCGACCTCGAGGTCGTCGCGCGGCAGCGGGTCGTCGCGGGCGACCGGCGGCTGCAGCTCGGCATCCTCGGCGACCGTGAGCATGACGGTGCCGGTCGTCGACGCGCCGCGCGCATCCACGACGCCGTAGGTGAACTGGTAGACGCCCGGCTCCGACGGCGAGCGGAGGTCGACGGTGCTGCGCTCGCCGTTCACGACGGCGCCCTCGAGCTCGGTCGGCAGCTCGAGCCGGTCGGACTGCAGCGTGAGCGCGTCCTGATCGGGATCGGAGTCGTTCTCGAGCACGGCGATCGCCACGGCGCGGTCGGGGCGGACGGTCACGAGGTCGGGCTGCGCGAAGGGCGTCTGGTTGACGTCCGCGGCCTGCGCGATGCCGATCACGACGGTCGCGGTGCCGTCGGCGCCCCAGCGGTCGCGCACCCGGTAGGTGAACTCCACCGTGCCGGCGCTCCCCGGGAACGCCTCGAAGTCGAAGTAGTCGGGACCGATCGTGCGCAGGATCAGGCCGCCCTCGGGCGCCGTGTCGTAGCCGACCAGCTCGACGCCGTCGCCGTCCGGGTCGATGCCGTCGAGCGGGATCGGGATGCGCACGGTCGAGCCGGCGAGCACGCGCGACGTCACCGTCTCGGGCGCGGGCGGCGTGTTCTGCTCGGCCTCGCGCGGCACGATGGTGATCGCGACGGTCGCGGAGTCGCGGTTGCCGAAGCCGTCGGCGATCTCGTACGTCACCGTCGCCCGGGTGGGCGCGCCCTCGAGCGCGTGGACGCGCAGCTTGCCCTCCGAGAGGAACGCGACGCCCTCCTCCTCGCTCGCGAAGCTCGTCTCGACGATGCGCTCGATCGTGAACGGCGTGCCGTCCGGCGAGAAGTCGTTGCCGATCACGTCGACCGTCGCGTAGTCGCCGGCGCGCACCGTCGCCTGGTCGTCGACAGCCTTCGGCGGACGCGGCTGGGTGGGCGGCGTCACCGGGATCACCTCGACGGTGCCGGTCTCGGAGAAGCGGCCGTTCGACACCGTGTAGGTGAACTGGAACGGCGCCTCGAGCCGGTTGTCGACGATGCTGACGATGCGCCGGTCGCGCAGCTCGACGGTGACGGGCGCGGCGCTCTCGATCGTGAACTGCTGCACGACGAGCACGCCGCCCGCCGGGTCGACGTCGTTCGCCAGCAGGTCGACGAGCGTCGAGCCCTGCTGCGGCAGCAGCGCGGTGTCGCGCACCGCGACGGGGCGGGCCTCGTCGTCGGGCGTGCGGATGTCGACGCGGATGCGGCCCGTGCTCGAGAGCGCGCCGTCGGCGACGAGGTAGGTGAGGTAGTGGCTGCCGACCGGCCCGCCGCTGACGCGGATGGTGCCGGAGTCGAGGTCGACCGTGGTCTCGAGGCTCGGGTTCGGCTCGACCGATGCGAGGCGCAGCGGCCTGCCGGACGGCGAGAAGTCGTTCAGCAGCGGCCGCGCCGTCGCCTCGCGGCCCTCGACGGTCGAGACGAAGTCGGCGTTCGCGAGCGGCGGGGCATCGCCGCGCTCGCGCACGTCGACGAGGATCTCGGCGGTCGTGTCGGCGCGACCATCCGAGACGGTGACGACGACGGTCTGGATGCCGACCTCGCCCGTCGCGGTGTAGATGAGGCGACCCGACGGATCCGTCTCGATCGTGTCGCCCGAGTCGGTCGTGGCACCGCGGAGGTACATGTCGTCGCCGTCAGGGTCGACCCACTCGCTCAGCACCTGGTACTCGTACTCACCGCCCTGCTCGACGGCGAAGGCCTGCTCCCGCATCGGCTCGGGCACGGCGTTCTCGCCCTCGCCGCGCACCCGCACGGTGACGCGCCCGTCATCCTCCCCGCCGCGGCCGTCGGCCACCCGGTAGTCGACGGCGAAGGAGGCCGGCGCGAAGTCGGCGGGCAGCTCGACCTGCAGCTGCGAGTCGTTGGCGACCGGCGCGATCTGCACGCCGGCGGGCAGCTCACCGACCACGCGCGCGGTGAGCACGTCGCCGTCCGGGTCGGAGTCGTTCCAGAGCACCGGCAGCATCGTCGAGCGACCCGTGCGCGCGCCGAAGTCGTCGTCGTTCGCGATCGGGTCGGTGTTCTCCTCGTTGATGGGCGGCGGCTGGTTCGTGAGCAGGTCCTCGGTCGACTCGGAGTCCTCCTCGTCGCTCTGCTCCTCGGACTGCGGCGGCACGAGGTCCTGCCAGTTGTCGACGAGCACGAGGGTGTCGGCGAGCAGCCACGAGTTGCCCTGCACGAACTGGTTGAGCACGACCTGGTCGCGGTTGATGCGGAACGCGACCGGCGAGCCGTCCATGCCGTCGACCGGCTGGTCGAGGTCGCGCGCGTCGTCCTCGCAGTCGCGCAGGAAGGTCGAGCTGCCCGGCCACACCGCGTAGACGCAGCCGCCCATCTGCACGGGCTCGACGGCCTCGCCGCCGCCCTCGCGCTGCTGCACCTCGGCCTCGCCGCCGCCGAGCGGCTGGCGGATGAGCGACGTCGGCGTCGCGAGGATCACGCGGTCGGAGGCGTCGCCGACGAGCTGCACCGCCGCGTCCGCGGGCGCCTCGACGGCGCCGCCCGGCACGAGGAGGGTCGAGGTGGCGGTGTCGAGCACGACCGGCTCGCTGCCGACGGCGCTCACGACCGGGTCCTGCATGCCCGCGAGCTCGCCGCGGTCGCGCACGGTCGGCTCGCCGAGGCCGCCCTCCTCGAGCACGGCGATCGACAGCTGCTGGCCGTCGCGCGGCGAGACCGCGTGCACGGTGCCGTCGCGGTCGACGGTCGCGGCCGCGCCCTCGCCGAGCTCGAGCAGCGGCTCGGTGCTCTCGGCCGAGTAGCCGCCGATGTCGGCGAAGGGCATCGCCCACAGGTCGCCGTCGGCCGGGTCGACGATGACGACGGTGCCGCCGTTCAGCGCGATCTCGCCCTGCGGCGGCAGCTGCACGACGGCGCCGGTGACGACCTGCACCGGGTCGACGATCATGACCGACGACGCCTCGCGGTTGTGGAGCAGGACCGCGGCGTCGTCCTGCAGCACGTCGAAGTCGGCGGTCGGGGAGATCAGGCCGGCGTCGAGCTCCTCCGCCTGCACGTTGATGCGGCCGAGCTGCTGGGAGTCCTGCTTCGTGACCCAGACGCCGCCGTCGTTGAGGTCGACGTCGGTCGTCGTGAAGCCGTCGTACGTGAAGGCGATGATCCCGAGCGCGACGGAGACCGCCGTGACGAGCGCACCGGCGGCCGTCGACTTGCGATGGCGCGTGACCCACCGGAGCAAGCTGCTCTCCCTCTCGTCGTGACCCGAGGTCCAGAGCCGGCGCTGGGCGCGCACAGGCTCGCGCTCAGTCTGTCAGACGGGAGGTGCCCTCAGCATCGATGCGGGCGACGAACTTCTGCGACCCTTGCACGCGGGACCGGTCACGAGGGCGGGCTCGCGTCCCGCGCGCGGCTCAGCGCGAGAGTCGGTCGGCGTTCTCCGCGTTGAAGTCGTCGATGGCCTGGCGGTTGTGCTCGCGAGCCTTGCGGCCGCGCCGGGCGACGATGCCGCCGACCCAGATCGGCACCTCGCGCGCCAGTACGAACGCCAGCACCGAGAGCGGGGCGAGCAGGAGCTCGCTGAGCGCCCGCGCGTCGATGCCGGGCAGCGCGGTGTAGCCCGCCCAGCCGCCCTGCGTCTCCATGTAGGCGCCCGCTAGGTGCGCGACGTAGACGAGCAGCGCGACGATGAAGCCGCCGAGCACGTGCGCCCACCAGCCCGCGCGGTTCACGATGAGCGTCAGCAGCCAGTAGGCGAGGAAGAACACGATGACCGGCAGCAGGTACGACGGCAGCACCCAGAGCGTCTGCAGCGTCTCGGTCGCGTCGAACTCGCGGTCGAAGAGGTAGCCCACGGCGAAGAAGGCGGCCGCGAACAGGATCGCGAAGATGAGCGTCGCGAGCAGCGCGACCGCGAATCCGACGGCGCGCGCGCCCTTGCGGCGCGGCGGCACGGGCTCCTCGACGAGCACGACCGGCGTGCCGGCGGCCGCAGGGGCCGCGACGGTGCTGTCGTCGGCGCCGAGCGCGGGGGGCGTGTCGTCGCGCACGATGCCGAAGCGCTGCGGGCGCGTCTCGGTGGCCGGCTCCTGCGCCTCGAGCACGCGGGTGTCGCCGGCGTCGTCGCGATCGGTGCCTCGCGTGCCGATGGGGCGCGTGGCGTCGTCGCTGCGGTCGCCGAGCCGCTCGTCGCGCGGCTGCTGGTCGATGGCCTGCGTCGGCTCCGGCTCGACGAACTCGCGCTCCTCGCGCGGTCGGGCGGCGGTCGCGCCGCCGACGGCTGCGCCGCCCGCGGCGGCGAGGCCCGCGAGCGTGGCGACGGCAGCTGGGTCGGTGGTGCCGCGGTCGGTGGCGCCGTGCTCGGTGGCGCCGTCCTCGGTGGCGCCCAGGCCGGCGTCGGCATCGTGGCCGCCCTGGCGGCGCAGCCCGAAGGAGGGGCGGCGCGGCTCGACCAGCGCGGGCGGCTCGGTGGCGACAGGATCTGTGGCGATGGCCTCGGTGGGCGCGTCCTCGGCGTGCGTGACGTCGGCGCTCGGCTCATCGGCGTGATGGACCTGCGCGATCTCCGGACGCTCGAGCGAGCTCGTCGCGGCGTCGCCCTGCGGCTGGACGCGTGCGGTGTCGTCGGGGTGGGCCGCCGAGTGCGACGGTCCGCGGAGGGTCGACGGCGCGATGACGGTGGGCTCGATGGGGCTGTCGGCGGAGCGCGCGTCGCCCTGGTGCTCGACGAGCGGCTGGTGGTCGTCGTGCTCGTCGACCGACGTCGACGCGATCTCGGCGTCGTGCGGCCCGCCGTCCGCGGAGCGGAGCGGCTGCGTGCTGGTGTCCTCGGCGGGCGCGTCGTCGTGCCCGGGATCGGCCACGTGACCGGCCGGGCCTGCCTCGTGACCGGACTGTGCGTCCTGGCCCGTGGGCTCCGTCGCCCGCTCGGGCGCAGGGCCGCTGCCGAAGAAGCGGTCGCGCCAGGACGTCGGCTGCTCGTCGCTCATGGTCCTACCTCCTGCGGCGGCACGGTGCCGCGTCGTCGGCCGATTGTAGGGGGACGTCGGCGGCGTCGGCGGGCGGCGCACCGCCGGGGGACGCGATTGGCGGCACGCGGAAGGGCCGCACCCTCGCGGGTGCGGCCCTTCGCTGACCTCAGGTCGTGCGGTGCTGCCTAGACGTACTGCCCCGGCTCCTGCTCACCGAGCTCGCCGCCGGTGAAGGCGTCGAAGTCGAGGTACGAGAGGTCGGCCTCGTCGACGCTGCCCGCGTCGGCGAACAGGCGGTTCGGGTACCGCTCCGCCTTCGCCTCCTCGGTGGCCTCGACCGTGACGTCGCGGTAGCGCGACAGGCCGGTGCCCGCGGGGATGAGCTTGCCGATGATGACGTTCTCCTTGAGGCCGAGCAGCGGGTCGCGCTTGCCGGCCAGAGCCGCCTCGGTGAGCACCTTGGTCGTCTCCTGGAAGGAGGCGGCCGACAGCCACGACTCCGTCGCGAGCGACGCCTTCGTGATGCCCATGACCTCCTGGCGCGCCGAGGCGGTCTTGAGGCCCTCGGTCAGCGCGGCACGGTTGATCTCGTTGTACTTCGAGCGGTCGACCAGCTCACCGGGCAGCAGGCTCGTCTCGCCGTGGTCGACGACCGTGACCTTGCGGAGCATCTGGCGGACGATGACCTCGATGTGCTTGTCGTGGATCGGCACACCCTGCGAGCGGTACACGTCCTGGACGCCCGAGACCAGGTGCTTCTGCACCTCGCGGACGCCGCGCACGCGCAGCACCTCCTTGGGGTCGACCGAGCCGACCTGCAGCTGCTGGCCCTGCTCGACGCGGTCGCCGTCGGCGACCTCGAGGGTGGCGCGGCGGAGCACCGGGTAGGCGAACTCCTCGTCGCCGTCATCGGGCGTGAGCACGATGCGCTTCGACTTCTCGTCCTCCTCGATGCGCACACGACCCGCAGCCTCGGCGATGGGCGACGAGTTCTTCGGGGTGCGAGCCTCGAAGAGCTCCGTCACGCGGGGCAGACCCTGCGTGATGTCGCTCGCGCCGACGGAGCCGCCGGTGTGGAACGTGCGCATCGTGAGCTGCGTGCCGGGCTCGCCGATCGACTGGGCGGCGATGATGCCGACCGCCTCGCCGATGTCCACGAGCTTGCCGGTCGCGAGCGAGCGGCCGTAGCAGTGGGCGCAGACGCCGACCGCCGACTCGCACGTCAGGACCGAGCGGACCTTGACCTGCTCGATGCCGGCCTCGACGAACGCGCGGATCTCGCGGTCGCCGATGTCGGAGCCGCCCGTGGCGAGCACGGTGCCGTCCGACGCCACGACGTCGACCGCGAGGTTGCGGGCGTAGACCGCCGACTCCACGTTGTCGTGCAGCGTCAGCTGGCCGTCGATGACCTCGGCGATCGGCACCTCGAGGCCGCGCTCGGTGCCGCAGTCGTCCTCACGGATGATGACGTCCTGCGACACGTCGACGAGGCGACGCGTCAGGTAGCCCGAGTCGGCCGTGCGGAGCGCCGTGTCGGCCGAGCCCTTGCGGGCACCGTGCGTGGCGATGAAGTACTCCGCCACGGTCAGGCCCTCGCGGTACGAGGAGATGATCGGACGCGGGATGACCTCGCCCTTCGGGTTGGTCACGAGACCGCGCATGCCGGTGATGTTGCGCACCTGGATCCAGTTGCCGTTCGCGCCGGCGGTGACCATGCGGTAGATGGAGTTGTTCTCGTCGAACGCCTCCTGCGTGGCCTTCTGCACCTCGTTCGTGGCCTTGGTCCACAGCTCGGTGAGGTCGGTGCGACGCTCCGAGTCGGTGATGAGGCCCTTCTCGAACTTGCCCTGGACCTTGCTCGCCGATGCCTCGGCGGCCGCCACGATCTCGCCCTTGCGGGCCGGCGTGATGACGTCCGAGAGCGCGACGGTGATGCCGGAGCGCGTGGCCCAGTAGAAGCCGGCGTCCTTGATCTTGTCGAGCGTCGCCGCCACCACGGTCTTCGGGTAGCGCTCTGCGAGCGCGTTCACGATGAGCGAGATGACCGGCTTCGCCGCGACCTCCGCCACGAACGGGAAGTCCGCGGGCAGCAGCTCGTTGAAGAGCGCGCGACCCAGGGTCGTCTCGTGCAGGAACGGCTCGCCGTCGACGAAGCCCTCGGGGCGGTCCTGGTCGCGGAAGACCAGGCCGTGCAGACGGATCCGCACGGGTGCACCCAGGTCGAGCGAGTGCTGGTCCATCGCCATGATCGCCTCGGCGACCGACGAGAACGCACGGCCCTTGCCGACACCCTCCGGCTTCAGGGTCGTCAGGTGGTGCAGGCCCGAGACGATCTCGTGGGTCGGCAGGGTCACCGGACGGCCGTCGGACGGCTTCAGGATGTTGTTCGACGCGAGCATGAGCACGCGGGCCTCGGCCTGCGCCTCGACCGACAGCGGCAGGTGGACAGCCATCTGGTCGCCGTCGAAGTCGGCGTTGAACGCCGAGCACACGAGCGGGTGCAGCTGGATGGCCTTGCCCTCGACGAGCAGCGGCTCGAAGGCCTGGATGCCGAGGCGGTGCAGCGTGGGCGCGCGGTTCAGCAGCACGGGGCGCTCGCGGATGATCTCCTCGAGCACGTCCCAGACCTGCGGCTTCGACCGCTCGACCATGCGCTTCGCGTGCTTGATGTTCTGCGAGTGGCCCAGGTCGATGAGGCGCTTGATGACGAACGGCTTGAACAGCTCGAGCGCCATCTGCTTCGGCAGGCCGCACTGGTGCAGCTGCAGCTGCGGGCCGACCACGATGACCGAGCGGCCCGAGTAGTCGACGCGCTTGCCGAGCAGGTTCTGGCGGAACCGGCCCTGCTTGCCCTTGAGCATGTCGGAGAGCGACTTCAGCGCGCGGTTGCCGGTGCCCGTGACGGGACGGCCGCGGCGGCCGTTGTCGAACAGTGCGTCGACCGCCTCCTGCAGCATGCGCTTCTCGTTGTTCACGATGATCTCGGGAGCACCGAGGTCGAGCAGGCGGCGGAGTCGGTTGTTGCGGTTGATGACGCGGCGGTACAGGTCGTTCAGGTCGCTCGTCGCGAACCGGCCACCGTCGAGCTGCACCATCGGGCGCAGCTCCGGCGGGATGACCGGGACGACGTCGAGCACCATCGCGGCCGGGCTGTTGCCCGTCTGCAGGAACGAGTTCACGACCTTGAGGCGCTTGATCGCACGGATCTTGCGCTGGCCCTTGCCCTCGGCGATCTGCTTGTGCAGGTCCTCGGACTCGGCGGCCAGGTCGAACGCCAGGAGGCGGAGCTTGATGGCCTCCGCGCCCATGTGGCCGTCGAAGAACTCGCCGTACAGGTCGACGAGGTCGTGGTAGACCGCGTCCTCCGCCTTGAGGTCGCCGACCTTCAGCGAGCGGAAGTCGTCGAAGACCCGCTCGAGGTGGGCGATCTGGTCGTCGGCGATCTTGCGCAGCTGCGCCATCTCGCGCTCACCGGCATCGCGGACCTTGCGCTTCTGGTCCGCCTTGGCACCCTCCTCCTCGAGCTGGGCGACGTCCGTCTCCAGCTGCGCGAGGCGCTCGGCGATGTCGGCGTCACGGCGCTTCTCGATCTCGCCGGTCTTGAGGCGCAGCTCCTGCTCCAGCTGGGGCAGGCGCTCGTGACGAGCATCCGCGTCCACCCGGATGATCATGTACGCGGCGAAGTAGATGACCTTCTCGAGGTCCTTCGGCGCCATGTCCAGCAGGTAGCCGAGGCGGCTCGGCACGCCCTTGAAGTACCAGATGTGCGTGACGGGGGCGGCGAGCTCGATGTGGCCCATGCGCTCGCGGCGCACCGACGACTTCGTGACCTCGACGCCGCATCGCTCGCAGACGATGCCCTTGAAGCGCACGCGCTTGTACTTGCCGCACGCGCACTCCCAGTCGCGCGACGGGCCGAAGATCTGCTCGCCGAACAGGCCGTCCTTCTCCGGCTTCAGCGTGCGGTAGTTGATGGTCTCCGGCTTCTTGACCTCGCCGTAGGACCAGGCACGGATGTGGTCGGCCGTGGCCAGGCCGATCCGCAGTTCATCGAACGTGGTTGCGTCGATCAATGCAATTCCCTCTTGTCTGAGTTCAGTTCGCGGCGGATCAGATGTCGTCGATCGACGACATCTCCGGCCTGGAGATGTTGATGCCGAGCTCCTCGGCCGTGCGCAGCGCCTCGTCCTCGTCGTCGCGCAGCGTGACGAGCTCGCCGGCTGCGTTCAGCACCTCGACGTTCAGGCACAGCGACTGCATCTCCTTCATGAGCACCTTGAAGGACTCGGGGATGCCGGGCTCCTGGATGTTCTCGCCCTTGACGATCGCCTCGTACACCTTCACGCGGCCGACGATGTCGTCCGACTTGATGGTGAGCAGCTCCTGCAGCGTGTAGGCGGCGCCATACGCCTCGAGCGCCCAGACCTCCATCTCGCCGAACCGCTGGCCGCCGAACTGGGCCTTACCGCCCAGGGGCTGCTGCGTGATCATCGAGTACGGGCCGGTCGAGCGGGCGTGGATCTTGTCGTCGACGAGGTGGTGGAGCTTGAGGATGTACATGTAGCCGACCGAGATCGGGTACGGGTACGGCTCACCGGAGCGTCCGTCGAACAGGCTCGCCTTGCCGGAGCCGTCGACGAGCCGCTGGCCGTCGCGCGTCGGGAGCGTCGCGTCGAGCAGGCCGATGATGGCCTCCTCGGTCGCACCGTCGAACACCGGCGTGGCGACCTTCGTGTCGGCGGGCGCCTCGAGCGTGCGCGGGTCGAGACCCTCCGCCCACTCCGGGGTGCCCTCGACCTTCCAGCCCGTCTTCGCGATCCAGCCGAGGTGCGTCTCGAGCACCTGGCCGAAGTTCATGCGCTTCGGGATGCCGAGCGGGTTCAGCACGATGTCGACCGGCGTGCCGTCGGAGAGGAACGGCATGTCCTCCTCGGGCAGGATCTTCGCGATCACGCCCTTGTTGCCGTGACGGCCGGCGAGCTTGTCGCCCTCGGTGATCTTGCGCTTCTGCGCGATGTAGACGACGACCTTCTCGTGCACGCCAGAGCCCAGCTCGTCGTCGCCGTCCTCAGCGCGGAACTGCTTGACCGCGATGACCGTGCCCTGCTCGCCGTGGGGCACCTTGAGCGACGTGTCGCGGACCTCGCGGCTCTTCTCGTTGAAGATCGCGCGGAGCAGGCGCTCCTCGGCGCTCAGCTCGGTCTCGCCCTTCGGCGTGACCTTGCCGACCAGGATGTCGCCGGGGACGACCTCTGCGCCGATGCGGATGATGCCGCGCTCGTCGAGGTCGGCCAGCAGGTCCGGGCCGACGTTGGGGAGGTCACGCGTGACCTCCTCCTTGCCGAGCTTCGTGTCGCGGGCGTCGACCTCGTACTCCTCGATGTGGATCGACGAGAGCACGTCGTCCTTCACGAGGTTCTGGCTGAGGATGATCGCGTCCTCGTAGTTGTGGCCCTCCCACGGCATGAACGCCACGAGCAGGTTGCGGCCGAGGGCGAGCTCGCCCTGGTCGGTCGCGGGACCGTCGGCGATGACCTCGCCGGCCTCGATGCGGTCGCCCGCCGAGACGATGACGCGGTGGTTGTACGACGTGCCCTGGTTCGAGCGGTCGAACTTGCGCAGGAAGTACTGCTGCGTGCCGCCCTCGTCGAGCTGGATCGAGACCATGTCGGCCGAGACCTCGGCGACCACGCCCGCGCCCAGCGCGGTGATGACGTCGCCGGAGTCGATGGCAGCGAAGCCCTCCATGCCGGTGCCGACGAACGGCGACTCGCTGCGGACCAGCGGCACCGCCTGGCGCTGCATGTTCGCACCCATGAGGGCGCGGTTCGCGTCGTCGTGCTCGAGGAACGGGATGAGGCTCGTCGCGACCGACACCATCTGGCGCGGCGAGACGTCCATGTAGTCGACCTCGGTCGGGACGACCAGCTCGACCTCCTCGCCCTTGCGGCGGGCGACGACGCGCTCCTCGATGAACTGCTGCTTCGAGTTGAGGCGGTTGTTCGCGTGCGCGACGACGAACTCGTCCTCCTCGGAGGCGGTCAGGTAGTCGATCTTCTCGGAGACGACGCCGTTCTCGACGCGGCGGTACGGCGTCTCGATGAAGCCGAACGAGTTGATGCGCGCGAAGGTCGCGAGCGAGCCGATGAGGCCGATGTTCGGGCCTTCCGGCGTCTCGATCGGGCACATGCGGCCGTAGTGCGACGGGTGGACGTCACGGACCTCGACGCCGGCGCGCTCACGGGAGAGGCCGCCGGGGCCGAGCGCCGACAGGCGGCGCTTGTGGGTCAGACCCGCGAGCGGGTTGTTCTGGTCCATGAACTGCGACAGCTGCGAGGTGCCGAAGAACTCCTTGATCGCAGCGCTGACCGGACGCACGTTGATGAGCGTCTGGGGCGTGATCGCCTCGATGTCCTGCGTCGACATGCGCTCGCGCACGACGCGCTCCATGCGAGCCAGGCCCGTGCGGACCTGGTTCTGGATGAGCTCGCCGACCGCGCGGATGCGGCGGTTGCCGAAGTGGTCGATGTCGTCGACGTCGAGGCGGATCTCGACGGGCTCGCCCTTGCGGACGCCCGGGAGGGTCGTCTGCTCGGCGTGCAGCGCGACGAGGTACTTTATCGTCGCGACGATGTCCTCGACCGACAGGACCGAGTCGCTCATCGGCACGTCGATGCCGAGCTTGCGGTTGATCTTGTAGCGACCCACCTTGGCGAGGTCGTAGCGCTTCGGGTTGAAGTAGAAGTTGTCGAGCAGCGCGCGGGCGGCCTCGGCGGCGACCTGCTCGCCCGGACGCAGCTTGCGGTAGATGTCGCGGAGGGCGTCCTCCTTCGACATCGGCGCATCCTTCTCGAGCGTCGCGATGATCGACTCGTAGCCGGCGAACTCCTTGGCGATGTCCTCGCTCGTCATGCCGAGGGCCTTGAGGAAGACGGTCACCGACTGCTTGCGCTTGCGGTCGATGCGCACGCCGACGGCGTCGCGCTTGTCGACCTCGAACTCGAGCCATGCGCCACGGCTGGGGATGACGCGAGCCGAGTAGACGTCCTTGTCCGAGTTCTTCTCAGGGGTGCGCTCGAAGTAGACACCGGGGCTGCGCACGAGCTGCGAGACGACGACGCGCTCGGTGCCGTTCACGATGAACGTGCCCTTCTCGGTCATGAGCGGGAAGTCGCCCATGAAGACGGTCTGCGACTTGATCTCGCCCGTCTCGTGGTTCATGAACTCGGCCGACACGTACAGCGGCGCGGCGTACGTCTTGCCGCGCTCCTTGCACTCGTCGATCGTGTACTTCGGCACGTCGAGCACCGGCTCCGAGAACGAGAGCTGCATCTTCTCGCTCAGGTCCTCGATCGGGGAGATCTCCTCGAAGATCTCCTCGAGGCCCGAGTGCGCGGGGATGTCGTCGCGACCCTCGGCGTTCGCCTCATCGAGGCGCGCCTTCCAGGCGTCGTCACCGATGAGCCATTCGAAGCTCTCGGTCTGGAGCGCCAGCAGGTCGGGGACGGTGAGCGTCTCCGAGATGTGCGCGAAGCTCAGTCGGCTTGCGCGCCGACCGGTCTTGGGGGCCAGTTCAGCCAAGGCAGATACCTCCGGGCCGGGAAGGGTTGCGGGTCTTCCCGGGATCGTGTCGTCGGTGAGAGACTCGTCAACACCCTGAAGCGCCCTGTCCGGGCGCGCGCCGACCGCAATATGAAGGCAGAGGGGATGTCTGTGAGCGCAACTAGCCACGATACGCGGCTGGGCCCTGCTTGTCCAGTCCCTCGGCGTGTCGTCCTGCGGGTCGCCGTCGGCCGGTGGTAGCGCGCGTCCCAGCGGGGATGCAGCGGCGCCGCACGCGGGAGGATGGTGCCTGTGAGCACCCCCAGCCGCCGCCTCTCGAGCGGCCTGCACGCCGAGATGCGCTACGCCTCGTCGGGCTGGCAGCTCGTCGTCGACGGCACCCCGCAGTCGCACGTCGACCCCGAGCAGCCGCAGCTGCTCATGTACGAGTACGTGCAGCAGATCGGCCACGTCGTCGACGCGCTGCCCGCGGGCCCGATCACCGCCGTGCACCTGGGGGCAGGCGCGCTGACGCTGCCCCGCTACGTCGACGCGACCCGGCCAGGCTCTCGGCAGCAGGTGATCGAGCTCGAGCCGCTGCTCGTCGAGCTCGTGCGCGAGGTGGCCCCGCTCCCCCGCGGCGCGAGCGTGCGCGTGCGCTACGGCGACGCCCGCGAGCAGCTCTCCCGCCTGCCCGCGGGGCTCCGCGGGACCGTCGACCTCGTCATCGTCGACGTCTTCTCGGGCGCGCAGACACCCGCGCACGTGACCACTGTGGAGTTCCACGCGCTCGTGCGCGACCTCCTCGCCCCGACCGGGGTCGTCGTGGTCAACATCGCCGACGACCGCACGCTCGCGTTCGCGAAGCGGCAGCTGGCCGCCCTGCTCGAGGTGCACGAGGACGCGGCGGCGCTCGCCGACCCCGGCATGCTGAAGGGCAGGCGCTTCGGCAACGTCGTGGCGGTCGCCGGCCGCGAGCTGCCCGACCTCGACGACATCGGCCGCGCGCTGCGCCGCGACCCGCTGCCCGGCAAGGTCGTGGCCGGCGCCGAGCTGCGCCGCTTCCTCGGCGGCGCCTCGCCCGCCCGCGACGCCGACGCGACGCCGAGCCCAGCGCCCGGCAGGGGCGTCTTCGGCTGACCCCGATTCTCAACGTCGCCTGTGGTCGCTCGCGCCGCATACGGCGTCGATCGACCACCCGCGACGTTGAGATCTCATGCTGCGCGGGGACGGCTCGTCGCGGATCGCGGCGCGTGCTCCGGCGAAACCGCTGTCGATGCGCGACGATGTGGGGATGAGCGAGTCGATCGGCTACGACCAGACCGCGCTGCGGAACGCCGTCGACGTCGCGGCGGCGGCCCGCAGGCTGCGCCAGCTCGGCCGCGAGCGCTCGCTCGCCGCGGTGTCGGAGCGAGCGTGGCTGCTCGAGAGCATCGGCAGGCTCGACGAGGCGCTGACGGCCGCGACCGAGGCTGTGACGCTCGCCCGAGCATCCGGCTCGCGCGACCGCGTCGCCGAGGCCCGGCTGCTGCGCGCATCCGTCGTGCAGACGCGCGGCGACCTGCGCACGGCGCTGCGCGAGTGCACGGCGCTCATCGCCGAGTCCCGCTCCAACGACTGGGTCGAGCTGTGGGCGCACGCGCTGCAGCAGCGCGGCACGGTGCACTTCGCGCTGCACCAGTGGCACGACGCGTGCGTCGACTTCACCGTGGCGGTCGAGCTGTGCCGCGAGGCCGACCTGCCCGCCGAGCAGCTGCAGGCCGCCGAGGTCGCGCTGCTCGTGGCGACCGACCGAGCGCAGACCGAGGCGATCCGCGCCGAGCAGGACGTGCCGCGCGCGACGCACCCGATCTGGGGCGGTCGCTGAGCCGCATCCACAGGATGCGGCCGCCGGTTCGCGCCGGATCGGCGACGGCTGGCATGCTCGCGGGGTCGGATGCAGGGCTGAGCAGGCGGAAGGGGCTCGCGGTGGCGGATCTCGAACGCGTGCGCGTGTGGGCAGAGGCCCTCATCCGCCTGCACCTCGACGACGGCTGGACGTTCGGCTTCGACCGCGCCGTGAAGCGCGCGGGGCTCACCGACTACACCGCGCGGCGCATCTCGGTCTCGAAGCACCTCGCCGCGCGCTGGGACGACGACGACGTGCACCAGACGCTGCTGCACGAGGTCGCGCACGCGATGGCCGGTCCGGGCGCCGGGCACGGACCGCGGTGGCAGCGCACGGCGCGCGAGCTCGGCTACGTCGGCGGGCGCACGCATCAGGGCGAGATCGCGTCGGAGCGCGCCGGGTGGGTCGGCTCCTGCCCCGGCGGGCACGAGCACGTGCGGTTCCGCGCGCCGCGTGGCCGCTACGCCTGCCGGGCGTGCACGCGCGCCGCGCGCCGGGTCGTCGAGATCCGCTGGCAGCGGCGCGCGAGCGCCGCGTGACGCGGCGCGACGCTCCTCCTTCGGTGCGGCGGACGCTGTCGAACGGGCTCGAGGCCGTCCTCCGCCCCGACGCGCACGGCTTCGTCCTCGTGATCGACGACATCGAGCAGTCGCACCTCGGGGCGCCGGGCGCGCCGCCGCGGCACGCCTCGCATCGCTGGATGCTCGCGGCGTCGCTCGCCGCGCTCGGCGCGCGGACGGATGCGCTGCGGCTAGGCGGCGAGGCGCGCCCCGGCGGAGGCGAGCAGCGGCTCGCCGACGGCGCCGACGCCCGCTTCGACGCCCGCCGTGCCGCGGTGCACCTCGGCGGCGGCGCTGCCGCCCTGCCGCGCGCGCTGCAGCATGCGCTGCCGGCGCTCCGGCAGCGCATCGTCGAGCTCGAGCCGGCGCTCGTCGACCTCGTCGCCGAGGCTGCGCCGCTGCCGCCCGGCATCGAGGTGGTCGTCGGCGACGGTCGCGCCGTGCTCGAGCGCGTGCCGTCGCCGGTCGCGCTCGTCACGATCGACGTCTTCGGCGCCGGGAGCGTCCCCGCAGGCTTCACGACCGTCGAGTGCTTCTCGGCGGCGCGAGCCGCGCTCGTCCCCGGCGGCACGCTCGTCGTGAACACCGCCGACGGCCCGCCGCTGTGCTTCGTGCGCAGCCAGATCGTCACGCTGCAGGCGGTCTTCGAGCACGTCGCGCTCATCTCGACGGGCTCGACGCTCGCGGGCGCTCGCCACAGCAACCTCGTGCTCGTCGCGAGCGACGCGCCGCTGCCGGTGGACGACATCCGCGAGCGCGTCCGCGTCGGTCCGCCACCGGCCGCGGTCGTCGCGGGGCGGCGGCTCGCGCGCTTCGCAGCCGACACCGCACCGGAGCCGGTGCGCGACGCGACCGCGGTCGACTCCCCCGCGCCCGTGCGGTCGGCCTACCTGGGCTCCGCCTCGCTGCCGCCCTCGCTCACGGACCCGACGGACGACTGACCGGCGTCGGCGTCAGCGTCGCCCGCATCCTCGCCCTCGACCACCGGCGCCGATGCGTCGTACGACGCGCTGATCCGGTGGTACGAGCGCGTCAGGAACGCGAGCATCGCCGCCAGCACCATGATCGCGCCGCCGATGACGAAGACGAGTGCGATGCCGCGCGTGCTGCCGGTGCCGAGCCAGGGCTCGAGGGTCGCCGATCCCTCGTCGGAGCGCGCCCAGGGGATCACCCAGAACTCGGCGATCGGGGCGATGAGGAACGCGGTGATGGGCGCGGCCGCCGACTCGAACGCCATCGCGAAGCCGAACACCCTGCCCTGCCGGCTGAGCGGCACGACGCGCTGGATGACCGTCTGCTCGGCCGCCTCGGCCGCAGGGATCAAGCACATGTAGAGCCAGATGCCGCCCGCGTACAGCCACCAGTGCTCGCGGACGGCGAAGAGCGCGCCGAGCACGCCCATCGCGATCACCACGAGCAGCAGCGTGCGGATGGGTCGCTTGCCCAGGCCGAAGCGCGCGATCGCGAGGCCGCCGATGATGAAGCCGGTCGCCGTGACGCCGAGCACGAGGCCCCACATCTCGACCGAGAAGATCTCGAGCCCGTAGGGGTCCATGAGCGCCATGTAGAGGCCGCCGATGAGGTTGTTGAAGGTCGAGAAGACGATGAGCGCGAAGAGGCCGCCGATCGCGAGCACCGCGCGGATCGAGCCGCGCAGGTCGATCCCGCGCGCGGCGTCGTCGGCGTCGAGCGCGACGACGTCCTGCGGGATCCGCAGCGTCGCGAGGTGGCCGAGGCTCACGGTCGTGAGCGCGATGGCGATCGCGATCGTCCATCCCATGCCGAGCTGCCCGATCGCGAGGCCCGAGAACACGCTCGTGATGATGAAGGCGAGGCCCTGCACCGTGCCGACCATGCCGTTGGCGTTCGCGTGCCGCTCGTCGGGCACCAGGATGGTGACGGTCGTCGACAGCGCGATGTTGCGCATGTGCTCGACGACCGCGCCGGCGAGGATGATCGTCGTGAAGAGCCAGAACCACGGCTGGGTCAGGTCGAGCAGCGCGGGCTCTGGCAGCAGCAGGTACATCGCGCCGGCGAGCGCGAAGGCCGTGAGCGTGATGCTGCCCGAGAGCAGCATGACGCGCAGCTTGCGGTGGTGGTCGACGATCGAGCCGAACAGCATGCTGCTGAACGCGACGAACAGCATGTACGCCCCGCCGATGATGCCGGTGGCGAGCACCGACCGGGTCTCGAGATAAACCCAGAACGTGAGCGCGAACCACAGGAAGCTCGTCGTGACGTTCGCGAGCGCGGTGTTCGCCAGCACGTGGAGGAACGTGCGCTCACCGGACGTCGTGGACTTCGTCGCCGTCATGGGCGACACGCTAACCCGGGCCGCCCACACGCGACACCCGCGAGTCGCCGAGTGCTCCCGACGACCCGCGGGCGGCGCCGATCAGCCTCGCGAGTCGCGCGCCTGCGCCCAGAGGTCGACGCCCGGCTCGTCCTGCGCGAGCTCGTCGATCGCGGCGAGCTCCGCGTCCGTGAAGTCGAGGCGGTCGAGCGCGCCGATGTTCTGCTCGAGCTGCTCGACGCGCGAGGCGCCGATCGTGAGCGAGGTCACGCGCGGGTCGCGCAGCGCCCACGCGAGCGCGAGCTGCGCGAGCGACTGCCCGCGGTCCTCCGCGATGCGCGCGAGGCCGCGGATGCGCTCCATCGCCTCGGGCGAGACGTTCGGGTCGAGCGGCTTGCGCGCGCTGCCGCGGCCGGCGCGCGAGTCGGACGGCACGCCCTCCAGGTACTTGCCCGTCAGCAGGCCCTGCGCGAGCGCGGTGAAGCCGATCACGCCGATGCCGAGCTCGCCCGCGGCGTCGAGCAGGCCGTCGCGCTCGATCCAGCGGTTCAGCATCGAGTACGACGGCTGGTGGATCGTCAGCGGCGTGCCGAGCGAAGCCATGATCTCGTGCGCGCGTCGCGTGTCCTCGGCGGAGTAGCTCGAGACGCCCACGTAGAGGGCGCGGCCGGTGCGCACGATGTGGTCGAGCGCGGCCATCGTCTCCTCGAGCGGCGTCTCGGGGTCGGGACGGTGGTGGTAGAAGATGTCGACGTAGTCGAGCCCCATGCGAGCGAGCGACTGATCGAGGCTCGCGATGAGGTACTTGCGGCTGCCGCCGATGCCGTAGGGGCCGGGCCACATGTCCCAGCCCGCCTTCGTCGTGACGAGGATCTCGTCGCGGTGCGCGTGCAGGTCGCTCGCCATGACGCGGCCGAAGTTCTGCTCCGAGGCACCGAAGGGCGGGCCGTAGTTGTTCGCGAGGTCGAAGTGCGTGATGCCCCGGTCGAACGCGGTCGTCAGCAGGTCGCGCTGGCGATCGAGCGGCACGTCGTCGCCGAAGTTGTGCCACATGCCGAGCGTGAGCAGCGGCAGCTTCAGTCCGGATGCGCCGGCGCGGCGGTACTGCATGGCACCGGGGCGCTCGGCGTCGTAGCGTGCGGGGTCGGCCTGCCAGGTCATCGTTCGGCTCCTGCTCGGTGGTCGGTCGCGGACTGGATCGCGGCGGCGTCGGCCGCGACGAGGGTCTCGGTGGCGCCGCGCAGGGCGACGGCCGCCGCGCACGCGGCGGCGCACGCGGGGCTGTGGAAGTCGATGCCGAGCTCGGCGAGCTCGTCCACCACGCGGCCGGCGACGAGCAGGTCGGCGGCGGTGGGCCGCAGCGAGCCGTCCGTCCACCGCGCGCCCGCGGCGACGATGGCGATCGAGGCGCGGTCGCCGCGCCGCTCCTGCTCGTCGAGCGCCGCACGGGCGACGGCGGACGCGCTCGCGAGCGTGGCGTCGAGCACGAGCGACGTGCGCGGTGCGAGGTCGTGCAGCTCAGCGGTCTCGGGTCCGCGATCCGCGTCGGCGATGACGACGACGTCGGCGGCGGCCGCGCGCATGGCTGCCGCTCCCCACTCGAGGGTCACCTGGTACTGGGCGCTCATGCGGCAAGCCTACGGACGCGGGCCGGACGCATCCCGAGCGTCGGCGCCGCGGTGCTCAGCGGAGCGCGCCGCAGTGGGCGAGCGCGGCGCGCACGAGGCTGCCGCGGCCGCCCTCCATCTCGGTGGCGATGAGCTCCGAGGCCGCAGCCTCGGGGCTCAGCCACGTGAGCTCGAGGGCGTCCTGCCGCGGGTCGCACGACCCCGTCACCGGCACGATGTAGCAGAGCGACACGGCGTGCTGCCGGTCGTCGGAGTAGAGCCCGTCGCCGTGGATCGGGAAGTACTCGGCGATGTGGAACGGCACAGGGCTCGCCGGCAGCTGCGGGAACGCCATGGGCCCGAGGTCCTTCTCGAGGTGGCGGTAGAGCGCGTCGCGCACCCGCTCGCCGCGCATGACCCGGCCGGAGACGATCGTGCGCGTCATCTGGCTGTGCTCGTTCATGCGCAGCAGCAGGCCGACGTCCGTCACCTGCCCGATGCCGTCGAGCCGCACCGGGATCGCCTCGACGTAGAGGATCGGCAGTCGCTCGCGCGCCTGCTGCAGCTCCTCGTCGCTGAGCCAGCCTGGATTGGGGTCGGGGGTGCGCACGGCCATGGCCCCATTGTGCCCGCTCGCGCTCGTCGCGCGATCCGGACGTCAGGGACGCAGGCGCACGCCCCGGCGCTGCGCCCACAGCGCGAGCGCGAGCCACGCAGCGACGACGAGCAGGCCGAGCACGATCGACGGGATGTCGCCGAGCGCCGCGAACCAGCCGACCGGGTCCGGGTCGGGCAGCGCCTCGAGCAGCGTGCGCACGGCGAGCGTCGTCCCGACCGCGACCAGGCTGATGCGGCCGACGGCGGCGAACGGCTCCGCGAAGGCGCCGAGCGCCGACGTGCCGCCGCGGAGGTCGGTGTCGACCGTCGGATGCGTCACGCTCGCGAGCACGGCGATGAGGCTCGCGACCGCGAGCGTGAGCGGCGGCGTCCACAGCGCCGTCGCGGGCTCGAGCGGCGGGTGGAGCCAGACGGTGGGCGCGAAATAGGCGAGGATGCCCAGCACGCCGAAGAGCACCGCGGCGAGCAGGCCGTAGCCGACGACGCGGCCGCGCTGGCGGGCGTCGACGCTGCGTGCCCGCAGCAGCGCGTGCACGAGCGCGGCCCCCGCGGCGGCCGGCAGCGCGAGGCCGAGCCCGGCGATCACCGTGGTGACGGCCTGCGTGACGGCGGGGTCGGCGGGCACGCCCGCCGCATCCGCGATGCCGCCGACGAGGAGCGTCGCCGGGCTGCAGGCGTCGCTCAGCCCGCCTTGCGGCGCCCCGCAGAGGCCGGCGCTCAGCCAGAGCGTGCCCGAGCCGATCGCGGCGGTGATCACGGTCGCCCAGGCCCAGCCGGCCCAGGTGCTCGCGAGCAGGCCGAGGAAGCCGAGCGCGGCGATCGCGACGGCGAGCTGCAGCAGCGGGCCGGCGACGCGCATCCGCTCGAGCCCGCCGAGGGTGCCGGCAGCCGGGTCGAAGGCGATGCCCGCGGCGACGCCGCCGATGAGCCCGACCGCGGCCGCGAGGGCGAGGCCGGCGACGAGCAGCAGCGCGACGCGGCCGATCACGCGCGCGCCGCTCGTCCAGCCGCGGTGCTGCGCCATCGCGAAGCCGCAGCCGGCGATGACGCCGAAGGCCGGCAGCGCGATCGCGTCGAGGCCGATGGTGCCCCACGGCTCCGACGCCGGGAACGGCCGGCGCGGCGCGGCGAGCCACGCGACCGTCGCGAGCACGAGCAGGCCGCGGGCGGCGTCGAGCGAGACGACCCGGCCGATCGCCCTGCCGCGCGGCCTTCGGGCGGCACCGCTCCGGGCGCGCGCCGTCGGCATGACCCGGGTGGTGGCCGAGGTGCTCGTCATGTGCCGCGCTCCATGCTTCGAGGCTACGGTGTGAGGGACGGCGCGGGGAGCCCGGCCGTGACGGTCGGCCGTGTTGGCCGGAGGGGGTCACCATGCAGCAGATCGACGCGGATGCGGTGCGCTGGCGCAGGGGCGAGCACAGCGCCGGTGAGCGCGACTCCGGCGAGGGCGACCTGCTCGTCGTGCTGCACGGCCTCGGCTCGCACGAGGGCGACCTCTTCGGCCTCGCCCCGCATCTGCCGGCGTCGCTCACGATCGCCTCGCTGCGCGCACCGCTCCCCTACGGCGGCGGCTTCGCGTGGTTCGACCCGGCGCCCATCGACCGCGACGAGCGCTCGCGCGACGCGAGCGCCGAGGGCGTGCTCCAGTGGCTCGACGGGCTGGATCGCCGCTTCGAGCGCGTGCACCTGCTCGGCTTCTCGCAGGGCGGCGTGATGGCTGTGCAGCTCGCGCGGCTCGCCCCTGAGCGGTTCTCGTCGATCGTGCACCTCGCGTCGTTCGTGCACGACGGGCAGCTGCCGGGCGACGCGGTGCTCGCCGCGCGCGCCCCGCGCATCCCGATGCTCACCACGATCGGCGACCTGGACGACGTGATCCACCGCGACAGGATCGAGCGCGCGACGCCGTGGCTCGACGCGCACTTCGACGTCGAGCGCCGCACGTACCACCGCGCGCACTCGATCGTCGCGGAGGAGCTCGCCGACGTCGTCGCGTTCCTCGAGCGCGTCTGACCAACGCCGCGACCCGCGCGTCCGATCGGGCTGAGCGCGCCCCCGCGCGCGCATCCCGACCGCCTCGGCGCTCCGGCCGATCGAGCGCACGGCAGACTGAGGGCATGGAACGGTTCCGACTGGGCGGTGTGCCCGGCGTCACGCCCGCGAAGTGGATGCGGGTGTGGGCCGAGCGCATGCCCGACGTGCCGATCGACCTCGTCGCGGTCGACGACGCGGATGCGGCGGGTGCGCTGCAGGACGGGCGCGTCGACGCGGTGCTCGCGCGGCTGCCGCTCGACGAGGATGCGCTCGACGACCTGCACGTCGTGGGGCTGTACGAGGAGCTCCCGGTCGTGGTCGCCGCGAAGGGCAACCCTATCGTCGCGTTCGACACCGTGGCCGTCGCGGACCTCGAGGGCGAGACGATGCTCGAGGCGGACGGCATGACGTCGGCGCAGCTGCTCGAGGTCGTCGCGACCGGTGCAGGCATCGCGATCGTGCCGATGTCGGTGGCCCGCGCGCTCGGCGGCGAGGAGACGCGGCACCGTGTGGTGACGGATGTGCCCTCCACGACGATCGCGCTGGCCTGGCTGCGCACCGCCGACTCCCCGCTGCACCAGGAGCTCATCGGCATCGCACGCGGCCGCAAGCCCGGCTCGTCGCGCGGCGCCGAGCGCGAGCAGGGCGAGCGGGAGCACAGCGTCCAGCCGGGTCAGTCGGCGACGGGCGCGAAGCCGCGCGCGTCGAAGCCGAAGCAGCCGCCGCGCCCGAACCGCCCGCGCCGCCCCGGCGGGCCCGGCAGATCGGGTCGCCCCGGTCCCGGGCGCCGTCGCTAGGCATCCGCTCGCCACCCGACCCGTTCGCGCAGATTCGACCCGCTGCAGCGGGTCGATTCTGCGGGAACGGGTCGAGTCGCAACGGGACGACGAAGGCCCCGCTCCCTTGCGGGATGCGGGGCCTTCGCCTCTGGCGGTGACGGTGGGATTTGAACCCACGGTGGAGGGTTACTCCACACGACTTTTCGAGAGTCGCACCTTCGGCCGCTCGGACACGTCACCAAGGGACGATCCTACACGAGGCTCGGGGCCGATCCCAACGCTTGCGAGAACAGGCGCACGCGCCGCTCCTCGTGCATGCCCTCCTCGACCTTCCGTCCGCCGTCGGCGTGCCAGCCGTGCTGCTCGTAGAAGGCCGCGGCGCGGGCGTTGCCGGCCAGCACCCACAGGTACGCGCCCTCGTGCCCGTCGGCGATGAGCCTGCGCTCGACCTCCATGAGCAGCGCGTGCCCGACGCCGCGCGACCACCGCTCGGCGATCGCGTAGATCGCGTAGAGCTCGCCGGTCGCGGGCGGGTCGGGATCGCGAGCGCGGCCGGCGAACGCCCAGCCGACCACCTCGCTGTCGGCGACCGCGACGAGGTCGTGCGCGGCGGCATCCGTGTGGTGCTCGTCCCACCGCTCGATCCGCAGGATCGTCTCGCGCTCGACGCTCAGCCGGTCGAGCACCTCCTGCGGCACGAGGCCGCGATAGGCCGCGCGCCAGGTCTCGATGCGCACGCGGGCGATGCCGGCCGAGTCGGCGACCGTCGCCTCGCGCACGTGGGCGCTCATGCCGCCTCCCCCGGCGAGGCGTCGACGACGCAGAAGCGGTTGCCCTCGGGGTCCTCCATGATGAGGTAGTCGGCGTCCGGCGGCCGCTTGGGCCAGTGCACGCGCTGCGCCCCGAGCGACTCGAGGCGCTCGACCTCGGCGGCCTGGTCGTCGGCGTACAGGTCGAGGTGGATGCGCGGCGGCAGCACCCGCTCCGAGGGGTTCGCGTCGAGCGACACGTTCGGCCCGGTGTCCGAGCGCGGCCGCAGCAGCACGAAGTCGTCGTCGATCGGCGGGCGCGGCTCGTAGTCGAGCGCGGCTGTCCAGAACAGCAGCTGACGCTCGAGGTCGCTGCACCGGATCACGATCGAGCCGACGGTGAGCATGGGGTCACGGTAGCCGGTCGTCGGCCCTTTGCGCCGCAATCCGAGCCATCTTCGTCTCCGTGGCATGCGCGCGCCCGCGTGGACCGGCGCGTCGACCAGCGCCCGGGGAGCGTCGCCGGCCCGGGTGGGCGGTCGCCGATAGCCTCGCAGACATGGTCAAGGCACCCGCGTACCGCTGCTCCGAGTGCGGCTGGACGACCCTGAAGTGGGTCGGTCGCTGCGGCGAGTGCCAGCAGTGGGGCACGGTCGGCGAGGCCGGCGTGCAGGCGAGGCGCGTGGCGCCCGCAGCGGTGCCCGACGCGCGGGCCGCGCGCCCCATCACCGAGCTGCGCACCGCCGAGGCGCCGCGCTGGCCCAGCGGCATCGCCGAGTTCGACCGCGTGCTCGGCGGCGGCCTCGTGCCCGGCGCGGTCGTGCTGTGCTCCGGCGAGCCGGGCGTCGGCAAGTCGACCCTGCTGCTCGCGGTCGCCGCGAAGGCCGCGCACTCGGGTCGTCGCGTGCTCTACGTCTCGGGCGAGGAGTCGCTCGCGCAGGTGCGCCTGCGCGCCGAGCGCACCGGCGCCCTCGAGCCGCAGCTGTACCTCGCGAGCGAGACCGACCTCGCCACGATCCTCGGGCAGATCCGCGACACCGACCCGGAGCTCGTGATCATCGACTCGGTGCAGACGGTCGCGAACGCCGAGAACGAGGCGCTCGCGGGCGGGCCGAGCCAGGTGCGCGACGTCGCTGCCGCCCTCACGCGAGCGGCGAAGGACGCGGACGTGCCGCTGCTGCTCGTCGGCCACGTCACGAAGGACGGCTCGGTCGCCGGCCCGCGCGTGCTCGAGCACCTCGTCGACGTCGTCGCCCACTTCGACGGCGACCGGCAGACGGCGCTGCGCTTCGTGCGCGCGTCGAAGAACCGCTTCGGACCGACGGATGAGGTCGGCTGCTTCGAGATGACCGGCGACGGCATCGTCGAGGTGCCCGACCCCTCCGGCCTCTTCCTGTCACGCTCGGCGACGCCGCTCGCCGGCACGTGCGTCACGATCGCGCTCGAGGGCCGGCGGGCCCTCCCGGTCGAGGTGCAGGCGCTCGTCGTGCCGGCCTCGACCGCGCAGCCGCGGCGGGTCGTCAACGGCGTCGACGCGTCGCGCGTCGCGATGGTGCTCGCGGTGCTCGAACGGCACGCACTGCTCGGCCTCGGCAGCCACGACGTCTACGTCTCGACGGTCGGCGGCATCAAGCTCACCGAGCCAGGCGCCGACCTCGCGATCGCGCTCTCGATCGCGAGCGCGCACCGCAACGTCGCGCTGCCGCGCGCGCTCGCCGCGGTGGGCGAGATCTCGCTCGCGGGCGAGATCCGCGCAGCGTCCGCGACGAAGCGGCGCGAGGGGGAGGCGCGGCGGCTCGGCTACTCGCGCTTCGTCGACGACGGCGTGGCGCTCGTGCGCATCGCGGTCGCCGAGACGATAGCCGCCGGCCGCAAGCAGGCGGAGCCGAGCCACCTCGTGGCCGTCCCGGAGTTCTGAGCCTGGAGCGCTCACTGCGACGAAGTCGCGTTGCGCGCACAAGGCTCAAGGTCGAGTGGCACGCGGCGAAGCCGCGCGCGTACCGGGACCTAAGACCTCGCCCGCGCCCCCACCTACTGCAGCACGAACTGCGCGCTCTGCTGGCTCGCGTCGTCGCCCACGCGCACCGCGAGCGTGTACGTGGCGCCGCCCGCGTCGACCTGCGGCCGCTCCGCGGTGCACGTCTCGATCGACGAGGCGGTGCGGTCCCACTCGATCGGCACGGTCGACTGAGCCACCCCCGGCTCGAGCTGCACGACGTTGTCCTGCACGTCTGCGGCGCAGTCCGACCAGCGGTAGACGACCTGGTCCCCCGCGCGGATCTCGTACTCCTGCACGCTCGTGCCGGCGTTGAGCGAGCAGGCGCCCTCGCCGGTGTTCTCGATCGTGAACGAGAGCTGCACCCGCTCGTCGGCCGCGTAGGTGTCCTTGTCGACCGAGG
>Ga0213836_100315_pt1 | contig 42981 bp, 46 predicted proteins | sample SWPATP03_FD_160578 | JGI IMG/M metagenome (GOLD analysis project Ga0213836, IMG submission 160578) | Coastal seawater microbial communities from Marineland, Florida, United States - SWPA TP0 #3 | ecosystem: Environmental > Aquatic > Marine > Coastal | place: USA: Florida | collected 2016-08-05
CCAATCAGCCACAGAAATACCATGGCCGAGGCGTGGCGGTGGAACGCATCGATCATATCAACCTGCTGACCCGGGACGTGGTGGAGATGCGCACCTTCGCCGCCGAGACCTTGGGCTTCAAACTACGTGAGCACCTGATCCCCGGCGGCCAGGGCGAAGAAGTCGGTGCCTGGATGAGCCTGATGAACAAGGCCCACGACCTGGCTATCACCAAGGAGCCAGCGGCGGGTGTCAGCGGTCGTCTGCATCACCTGGCCTACTACGCCAGCACCCGCGAGGAGGTGTTGCGAGCCGCCGAGATCTTCATGGAGAACGACGTCTTCATCGAGTTCGGGCCGGCCAAGCACTCGCGCACCCAGGGTTTCTTCCTCTATGTCTATGAGCCGGGTGGCAATCGCATTGAGGTGTTTGCCGGCGGCTTTCATATCTTCGAACCGGACTGGGAACCGGTAACCTGGGGCACCGAGGTCAAGGGCCGCTCCACCGCCTGGGGCCTGGAATGCCCGCCGAGCTTCCATGAACACGCCACGCCGCTGCTTTGAGGCTCGCCCAGGGCCTCCTTGCTTGCAGAGGAGCCCTGAAGGCCAAGGGATAAGGCGCGGTATACTGAACACTGATCTCTCGCTACCCGATAGGCGTCACGACGCCGGTAACACTGGAGGCTCTGATGATGAACAGGATGATGGAAAGTCTCGTCCCCGAGAGCGGGGAGGGCGGTATCACCCTGGCCACCTCCCTGGTTCAGCGCCTGCGTCGCGCCATTCTCAGCGGTGAACTTCGCCCGGGGGCCAAGCTTCGTCTGGAGGCCCTTCGCGAGCAGCTGAACCTGTCGATCAGCCGCAGCCCCCTGCGCGAGGCGCTGTCGCGCCTGGGTGCCGAGGGGTTGGTGCTGATCGAGGACAAACGTGGCTACCGTGTCATGCCCGTATCGGAGAAGAATCTCAGGGAGATCGCCAGGTTGCGCATCCACTTCGAGGGGCTGGCGTTGCGTGAGGCGATCGCCGAGGGCGGCCGGCGCTGGGAAGCCGGAATCATCGCCGCCCAGTACGAGCTGGACAGCATCAAGCGTACCGATGGCATGACCCTGGAGCAGCAGGAGGTCTGGGAAGAGGCCCACCGCCAGTTCCACCTCAAGCTGCTCGAGGCCTGTGACATGCCGCTGCTCCTCAACTACTGTCGCACGCTCCACGACCTCAACGATCGCTACCGCCGCCTCTACCTTCAGAAAAACCCTTTCGACCGGGATACCCGCAGCGAGCACGCAGCGATTGTAGAGGCCACGCTGGAGCGCAACGCCGACCTGGCCTGCGCCCTGCTGGCCCAGCATACCCAGCGAACCACGGACAACATTCGCACCATGCTGGCGCGCGCGCGGGAAGAGGAACTCAACGTCCAGCCGGACTGAGCCTGCCGCCAGGCGGTACCCCGATCACTATCCATGATGCGGACGGGCTCTGGCCCGCCTGCAGGGAGGCCCTCATGCGCCACTCTATCGCCACCCTGTCGCTCTCCGGCAGCTTGCCGGAGAAACTCCAGGCCATCGCCGCCGCCGGCTTCGATGGCTGTGAGTTGTTCGAGAATGATCTGCTGAGCTACCCGGGCCGCCCAGACGAGATTCGCCGGATGGCCGAGAACCTGGGGCTGACCATCGAGATTTTTCAGCCGTTCCGAGACTTCGAGGGTGTCCATCCTGAACAGCTGGAGCGCAACTTGGTGCGCGCCGAGCACAAGTTCGACCTGATGGAACAGCTCGGTGTGGAGCTCATGCTGGTTTGCTCCAATGCCCAGCCCGATGTCTCCGGCGATCCGACCCTCGTCGCCGAGCAGCTACATCGCCTGGCCGAACGGGCGGCGGCCCGCGGGCTGAGAGTGGGCTTCGAGGCACTCTCCTGGGGCACGCAAATCAACCGCTACGCCCAGGCCTGGGCGGCGGTTGAAGCCGCCGACCACCCTAGCCTCGGGCTCATTCTCGACAGCTACCACAGCCTGGCACTGGACGACGCCATCACCCCCATTACTCAGCTGCCCGGCGAGAAGATCTTTTTCCTGCAGCTCTCCGACGCCCCGCGAGAGAGTCTTCGCCCCCCGAGGTACAGCCGCACCCTGCGCTCATTTCCCGGCCTCGGCGAATACGACATGACGGGTTTCGTCGCCGCCGTGCTCAAGGCCGGATACGTTGGTCCACTGTCGCTGGAGATGTTCAACGACGAGTTTCGCGCCGCTCCGGCTGGCCCTACCGCGATGGCCGCTCGCCAATCGCTGCTGTGGCTGGAGGAGCGCCTGCAAGCCGACGCCCAACTGCCCAACCAGGCAGGGTTCCCACTGTTTCAGCCGCCCGGGGCCCCGACTCTCAACGGTTTTGCCAGCCTCGAGCTAGCCATACCGCCCGTCCACCGCCAGGCCGTGGTGCATTTGCTGGGTAGCCTGGGCCTGGTCGAGCAGGGCCGGCATCGCCGAGCGCCCGTCACCCGCTTTGCTGGCCAGGCCTTCGATGTTTATCTACGTGAGACCCACGACAACGCGGCCGTTGCGGTGCATAGCCTGGGCCTCACATGCACCGACTCCCAGGCCTTGCTGATGCGTCTGGAAGACTATGGTCAAGCCACCCGCGGCGATGATGACTTGGGTGGCCGACTGCTGACCACCCCAGCGGCCCTGGCGCTGCGCATCGGCCACGACGCCAACCTCGACGGACGCTTCGAGTCTGGCCTGCATCCGGCGCCCTCGGACTGTCGGTTGAGCGGAGTCGCCTTCGCCCTACCGCTTGGCCTGCTGGAGAGCGAGTCAGGCGTCTGGCGTCATCTGCTAGGACTGCCTGCGGCAAGCACGGGCGTGCGCCACGAGCCCCAGGGCGTGGTAAGGCGTCGCTGCTGGCAGCTCACCGACGGTGGGGTGGAGATCGCCCTGGAGACCTCGACCCATGCTGGCACTTCGGTCGGTCGCGCCTTGTCAGCTTCAGCGGGGGTTGATCAGCCTGCCAGTTGTGTGGAACTGCGCCTCGAAGTCGACGATGTGGTGGCCACCGTCCAGCGCCTGAGTGCCGCCGGACTTGCTGTGGAACCGGTACCGGCCAACTACTACCACGACCTGGCGGCCCACCAGGCCTTGCCCGAACACGGCCAGATCCTGCTCGAGACCTATGCCTTGCGCTACGAGCGCCGCAGGGGTCGCGACTATATCTTCCTGCGGCTTGCCGTTCCCGGCAATGACCATCTCATGCTCGAGGTCGGCGAATACCGTGTCTTCGAGGTCTGACGCCCTCCGCTTTTTTCTGCTCTGGAGATACCCATGACCGCTACTCTATTGGTCCTCAACGGCCCCAACATCAATATGCTCGGCACCCGTCAGCCAGAACTCTATGGTCACGAGACCCTGGCCGACGTGGAGGCCCTCTGCCAGCGTCAGGGTGAAGCACGTGGCCTGGCCATCGACTTCCGCCAGACCAACCACGAGGGTGAGCTGATCGACTGGCTCCACCAGGCCCGCGGCAAGGTGGCCGGCGTGGTGCTCAACCCGGCGGCCTGGACCCACACCTCGGTGGCTATCCGCGATGCAATCCTGGCCTCGGAACTACCGGTCATCGAGGTGCATATCTCCAACGTGCACCGGCGTGAGGCGTTCCGCCACCACTCCTACGTCTCCGACGTCGCCGTCGGCGTGATCTGCGGGCTGGGCACCCATGGCTATGCGCTGGCCATTGAGCACTTCGCCAAACGAATGGTGGAGATAGCCTGATGAGTGCCATCAATGACCGTTCCGTGCTGGTTGGCCTGATCGGCGCCGGCATCCAGCAGTCCAAGACTCCCGATCTGCACATGGAAGAGGGCCGCCGCCAAGGGATGCCCTATGTCTACAAGCTGATCGATCTGGATAGCCTGGAACTCGACGCCGAGGCGCTGCCGGAGCTGCTACGCGCCGTGCGCCAAAGCGCTTTCGACGGCCTCAATGTCACCTTCCCTTGCAAGCAGACGATCCTTCCCTATCTCGATGAGCTCTCCGACGAGGCGCGTGCCATCGGCGCGGTGAACACCGTGGTGATCCGTGGGGAGATGCTGATCGGCCACAACACCGACTGCACCGGCTTCGGCGAGGCCTTTCGGCGCAACCTGGGGCAGGCACCACGCCGACGGGTCGTGCAGATGGGGGCCGGGGGGGCCGGTGCCGCCGTGGCCAATGCCCTGCTGGAGCAGGGCGTCGAAACGCTGGTGATATTCGATACCGATGTCGGCAAGGTGCGCGAGCTGATCGCCTCTCTAAAGGGCCGTTTCGGCACAGGACGGGCGCACGTCGGCGTGGACCTGGCAGCCGAGATGGCTACCGCTGATGGCATGGTCAATACCACCCCAGTGGGCATGGACAAGCTGCCCGGCATGCCGGTCCCCGAGCCGCTGCTGCGCTCAGAGCTGTGGGTCGCCGACATCATCTACTTCCCCATGGAGACCGAACTACTGAGCAAGGCCAGGGCGCTGGGCTGCACCACCATGGACGGCACCAACATGGCGGTGTTCCAGGCGGTCAAGGCCTTCGAGCTGATCAGCGGACGGCCCGCCGATGCCACTCGCATGATGGCGCACTTCCAGCAGCTCGCCGCGGCGGGAGACTGACGCTCGACCCCTCGCTACCTCGAGGAGCGCCCATGCTGGATATCTTCGGCATCACTCCCCCCTGTTTGATGACCGCCGCCGTGCCGTCGAGGCGGGCGGCATGGATGGCTTCGATCAGCTCGCCCTCATGGTTGCTCTACCGGCAGTGGATGTCCCAGCCGGCCAACACCGCCTTCTTGCGCAGGTCATTGCCGACATCGTCCAGGGTCTCGTAGCCGTAGATCTCAGGCTGGCAGGTGCCCAGCAGGTTGAGATTGGGTTCGTGCAGGACCAGTACCTTGCCCTGGCTCATGCATCGTTCTCCTTCAGCAGTTCGCGGCGGTAGTGCGCGTAGAGGGTCGTGGCCTGCGCATCCACCGAGGCGCGCTTGCTGTCGTCCTCGCAAAACCGCTTGAAGGCATCGATGCCCTGGAACACGAACAGGCCCACCCCACTCATCACCGCCGCGTCGACGGCCTTGGCGGCGGCGACGAACTCGGTCACGGCCGGCACGTAGACGGCATCGAAGATCCAGTGATGTGCCGCCACCAGCTCCTTGGGCAACGGGCAGCCGGGACTCTTTTCGTGACCGATGGGGGTACAGTTCACCAGGCCGTCGCAGGCCGGCACCGTCTCGGCCAGCTGCTCGGGCGTAATGGTGGAAGCAACGAAACCCTGGGCCCGCAGCTCCTCGGCCAGCCGTTTCGACTTGGCCGGATCCAGGTCCATCAGGATTACCTCCGAGGCGCCGAGCCGGCCCAGGCCAAAAGCCACCGCCTTGCCCACTCCGCCGGTGCCGAGCACCAGGACACGTCCTGGTTGACGCTCTCCCAGCGTGGCGCGAAAACCGCTGATGAAGCCGGTGAAATCGGTATTGTCGGCAAAAATGCCTTCAGCCTCGAAGACCAGGGTATTGGCAGCACCCACCATGCGTGCGCCCTCGCTGGTACGATCGGCAAGGCGCACCGCCTCCTCCTTCCAGGGATAGGTGACGTTGACGCCCCGGTACCCGGCGGCCACCACTTTACGCACTTGGCTCTCGAGCGAATCGATGGGCTGCTCGTTGGCGTCGAACAGGTCGTACGTCGTGGGAATCTCCGTCAGCCCGCCAAGCCGCACGTGCAAGTCCGGTGAGCTGGAGTTCATGATGGCCTTACCTATCAGTCCCAGTTTCATAGCGCTGTTTTCCTGAACGGGGCGAGCTTGCTGCGCTCGAAGAACTCGAATGGATCTCGAAAAACCGTCTCGAAAGGCTTCCAGTGCTGCCGGTTTCAGCCGGACTTCGCTTGAGCCGCGAGTCGTATGCCGGCATTGGGCTCGCCGAATTTCTGGTAGCGGCCGCGACGCTCGACGATCTCGAAGAAGAAGCGTCCCGAGAAGGTCTCGGTATAGGCGTGGAGAAAGTCGCCCTCCTCACTGCGGTCGAACAGAATATTGCGCGAACGCATGGCGTCGAGCAGCGCCGGGTCGATGTCGAAGCGTGCCTCGAGATCGTCATAGTAGTTGCGCGGTATCCGTAGCAGGGGTAGCCCACGCGACAGCAGCTCATCCACGGTGGCGATGAGGTCGTTGCTCTCGAAGGCGATCTGCTGCACGCCGCCGCGAAACTCGCTGAGGAAGCGCCCCGGCTGGGTCTGCTGAGCCTGGGAGACGGTCAGCGGCAGACGAATGCTGCGGTCGGGGCTGACCACTGCCTGGCTGATCATCATGCCGTGTGGATCGACGATCTCGTTCTCGGCCTCGGCGGCAAAGCCGAATACCGTGCGGTAGAATAGCTGCCAGCTCAGCAACTGGGTGGCCGGCAGGACATAGGACAGATGGTCGATACGCATCAGCCCTGCCTCGTTGCGACTCTCCTGGTCGAACAGCTCGAAGTCGGTGCGCCACTGGAGGTCGTCTGCCGCCGACTCGTCCACCAGGTAGATGAGGCTGCCTTCGACCCCGCGGATCGCCGGAATCTCCATCTCCCCTTCGCCCACCTGGCTGCGGAACAGCGGTGCCTTGAAGACACGGGCGCGTTCCAGCGCACGTGCCACATCGTCGACCCGAAAGCCCACGGCGCACACCGAGGTGCCATGCAGCAACCGGAAGGTGTGGGCGAAGCTGTCGGTCTCGAAATTGAGCACCAGATGGATCTCGCCCTGCTTCCACAGCTCCACGTTCTTGGAGCGGTGGCGACCCACGTGACGAAAGCCCAGCGCATCGATAAACTCGCCCAAGGGGGCGGCGCTCTCCTCATCGAGAGTGAACTCGATGAAGTGAACCCCGTGGTAGTGCGGCGCCTGAGGCAAGGTGTCGGCAATCCCGTGCTGACCAAGATGCTCGAGCCAGATCAATGAGCGAAGTCCATCCAGCGCGGTGATGTCAGCCGGCGCGGCGCGGAAGGCATCGCTGAAAATTTCCAGCGACAGAGGGCCGCCGTAACCCGACTTGGCAAGGGCCGCCATGAAATCCTTGAGCGGCAGGCGTCCCTGACCGGGGAAGCAGCGGAAGTGGCGGCTCCACTGGAGAACGTCCATCTCGAGCAGCGGTGCATCGGCCAGTTGGACGAAAAAGATCTTCTCCTTGGGAATCTTGGCGATCGTGGAGAGGTCGTGCCCACGAGAAAGAATGTGAAAACTGTCGAGCACCACGCCGAGGTTGGGGTGGTCGGCGCGCCGCACCACTTCCCAGGCATCGCGATAGTCGGAGATATGACGCCCCCAGGCCAGCGCCTCGAAACCGATGCGAAGGTTGCGCCTGGCCGCACGCTCGGCCAGTTCGCGCAGATCGGTCACGGCCCGCTCCATGTCGTCGCTCGCCTGAGGAGAGACGTTGCTGCAGACGAGCATGAAGTCAGTGCCGAGCTGCTCCATCAGGTCGAACTTGCGCTCGGCCCGCTGCAGGTTACGGCTGCGCTGCGGCTCGGGCATGGCCTCGAAATCGCGGAACGGCTGGAAGGCCACGATGGCCAACCCCAGACGCTCGCAGAGCTGACGCACCTCCTCGGGGGACCCATCGAAGGAGAGCAGGTCATTTTCGAAGATTTCCACCCCCTCGAAGCCTGCACGAGCGATAGCTTCGAGTTTGGTCCTGAGGTCGCCGCTCAGGCAGACCGTGGCAATGGCACGCATCTTCTACCTCTCCCGGCCCCATCGTCTGGTCGCAATGGGCAGCCATGTGGTTGGCTCGAAACCCGCCCCCTCACCTCTGAGGAGCGGAAATAGAACTTGGTTTCAATGTTCGCATAGCGTTCTTTAGTTCGCAACATGGCTGAACAGGGCATGCCCTTGCCAAGCGTCTGCGGCTACCCTGAGGATTCGGCGCCTCTGGCGATACGTACGCCATTCGGATGATCGGCGTCGGCGGCATTAAACCTTCGTCGCATAAAACCCTTCGGGCATTGACACTATTGGAAGGGAGTTCTAGTGTTCGCTAAAAGCACTACCGTTCGCAAGGCGAACACATGTTCACTTCTGCCGAGACAGGAGGCCGCCGACGAGCGGCACACACAACAACCACCCCGGAGGATTCCATGCTCAAGCCACTGTTTACATCACTGGCCGTTTCTCTCGGCTCCCTTGCCCTGGCAAGCAGCGCCCTGGCCGACTATCCCCAGCGCAACATTCAAGGCACCATTCAATGGGGCGCCGGCGGTGCCACCGACAACGTGGTGCGCAGCCTCACCCCCCATGTCGAAGAGATCCTGGGCACTACCATCGTACTGACCAATCGCCCGGGTGGCACCGGCGTGATCGGTATGAACCACGTGATGCGCCAGCGTGCGGACGGCTACAACATGCTCTTCGGTGCAGAAAATCCACAACTCTACCCGCTGATGGGTCTGGCCGACTTCACCTACGACGACATGCATACCGTCAATATCATCGGCCAGGGGCTGGTGGTAATCGCCGCTCCCGAAAACAGCCCTTTCGATAGTTTCGCCGAGCTGCTCGAATATGCCCACGAGAATCCCAACGAGCTGCGTATGGGCGGCACCGGTGCCGGCGGCCTGCCAAGCACGGTTCACGCCATGATCAATGCAGTGGACGAACTCGACGTGCGCACCGTTACCTTCGGCGGCGACGGCCCAGGCATCACCGCCATGCTGGGTGGCCATATCGACTTCATGCCGCTGAGTCTGGCCGCCGCCGGTGAGCAGATCCGCGGCGGCAAGCTGAAGGGGCTGGCCATCCTCACCGCCGAAGAGATCGAATCGCTGCCGGGTGTGCCGCCGATCACCGAGGCGCTGCCCGACATAGAGAGCTTCCTGCCATGGGGGCCGTTCTGGGGCGTCTTCGTACATCAGGATACCCCGGATGACATCAAGGCCACCCTGGAGGACGCCTATGAGCAGGCCGTGGGCAAGGAGGAGTTCACGGAGTTTCTGCAAAACTTCGGTGCCGAACCGCTCAACCTGCGCGGCGAAGAGGCGCAGGAGTATCTGAGCAACTGGCAATCCGTCACCGCCTGGTCCATGTACGAGGCCGATGCCGATGCGCTGGAAGCCACGCCCGAAGAGCTGGGTATCCCGCGTCCGTAACACGCCCTGTGGCGCAGGGGGGCGGCTCCGTCGCCCCCTTTGGAGTCTGTGATGAGCAAGAAAATCGAACGCGTACAGGCCGGCGAGAAGGTCTTCGACTGGCTGCTACTGCTGCTGAGCATCGGCGTACTGATCGAAGCCTATCGTATCGATGGCGGACTTCGCCTCAACTCGGCCGGCTCCTTTCCGGTCGGTCTGGCGCTGGTCATGCTCGCCTCGTCACTGGCGATCCTTGTCAGCCACCGCTACAAGCGTCGCGACGAGAGCATCAAAAGCGCCCTGCAGGAATTTCAGGTGTTTCTGCGCGACCACTTCCGCCCACACATCGTGGTCTTTTCCATTGCTGCCATCATCTACCTGGCCGCCATCGTCTGGGCGAGCTTCTACATCAGTACCTTCATCTTTCTGGCCGCGATGTTCATCTATTTCCGCCAAGGCCGAGTGGTGAGTTCGCTGGTCATCACGGCAGCTGCCATAGCTATCATCTACGTCCTTTTCACCGTGGTCTTCCGCGTCTACCTTCCCTGACCCTCGAGGCCTTCGATGAGTGACACGCTTTCCTTCCTGCTCATGGCCTGGCTCAACCCGGGCCTGCTCGGCCTGACCGCCCTCGGCGTGCTGGCCGGCATCTACATCGGCGCCATTCCCGGCCTCTCCGTGACCATGGCGGTGTCGATCCTGATCTCTTTCACCTTCTCCTGGCACATCGACCACGCCCTGGCATTGATGGTCGGCATCTACGTCGGCGGTGTCTACGGGGGATCGCGCACCGCCATCCTGCTCAACATTCCCGGCGCCCCTTCGGCGGTGACTACCGCCTTCGACGGCTATCCCCTGGCCCAGCGCGGCGAGGCGGGGCGCGCCATCGGCCTGAGCACCGTGATGTCGGTGATCGGCGGCCTGATCGGTGTGCTGGTACTGGCCGGCACCGCGCCCTATCTCTCCGGGCTGGCACTGCAGTTCGCCCCTCGCGATTATTTTCTGATCGCCGTACTCGGCCTGCTGCTGGTCAGCTCGTTGTCCGGCAAGTCGCTTTCACGCGGTATCTTCTCGGTGGCGCTGGGGGGCATTATCGGCCTGGTGGGCATGGACATGGTCACCGCGCAGCCACGCCTCACCCTGGGTCAGATGGAGCTGCTCGGCGGGATTCACTACGTGGTGGTGATGATCGGTCTGTTCGGCGTGGCCGAAGCCCTCTACCAGTTGCACAACCTGGCCAAGGTGCCAGTCAAGCAGAAGGTCGACAAGATCGTGCCGCCGCTGAACATGGTGCTGAAGTTCCTGCCGCTTTCGGTACGTACCTCGGTGATAGGGGTCATTGTCGGCGCCCTGCCCGGCACCGGTGGCGACATTGCTTCGCTGTTTGCCTACGATCACGCCAAGCGCAGCGTCAAGAATCCGACTCGGCCCTTCGGCGAAGGCGCCTATGAAGGCCTGGTGGCGCCTGAAACCGCCAACAATGCGGCAGTGGGCGGCGCCTACGTGCCGATGCTGACGCTGGGCATGCCGGGCGATGCGGTCACGGCCGTGATCATCGGCGCGCTGGTCATACATGGGCTCAACCCCGGCCCGATGCTGATGATCGAAACGCCGCACATCTTCTGGTTCACCGTAGGCAATCTGGCCCTGGCGAACATCTTCCTACTGATCTTCGGCCTCACCGGCATCAAGATCTTCTCGAAGATCGTCGAGGTGCCCAAGGCCGTGCTGATCCCCTTGATTCTGGTGCTCTGCGTGGTCGGCACCTACTCCATCAACAGCAACATGACGGAAGTCTACTGGATGCTCGGCTTCGGCATCCTCGGCTACTGGCTCAAGGTGTTCGGCTTTCAGATGGGGCCCATCATTCTGGGCGTCATATTGGGGCCGCTGCTCGACGAGTCGTATCGTCAGGCCATGTCCTCAGTGGGCGACCGTGGCGGTGACTTCCTGCTGGCCCTGGTCACCAATCCGCTGTCGCTGGTGCTGACCAGCGTGATTACCTTGGTGCTACTGAGCAACACCCCGCTCAAGGGCTGGCTATCGCGGCGCTTCAGCAGAAGCTGATGTACCCCGGCGCGGCCTGACCGCCGCGTCGGCGACCACAAACGAATGACGAGAGGTGCGAGTGTGACCGGCCCTACCCGCCACCACGCGCTGGTTTTCGACTTCGATGGGGTGGTACTGGATTCAGCCACCCTCAAGCGCCAGGCCTTCGCCGACCTCTATGCCGAGGCGCCCGAACCGCAATACCAGGCGGTGTGTGCCTACCTGGGGCGCAAGGGGGGCCAGCCACGCGAGGTCAAGTTTCGTCACATCGAGGGGCAGATCTTCGGACGCCCACCCAGTGAAGCGCGCATTCAGGAACTCTGCGCACGGTTCAAGGCCAGCGTCGAACAGCGCTTGCTCGAGGCTCCGGCGATTCCCGGTGCCTTGGAGTTTCTCTCGCGCTGGGCTGCTGTGCGTCCGCTCTACCTACTCTCGGCCACCCCCGAAGCCGAACTGAAAGCCATCACCGCGAAACGCGAGCTCAGTTGCTATTTTCGCGAGGTCATCGGCGCACCACCGGACAAGGTCACCGGGCTGCGCAACCTCCTGGCTCGCCGGAGGCTCTCGGCACAGAAGACGGTCATGATCGGCGATTCATACAATGACTTTCGCGCCGCCCGCTCCAACGGCACTCGCTTCGTCGGCGTTACCGCCGATCCCGGCGCATCGCCCTTCCCCGGTGACACCGTCACTATCCGCGACCTGCATGACCTGGAGGCGGCCCTGGAGCGGCTGTGAAGGTGCGTGCCCCTCGCCCACGCAAGGCGAGGCGAGGCACACTTACCCTCGGTCAGTTTTCCGGGTAGCCCGGCACCGGCACATCCCGCTTCAGGTGAGCGACCCAGGATTCGATGCCGGGCAGCCCCGTGGCGGTATGCTGATAGAACTCGCTCATGTCGGGCAGCTCGTGGGCAATGCCCTTGTGGCAGGTGATGCAAGTGGCCTCCCCCTCGGCGAGGGTGGTGGAGTGCGCCTGTGCAGCCCGGGAGCTCTGCTGGGTGAAGTCCATGGACTCGAAGTCGTGGCAGTTGCGGCACTCCAGCGAGTCGTTGGCCTCCAGCCTGGCCCACTCCCTTTCCGCCAGCTCGCGCCGCTTGTCCTCGAACTGCTCCTCGGTGCGAATGGTGCCGAAGATCCAGCCCCACACCTCCTTTGAAGCCTCCATCTTGCGCGCCATCTTGTGCGTCCAGCCGTGGGGCACGTGGCAATCGGCACACTGGGCGCCGACCCCGGAGCGGTTGACGTCGTGGATCCTGCCCTGCATTTCGCGGTAGGGATTGCGCTCCATCTCATGGCAGGAGATGCAGAACTGCTGGGTATTGGTCGCCTCCACCGCGGTGTTGAAGCCGCCCCAGAATAAGATCCCGGCGATGAAGCCGCCAAGCGTCAGGAACCCCAGGCTGAAGTGCATGCTGGGGCGCATCAGGATACGCCAATAGGTGATCAACCAGCGCTTCATTGGCCACCTCCCTCACGCTGCTGCCGGAGCATTTCTCCCAGCACCTCATCGACGTTGAGGAAGGTGTTGGAAACGATGGGGCTGGCATCGGTCTGCGGCACATGGCACTGGGTGCAGAAGTAGCGGTCGGGCGACACCGCCGCCAGCACCTGCTGGTGGCGGTCACGGAAGTGGCTGACGCTGACCATGGGAGCCCCGGCCTGGACCGCATGCTCGCGACTGTGGCAGGTCAGGCAGCGGTTGGCTCGGGTATCGATCTGATAATCGCGGATACCGTGGGGGATGACCGGCGGCTGCTCCGGATAGTTGAGCACTTCGCGCCCGGCGTCCCGGGGCTCGCCGGCCATCGGCGGCGCCGGCAGGGATTGGCTGAGGGTGCCGCCCGGCCGCAGGCCGTCCGGCGCCGAATCGTCCCGGCGCTCTTCGGCGATTGCCAGGCCGGCAACGACCAGCACCAGCGACAGACTGAGCATAGTGAGCCATTTCATCGCATTTCTCCTTCTGTCTCGGCCTCAGGCCAGGCTGACCAGTTCGAGACGAACCGCGCACTTCTTGAAGTCCGTCTGCTTGGAGATCGGGTCCGTGGCGTCCAGCACCACGTTGTTGATCAGCCGGTTGGCATCGAAGAAGGGCACGTAGACCAGGCCCCGCGGCGGGGTCACCCGGCCGCGGGTCTCGACCCGCAGGCGCACCTCGCCACGACGACTGATCACCTTCACCTCGCTGCCGCGCCGCATGCCCTCCTCACGGGCATCCTCCGGGTGCATGTAGAGCAGCGCCGCCGGCACCGCCCGGTGCAGCTCCGGCACGCGGCGGGTCATGGAGCCGGTGTGCCAGTGTTCGAGCACCCGCCCGGTGGAGAGCCAGTAGGGGTACTCCTCGTCAGGCGACTCGGGGGGCGGCTCGTCGGGAACGGCAAAGATCAGCGCACGGTCGTCGGGCTTGGCGTAGAACTGCACGCCCCGGCCCTCCTCCACGTAGGGGTCGTAGCCTTCGCGATAGCGCCACAGAGTCTCCTGGCCGTCCACCACCGGCCAGCGCTTGCCGCGGTTCTGGTGGTAGTTGTCGAAGGCGTCGAGATCCTTGCCCTTGCCGCGGCCGAAGCGGGCGTACTCCTCGAACAGCCCCTTCTGGATATAGAAGCCGAACGCCTCGGCCTCCTGGTTGGCGTAGCCCTCCTCCATGTCCGAGAGCGGGTAGCTGTCGACTTGGCCGTTGGCGTAGAGCAGCTCGAACAGCGTCTTGTCGCGGTACTCGGGCGCCTTGTCGAGCAGCTCGCTCGGCCACACGTCGGCGACGTCGATCCGTTTGGCGAGCTCCACCAGCTGCCAGAGGTCGGAGCGCGCCTCCCCGGGCGCCTCGACCAGCTGATGGAAGAACTGGGTACGCCGCTCGGAGTTGCCGAAGGCGCCCTCCTTCTCGACCCAGGAGGCGGCCGGCAGGATCAGATCGGCGGCCTGCGCCGAGGCCGTGGGGTAGATGTCGGAGACGATGACGAAGGCCTCCTCGTTGCGCCAGCCCGGCAGGATCTCCTGCTGGGTGTTGGGCCCGGCCTGCATGTTGTTGTTGACCTGGGTCCAGTAGACCTTGATCGCGCCGTCCTTGAGCTTGCGGCTCTGCTCCACGGCGTGAAAGCCCACGCGTTCGGGAATGGTGCCTTCGGGCAGCTTCCAGATCTGCTCCGCCTCGCGGCGATGCTCGGGGTTGGTGACCACCCGGTCCGCCGGCAGGCGATGGGCGAAGGTGCCCACCTCACGGGCGGTGCCGCAGGCAGAGGGCTGGCCGGTCAGCGAGAAGGGGCTGTTGCCGGGTTCGGAGATCTTGCCGGTGAGCAGGTGCAGGTTGTAGATGAGGTTGTTCACCCACACGCCGCGGGTGTGCTGGTTGACCCCCATGGTCCAGAACGACATGACCTTGATGTCGGGGTCGGCATAGAGCTCGGCCAGCCGCTCCAGGCGGCTCTCGGAGACCCCGGATTCCCGTGCCGCCCGTTCCAGGGTGAAGTCGGCAACGTGGTCGGCGAATTCATCGAAGCTCATCTCCGTCCAGCGGTTGGGCTCGTCGGCATTGGCGGCCGCCTGCTGCAGCGGATGCTCGTCGCGCAGGCCGTAGCCGATGTCATCTACGGCACGCACGAAGTTGGTGTGATTCTCGACGAAAGCGCGGTCGACGCGGTCGGTCTGGATGATGTGGTTGGCGATGTAGTTGAGGATCACCACGTCGGCGTTGGGCTTCATCACCATGGGGATGTCGGCCAGATCGAAACTGCGGTGCTGAAAGGTGGAGAGCACCGCCACCTGGGTCTCCGGATAGGAGAGCCGCCGGTCGGTGACCCGGGTCCAGAGGATCGGGTGCATCTCCGCCATGTTGGAGCCCCACAGCACGAAGGCGTTGGCGTGCTCGATGTCGTCGTAGACGCCCATGGGCTCGTCGGAGCCGAAAGCGCGCATGAAGGCGAACACCGCCGAGGCCATGCAGTGCCGCGCATTGGGGTCGATGTTGTTGGAGCGCAGCCCGGCCTTGAACAGCTTGCTGGCGGCATAGCCTTCCCAGATGGTCCACTGGCCGGAGCCGAACATCGCCACGCTCTCGGGTCCGTGCTCGCGAATGGCGCTCTTGAACTTGTCGGCCATCAGGTCGAGGGCTTCGTCCCAGGAGACCGGCTCGAAGTCGCCGCGCTTGTCGTAAACGCCGTTGCGCTTGCGCAGCAGCGGCTGCTGCAGGCGGTCCTGACCGTAGAGAATCTTGGACAGGAAGTAGCCCTTGACGCAGTTGAGCCCGCGGTTGACCTCCGAATGAATGTCACCGTGTGTGGCCACGATACGGTTGCCCTGGGTGGCTACCATGACGCTGCAGCCCACCCCACAGAAGCGGCAGGGCGCCTTGTTCCAGTTCAGCCGCGTCAAGTCGGCGTTGGTGATGAGGTTGGTGGCGCCGGCCGGAATGGCCATACCGGCAGTGGCCGCCGCCACGGCCACTGCGTTGGCCTTGGCGAATTCACGACGCGTCATCTTCATGTCGGCATTCCTTCTGCAGCGGCTTGGGATGAGACGGGATCGGCGGGTTCGTCGGCAGACGCTGGATCGAGTACCTGGTGATACACCAGCGCCGCTCCCAGCACGCCTGGCCGCACCTGGATCGCATCGATCAGCTCGAGAATCCGCGCCTCGCGCAAACTCTCCACTACCACCACCAGCTTGCCGCTGGGATCCTCGGCGCTGACCTCGCTCTCGGGCTGGGCAGCCAGCCATCGCGTCACTTCCCGGGCGTGCTCGGGCCGGACATGTACCAGCAGACTGGCGATGTGGAGGGTTTCATTCGGCATGGGCCATCTCCTCGCTTGTCATTGTGATGGCGTGGTTGGGGCACAGGGCCTGGCAGGCACCGCAGCCGGTACAGGCTTCGCCGTTCAGGCGCGGCTTGGGCGGGCGCCCCAACTGGGGGGAAAAGACGATGGCCTGCCACTCGCAGGCGTCCTGGCAGCTCTGGCAATGAATGTCGGCCAGCGCCAGGCAGTGGCTCTCGATACGGGCGCGCCAGGGAAAGGCGGGGCGCTGGGTATCGAACACGCCTGCATCGCAGGCCTCGACGCAGGCACGGCATAGCGAGCAACCCGCTTGGTCGAAGCGGATCTCGGGATAACCGCCGCCGCCATGGAACAGCACACCCTCGGGGCAGGTCTCGATACAGGCCGCACAGCGCACGCAGCGTTCGGTGAAGTCATGGTCGGTCCAGGGTGGCCGCTGGAGCGGGCCATGACCGCCGAGGGAGCGAAAGAACTGGCGACGTGTATTGTGATTGTTCGCCTTGTGCATGCGACCCTCAGCTCGGCGGCCCGGGCGGGCCCGTGAAGGTCTGGTAGATCCATACCGAGAAGCCGAAGCCACCGACAACGGCTATCGCCAGGATGGGAAACAGCAGGATGGCGATGAAGAGGAACAGCTTGAACTCCTTCTTCTTCCGCTCCTCGGGCGCCATGGTATCCGGGTCTTCCATGCCTCTCCCCTCGTCACTCACTAGTTATTATTGATCCTCCTGATGTCAGGGTAGCTAATATTCCAGCATCCCAATTACTTGTTACAAAAAGATACGAAACGGACCGGCCTGTGTGGCCGAGCCCGTTCCGTCAGTGGCAGATCAATGGCAGAGCGGCTTTACGCCCGGACCTTCACGTCTGGGTCTTCACGCCTTGGCGGCAGCCTTGATCACCGCGTCCAGCGCCGCCAGGTAGCCCTGGCTGCCGAGGCCGGCGATCACGCCGTCGGCGCGCAGCGAGACATAGGAGTGGTGGCGGAAACGCTCGCGCTTGTGCACGTTGGAGAGGTGCACCTCGATCACCTTGCCGTCGAAGGCGTTGAGGGCGTCGAGGATGGCCACCGAGGTGTGGGTATAGGCGGCAGGGTTGATGACGATCGCCGCGGTGCCGTCCTCGCGGGCGGCGTGGATGGCGTCGATCAGCACGCCTTCGTGGTTGCTCTGTAGCGCCTTGATGTCCCAGCCGTTGATGGCGGCCTTCTCGTAGAGCGCGTTGTTGATGTCGTCCAGGGTCTCATATCCATAGACTTCCGGCTGACGGCTGCCGAGCAGGTTGAGGTTGGGGCCGTGCAGTACCAGGACCTTGTTCATGTTGCTTCTTCTCTGCTGTGACGAGGGAAAATGCCCGGGCCTCACGCCTGCGTTTCGAGCAGCCGCTGCCAGGCATCGATGACGGTTTGGCGGTGCGCCTCGAAGTCGGCCTCGCGCCCGCGGGCGGCCTCGCGGGTCAGCGATGCCCGGTGGGCGGTGCTGCGCAGGGCCAGGTAGGCCTCGCGCAGGCGCTGGCACTCCTCGGCGGGCAGGCGCCCGCTGCTCTCCAGCGTTTCCAGGATGCGCATGTTGTCGCTCCAGCGCAGCAGCTCCGGCGTCTCGTGGCCCATGGCGAGCACCGCGAACTGGCACAGGAACTCGATGTCGACCATGCCACCGGGGTCGTGCTTGAGATCGAACTGGCCCGCCTCGCTCTTGCCGCCCAGGTGCTCGCGCATCTTGTGACGCATCTTGACCACCTCTTCGCGCAGCGCCTCGCGGTCGCGCTCGCGGCCGAGAATCTCGCTGCGCACCGCATCGAAGCCTGCGGCCAGGCGTGGGTGCCCTGCCACTACCCGCGCCCGCACCAGCGCCTGATGCTCCCAGGTCCAGGCCTCGCGGCGCTGGTACTCGCCGAAGGCGTCGAGGGTGGTGACCAGCAGCCCGGCGTTGCCCGAGGGGCGCAGGCGCATGTCGACCTCGTAGAGGGTGCCGGCCGGGGTCACGGCGGTGAGCAGGTGGATGATGCGCTGGCCCAGGCGGGTGAAGAACACCGAGGCGTCGATGGGCCGGACGCCGTCGGTCTCGCCGCGGGAGTCGCCGTCGTGAATGAACACCAGGTCGAGGTCGGAGCCGTAGCCCAGCTCGATGCCGCCCAGCTTGCCGTAGCCGACGATCAAGAACTCGGGCTCGGCGCCGGCGCGGGAGCCGTCGCGGCGCATCGGGTAGCCGTGCTTGCGCACCAGGTGGCGCCAAGCCATGGCCAGCACCGTCTCCAGCAGCACCTCGGCAATGTAGGTGAGATAGTCGCTGACCTTCATCAGGTGGCGGGTGCCGGCGATGTCGGAAGCGGCGACGCGCAGCACGTGGGCGTGCTTGAACACGCGCAGCGCCTCGAGCTGGGCCTCCTCGTCGTCCTCGGGAATGCGCCCCAGGGCCTGGCGCAGCTCATCGGCCAGGCGCTCCTTGTCGGCGGGGGTGTAGAGGGTGGCCGGGGTCAGCAGCTCATCCAGCAGGATCGGGTAGCGGGCCATCTGCTCGGCGATCCAGGGGCTGGCGCTGCACAGCCCCATCAGATGACTCAGCGCTTCGGGGTTCTCCCGCAGCAGCGCCAGATAGGCGGTACGCCGCAGCACCGATTCGATCAGCGGCAGCACCCGCTCCAGGGCGGTGTCGGGCGCGTCGCTTGCCGCTACCGCATCGAGCAGCAGCGGCATCAGAGCTTCGAGGCGGTCGTAGCCGATGCGCTGCATGGCCTGCACCTGTCGCGACTGGCGCAGCCCGACGAGGCGCCGCAGGGCCGTCTCGGCCTCCTCGAAGCCCGCTTCGGCGAGCATTGCCTCAACCTCCTGGGGCTCGAGCTCTCCGCACCACAGCGCCCGCCAGTCGTCCAGCGACAGGCCGCCTTCGTCTGTCGCCTCGCCGTTCTCCTCGAGCTCTTCCTCGGGATCGGCGATCACCGCATCGAAATGGCCTCGCACCCGGGCGCGCACCTCCTCCAGGCGCGCCAGCAGCGCCGGCCAGTCTTCCATGTTCAGCGCCAGGGCGACGCGCTCACGGTCGAGATCGTCGTCGGGCAGGCTCTGGGTCTGACGATCTTCCAGCGCCTGCAGCGCATGCTCCAGGTCGCGCAGGAAGACGTAGTCGGGCTCGAGCTCGTCGACCACGCCTTGCGGCAACAGCCCCAGCGCCGGCAGACGCGCGAGCGCCGTGCGCAGCGAGGTGACCTGCAGTTCGGTGTCGCGCCCGCCGCGAATCAGTTGGAACGCCTGCACCACGAACTCCACCTCGCGAATGCCGCCGGGGCCGAGCTTGATGTTGGCCTGCATGCCGCGCCGCTTCACCTCGCGGTTGATCAGGCCCTTCATCTCGCGCAGCGACTCGATGGCGCCGAAATCGAGGTACTTGCGATAGACGAAGGGGCGCAGATTGCCGAGCAGCTCGCTGCCGGCCTCCAGGTCGCCGGCCACCGGCCGCGCCTTGAGCAGGGCATAGCGCTCCCACTCCCGCCCCTGATCCTGATAGTAGGCGGCAAGCGAACTGAAGTTGCCCACCAGGGGGCCGCCGTCGCCCAGCGGACGCAGGCGCATGTCGACGCGAAAGACGAAGCCGTCGGCGGTGACCGCATCCAGCGCAGCAATCAGCTTCTGCCCCAGCTTGGTGAAGTACTCCTGATGCGCGAGGGAGGTGCGCCCGCCCTGGGTGTCGCCCTGCTCGGGGTAGGCGAAGATGAGGTCGATATCGGAAGAGAGGTTGAGCTCGCCGGCGCCGAACTTGCCCATGCCCAGCACCACCAGGCGCTGCTCGCTGCCGTCGCTGCGCGCCGCCGGGCGGCCCCAGCGCGGCTCGAAGTGACGTTCGAGCCAGCCCAGGGCGCCTTCCAGCGACACCTCGGCCAGTTGAGACACCGCGGCGGCGGTGGCCCACATGTCGGTATCCACCGGCCGTACCAGGTCTCGCCACACGATACCCAGCATGCGCGCCCGGCGGAAGCGCCGCAGCACGGCGTGCAGGCCGGCCTCATCCTCGGCGCTCTCCAGCCGTTCGGCGAGCCAGGCCGCGAGCGTCTCGCCCTGCGGCGACTCGTCCAGCTCGCCACCGGCATCCAGGTGCAGCAGCCATTCGGGGTAGCGCACCAGGGTGTCGAGGGCGAAGTCGGAAATGGTGATGACCCGCGCCAGCTGGCGTCGACGTTCCGTCCCCAACGCCAGCCAGTTCTCCGAGGGCGGCTCCTGGCCGGTCATCTCGGCCACGTTGTCGGCCCGGGCCAGGCTCTCGCTCAGGCGCTGCCACGCTTTCTCCAGGGCGGGCCTGAGCGCGGTCGGGGTGTCATCGACGGGCAGGAAGTCAGCGGGAAGGGCCATGGGCAACACGCCTTGTCGCAGCGGAATTGCCCCCAGCATAGCGAAGGCGCCGACGCGGCGGCACCCCCCACGACGGCCTTCAGCCGAAGAACTTCTGCCAGCCGAGCAGGCCCCAGGTCAGACCGGCGGCGATCAGCGCCACCATCACCGCCGCCGAGCCGATGTCCTTGGCTCGACCGGACAGCTCATGATGCTCGGTGCCGATGCGGTCCACCACGCTCTCGATGGCGCTGTTGATCAGCTCCACGGTGAGTACCAGCAGGCAACTGCCCACCAGCAGGATCCACTCCACCGGACCCGAGCCGATCCACCAGGCCAGCGGCAGCAGTACCACACAGAGAGCCAGCTCCTGGCGGAAGGCCGTCTCATGGCGAAAGGCGAACCTGAGCCCCTTGATCGAGTAGCCCGTAGCATCGATGACATGCCGCCATCCGGTTCGTGCTGGTTTCATCGTCTCGCATCCTGAATTGCGGGTTAGGTCGGCTTCAGTGCGCCTCGATCATGCGCGCCAGGTCTTCGGAAAGCGGATCCAGCACCTGCGCCCAGTTGAGCCAGGGCGTGGACGAGGTGCCGTTGACCATCACCGTGAACACGCCCCAGCGCCCCGAGCGGGTACGGAAGTAGCCGCTAACGGCACGCACGGCATAGGGCTGATTGAGGGTGCCGGTCTTGAGCATGATGTGATCCTGGAACAGCGGCGAGCCGCGGCGAATGAAGCGCGACACGCCGTTGGCCGGCGACTGGAAGCTGGCGACGAAGCTCGGGAACAGCGACGAGCGGTGGAACATGCTCTCCAGCAGCACGTTGCTGCCGTGGGCCGAGGTGCGGTTCTCCGTGGTCAGGCCGCTGCCGCTGAGCATGATCACCGGGCCGTGATCGGGCAGGCCGGCCACGTAATCCTGAATCGCCTCGCCGGCCTGGAGCAGGTCCGCCCTCGGGGTGTCCACCAGGTTGAGCGCCAGCACGTCGGCCATGAAGTTGTTGGAGTAGTTCATCACATGCAGCAGCAGTTCCTGCAGCGGCCTGCTCTCCACCTGTGCCAGCGTACGCGCGGAAGCGGCAGGCTGCTCGATGCTGGTCACGTAGCCCCCGCCCACGCCGATACCGGCCTGCTCGAGCATGGCCATCAGCGTGCGGGCGGTCTGGCGGGCGGGATCGCCGCTGGCCCGGTAGACGTCCCGGGGCGAGGCGTTGAGCGAAATCTGGCCGCGCAGCAGCATCACGTCGCCCTCTTCGCGGGTCACGCGCTCGGCGCTGAACTCGGTGCCGCTGTTGGGCGGGCGCGTCTCGATCCGGTTGTCGACCTCCAGGATCAGCCCCTGACTGTCGCAGCTGGTGATGCGGGCCGGCTCGCCCGCCGCTGCCCCCGGCGCGACGTTGACGCACCAGTTGCCGTGGTTGACCCCAGCCGACGAGAGCAGCGCGCTGTAGCTGTTGCCGGTGCGCGAGTGCGCCTCGCAGCGATCGGTGGTGATGCACTCCACCGGGCCGAAGCGCCACTGGCTGACCACCAGGCGCCCGTCGACCTCGCGCACACCGGCCTGATGCAGCCGCTGGGTCAGCCGCCACAGGTCCTCGCTGGAGAGCCCGGGGTCGCCGCCGCCGTCGAGAATCAGGTCGCCGCGCAGCACGCCGTCGGCGTCGAGCTCAGCGGTGCTGACCAGCCGGGTGGCAAAGCGGTGCTGAGGCCCCCAGCGGTCGAGCGCGGCCGCCGCCAGGTAGGCCTTGGACACCGAGGCCGGCGACAGCTGACTCTGCGGCTCGATGGCGCCGAGCAGGACGCCGTCACGCCCACCGTCACCCAGCAGGCGCGCTTCGGCACTGATGCGAAAGCCGCTCTCGGTCATCTTTCCAAGTTCGGCAAAACCCGATCCGAGCGCCGCCCCCGGCAGCATCGAACCGCACAACAGAAGCAGGCAGCCAAGCCTGGCAACAGCTCTCACCATTGATCGAACATCCATCTAAGACCCACGTGACGCAGTCAGTGGGAAACTCGTGAAAACAGCTGAATCACCACCACGCCGGCAACGATCAGAGCGATACCGAGCACCGCCGGCAGGTCGGGGCGCTGCCCGTACACCACGATACCCACCAGGGCCACCAGCACGATACCCAGGCCGGCCCAGATGGCGTAGGCGATGCCCACCGGAATGGTACGCAGCACCAGCGACAGCATGTAGAAGGCAATCGCATAGCCGACCACCACCACCAGGCTGGGAACGAGGCGCGTGAAGCCGTGGGTCGCCTTGAGCGCACTGGTTGCCACGACCTCGGCAACGATGGCCAGAGCCAGGTACACGAATGCCATCAGCTTCTCTCCGTATCGCAGGGTACCAGCTCGGGGGCATGGGGCAGCTCGGCGACCAGACGCCAGAGTGACTGACCGCTGGCGTGGTATTTTCGTTCAAAAGGCGTGAGGTACCCAGTGCCGGGGTCGTATGGCTCTACCGCAGCGGCCGTACCGGTCGCTCGCGTCAGCGCCAGGGCGAACTCCTCGACGTAGAGGCGCCAGTTGGAGCGCAGCTCCAGCCGGCCGCCGAGGGCCAGGATCGTCGGCAGCACAGGGTGCCCATGCCAGCGCTGCTTGAGGTGCACCGACTTGGGGTAGGGGTTGGGATAGAGCAGATAGTGCCGCACCGGCTGCCAGCCGGCGGCCAGGGCCAGACGCCAGAAGTCCACCAGGTCGGCACGCACCAGCAGGGCATTGTCGCCCACCTCGCCGTGCTCGCGGGACAGCCGGTCGGCGCTGCGATCCACGCCGATCACCACATGGTCGTCGAACTGCCGGGCCAGCTCGCGAGTGGAAACCCCCACCCCGCAGCCGGCATCGAGAATCAGCGGGTGCTGGCCATCCCCGGCTTGTCGCTGATACCACTCACGCGCCCGCTCGAACGCCGCCCGCGTGTGCTCGGCCACGGGCTTGCGCAGCGGATGACGCAGGGCGCGGTCGACGCGCTTCTCGACATCCCGGTGGGGGCCGCTCTGGTTGGTCGCGATGGGGCGGGAGGTGGCATGCATGAGGCAAAATCGATCGGTAGCGGACGAACGACCATTCTAGCAGCCATGTCGGCGCACGCGAGGAAGCGAGGTATGGCGCAAAAAAAAGGCGCCTCGACAAGGAAGCGCCCACATACCCACTCGTATGACTCAAACAGCAGAGCCAGGATACCCTGTTTACCGCTGCATTTCAAACGTTTGTTTTATCTTTGCTGGCCGCAACTTGCACGCTACGCCCATGACGGCGTCCCGAAGCGGGTGCTATGATCGCCAATCCTATATTTACATTACCGACTCGCACGAACAGCACAACGAGGAAAGCGGCTTGTCTCACTTACCGGTGATCGTCGGCATGGGCGGCGTCAACGCCGCCGGTCGTACCTCTGGCCATCAAGCGTTTCGTCGCACCGTGATCGACGCCCTTCCCGAAGCCGAGCAGCAGGCGCTGCTGCTCGGCCTGGCCGCCATGATGGGACTCGGCGCCTGTCGGGAAGGCGCCTGGTACGACGCCACCGGAACCCCCGTCGAGGCCGCTCGCCTGGCCGAGAACTGCCGCGCGCAGGTGCTCGACCATACGCTGATCCGACGCATCGAGAATCCCCTTTTCAACGACGACGGGCTGCCGGCCAATCGCCGCGCCAGCCTGGGCCTGGGCTCGGAACTGACCTTCAGCATCCGCCGCCGCCAGCTGCCCGAGCGACTGCCGCCGACCTGGCAGGTGCGGGAACTGGATCGTCATACGCTTGAGGTCACGGTGCCGCCCGGCGAGCTCGACGTGCTGCTGCCGGAAACCCGGCCGGCCCAGGTGCGAGCCGCCGGCCAGCTGCCCAGCGGCTTCGACCCCAGCCGCTACTACCGCAGCGTGCACCACCCGCGTGGCCTTTCGATGTCGATCTTTGCCGCCAGCGACTGCCTGGCGAGCAGCGGCCTGGCGTGGGAGGAACTGCGCGACCGCCTCGATCCCGACGACATCGCCGTGTATGCCGGCAACTCCATCGGCCAGCTCGACGATGAAGGCTGGGGCGGGCTGCTCAAGAGCTTCGTCTCGGGCAACCGGGCCACCTCCAAGCAGATGCCGCTGGGCTACGGGCAGATGCCCGCCGACTTCCTCAACGCCTACGTGCTCGGCAGCGTCGGCGGCACCGGTGCCGCGCTCGGCGCCTGCGCCAGCTTCCTCTACAACCTGCGCCTGGGGGTGGAGGACATTCGCAGCGGCCAGCGTCGCGCCGTCATGGTGGGCACCTCCGATGCGCCGGTAACGCCGGAGATCATCGAGGGCTTTCGCGCCATGGGCGCGCTGGCCGACGACGAGAGCCTCAAGGCGCTGGACGCCCTGGAGTTGCTCACCGACGCCGACTATCAGCGCGCCTGCCGCCCCTTCGCTCGCAACTGCGGCTTCACCATCGCCGAGGCCAGCCAGTTCATCCTGCTGCTCGACGATGCCCTGGCGCTGGAGCTGGGCGCCGAGATCCTCGGCAGCGTGCCGGGTGTCTACGTCAATGCCGACGGCTGGAAGCGCTCCATTTCCGCCCCGGGCATCGGCAACTACATCACCCTGGGCAAGGCGACCGCGCTGGTCCGCGACATGCTGGGCGATACCGCCCTGCGCGAGCGCACCTTCCTGCACGCCCACGGCACCAGCACGCCCAAGAACCGCGTGACCGAGTCTCACGTCTTCGATCTGGTCGCCCAGGCCCACGGAATCGAGAGCTGGCCGGTGGTGGCGGTGAAGGCCTTCGTCGGCCACTCCCAGGGCAGCGCCGCCGGCGACCAGCTGGCCAGCGCGCTCGGCAGCTTCGCCCACGGCCTGCTGCCGGGCATTCCCACCCTCGACGCAGTGGCCGACGACGTCCACGCCGAGCGGCTGCGTTTCTCCCGCGAACCGCAGCGGTTCAAGGCCGATGCCGCCTTCATCAACGCCAAGGGCTTCGGCGGCAACAACGCCACCGGGGTCGTGCTCTCGCCCGAGGTGACCGAGCGGCTGCTGGCGCAGCGCCACGGCCAGGCCGCCGTCGAGGCCTGGCGCCAGCGGCGCGAAGCGGTGCGCGAGGCCAGCCAGGCCTACCTGGCCGCGGCCGATCGCGGTGAGTTCGAGGTACGCTATCGCTTCGGTGAGGGCGTACTGGAGGGGCCGGAACTCGAGGTAAGCGACACCCATATCGTCATTCCCGGCTACGCACGCCCGGTATCGCTTACGGTGGACAACCCCTTCGGCAAGCTGGAAGAGTGACTCGACGCGGCCCGCCGACATTGTCGGTTCGGCCGCCGGCGGTTACCCTGAGCCCCCCTTAGCTGTGCAAGTGAGCGGAGCGCCATGAAAATCGCGGTCTACCCCGGCACCTTCGACCCCATCACCCACGGTCACTACGACCTGATCGAGCGCGCTGCGCGGCTGTTCGACAAGGTGGTGGTCGCCATCTCCGCCAGCCCCGGCAAGAAGCCGGCGCTCGAGCTGGACACGCGCATCGCCCTGGCCCGCGAGGTTTCGGCCGGACTCGACAACGTCGAGGTGATCGGCTTCTCGGGGCTGCTCACCGACATGATGGCTGAGCAGCAGGCGCATATCATCCTGCGCGGCCTGCGTGCGGTATCCGATTTCGAGTACGAGCTGCAGCTGGCCAACATGTACCGGGCCCAGGCGCCGGAACTGGAGAGCGTGTTTCTCACGCCGGCGGTGGAGAACTCCTACATCTCCTCGACCATCGTGCGCGAGATCGCCAAGCTGGGCGGCGATGTCTCCCGGCTGGTGCATCCCGGGGTCGCCGAAGCGCTGCGCAAGCATTACAATACCTGACCGTATTACTCGGCTTTACCCGAGCCGCCTTACCGGGGCGCGGCCGAATGCGGCCCGCCCGATCGCGAGGTAGCCCCATGGCCCTGATGATCACCGACGAGTGCATCAACTGCGACGTCTGCGAACCCGAATGCCCCAACGATGCCATTTCGGCGGGGGAAGAGATCTACGTCATCGACCCCAACCTGTGCACCGAGTGCGTCGGCCATTACGATGAGCCGCAGTGCCAGCAGGTGTGCCCGGTCGACTGCATTCCCCTCGACCCCGAACGTCGCGAGACCCGCGACGAGCTGATGGCCAAGTACCGTCTGATCACCGCGGCCTGACCCGCCGAGCCTCGCTGCGTCCCGCTCAGCGCTCCATCTGCGCGGGACGCGGGTTGATCGAGGTACAGCCCAGGCAGCGGCGGAAGGTCGCCTCGGCCGGCGTCTTCACCAGCGCCTCGGCCGCCTGGTCGACGTTGCCGCCCATCGCCGAGAACGGCAGCGAAACCACGAACAGCGCCGTTCCACCGAGGGTCGCCACCAGCAGCAGCGGCCGCGCGATCAATGCATCGGCGACCATCGCCGCCCCGCTGGGCCGCGCTTCCATACGCTGCTGCTGGGCGTGCACCTGCAGGCTGCCAAGCAGCAGCGCAGAGGCCACCGCCAGTGCCGCCACGATTCTCGTCATGCGTATCATCTTTTCCCCCTTTGCCCCGTGCGATTTGCCCGTACGTCTCGCTGCCTCGAACGGATTCTACGTCATTGTCACTACAGCCGACGCCCGCCTCCAGTGTAGCCAACCACGGTTGCGTTCTGCCGCTTCTGTCGCCATGCTGCTCGGTTCGTTTCTCGTGAAAGCGTTCGGTGGCGACCCTGCATAGTGAAACACCCGCGACGGCGCGGCGGCGAATCTGGACGCTGGCGTGGCCGATCATACTCTCCAACATCACCGTGCCGCTGCTGGGCCTGGTGGATACCGCCGTGGTCGGCCACCTGCCGGACTCGCGCTATCTGGCCGGCGTCACGCTGGGTGCCACCCTGTTCAGCTTCCTGTTCTGGGGCTTCGGCTTCCTGCGCATGGGCACCACCGGGCTGACCTCCCAGGCGGTGGGCCGCGAGAGCGACAGTGAAGTGCGCAACCTGCTGGGGCAGTCGCTGCTACTGGCCATGGGGATCGGAGCGCTGCTGATCCTGTTCTCGCAGCCGCTGATAACGCTGGGGCTGTGGCTGCTCGACGGCAGCGAGATCGCCACTAACATCGCCGCCGAATATGCCCAGATCCGTATCCTCTCGGCCCCGGCGGTGCTGGCCAACTACGCCATACTCGGCTGGTTTCTGGGCCAGCAGAACTCGCGGGTGACGTTGGCGATCCTGATGCTCACCAACAGCGTCAACATCGCGCTGGACCTGCTGTTCGTGGTGGGGCTGGGCATGACCAGCGACGGCGTGGCCTGGGCCACGGTGATCGCCGACTACACCGCGTTCATCTTCGGCATCTGGCTGGTGCTGCGTCAGCTGAAGCGGCTGGAAGGTCGCTTCATGCGCGAACGGCTGCTGCGGCTCGCCGCCTATGGCGAGCTGTTCCAGGTCAATGCCAATCTCTTCGTACGCACCCTGGGCCTGCTGTTCGCCATGGCCTTCTTCACCTCCCGCGGCGCGGTACAGGGCGACACCGTGCTGGCCGCCAACGCCGTGCTGCTGCAGTTCATCATGCTCACCAGCTATGCCCTGGACGGCTTCGCCCACGCCGCCGAGGCCACCATCGGGCGCACCGTGGGCCGCCGCCGCTGGGACGAGTTCGGCCATGCCGTGCGGGCCGCCGCCTGGTTCTCGCTGGCGACGGCCGGCACCGCGGCACTCGCCTTCGCCCTCGGCGGCCACTACCTCATCGCGCTGCTGACCGGTCTGCCCGAGGTGCGAGCCACGGCCGGCACCTATCTGCCGTGGATGGTGGCCATGCCGCTGATTGCGGTGTGGAGCTATCTGTTCGACGGGGTCTTCATCGGCGCCACGGCAATTCGCGAGATGCGCAACAGCATCTTCATCGCCCTGGCGAGCTATCTGCCGGTATGGTGGCTAGCGAGCGCAGTGGCGCCACCGGGCTACGAGAACCACGCGCTGTGGCTGGCCTTCCTCACCTTCTCCGTGGTGCGATCGGCGGTACTGGTCAGCTACTATTGGCACCATCGGCGCACCCGGTGGTGCTACCGTCCCGATGAAGAGGCGCCACCGGCCGCCATCGGCCGTTGAGGCGAGCCGCCATTTAATTAGGGCAACCTGCTGAGTTTGCGCTATTTTTCTCAGACGCATACCCGACAACCAGAAGAAGCGACGCTGCCATGCTCAGATTCCTCTCGAGACCCGCCGTCAGGCTGGTCGACCGCTATCTGCCGGATCCCTTCATCTTCGTTCTGCTGCTGACGGTGGTGGCTGCGGCGGCCGCCATCGGCGTGGAACGCCAGACGCCGCTCGCCGTGATGCGCATGTGGGGCGACGGTTTCTGGAACCTGCTGACCTTCTCCATGCAGATGCTGCTGATCCTGGTGACCGGCTTCATGCTGGCCAGCTCGCCGCCGGTCAAGAAGCTGCTGCAGCGTCTCGCCGCGCTGGCCAACGGGCCCGGTGGGGCCATCCTGCTGGTGACCTATGTATCGCTGGTGGCCAGCTGGATCAACTGGGGCTTCGGCCTGGTGGTGGGCGCGCTGTTCGCCAAGGAGCTGGCCCGCCTGGTGCGGGTCGACTATCGCCTGCTGGTGGCCAGCGCCTACTCCGGCTTCGTGGTGTGGCACGGCGGGCTGGCCGGCTCCATTCCGCTGACCATCGCCACCGAGGGCCACTTCACCGCCGAGCAGATCGGCGTGATCGGTACCGGCTCGACCATCTTCGCTTTCTTCAATCTGGCCATCGTGGTGTGCCTGTTCGTCGCCATCCCCCTGGTCAACCGGGCCATGCTCCCCGATGAGAAAGAGAGCGTCTACGTCGACCCCAAACTGCTCGACGATGCCCCGGCCGCCCGGGTGCGCGTCACCCGTCCGGCCGAGCGTCTCGAGAACAGCGTCACCCTGGCCTGGCTGGTCGGCATTCCCGGGGTGATCTTCCTGCTCGACCATTTCGTGTTCCGCGGCGGCGGGCTGAACCTGAACATCGTCAACTTCATGTTCCTGTCCCTGGCCATCGTGCTGCACCGCACGCCGCGCAGCCTGCTGGAGAGCCTCAACGAGGCAATCAAGGGCGGCGCTGGCATCGTCATTCAGTTCCCCTTCTATGCCGGCATCATGGCGATCATGGTGCAGTCGGGGCTGGCGGAGTCCATGTCTCAGGGGTTGATCTCGTTTGCCACCGAGACCTCGCTGCCGTTCTGGTCCTTCATCAGCGCCGGCATCGTCAACCTGTTCGTGCCTTCCGGCGGCGGCCAGTGGGCGGTGCAGGCGCCGGTCATGCTGCCGGCCGCCGAAGCGCTCGGTGTCGATGTCGCCCGTGTCTCCATGGCCGTGGCCTGGGGCGATGCCTGGACCAATCTGCTGCAACCGTTCTGGGCGCTGCCGGTACTCGCCATCGCCGGGCTGAAAGCCAAGGACATCATGGGCTATTGTCTGATTCAGCTGGTGATCACCGGGGTGATCATCTCGGTGGGCCTGACCTGGTTCTGAGCAAGGCGCACAATGCGTAGCGCGGACCCGGCCTGTCCCGGGTCCGCTGCCACTTCCCAATGCCGCGAGCCTTATGGATACCTTCCTGGAAGTCATCGATGCCATTGCGCTGTTCATCGAGGTGCTGGGAGTCGCCATCATCGTCGGCGGTTTCGCCATTACCTCCTGGCGCTTCCTGCATCACCGTATGTTTCACGAACAGCGGGCCTTCATGCACTATCGCCATGGTATCGCCCGAGCGCTCATACTGGGGCTGGATTTCCTGATTGCCGGCGACGTGATCAAGACCGTGATCATCGCCAATACCGGTCAGCAGGTCGCCACCCTTGGGGTGATCGTGCTTATCCGCGCCTTCCTCGCCTTTACCCTGCATGTGGAAGTGGAGGGCCACTGGCCGTGGCAGGACAGCCGCTACCTGGGAGCGGCGGATGGCGGCCGCCGCGACAGCCCCGAACGAGAGAGGTAATGCACATGGCAGGCGCCGACAGCCTTCCCCTGGATCTTCCCGGCCAGCACGAGCTGAGCATGACCGTGCTGATGACGCCCGACATGGCCAACTTCAGCGGCAAGGTGCACGGCGGCGCCATCCTCAAGAAGCTCGACGAAGTGGCCTACGCCTGTGCCAGCCGCTACTCCGGCCACTATGTGGTGACGCTCTCGGTCGACCAGGTGCTGTTCAAGCAGCCGATCCACGTCGGCGAGCTGGTCACCTTCCTGGCCTGCGTCAACCACGTGGGCCGCTCGTCGATGGAGATCGGCATCAAGGTGGTGGCCGAGAACATCCGCGACAAGGTGATCCGCCACACCAACAGCTGCTACCTGACCATGGTCGCGGTGGACGCCGACGGCAAGCCGGCGCCGGTACCACCGCTGAAGCTGGAAACGCCTCTGCAGAAGCTGCGCTTCGAGAAGGCCGCCCTGCGCAAGAAATTGCGCAAGCAGGCCGAAGAGGCCGAGCGCCGCGCTCAGGCGGAGCACGGCCAGGCATGACCGACCGCGCCCGTATCAGCCGCAGCCGATATCGGTGATGGTGTCGCTGTCGTCGATGTGGACGTTGATGCGGTCGCCCCGGAACTCCATGGTATAGGCGTGGCCCGGGCGGATCACCCGCAGCGTGGCGGCGCCGCTCTCGCGCTGGATCGACTCGCCCAGCGCTTCGTCGTAGCGCCGACCGACGCGGTCCTGCACGTGCCGGGCGCCACAGGCATCCTCTCCCTCGCTGACCTCGGGCGGCTTGGGAGCAGGGTCATGGGTTTGAGATGGATTCGAATTGGACATAGGCGCACATCCTGCCAGCAATAACGCGCTGAAAGAGGCCAGGCAAAAACGCAATGGGCTAACCATGCGAATATCTCACTAAAAGGGAGGGGGAGGGTGTATTGATTCAGGCAGCACACGGGGAGACTGCCAGGTCGCCCGCATGCTGCCAAGCCGGACCGCTGGGGTTTACTGGGCGGCGTCCTGCACGTGCTGGCCGCCACGCTCGACGTCCTGGCCCGCGCCTTCCATGGTGTTGCACCCCGCCAGGGCACCGGCTGTCATCAGCAGGGCAAAGCCCAAGGCAATCGCTCTCTTCATGGTCGTATCTCCTTGAAATAACCTTCGGGAATTCCATTCCTTGCCGTGAAGCAATGGCCTTTGTCAGCGTAACAGCCGGTTGCCATTTTGAAAAACGCTAATATGAATTCGACTGCCGCTGAATCGCCTCGCCGCCAGCCTCGATGTCTTCCCCCATGCCGCGCATGGTGTTGCACCCACTGAGCAGTGACAGCCCGAGCAGCAACGCCAGCATAGTCGCTACCGTCCGTTTCATCGTCGTTCTCCTGTTCGTCAGGCCTGACCATTTCACTTTAGCCGCTAACGCAGCGAAGCGCCCGCCAAGGCTGGCAGACGCTCCCCCGCGCTTGTGCCATGATGGGCTATCGCCAACATGAGGGAGAGTCGATATGTCATCAGTGGAGCTGGATGAACGCCTGGTCAGGGACAGCTATCCGGTTGCCGAGCTGCCGCTGTGCCAGCTCAGGCTGATGGACGATACCCGCTTCCCCTGGCTGATCCTGATCCCGCGGCGCGAGGGGGTGAGCGAGGTATTCGATCTGGATGAGGCGGACCAGCGCCAGCTGTGGCATGAGGCCAGCGAAATGGGGCGCATGCTCAAGGCGATGACCCGGGCCGACAAGATCAACGTGGCCAACCTGGGCAACGTGGTCGCCCAGTTGCACGTTCACGTGGTGGCACGCCGGCAGGCCGATGCTGCCTGGCCGGGGCCGGTCTGGGGGCAGGGCCAGGCGCAGCCCTACGACCTGGACGAACTGGCCAGCATGCGCGATCGCCTGCTGGCCCAGTTGGATGGCCTGAAAACGCGCCTATGAGACGGCTCAGCCGCCTAAGGAAACACTGCACAACTGCCTGCGCGAGCGAACCACTGCGTTGCGCGGTGCTCGGAATCCTCACATATACCCCATATGCTCCGGTTCCTGTGCTCCGTGCGCCTTGTGCTTCATCTCGCTCGGCGATTTGTTCAGCGTTCCCCTAAGGGGTGCCCTCCCCCGGCCGGCGGCTGCGCCGGCGCGCTGCGGGCCGGCGGATCGCCCAGCATGGGCGCGGCAGTCGGCTGGGTGATGCCGGTCGCCGAGAGCGAAATGCCCAACGACATGATGGCGAGCCCGCCCGCCAGGGCCACCCAGCCAAGCAGGCGGCTGGCCCGCTGCAGGCCGTTCTGCCTCGCCAGCTGCTTTTCCGCCCAGCCCCGGGCGAAGACGCTGGCCAACGCCAGCGCGGAAACGGTCAGCGCCGTGCCCAGCGCCATCACCATGACCGCCGCCACGCCCACGGCAAACTGCCCCAGCAGGCTGGCGGCCCCCAGCAGCAGAACCCCACCGCTGCAGGGACGGATGCCGATAGAGACCACCGTAGCCAGCGCCGTGCGCCAGTCGGCGGCCTGCTGGGGATCGACATGGTGATGCCCGCCGCAGCAGTGGGCATGGTCATGTGCGTGGTCATGCCCATGGCCATGTGAGTGCGAATGGTCGTGCTCATGGGCAGAGCGCTCTGCTGCTGCCGGCGACGTCCGACGCAACTGACGAATCGCTCGCCAACATAGCCAGGCCCCCAACAGCGCCACCATCAGGAAGCTGGCCTGCTCGACCCACACCACACTGCCCATCGCCTGTCGGGTAACCCAGCCCAGGCCATGCACCAGCACCACCACCAGGCTGATGGCCACCACTCCCTGCAGCATCGAGGCGGCAAAGGAGAGCCCCAGCGCCCGGCGCACCGCACCGCCCTGGGAGAGCAGGTAAGTGGTCAGCACCGCCTTGCCATGCCCCGGGCCGGCTGCATGGAAGACCCCGTAGGCGAAGCTGATCCCCAGCAGCGCCGCCCAGGCACTCGCCGAAGGTGTGCCGGAAAAGTTGGTGATCGCCATGGTCAGGGCGCGGTGGAAGTCGCGCTGCCAAGCCACCAACTGCAGACTCAGCGACTGCAGACCGCCCTGAGCGAAGAAATTCAGCGCCAGCAGGGCCACGGCCAGCAGGCCCAGCCCGAGAAGCCAGGTACGGGTACGGTTACGGGGGTGCGCTCTTGCCTCTACTCGCATTTGACGACTCCGGTCTCGGCAAAGTGACGCCCCAAGCCGGGCTCCGCCTCGTCGGTGACATCCAGCATGGCGGCCTGCATCACCAGCTCGGGGTCGGGATTGGCGGGAACGATCTGGGTGCTGCAGTTCAGCCCGCCGCTCACCAGCAAGGCGTCGTCGAGCGGCGTCTCCCCCTCTGCCTCATGCACCACCTCGAGATAATAGGTGGGATCGAACACCTTGTACTGCAGCGTTTGTCCGTTCAGTGGCTGGGTACTCTCCAGCGGCAGGAGGAAGACGAACTCGACCCGACCGCCACGCTCCATCACGGTGTACTCGGAGACGTCGCCCAGGCCGAGTCGCTCCTCGCCCAGGCGAATCTCGGTGAAGTAGTCGAACGGTGCCAGGTTGCCACGGATCTCTCCGCCCAGGCGGTCGAGCCCCGCTTCCAGGCCGCCCTCGGTTCGACTCAACTCCTCCAGCAGCACCAGACTGTAGAAGGGATCCATCCGCCAGGCCTGATGCAGCGCCTCCAGGCGCCCTTCATCGTCGACCACCAGGCGTACGCGAATGTCGATCCAGCCATGCGGGTGGGCCAGCGCCAGGCCGGGCAGCAGGCCCAACAGCAGCACCGCGAGCCAGGCACGTTTCACCCTGGCAGAGAAAAATTCATATAGGCGATTCATGTCGCAACGTGTCTCTCATGAGAACCAATGACGTCGATCAAGGGGCCAAGCCCAGCCGGCGCTGAAGCTCGGCCAACAGCGGGTCAAGCAGATGTGGCGGCAGCGGCCTGCCGCCGCGGGTGGCGCTCAACGAAGCACGAGCCCCCTGCCCCTCCGGCACCACCGTAACGTCGATCCGATAGCCGGGCCAGCGTGCCAGCGCCGCCTCTGCGCGGCCCCGTTCGGCATCGGCACGGCGAATCACGTAGCCCTCGTCGGCCAGCACACCGAGGGTCTCCTGCAGCACCGCCTCCGGCGCGGCGGCGAACGCCAGCTCGCGCGGTTCCGGAGCCGGCGTGGCCGTCGCACAGCCCGCCAGCAGCAGGGCCAACAGCGACACCAGGACAGCGCGACGCATCACAGCGACTCCCCGGCCGGCACGGCCGTCATGGCCTGGCGCAGCGAACGACAGAAGGGCGCGTCGCTACCGCTGCGGGTCTCGCGCAGTTCGCCGCGCCAGTCGATCACCTGGATGTCGCGACTGACCCGCACCCCGCCGGGGTCGGCGATCACCGATACGCGCTCGAGCTGGGTGGCGTCCTGGGCGATGCTGCCGCCGGCGCCACCGAAGCCGATCATCATGCCGGTGGAAACCCCGCGCCCAGCGCCGATACCCACGCCACCGAAGAAGCCGGTGCGCTCCCAGGTGTCGTAGCGATCGCCGTAGCCGGGTATCGTCCTGGTGCGGTCGGCGCTGACCAACCCCACCGCCGGCTCGGTGTCGCGCACGACGAAGCCGTCCGCTTCCAGCGCGTTGAGCGCCCGACGCACCCATTCACGCGGTTCGAGGCCATCGGCCTCCCAGCGGCACTCCGCAGCCGGCTGCGGCTCTGCGGTGGGCAGCACCGTCGGTGTCGTCTGGCAGCCTGCCAGCAAGGCCAATCCGGGCATCATCCACCACCACTGGCGCATGAGGTGTCTCCTTTCGTCATAGGGCGCAGTCTACGCCGCACAGCCCACCATGCAAGGGTGCTGCTGCCGTCTTGAGAGTGCCAACGGCCGCTCGGGTTCCCGAGGCGTCGTCACTGCGTCAACGAGCCGCCCCCACTTGACCGTCGCCGGCGTCACACGCGCATCATGCAAAGCGGCTATCGTGCCGATGTTGAGATATTGCTTAAGCGACGCCATATCGACACGTAGACTCTGAGGAAATCCCGTTACGCGACAAGGAGAACGCGCATGAGTGACACCAACGCCATCGGTCTGCACGAGAGCAGCGCCAGTCAGCTCGCCGAGAAACTCAACGCCCTGCTGGCGAACTACCAGATCTTCTACATGAACGTTCGCGGCTACCACTGGAACGTGAAGGGGCCGCAGTTCTTCGAACTGCATGCCAAGTTCGAGGAGTTCTACACCGACCTGCTGACCAAGGTCGATGAAGTGGCCGAGCGCATCCTCACCCTGGGACACAAGCCGGTGCACGCCTACAGCGATTACGTGGCCATGTCACAGATCCGCGAGGACAAGAACGTACACGACGGCGAAGCCTGCGTACGCGGCGTACTCCAGGGCTATCAGACCCTGATCGAGCTGCAGCGCGAGGTGCTGGCGCTGGCCTCGGATGCCGACGACGAGGGCACTGCCGCTCAGGCCGGCGACTACATCCGCGAGCAGGAGAAGACCGTCTGGATGCTCAACGCCTATCTGGGCTGAGAGCCTGCTGATCGGCAGCACCGTGAGGTCGCAGCGCAATACACGGCTGTTCAGGAACGGCGAGCATAGTCGAACAGTGTTCACTATGCTCCCTTTCCACCGCTATAATGGAGTGAGGGAAAAGAAGGGGTGACCGGAACGTGTCGTTGGCACTTGAGGAGAACCCCCATGAAACGTCTATTCTTCACCGCACTGGTAGCCGCCTTGTCGCTGCCCTTCTCCATGTCGGCAAGTGCCGACCATGGCCGATATGCCGCTCATGGCGCCCAGATTCATCATCACCACTACTACGTGCGCGACCATCGTGGCAAACCACCGAAGCATCGGCGTCATCATCGCGCCCACCGCCACTCCCGCCCCGCCCATCGCGTAGTGGAGCATCACTATTACGCTCCTCCTCGATACGATCATCACTACCGAGGCCACACCGATGTCCCGCTGGTCACCGTGGGGGGCTATCCCGTGGTTCGCATCCAGGTCAACCACTGACGACTGTCCAGGCGGGCCTGGCCGATTTGCCGGGAGCGGCCTCACACGCCACTACATCGAGTCACGGACCGATACCCCACTTCCCTTGCCTTCGGCCCTTGCCGTTTTATGGTGATAAGGGGCAGTGATGCCCCATGTCGTCGTACAAGGAGCAAGGAGATAGCGAATGAGCGAGAAGCTGAAAGGCAAGACCTTCGCCATCCTGGCCACCGACGGGTTCGAGGAGTCGGAGCTCACCGAGCCCAAGGCCGCGCTCGAGCGCGAAGGGGCTACGGTGCACGTCATCGCGCCGGACAAGGACAGCATTCGTGCCTGGGCCGGCACCGACTGGGGACCTTCCTACGACGTCGACCGCAAGCTCGAACAGGTCGATGCCGGCGACTACGACGCCCTGGAGCTTCCCGGCGGCCTGTTCAATCCCGACGCCCTGCGTCAGAACGAGCAGGCGCTGGCGTTCACACGGCGCTTCTTCGAGCAGCACAAACCGGTGGGCGCCATCTGTCACGGCCCCTGGGTATTGATCAACGCCGGCGTGGCCAAGGGCCGCCGCATGACCTCCTACCCTTCGGTGGAGATGGACCTGCGTAACGCTGGCGCCGAGTGGGTCGACCAGGAAGTGGTAGTCGACAGCGGGCTGGTGACCAGCCGCAAACCCGACGACCTCGAGGCCTTCTGCAGCAAGCTGGTCGAGGAGATCGCCGAGGGCAAGCACAGCCGCCAGCATGCCTGAGGCGCTTTCCGGCGCCGCCCGTCGGCGCGGCGCCGGGTCGTTTCAAGCTTTCTCTTGCAAGCCCTCTCTTTCAAGACCTCTCTTTCAAGCCCTCGCGTTCAAGCCCTGTCGGCGGCTGGCGCGGTGGCCAGATCCTCGATCAGCGCCCGCAGCAGGTCCCAGAACTCCACCACGGAGTCCAGCTCCACCCGCTCGTCGGGCGAGTGGGCGCCGCGAATCGAGGGTCCGAAGGAGATCATCTCGAGGTTGGGATACTTGCCGGCCAGGATGCCGCACTCGAGCCCGGCATGGATCACCTTGACCGCCGGCTCGCGCCCCACCAGCTGCCGGTGCAGACGCTCGAAGCGCGCCAGCAGGGCGCTGTCGGGGGCAGGCGTCCAGCCGGGGTAGGCGTTCTCCACCCGCGTGCGAGCCCCGATCAGATCGAACAGGCCGCGGAAACGATCGGCCAGATCCTCCACCGCACTGTCACGCAGCGAGCGCACCAGGGCGCAGAGATGGAAGCGCCCTTCGTCGAGGCTCACCACGCCCAGATTGTTCGAGGTTTCCACCACGCCGGGCACTGCGCTGCTCATGCGTTCCACCCCGTAGGGCGCCGCATTGAGCGCCGCCAGCAGCATGCTGCTGGCATGGGCGTTGAGCGCCTGGGCGGGTCTTTCCGCCACGCGCGCCGCGGCCAGGGACAGCCCCTCGTCGACGCCGGCCAGCTCGGCACGTAGCTGCCGTTCGAGCGCCTGCACCCGGTTCTCGGCGGCGGCGACCTCGTCAGCCGGCAGCACCACGGTGGCGAAGGCTTCACGCGGGATGGCATTGCGCAGCGTACCGCCACGATAGCTGACCAAGCGGATGTCGTAGGCTTCCAGCGCCCTGAGCACACGCACCAGCAGGCGGTTGGCATTGCCGCGCCCGCGATGGATGTCGATGCCGGAGTGACCGCCCACCAGCCCGGTCAGGGCGAGCTCGAGGGCCACCTCGTCGACTCCCGACTTGGCGGTGGGCAGCTGGGCCTCCACCACGATGTCGGCGCCACCGGCGCAGCCGATGAAGACCTCGCCGCGATCCTCGGAGTCGAGATTGAGCAGCACGCTGCCCTGCAGCCAGTTTTCCCCCAGTTGCAGGGCACCACCCATGGAGCTCTCCTCCTCGAGGGTGAACAGCGCCTCCAGCGGGCCGTGGGCCAGGGTGTCGTCTTCCAGGATCGCCAGCGCCGCCGCCACCCCCAGGCCGTTGTCGGCGCCCAGCGTGGTATGACGGGCGCGCAGCCAGCCATCGTCCACGTAGGTGTCGATCGGGTCGCGGGTGAAGTCGTGGGGATGGTCGGCGTTGGCCTGGGCCACCATGTCGAGATGGCCCTGCAGGATGACTCCCGGCGCGCCCTCATGGCCCGGCGTGGCGGGCTTGCTCAAGCGCAGGTTGCCGAAGTCGTCGCGGTCGTGGGCGAGCCCATGCTGCTCTGCCCAACGCTCGAGGATCGCCACCAGTTCGGCCTCGTGCCCTGACGGGCGAGGCGTATTGCACAGCGTGCGAAAATGGCGCCACAGCGGCTGTGGCGAGAGTTGCGCGAGATGTTCGTTCATGTTGGATCTGCATGATGGTAACCGACCTACCTTACCGGGCCGGCAACGCCGGGAAAAGCCCGCTCAGCCTGTGCGCGATTCGTCGGCCAGCAGCGTGGCCACCAAATCGCGCATCCGCGCCATGACCTGTCGCCGCCCCTCGACTCCGGCCCGGGCGGCCAGCCAGGCGATATCGCGCCCTTGAAAGGCCCAGGCGGCGAGCCATGCCAGCTCGGGGTCATGCCGCCCCACCACTGCCGCACGGCATATCAGCCGCTGCAGGGCGAGACGCGCCAGCGCCGGCTCGCGGTGGCCGTGGGCCACATCGTCCAGGTCGCGCCACGCGGCCTCATCGAGCTCCGCTCGCTCCCCTTCCGCCAGCAACGCCAGGGCGACCTCCGGCTCCAGCCCGGCCAGCTCGAAGGCGAGCAGAACGGGCAGCAGTGCATGGAAGCGCCGCGTCAGCGTTGCACACAGCGATTGACCCATGGCAGTGAGCGGTGCCACCACCATGACCGCATGCTCTCCCGTCGAGGTTTCCCGCGACAGCCCCAGTCGTACCGTGCGAAAGCCCTGGGAGCGCCAGAAGGCGAGCAGCCCTGGCTCGGCGCCGAAACTGGCGCCCAGCAGGTCGACGCCGGCCTCCCGTGCCGCCTCGCGCTCACCTGCCAGCAGCCGCGCCCCCAGCCCCTCACGGCGCCGCTGGGGATGCACCGAAATACGCTGCACGCGGCGCAGGCGGGCCGTGAGCGCTTCACGGCAGCCGGCATGGGCGGCCAGCGACTGGGCCAGCAGATGCCCCGGCAGCCGTCGCTCGCCGCGCGCCACCTTGTCCGCCAGCTCGGGGGCGAAGCCCCCCTCGTCGGCGCAGACCGCCACCGCCTGGGTATGGGAGCCGTCCGTCAGCGTCCGGACCCTGAGCTCCGGCACATCGAGCAGCCGCTGAAGATCGGCCGGCGAGGTGCGGTAGTGGGCCTGCACCAGCAGACCGAAGATCTGGCGCAACGCGGGCTCGTCGCCGGCCAGCGCCTCGGGCTGCCAGTCCCGCTCCTGCAGCGGCTTCGAGGTCACCCCCGGCGGCTCGGCATCGAGCAGCAGCAGATCGTCGACCAGACGTTCGAGCGGGTCGCCTTCGGCCCAGCGTATCGGCGCGGCGAGATGGCATTCGCGCCAGTCCGGCGTCTGGCGCTCGAGTCGCGCGCGAAAGCGCAGGGCGAAACCGCGCCCGGAGCCCTCGTAACCGTGCACGGTGGTGGCAAAGGCGATACGCGGAAACGCTTCGAGCCACTGCCCGAGCAGGGCGGCGGGAATGGCCGCAGCCTCGTCCACCAGCAGCCAGCTTCCCTGGCCGCCCGCCTCGCCGCGCTCGACCCGGGCGCTCAGCTCGTCGGGAGCGACGAACTCGACGCACCCGCCGCCTTCGTCGTCGAAGCGCCCACCGTGGCGCTGGCCTTGCGAACGCAGCGCCGCCAGACGCTCGAACAGCGCCTCGACTGCCGCCAGGCGCGGCGCCGTCACCAAGATCTCCTTCTGCCCCTCGTTCAGCAGGCGGGCGCAGGCGATACCCAGCGCGGCACTCTTGCCGCGGCCCCGGTCGGCGGTGATCACCAGCGGTCGCCGGCGCCGGAGGCCAACCAGGCGCTCCACCGCCTGACGCTGGTCGCGGGTGAGGCAATCGGGATCGCCGCTGTCAGGTAGCGGCCGAGGCCCGTCCGCCGCCAGCTCGGGCAACCGCAGCGGCTCGCCGGGTGTCCAGAACACGGCATCCTTTGCCTGCGCCAGCCGTCCGCGCAGGCGGGCCAGGTAGTGGCTGGCCGCCCGGTCACCAACGGCCGGTGGCAGCAGCAGCAACAGCAAGCCGCCTGCCCGCAGGGTGCCGCTGAGGGCACCGAACGCGTCCGCATCGAAGCCCGCCTCGCTGGCGGCATCGAAGACGATCAGGTCGTGCTCGCCGCCCAGCCGCGTGCGGGCCTTGGCCGGTGGTAGCCACGCCTCTTGCCACGCCTTTTCGGGCGCCGGCGACACCCAGCAGGGGCGTTGCCAGGCGCGAGCCTGCCACATCGCCAGCGCTTGCTGCCGCGCCGTGCCGACAGGCGAGGTCGACCACACCAGGCCGCGCCATCCGCATGCAGCCATTTGGTCAGACCAATTAAATATTGCTCTCGCCTCTCGCTCGCACATCGCTCCGACCCTCACCGCACACTCTCCCCGCACGCCTCTTTGCATTAACAATTGGTCGCACTTCCAAACACACCGAAAAGCCTAAGCACGCTAAAGATAAGCACAGGATCTATAGGAAAAGCGCAATTTTTCCGGAAGATCACAACAAAACACTATAAGCTACCTGCCGAAACATACTTCACCTCAGCAAGATCCCGCACACACCGTTTGGTCTGACCAATTTTCCATTATTGCTTTCCCTTTGAGTTGCATGGCTAATTCAGCGCTGGAATAGGCCTTTCCCAGAACAATACCCGTCACAACAAGTGGAGTCGCGTCTATGCAAGCCTCAACTGGCCCCAAGGTGTCCACACGCTTCAAGCTGGCCGGCACTGCCGCCGCCGTGATACTCGCGGGTGCCGCCATGGCCGGCACCGCCAACGCCCAGGAGCGCGTGCGCTGGCAGGTGCCCATCGCCTTTCCTTCACACCTGGTGGGCCTGAGTACGCCGGTCGTTCATCTGTCCGAAACGCTGGAAGCGATCTCCGGCGGCAACATCAACCTGCGCTACTACGAGCCGGGCGAGCTGATCCCGCCGTTCGAGATCCTCGACGCCGTTTCGGAAGGCCGCTATCCGGCCGGCTACACCTGGATCGGCTACGACCAGGGCAGCATTCCGGTACTACCGCTGCTCTCCGGCCCTCCCTTCGGCATGGAGCCGCCCGCCTTCATGGCCTGGCACTACTTCGGCGACGGCAACGATCTGCTGCAGGAAGTGTACGAGCCTTATGGGGTCAAGGCGCTGCTGTGCGGCGTGATCGGGCCGGAAGCCGCCGGCTGGTTCGCCGAGCCGCTGGAATCCCTCGACCAGATCGACGGCCTGCGCATCCGCTTCGCCGGTATCGGCGGACGCGTCATGGAGCAGCTCGGCGCCTCGGTCACCATGCTGCCCGGCGGCGAGCTCTACCAGGCCATGGAGCGCGGCACCATCGACGCCCTGGAGTTCTCGGCACCGGCCGTAGACCGCATCCTGGGCATGCAGGAGATCGTGCAGAACTACATCATGCCGGGCTGGCACCAGACCTACACCACCTCGCACCTGCTGGTGAACAAGGAGACCTGGGACGACCTTTCCGACCTGAGCCGCGCCCAGATCGAGACTGGCTGCCGCTCCGCCACGCTGTTCGGCTTCTCCGAGAGCGAGTGGGAGAACCCCCAGGCGCTGGCCGGCTTCGAAGCCGAGGGCGTGAACGCCCAGACCCTGTCGCCGGAGATCCTGGCCGAGCTGGAAAGCGTCACCATGGGCGTGCTGGATGAGATGGCCAGCAACGACGAGCTCTTCGCCCGCGTCCTGGAGAGCCAGCGTGAATGGATGCAGGTCCATGGCAACTGGCACGCCAAAGGCTACCTGCCGCGCTCCTACTATTCGCCCAACTCCAACTGACGGCAAGCGCCGGGTGCCGGTGGCATTGCCACCGGCACCCGGCCTCCCGGCTAGCGGCAACATGCAAGAGGCTGCACGATGTCTACACCGCTTCCCGACGCTCCCCCGGACGACACCCCGCTGCGCCCGGAGCTACCTACCAACCGTATCAGCCATGTGATCGACACGGCCATTGCCGTTCTCGGCAAGCTGCTTTCCTGGCTATGGCTCGTCACGCTCGCCGTAGTGCTCACCAATGTGTTCAGCCGTTTCATCCTGGGTCGCGGCTCCATCGCCCTGGAAGAGCTCTCGTGGCACTTCTTCGGCGCGACGATGATCCTGACCCTGGCTTACGCCGTGGTCACCGACGACCACGTACGCGTGGACGTGCTGCGTGACAAGTTCTCGCTGCGCTTCCAGGCCTGGGTCGAGCTGCTGTGTATCGTGCTGCTGGTGCTGCCGGTGCTCTACTTCATGGTCGACGGGCTCACCGAGTACGCCCAGCGCTCCTTCGCCCGCGGCGAACGCTCCCAGGCGCCCAGCGGCCTGCCCTACCGCTTCATCATCAAGAGTACCCTGCCGATCGGCATGGCGCTGATCGCCATCGCCTTGTCGTCGCGAGCGCTGCGCTGCTGTACCTATCTCTTCGGCTTCCCCAGGCAGCTGCCAATGCGGCGCCCGGTGGACCACCGCTAACGTGCCTTTGCGAGGAAGATCATGGGTCTCGAAGAAATTCTCGTCATCGGCATGTTCGCCGGCTTCATGGGGCTGCTGCTGATCGGCTTCCCGGTGGCCTGGGCATTGGCCGGCATCGGTTTTCTGTTTGCCGTCATCGGCCATGTGCTGGTCGAGCACATGGGGGCCGATCTGTGGTTCTCCTGGGGCGGCACCATCGGCGTTCTCGACCGGCGCCTCTATGGCATCATCGCCAACGAGCTGATGGTGGCCCTGCCGCTGTTCATCTTCATGGGCATCATGCTCGACCGCTCCGGCATCGCCGAG